>Ga0114972_10001302_pt1 | contig 18715 bp, 14 predicted proteins | sample M_140807_EF_Meta_FD_87354 | JGI IMG/M metagenome (GOLD analysis project Ga0114972, IMG submission 87354) | Freshwater microbial communities from Lake Montjoie, Canada to study carbon cycling - M_140807_EF_MetaG | ecosystem: Environmental > Aquatic > Freshwater > Lake | place: Lake Montjoie... | reverse complement strand
CTTCCTTGGCACGGTACCGAGCGGAGCGGCCTGCGTGTCGCCAACCAGATCACGTCGCGCCGCGAGTACCTCGCTTGGTCGCTGCACGAAGCGGCCTTTCGCCACGTGCCGGTGCGCATCCTTGGCCACAATCCCGACATGCCAGGCGTCGAGCCAGCCCACGGCTGGGACGACTTGAAACGCCACCTCGCCGCGCACCGCTTTTTTGTTCACACCGCCGGACTCGATCTCGAGGACGGCTTCAACATGGCGCTCATGGAGGCGCTCGCCGCGGGTTTGCCGATCCTCGGAAACCAACACCCCACCTCGCCCGTCGAGCATGGCACGAGCGGTTTTCTGTCCGACGACCCGCTCGCGCTCGCCTCCTTCGCAACCCTCCTGCTGAACGACGAGGCACGCCGACGGGAGATGAGCGCCGCGGCGCGTAGGCTCGCATCGCAACGCTTCTCGGTGGCGAGGTTCCAGCACGGCATCGAGGCCGCCATCGAGCGGGCGCGATCGCGCTTTCTCACGCGGAGGGCCAGAAACAGCTGAGCACCGCTTCCCCTCGCGGGCCGCGGCTCACCTCGACGCGGCCGCCGTGAAGCTCGACGATCGCGCGGGCGAGGCTCAGCCGCAGCGCCACGCCACGCGCCGCGTGCTTCGGACTACGCCCCGAGAGCTGCTCCTCGAGCTGCGAGGGTCGCGTCCTCGGGGAGGCGTGCTCGATGTGGATGAGGGGCATCCCGCCGCGAACCGCCGGCCCCGTCGCGCGAACGCGCACGACGCCATGCTTTCCGGCAGCCGCCTCGGCCATCGCGTGGGCGAGCAGCACGGCAAGGGCAGCCGCCCCGCGCAGAGGATCGGCCTGCAACTCGGGGACGTCGTGAGCGAGTTCGATCGAAACCTCAACCTGGCGCTCACCCATCAAGTCGAACGCTTTCGACAGGGCGAGATCGACAAGGACGCGTGCGGCAAGCGGCTCCGGGGACAGCTTCAGCTGGCCTGCCTCCACCCGCGACGCATCGAGGATCGTCTCGATCATCGCGAGCAATTCCCGAGCACGGCCCGAGACCATCTCGAGGCTCTCGAGCTGCCCCGGAGAAAGCGGCTCGTCTCGAATGAGCTCGCAAAACCCGAAGATCGCGTTCAGTGGGCTCTTGAGATCGTGGCTCACGCTCGCGAAGAGCAGGTGCTTCATCCGTTGCGCCGAAGCCTTCGCCAAAAACGCGCGTTCGTGCGCCGCCGCGAACTCTCGGAAGCGCTCGGTCAGCGCACCGACACCTTCACCGACTTCGGCAACGAGAGCGAAGCGAGCCGAGCCCGCCACGGCCGCTTTGCCGCGGAGCACCGACTCGGTGGAGAGCGCCGCAACTTGACGGGAAGCAAGCCGAAGATCCGACGCGAGGAGCCACCCGAGGGCCACACCGAGGAGCGCGGCCACGATCACGGCGACCAGCGCCACGAACCCCGCGGCGCTGGAATCGCCCGGGGCGACGACCGCGCCGTAGCGTACGACCACGTGCTCCCGGGCGCGCCCGCCGCCGTCACCCACGAGCGGACCGGGCGCATCGTCGAACGACGCGCGGAGCTCGAGCATCCCACCGGGGACGTGGGTCAGCTCGGGCTCGTCGTGCTCGAAGGCGCCTTGTGCCGTGCGCACGGAGAACCCGAAGGCCGCCGCGGCCGCGATCGCGTCGTCGCGTCCAACCGCCGACGACGGGCCCCCCAGGCCATCGAGCGCCACGCGGGCGACCTGCACCGCCAACGTCGCGCGTTCGCGTTCGGCCGCAGCCCGCGCATGGGCTTGCGCGACGAGGAGCGAGCCGACACCCACGACCGCGACGGGCACGGCGATGGCGAGCAGCATCTTGCGAACGACGCGAGCCTGAGGCGGCGTCCGGACCGACTCCTGCTCGAGCCACGCGGAAATCGCATCGAACGGCCCGAGCTCGATCACACGGATCGTGGCATCTTGAACGACGACGAAGAGGACGACGGCCGCCGACGAGAAGACGGCAAACGCAAGCACCGCAAGACCCAACGCGCGAGGCGCGTCGGTGGCACTCGGCAGCAGGCCAGGCAGCGCCATCAGCAGGGACGCAAAGGCGAACGCTCCGAGGAAGCGACTCGTCAGCGCAAAAGGCAGCGCGGCGACCAAGCCCACGTGCTCGGCCTCGACGCGCTCGGGCTCGAGCGTGAGCGCCTGCAAAATCGCGCGACGGTGGCGTAGCGGTTGCGCTCCGAGAAGTGCCGCAAGCCCGACACCGATTACGCCCGACAGCAGCACGCGGGCCCACATCACGCCGAGGCCTTCGGACTCGAGCATCAGCATCCACGGCGCGATCAGCATCACGAGCACCGTCGCGAGCGCGCCGATCGAGACCTGGCGCACGAGCACACCGCGAGCAAAATCGCTGGCAATCCCAGCGAGCTCGGTACGGGACTCCCATCCGCCGCGGACGCTCATCGCGGGTCCTTTCGACGCCGGCGCTCGGTAATTTCGTTGTTGAGCGAGGGCAAGACGCCGCGCGCGGGCTCGGGACCCGTCGGCTCATCGGCCCACGGCACAAGGCTGTCTTGCGGCAGAAGCTCGGCGCTCTGGTCGTCGGGGAGCCGAACGGTAAAGACCGAGCCTCGCCCGACCTGGCTCACCGCGTCGATGGTGCCGCCGTGCAACAAGACGAGCTGGCGCGTGATCGCGAGGCCGAGGCCGACGCCGCCGAGGCGCGTGGACGCTTCGCCCGCCTGGCGATAGGGCTCGAAGATTGCGCGCAGGGCCGCTTGCGCGATCCCCCGGCCGGTGTCCGAGACGACGACGCACACCTCGGATTTCGCCGTGTCGGCGGCGACGTGGACGCGCACCTCACCCTCGGCCGTGGCCTTTAGCGCGTTGGTGACGAGGTTCGTCAGCACCTGCCGGACGCGCCGACCATCCGCCCAGGCGAACGCCGGCCCCGCGCCATCGACGACAAGCTCCACCGGACGCGCTGCCGTGGTGGCCCGCGCTTCACGCACCACCGCCTCCGCGAGCGCACGGACATCGACGATGGCGCGGCTCAATCGCAGCTGACCGGTCTCGGCGGCGGAGAGGTCGAGGATGTCATCGATGAGGGCCTTGAGATGCTCGCCGCTCGTGCGGATCATGGCGAGGGACTCGTGCGCGTCGGGGCTCAGCGGACCGTCGCTTTCGCTCTCGAGGAGGTGGGAGAAACCGAGAATCGCGTTGAGGGGCGTTCGCAGCTCGTGGCTCAAGCCCGCGAGGAACTCGGAGCGCTCGACATCCACCGCGGCCGCGGCTTCGAGATCGCTCCGGTAGCTGCGCTCCGCTTCGGAAAAACGCGCGACGAGGCCGTTGACGGCCGCCGTCAATGCGCCGACTTGATCGAACGAACGCAGCGGCACGAAAGAGCCGCGGAGCGAAGGCCCGCTCACGTCGCTGCTCGAACGCGCGAGTTCCGCGAGGCGTTGGCGGATAAAGCGCAGATCGTCCCGCGTCGCCCCGGTGAGTACGAGCGCGACGCCAATGGCGACGGCGAGCAGCAGCAGCGTCAAGACGAACACGGCGTTGGTGAGCCGCCCCGTGCCCTCTGCAGGTGCGGACGCCTCGACGAGCGCCAGCAACGACCAGGTCTCGAGCGGTGGGCTCAGCGAGCGCACCGAGAACGCAAGCCTTCGGCCCCCGAGCTCCGTCAGGCCCGTCCCTCGGACGGCGAGCCCGACAAGGACCGCCGCGTCGATCGGAGCGACCTGTGCGTCCAGCACGACATTTCCTTGGGAACCAAACACGAGGTAGGTGGCGTTCGTCTTCGTGCTCGCTTGTGCGAGGAGCTCCCGCCGCTCGTCGGGAGGCGCCGCGGCGAGTCGTACGGCGAGCGCTGCCGAGAGCGTCCTTGTTCGCACCTCCGCCGCTTCGTCGCTGGCGCTCTGCAGCGTTTTGACCGCAACGAGCGCGATCAGGGTCGCGGCGCCCAGCGCCACCAGAGACACGATGAGCGGCGCGAGCGGCATCAGCGGCCAGCGCCCGCCACCCGAGCTTCGGACGGGCGACGAAGGGACGCCCGACGCCTCGGTCAGCCGGGCCATTTCCACTCGGACTCGAGGAGCGCGAACGTCGCGTGGTCGAGCCAGCGACCATCGCACCACTCGGCTTCGCGCGCGACACCCTCGAAACGAAAACCGAGGCGCGCGATGACGCGAAGCGAGGGGTGGTTGTCGGTCGCGGCCGCGACCCGAACGCGGTGAAAGCCGAGCGCACGGAATCCGAGCTCGAGGCAGGCGGCCGCCGCTTCGGTCATCAGGCCCTTGCCGGTCGCGTCGTGGCGAAGCCAATAGCCGAGCTCGGCGTTTCGATGCATGTCGACGCAGTTTTCGAGACCCACGACGCCGAGAAACTGGTCGGTGCCCCGAGCGCGGATCGCAAAGCGAAGCGAGCGCCCCGCGTCCCAGTCTGCGGCGGAGGCTTCCGCGAACTGTTGAGACGACGCGACGCTGTCCTGCCAAGGAATCCAAGGGAGCCATGGCTGCAGCGACGGTCGCGACGCCTCGACGGCCTCCCACATGGCCGGAGCGTCGGCTTCGTCGAGCGGCACGAGGCGAACGCGCGGCGCGATGATCGGGCGGCTGCGGAGCGTCGGACGCGACGGGATGTCGATCATGCGAACGCGGCTCGAGCGAGCTCCCTCATTGGCACACCACCCTCATCACATACGGCTCCGTACGCGAACCTTCGGTGTCGAGCCACGCGGCGTACCACTCCCCCCGACGCGCGCCCGGCGCCAGCGACGGCGTCGGCGCGTCGAGCGCCACCTTGGCCACCCGACTCTCGAAGCCCGCGCCGTCAAGACCGAGGGACGCGAGCACGAGCTTGGCGCCGTCGTACCACGCGAGCTGACCCTGACCATTGGGCGCCATCGCGACCGCGAAGCGTCGGCCGCTCGGCCCTACGCGCCGCGTCCACTGAACCTTCGCCGTGCTCGCTTCGAGAAACGCCACGGTGCCACCGCCCTTCGCCGCATCGTGCCAGACGACGTAACAGCCATCCCCGTTGCAGCCGATCGAGGGGTCGGCACCCGCTTCATCCTGCCGGGAGAGCAACAGCTCGCGCGCGAGCGTGCGCTCTCCACCGTTCGGCCCACCACCGAGCGCCTCGAGCCCTGGCGGGGCCGCGTCGAGTGGGACCACCTGAAGCCGGACCTCTTGCGCCGCCGCACGCACGACTTCGTACGCTGCAAAAAGCCGCTCGCCCCGCGCGTCGATGCGCAGGTGCGCGAGCCGTCCACCGCCTTCGCCCGCTCGGTACTGCGCAAGCCGCACGGCCTCTCCGCGGGGCTGCCCGGCCTTGTCGTACACGCGAAATGCCAAGGTCGAGTCGGGCGCGTGCGCTTCAATCCAGCCCACGACCATGCCGCCATCGGGGCTACGGGTCGCATCGACTTCGACGATGTCGCTCTTGGGCGACGAGACAAGGAGTGCTTCGCCGGCGGCAACGCCGTTTGGCGCAAGCCAGCGCGCGTACGCGCCCGACACGCCGACGGAATCGGAGTACGCCACGACAAAACGTTGGGCGACGGGCACGAGACGTGGAGACCCGACCTTGTTGGCCTCGAGCGAAACCACCGCGGGCAACGCGGCGTCTCGAAGCGAGTCGTCGAGCGCAACGGCAGAGAGCCGCTCGGTGCCTTCGCTCGCGTCGGCCCAGGAGACGACGGCTCCTCCGAGGCTCCGCGAAATGGCCGGCGCCGAGGCTGGAACAACGCGTCGATCGGTCTGAAGCACGTCGTAGGTGCGAGGGCGCGACAGCCCCGTCACCTGGCAATGGGCGCTGCTCCTCTTGGCCGCCACCGCGAGTTGAGCCTGCTCGAGCAGGTTGCGAGGCAGCGGGTGCTTCACGTCGTCGGCGAGCTGTTTCAAAACCGCGACCGCCCGCTCGTGCTCGCCGGTGGCCAGCAGTTGCTGCGCCTCGCGGACGCGCCCAAACCAGGGATGCTCCAAGGCGACGGGCGGCAACGTCGCCGAGCCTGCCGGTGCGACCGAAGCCCGCGCGAGCGCGTCGCCGAAGCGCTGCGCGAGCTCGACCTTGGCGTCGCTGGTTGCTCCGAGGGCGACGAGGCCCGCACCGAGGGCGAGCACCGACAACGCACCACCGACAACCACCGCGCGACGGCGCGACGAGCGCGCGGCCTCGAGGTGCACCAGCGTCGGCTGAGGGAGAACGGGCGCGGGCTTCGCGAGCGGCACCGACGGCGTCTCGTCGTCGTGCGCGGCGAGGCCGTGCTCGGCCTTCGGCGGCCGGGGCGAGCCGGGAGCGTCTGGATGCCGCGGCGCGGGCGCTGGGCGCGATGGGCGGACGAGCGGGACGGGTTGCTCCTCACGGTGCCGCATGACGTCGCGGCGGGGCACCAGCACCGTTGGAGCATCGAGATCGCTCATCGTGCGGGCGGCGAGCGTGATCTGGCTGATGAGCGCCGCATCCAAGCCGCCCGCCTTCGGGGAGTAATTGAAGGCGGAGACCAGCTCGTCCGCGAGCTGCTGCACGGTCTGGAAGCGGTGCTCGAGGTTGCGGTCGAGCGCCTTTTGAAACCACGCGGTGAAGCTCTTCGGCAAATCGGGACGGTAGGCTCTCGGATCGGGGATCGGAGCGGTGGCGATCTGCGCGAACGTCATCGCGACGCCTTCGTCGGTCCTCCAGACGGTGGTCCCAGTGACGCACTCGTACGCGATGCACGCCACGGCCCAGAGATCGGCGCGCGTGTCGGCGGCAGCCTGCCCGCGAACTTGCTCGGGGCTCATGTACGCCGGCGTTCCAAAGACGGCCCCGTCGCGAGTCAAACGAGGCGGGGCTTTCCCGCGCCTCGCTTGCGCCTCGGGCTCGGCGGGCGAGTCGTAGAATTTTGCGAGGCCAAAATCGAGGACCTTGACGAGCAGGTTCCCGTCATCGTCCACGGTCAAAAAGACATTTTCCGGCTTGAGATCGCGGTGGACGATTCCGGCCTCGTGCGCCTTCGCGAGCCCGCGGCAGAGCTGAAGAACGATCGCGAGCGTGAGCGGGGGCGACATCTGGCGATCGCGAACCATCGCTTCGTAGAGCGACTCGCCCTCGAGCAGTTCGAGCACGAGAAACGGCGTGCCTTCTTCCAGCCGACCGACGTCGTACACGTCGCAGATGTGCGGACTTCGGATCTTCGAAACGGCCCGCGCCTCACGCAGGAAGCGCTCGACCACGGTTTGCGATGCCGCGAGGTGCTCGGCGAGCACTTTGATGGCCACCCGCTTGCCGATGTCGATGTTGTCCGCGGCGAAAACGGTCGCCATTCCCCCTCGACCGAGCTCGCGGCTTATCTTGTATTTTCCAGCAAGAATGTCTCCTGCCTGGATGGGGGGGGACTCGGCCATCGCAGTTGGGTGGGCGGAACGGCTCCCGCACAAGGGCGGAGCAACCTTCAAGCCCGAGGGAGAGTACCCACACCTGCACCGACGCGACAACATCCGCCGCGAAGGCGCGTCCTATGCTATCGTCCGCCTCCTTGTGTCGTTGAGAGAAGGCGACATCATCCATCAGCGCTACCGGTTGCTGCGCCTCATCGGCACGGGCACGAGCGGTGCTGTCTGGGCTGCTCGGAACGAGCTCATCGACCGTGAAGTCGCGCTCAAGATCCTCGAGCCCGAGGTGATGAGCGACAAGGTGCTGCTGACGCGCTTTTTCAACGAAGCGAAGTCCATCGGGCGCGTAAAGCACCAGAGCATCGTCGGTATCCTGGACCTCGGCCAAGCGGAAGACGGGTCCCCGTTCCTCGTCCTCGAGCTGCTCGACGGGGAGCCGCTCGCCACCAAGATCTTGCGCGATGGCCCCATGGAGCCCGAGACCCTGTTCGACGTCGTAGGCGGCGTCGCGAAGGCGCTCGACCTCGCGCATCAGCAAGGCATCGTTCACCGCGACCTGAAGCCGGCGAACATCTACCTTCACCGAACGACGACCGGGATGCTCGTCGGAAAGATCCTCGACTTCGGCATCAGCAAAGTGCAGAGCGGGGGCGCGACGAACTTCGCTCTCACCAAAACGGGCACGGTGGTCGGCTCGCCCGCCTACATGAGCCCTGAACAAGCCTCCGGACGCGACGACCTCGACGGTCGCGCGGATGTCTGGTCGGTCGGCGTCGTGCTCTTCGAGTCTCTGACGGGGACGCTCCCGCACCAGGCCGCGAACTACAACGCCTTGATGGTGCGCATTCTGACGAGCGACGTCGAGCCCATCCAGAAACGGCGCCCCGATCTTCCCCCGCTCGTGTGCGACGTCGTCAACATGTGCCTGCAGCGCGATCGCGAGAAGCGCCCGACAGCCGGGCAGCTCTCGGCGATGCTCGAGTCCGGCACCAAGACGCTGCGCGCCGAACGCTTCAAAGCGAGCGGCGGACGTCGCCACGACGACGTCCCGGCGAGCGAGCGCTTCGGCCTCGGCGCCGTGCCAAAAGAACAGCTTTCCTACCTGCTCATCGGCGCCGGCGCCGGACTCGTGACGGGCAGCGCGTTGGGCATGCTCGCGTACCACTTCCTGCTGCGCTGAGCTCTCTTTGCGCTGAACCGTCGCCGTCTCAGGCTTTTTTTGCGAAGAAGCCGAGCGCCCGAACGATCGAATTGACGGCCGTCACGATAGCACCCAGCGCGATGGCGACGAGCGCGTGGTGCATGAGGCCGAAAAGCGCGACGAGCAGCATCAAGAACAGGAAGAAGTCTTGCTTCAATACGAGTTCGACGACCGCAACGGCGCCGCCGAAGAACCCGCTGCGGTCCTTGGTCTTCCCCGCATCGAGAGCGTAAAAATCGCCCGAGCCGAGTCGGGCGAGCACGGCGTAGTTGGCGAGCGCCGCCACGCCGTTTCCCGCCGCGCCGACGTACCCACACAGGGCGAGCCACGAACCCACGACGGGCACGGCCCGGGCGCCGTAACCGAGCGCTGCCCAGAAAAGCACGTTCGACCAATCGTCGCCGATGGTGTCGAGCCACTGCCCCAGCTTCGAGCCCTGATGCCGCACCCGCGCGAGTTCCCCGTCGCAGCCATCGAGGATCGAGTTCCACTGCATCAAGAACGCCGCGGCCACCGTCGGCCAATAACCACCCTGCACGGCGTAGTAGGCGGCAACGAGCGCGAGCGAGAAGGTAACGAGCGTCATCGCGTTCGGCGAAATCGGCAGGTCGACGAGTAGCTTCGAAATCGCGAGCGAAATGTACCGATTCAGGTGCCGGGAAATGAATCCATCGACCGGCTTTCGACACGCTTCGAAAAGCCGCCTCTTCGCGAGCTGCCGGTCGCGCGCGTCGCGAAGCTGCACGTCGGCGACCCGGTCGTAATGGAGCTCAATGGCGACAGGCTCCCCGCCGGTCGCGGTGGCGCTCGTGACCCCCTCGATCGCGGTGCGGACCCTCGGGTGCAACCGTACGCGCTCGACGACGGCGCGGTCCTCGTCAAGGGTGGCAATGAGGATGCGGGTTGCGCCCTTGCCCTGCGCGAGGAGCACCGCGCGCTCGAGCAGCGTGAGTCCGCAGAGCCGCTCCTCGAGTGACGGAGCAGACGCCAATCGCACGGCGTGAATCAGCGCAAGCACGGACCGGACCTTATTGGATGTCGTGACGAAGTGAAAGGTCGGGGCAGCCGCGCCCGTTGTCTCACCATGAAGCGCCAACCTGCTCGCCTCGTTGCCCTCCTCAGCGTCTGCTTCGTCACGGGGTGCGCCACCACGCGCGTTCCGCTCACGGCAGAATTGCGTCAGGAGCACGGCCTCGGCGCGGTGGAGCTACGTCGCCTGCAACTCTACGTGTCGCACGAGGTGAGGTTGCGGCGCGAACTCGAGCGGCACGGTCGGCAGATCGATGCCGGTGCCCTGCGACTCCAAAAAGGCCGCACGGTCGACGAAGTTGTGATTCGGGAGCGAACCCCCTGCATCGCGACACGCGTCGAGGACCGGGCCATCACGGTCGCTTTCGAAGATGGCTCGACGCTCGAGTTTGCCCTCGGAGAGGACCCCGAGCAGAACCCGCAGCCCGAACCTTCCCAACACCTTGCGGCGACGTTCGCCGAGGCGCCCTCGAGTCCGCTCCTTGCGAGCCCGTCGGGGCGCCTGCTCCGCGAGGCGCACGGCGCCTATGTGCTCGCAGCAAGCCACGGCATCACGCACTACCGCGGTCTTGCTTGGCACGCGGACGGCGAAAGCCTGCGCGCGGCGCTGCTCGTCAACGCGGAAGAACAGGGCGACCTCGACGAGAACCGAATCGTGCTCGACGGCAAACGGCTCTGAGGCGCGCTCACTCGTTTTCGAACGACAGCCGCTCGCGGAGCGCCTCGACCGACGAGAGAACCTCGCCCGCGATGGGATCGTCGAGCGTGAGGTAGCGCTCGAGCGTGTGACCGGTGTTCGGCGGCGGCCACGAAGGTGGCGGAGCCGTCCACTCGCCGCTCGGGGTGCGCATGTGGCGGCGATCGCTCGCGAAGGTTGCGCGGAGCACCTCGTGTGGGACGAGGCGAAACCGGGGCGCGTGCACGCGGGACTCAGGCGCAAGCGGGTGGAAGCTCTCCCGCACGTACGCGTCGAGGGGACAGGGCCACGGCAAGCGCGTGTCGAAGTCCCAAACGGTCGCCGGCCCGACCGTGAGCCCAACGACGTGGTAATCCCACAGCACCGGCTCCCCTTTCGGCCGCGCGAGCTGCTGCCACACCGCCACGCTGCGCGCGCGGTTCGTGATGAACAGGGCGAAGCGTCGCAGCGAGACGAACCGAGGGTCCTCGAGCAAGCGGAAGATGTTCTCTTCGCAGTAGAGCGCTTGGTAGTCGAACCCTCTCATGAGGTCCCGGCGGCCTCGGACCGAGGCGTTGGCTGCGGGGTGGGCGTCGTGGGCCAGCGGGCGAACCAACGCCAGGCAACCACGGCGCCAACGAGCATCGACCCCACCGTGGCCCAGGCGAGGGGCCCGCCTGCCGCCACGCTCGTCGGCAGCTTGCCGGGATCGAGATCGAGCGCATCCCCCGCAAGGAGGACCTCGGTGAGGATGCGCCATGCCGCATGCGCCGCAACGGGGACGAGCAACTCGGAGGTGCGCCACCAGAGCACGGCAAAGAGCAGTCCCGATGCGGCGACGAGACCGAGACCGAGCGGCGCGGCGTTCGGTGCGAGCACGACGTGAGCGACGCCGGTGGCGACGGCGAAGAGCACGCAGAGGGCGGGCGGCACCTTGGCGCGGCGCGCAAAAAGCAGCGGCAAGCCTCGCAGAAAAACCTCGTCACGGTACGCGACGGCGACACTCTCACCGACTCCGAGCAAGGTCCCGAGGCCAAGCGTTCCCGTCCGTAGGTTCGAGCCGAGCGCGAGCGCGACCACGAGCGGCAGCACGACAACGCCGCCGCCGAGCGCGGCGCCCCGGAGAACCAGCCCGCGCCCCCGTGCGCCCGTGCTCGTCCGCTCGAGCCCAATCGCGCCGGCGACCATCGAGACGCCAAAGGCACCCAAAAGCGCCGCAGAGAGCCGATTGGTCACGAAACCGGCAAGCAGCTGCAACGCGGCCGCGACGGCGAGCATCAAGGCAACCCCCGCGGCGAGCTCACGGAGGGAGCGCGCGCGGTTTTCAGTGGAGCGTGTGCCAGCGGCCATCATGGGAAACCCTCGGGAGTTCGGAGTCGGGCTGCGCGAGCGGCGGGCTCGGCTTGGTTTGACTCGAACGAAACGCTCGAACGGCTCGAACGGTTCGAACGGAGACAGGCGGGCAAGAGCGTGGCGCAGGCGGCGGTTCGTCCACCACCGGTCGACGGTCGAGGGAACGCCGCCACGCCAACATCACCGCCGTGCCGAGGAGAAACGAAAGCGCGGCCAAACACGCCCAGGAGGCCACGCGAACCCGCTGCGCCTCGGCATCCCAGCGCCGCTGCCACCCCTGCGCGTCGGTGCGGTAGGCGGCGGCGAGCGCCTCCTCGAACGTCCCCGCGACCGCGCCCGAAGAAGACCTCGCGCACTCGGCGATGAGCCTGTGAAAGCCACCCGGATCGCCGAGCAGCGCGGACGTTCGCTCGACCGCCTCGGCCTCGGCCAGGCTGCCTGCCGCCGAATCTTCCGCCAACCTTCGGTCGAGCTCCTCGAAGCTCCACGACGGGCCCGTAAGCGAACCGAGCCACGCGGTGCGGGAGCGCGAGAGCGAGCGCGGGACCGCGAAGAAACGGACGAATCCGACGCGAAACCAAACGGGCAAGGGTCCGTTCGTCGCATCGCCGAGAGCGAGTTCGGCGAGGCCTTCGCGAAACGCACGGGTGGCCACCGCGTCATCGGCGTCCGCGGAAAACGCCACAAGGCGCGCCTGCCCTACAACGGTCACTTCGCGCCCGGCGGAGGCACTTTCGGGCAAGACGCGTTCGAGATCGACCACGCTCTCGCCGATGCGAACAACGACGCTCGGCAGCACCGCGCGGCCGAGGATCGCCTCGAGCTCCGCGCGCGCGCGCGCCGCGTCCTCGACGAGCGGGCGGACACGCTCACGCACCGAAGGATGGTAATCGAACTCGAAGCCGTCCGTTTTCTCGTGCAAATATTCGGGCGGCACCGCGGGCAAGGCGTCGGCGAGGGCGAGGCGCGGGAGGGCGAAGAGGGCCGCGAAGAACGCCACCGCAAGCGCGCGTCGGGCCCCTGCCGTCACGGCGCGATTCGGCCGTCGAGGAGAAGGGTGTCGGGGGTCTTCAGTGCCGTCTGCGAGAGGACCAGCACCGTGACACCGACCGATACGACTGCAGCGAGACCACCCCAAAACCATGGAGAGGCTAGCAGAGGGCGCGAGGGCTTGCCCGGCTGCTCGCCGCGAAGTGGAGCGGGCGGCAGCGCGCCTTCGGGCGGTGGGCGAACCGCCGCGGACCTGGGCGACGGGGTGCGGGCGGGCGCGGAAGCCTCCGGCGACGCAGGCGGAGCCACCAGCGCCCGGACGAGCGGGACGGCAAAGGCCCACTCGGGGTCCGTCGTGCGACCCACAGGAGTGCCCGCCGGCGCGGGCGCGCGCGGCGCAAGGGTCATCGGCATGAACCGCCCCTCCGAGACGAGAAAGACACGGGCGACCGAGGCCTCTTCCGCCCCTTCGACCAGCACGAGCGCGAGCACGCCAACGTCCTCGCCGAGGGACCGAAAGAGCCGCGCCGCAACCGCGGGGTCGTCGGCGGCAACGGCCGCCCGGACGACACGCGCGAGCTCGGCCGTTGCAGGCGTCGGCGTTTCTCCGACAGGCTCACCCAACACCGCGCGAACGGTGGCCTCATCGACCGCGGGTCGCAAGGCAGGCTCACGATAGAGCGCCCGCGCAAGGCTTCGCGCGGACTCGGAGACGGGATGGTCCTTGGCGACCACGACGACGCCTTGACGCCCTCCTGCAGCGGCGAAGGGGGCCGCCCCGAGCCACACCGCGAAGAACACCAGGAGCGCGCGCATGCCGAGCATTGAAGGCGCGAGGGACGCAGCCGGTCAAGCGGCGATCACAGCGCGCGTTCGTAGATCCGGTACTTCTTGTAGACGCGACCGCCCATCATCTTGATGCCGACGTTGATGGGCGCGTTGTCCTCGAGCGTCCAGCCGAGCTCGCCGCGCGTCATGCCGAGCAGATGGCCAGCCTGGTTCATCGCGACGTAAAGAAATGCGGAAAGCCCTGCGTATTTACGAACATTTCGCCACTTCTTGCGAATGCCAAGGATGACGAGCCGCCCCGTCTTCGGGCCGCGGACCCGCAGGCGCCACAGGAGCTTGATGGCCCCGAACGGAAACAGCTTGCCGTGTGCATCCGCGATGAGCTCGTTGATGTTGGGCATCGCGAGGGCGACGGCGGCGATTTCCCCGTCGATGAAGGTCAACTTCGTAAGCTCCGGAAGGGCGATGAGGCTCAAATCCGCAGCCATTTTGTCGAGCTGCGACTCGGTCGTCGGCACAAAGCCCCAGTTGTCGCTCCACGCGTCGTTGAAGACGTCCATGATCAAGCGAACGTCACGGCCGAGATGCTTCATGTCGAGCGGTCGCGTCGTGACCTCAGGCAGCTTTGCGATCTCGTCGTGCGCACGCTGAGCGCGAGGGGGAACGGTGCCGACGTCGTAGGTCCACGCGAACAGGTCCTTGCACTTAGCGAAACCTGCCCCCTCGAGGAGGCGGCCTTGGTACGGACGATGGTGCGGCATCATGATCATCGGCGGGGTGTCGAAGCCTTCGACCAAACATCCGCACTCCTCGTTGATGTTCAGCGAGAAGGGCCCCCGCATGCGCTGGCAGCCACGCGCATCGAGCCAGCCCGCCGCCGTGTCGAGCAGCAGCTTCGCAACCTCGGGGTCCTCGATGGTGTCAAAGAAGCCGAAGAACCCGGCCCCGTCCTGGTGACGCTCCTGGTGGAGCCGGTCGATGGAGGCGCTGATGCGTCCCACGGCGACGCCGTCTCGGTACGCCACCCAACCCGTGCCCTCGCCGGTCTCGAAGAAGGGGTTCTTCTTCGGGTTCATGCGGTCCGAGACGTCCATGTCCAGGCTGCGGACGTAGTTCGGATCGCCGGCGTAGATCGTGTCGACGACATCGAGAAAGTGCCGAAGAACCTTCTTGTCGCCCCGGAGCTGACGAACTTCGAGCGTCATGACGACTCTCGGGGGTAGTGCCCGTGCCCGCCGAACACAAGGGGTTTGACCCGCAGGGAGCGCCAACCTATCGAAGTCCGACCCCATGTCGGAATCGAGCGGGCGCCCAGAAAACGCGCAGGAAACGTCGTCGCTTGCGTCGGAGCTCGCAGCCGTACTCGGCGCGTACCTCGGCGAACTCGTCGAGAGCAAGCGCGCCGCGCTTCTCGGCGACGGCGGTACAGCGCTCCCGAGCGCGCTGGCAGAGGCGAGCGGCCGACGCGTCCACGTCTTCGACCCGGATGCCGAGCAAACCGCCGCGGCCATTGCGCGGAGCCGCGGAGGCAGCGGAAACGGCAACGTCCGTTACGCCCTCTTCGAGAACGACGCCGAGCTCGGCCTCGGAGCGTTCGACGTGGTGGTCATCCCCGATCTGGCGCGTCTCGCGTCGGACGCGGACCTCGACGCGGCCGCTGTCGTGGAGGTCGCCGCTCGCATGCTCGCGCCGCGAGGCTTTGTCGCCGTCGCCACCCCGCACGCGCCGACGTACCCGGAGGGCCTCGGTGGTGCACCCCTTGATTATTTGAAGCTCTTCGACGCCGTGTCCACGCGCTTCGAGCACGTTCGGATGCTCGGCGCAGCCCCCTTCGCAGGCGTGACCGTTGCCGCGTTCGGCAACGACGAGGAGCCTGACGTCGCCATCGACTCGTCCTTGACGGAGCACGCCGAGCAACCGCTCGCGTACGTCGCGATTGGCAGCCACCAGCCGCTGCGCGTCGACCCGTACCTCGTCGTTCAGTTGCCCTGGTCGAGCGTCGCGAGCAGCGCGAACGCGCAAGGCGCGCCGTCGGCGCCGCCCCCACAGGACACGGCGCACGCCGAGGCGATGGCGGAGCTCACCTCGCGCGAGCGAAACGCACGCAAAGAGGCCGAAGAGCGCGGACGAACGATCACGGCGCTCTCGGCTCGAGTCGCCGAGCTCGAAGAGGCGCTCGAAGGCGCGGAGGCGCGAAGGCGCGCCAACCAGAACGACCGGGATCGCGCGCTCGACGAAAAGCAGCGCGAGCTGGACGCGATGCTCGAGCGGATCGCCGAGCTTGAGAGCGAGCTCGAGCAAGCCACCGCCTCCGCGAACGAGGCGCGCGCCGCGGCCGCACAGGCGGCGGCCTCCGAACCTGCCGCGTCCCCGCGGCAGGTCCAAGCCCTTGAGTTTCAGCTCGAAGAGCTTCGAAAGGCGCTCTCCGAAGCACGCCGCGCGACCGACGCGCTGCGCGACCAGGCGGCGAGGGCTTCGGTGCTCGAGACGGACCGCGCACAGCTCGAACAAAAGCTCGCAAAGACCGAGGCGGCGCTCGCGCTTGCCTCCTCGAACGACGCCGCCGAAGAGGTCGGCGCGGAGATGTCGGCGCTCGAAGCGCGGCTCCGCGAACGGGGCGAGCGCGTGGCCAAACTCGAGGCGGATCTGCGGGAAGCCGAGCGGATCGGCCGCGAACTCGTACGCGAGCTCGCCTCGCCCGGTGCGTTGCGTCCTGCCGCGAACGAAGGTGCCCACGCACACGCGGAGCTCGCCGCCCAGGCGAGCCGGCTCACCGCCGATCTCCAAGCTGCGACCTGGCGCGTCGCCGCGCTCGAGCAAGAGCTCGGCGAGCGCGCGGCCAGCTCGGAGGACGTCGCTCGGCTCGAGGCGGCGCTGGCGCGTGCCCTCGGTCACGCGCCGCGCAGCTCGGCGAATCTGACCCCGGAACCGGATGCCGCGGCACGTCACGACCGCGGTTGACATCCCGCGACGACGACTTAGTTTCGCGCCGGACGACCGTCTTTGAAACCCGAAAGGGCTGAGCCCCTGCAAGGCCGCTGAACCGATGAGCGAAAAGCGTTGCTACTACGAGATCCTCAGCGTCGAACGCACCGCCACGACGAGTGACATCCGCAAAGCGTACAAAAAGCTCGCGCTCAAGTACCACCCGGACCGGAACCCCGGCTCGGCCGAGGCCGAGGCGCAGTTCAAAGAGATCACGGAAGCCTTCGGGGTCCTTAGCGACGACGGCAAACGCGGCCAGTACGATCAGTTCGGGCACGCGGGGCTCGGAGGTTCGAGCGACTTCGGTGGGGACATCTTCTCCCACGTCCAGGACCTGTTCTCCGACTTTTTCGGAGGAGGCATGGGCGGCGGCCGTTCACCGCGCGGTCCCCAGCGCGGCCGTGATCTGCGCGTGCGCCAAACGCTGACGCTCGAGGAAGCCGTCCTCGGTTGCAAAAAGGAAATCGCGCTCACGACGCCGGTCGAGTGCACCTCGTGCAAAGGAAACGGCTGCCAACCTGGAACGCAACCCCAGAACTGCAAGACGTGCGGCGGCGCGGGCCAAGTCTCGACGGGGCGCGGCTTCATCGTCTTTACGCAAACCTGCCCGACCTGCGAAGGACAGGGACGCGTCGTCGCTTCACCCTGCAAGCAATGCGACGGGGCCGGGTGGGAGGACAAGTCTCGAACGGTGACCGTCAGCTTCCCGGCAGGGATCGACGAAGGGCACCGCCTCCGCGTCAGCGGCCAAGGCCTCGCTGGCAAGCAGGGCGGGCCGCCGGGCCATCTCTACGTCGATGTCGCGCTCGCGCCGCATGCGCGCTTTGAGCGCCAGGGGCTCGACTTGATCGTCCGCAAGACCATCAACTTCGCGGAGGCCTCTCTCGGAGCAACGCTGCCGATCGAGCAGCTCGACGGTACCGTCCGCGAGGTCGAGCTGCGCGCGGGAACACAGCCGGGCGAGGTCATCTCGTTGAGCGGCAGCGGCGCCCCCGACGTCAACGGCTCGGGCCGCGGGGCGCTGCACGTCGTCGTGCAAGTCGAGGTCCCGAAGAAGCTCAGCAAACGTGCCAAGCAGCTTCTACGGGAGCTGCAAGACGACCTCGCGAGCGGCAGCGGGGACGAGACCACCGCCGCGAGCTGACGCCGCGCGGTACTCATGCCGCGCTTCACCGCGGTGCTCATGCCGCGCTTCACCGCGCGGTGCCAAACCACGCTCCGGCACAGCTCAGTCCGAACGCGATGGGCGTGACGGCCATGACGAACACGAGCGCCGTCGGCGCAAGCAGCCCGAAGAACACGAGCAAGGCGACCATCGCGAGGGCCGACGAAAGCGCGGGCTCGAGAACGCTGCGCGAACCGGACGCGCGCGCAATCAAGTAGCCGGCGACGGGGAAGGCCGCGAGGGCACCGAGCGCCAACAAGGCGACGGGGCCGACCGCTTCGTTCGTGGCTTCGGGCCGATCGACCGCGGCAAAGTCGACGCCGAACCGGCGACCGAGCGCGACGGCCACCACGAGACCCACCAGCACCACCCCTGCGTTCACGAACACGCCGAGGGTCATCCAGCGAAGCGTGAGGGGCCGATCCTCATGGCGAAAAGCCTCGCGTATCGCGCCGAGCGAGGGCGCCGGCGCGGACAGGAACGTGCTGAGACGAGCGCTCGCCTCGGACTCGACCGACGGCACGGGGTCGCGCCAGAGGAACGCCGCCGTGCCCACCACGCACGCAAGGAGCGGTAGCGAAGCGAGCAGCGCCTGGCGGCCTCGATGAAAGAGCAGTTCGTCCTGAACGGCGAGGAACACCGTCGCGCCGAGCCAAACGAGCGCGAGGTTTTTTGCGCGGAGGCCGCGGTCAGAATCGCGCCCGAGCGTGTAGCCCCACAACGAGGCGAGAAAAAGGAACCCAAACCCAGCGAACAGCAGCCGGACGAGATCGAGCCCGGTTTCGGCCCGCCACGCGACGAGTGCGTGGCGCATGGTGGCGTGGCCCGCCGCAGAACACGCCGCGAACACCATCCCCTCACGGTCGGTTGGGCGCTGCGACCAGCGCTCGGAGCGGCGCGAACGCCGGATCCTCCAAAACGGTGCAACGACGGCAACCGCGAGCGCCATCTCGAGCGGCGCGGAAACGGAAAACGTGTAAAAAAGCAGTGTCACAGAGCCGTTGCGAGCGAACGGATCGAGCTCCACGGTACGCTGTACGACCCGCTCGACGACCGCCGCGAACACGGCGCCGACGACGCCCGTCGCGAGAACCGACACGAGCAACGGCGCCTGCTGCGCAAGGCGGGGGCGCTGACGCACGAAAAGCCCAAGTGCGGCCAAAGG
>Ga0114972_10001301_pt1 | contig 18742 bp, 22 predicted proteins | sample M_140807_EF_Meta_FD_87354 | JGI IMG/M metagenome (GOLD analysis project Ga0114972, IMG submission 87354) | Freshwater microbial communities from Lake Montjoie, Canada to study carbon cycling - M_140807_EF_MetaG | ecosystem: Environmental > Aquatic > Freshwater > Lake | place: Lake Montjoie... | reverse complement strand
CTCCTGACGGGCGGTATTAGTGCGACCCGCTAATTTGGCCAATATCCTTGGTGATGTCAACCACCTCTGCCTGCAGCCCAGCTATTTCTTCGGGGCCCAGAGCGGGGTTCCGCAGCTTGGCGGTGACCGCTTCACGCCGGGCCTCGAGATCGCGCTTCCGCAGGTTGCGCAGGCTTTCGCGGGCGATGGCCAGCGGGTTGGCGGGCGGTCGTCCCAGAAGGAGGGCGGCGAGGACGGACTGGGCGGCCGGGCTCTGCGCGGCCACGAAGGTCTGCGTCGCGGCGGCATCCGCGGGATCGAAGCCGGCCCGCAGGCAGGTCCTGAGGAGTTCCGTCCCGGGTCTTCCGGACAGCACGGACGGTGCATCTTGCTCTTGCGCGGCGAGCCACCGCCTCGTTTCGAGGTCGAAGAGCACGGCATGGAGAAGCAGACGCACCACGGCGTCGGGTTCTTCGTTTGCCGGTTGGACCGGCCCGTTTTCGTTGTCATCCTCGATCGCCGCGGCCGGTGGCGTTTTCGGCACCGAAGCGAGGAAGGCCTGCGGCGAAATGGCGAGGCGCGGACCGATGCGCGCAGCCACCGACTCGCGTCCGACCGCATCGGGCAGCGAGGCGGCGAAGCCGGCGAGTTTTCGCACCAGCGCGGATTTTTTTCCGGCGTCCTCCAAATCGCGCCCGGCCTCGCCCAACGCGAAGTCGAAATAATCCGGCGCACGTTCGATCAGGGCGCGGAATGCGTCGGCGCCTCCGGTGCGGATGAGCGATTCCGGATCCTCCCCGGGGGGCAAGGCGGCGACCCGCACGGAAAATCCCGCAGCGAGAAGAATGGGCAGGGATCGCTCCACCGCGGTGCGCCCGGCGCGGTCGGAGTCGAAGCACAGAATCACTGTCTCCACGTAACGTTTGAGCAGCCGTGCCTGCGCCGGCGTGAACGCCGTGCCCTGCGGCGCGACGACGTTTTCCATGCCGCTTTCGAAAACGCGGATGAGGTCGAGTTGTCCCTCGCAGACGATGGCCGTTCCGGTGTCGGCCAGCGGGCGCCTGGCCTTGTGCAGTCCGAAAAGCGCGCGGCCCTTGATGAAAAGCGGTGTCTCGGGAGAGTTCACGTATTTGGCCGGATCCTCATTGGGCGGAAGGACGCGTCCGCTGAAGGCGATGACTTCGCCGTAGTCGTTGCAGATCGGGAACATCAAACGCTGGCGGAAGCGGTCGCGCAGCGGGCCGTCCTCGCCGCCCCCGAAGAGTCCGCTGGCCCGCAATTCATTGTCGCGGAATCCTGCTTTGCGCAGGTGGGCAAGCAGCGCGCTTCCGCCTTCCGGGGCGTAGCCGAGTTGCCAGTCCTTCGCGATGTCCGAGCCGATCGCGCGGGACTTGAGATATTCGCGCGCGGCCGCTCCGCCTTGCGAACGCACCAGATTGTGGTGGAACCAATCCGAGGCCGCGCGGTGCATGTCGAGCAAACGGTCGCGCAGCGCCCGGCGCCGGTCGTCGTCTGGCCCGCCTTTTTCCTCCACGATGGTCACGCCCGCTTTCTGCGCGAGCCGCTGCACCGCGGTGCCGAAATCGACGCGTTCGTATTCCATGACGAACTTGAACACCCCGCCGCCCGCGCCGCAGCCGAAGCAATAGTAGGCCTGCTTTTGCGGGCTGACGTGGAAAGAAGGCGACTTCTCGCGGTGGAACGGACAGAGCGCGCGCCAGCTGGTGCCCGCGCGCTTGAGCGGAAAATAGCTCCCGATCACCTCGATGATGTCGCTCGCGGCGGCGACACGCTCGATACTTTCCTCGGAGATGCGGGGCATGCGACCGATTCTAGCGGAGGAGGCAAATCGGGGCGCGGCAATTCCTCCGATTCGGCTTGTGAGCGGACTCCGTGCGGTGATGATCGCCTGCATGAAGGCCGCCGTATTCCTTGCCGCTTTGCTTGTCGCGGTGCCTGCATGGGGGCAGCAGAAGGAAGGAGAGGCGCAACCTCTGCCCGAAGTGCGCAAGTTCGGGGGCGAATTGCCGCAGGGCGCCGTCTTGGTCATTCCGCTCAAGGGCGAGGTGTCCAAGGCGCAGTTCTTCTTCCTGCGCCGGATGCTCAAGGCCGGTGAGGCGGCCAATGCCTCCGCCTTCATCCTCGACATGGATACGCCCGGCGGCGAACTCGGTGCGGGCGTCGACATTCTGCAGGCGCTGCTCAAGGTCAAGGCGCCGACCTACACCTATGTCAATCCGAACGCGGGTTCGGCCGGCGCACTCATCGCGCTCGGAACAAAACAAATCTGGATGGCGCCGGTCAGCGCGATCGGCGCGGCCGCGCCCGTCATGGGCACCGGGCAGGAAATCCCCGAGACGCTCAACGCCAAGATCGTTTCGTATTACTCCGGCTATTTTCGCAGCGCGGCGGACAACAACGGGCACAATCCCGAACTGGCCGAGGCATTCATCAACAAGGAAAAGGAGGCCAAAGTCGGCGGGCGTGTCGTCAACGAGAAGGGCGAACTGCTCACGCTCAGCGCGCAGGAGGCCGCCGAAAAAATCAACGGCAAGCCGCTGCTCGCCGCGGGAATCGCGCCTTCCGTCGCCGCGCTGGCCCGTGATGCTGGACTGCGCGGACCGGTGGTCGAGGCGGAGCCGGGCGGCTTCGAGCGGTTGGCGCTCGTTCTCACCACGCTCGCGCCGCTGCTCCTCCTCGGCGGCATCATCGGCACCTACATCGAGTTCAAGTCGCCCGGTTTCGGTGTGCCCGGATTTATCGCCGCCGTCTGCTTCCTGCTTTTCTTTGCCGGCCATTACGTCGCGGGTCTCACGGGCATGGAGGTGGTAGCCGTGTTCGTTCTTGGTCTCGCACTGGTGCTGGTCGAACTCCTCTTCATCCCCGGCATCGTCGTGCTCGCTTTGCTCGGCACCATGCTCATGGTCGGCGCGCTGCTTTGGACCATGGTCGATTACTATCCGGGCGCGGCGCAATGGCCTACGCTCGACATGTTCCTCCTGCCGCTGGCCAACCTCGGCACGGCCATCGGGCTCTCTGCCGTAGCCATCTATTTCCTCGCCGCGTTCTTCCCGAAAATCCCCGGATTGCGCCGCATTATCCTCTCCGCGGCGGGGCCTTCAGGCGATTCGCTCCCCGCGGCCGGACCCGCCGGAGCTCCCGCGCCGGTGCGGGCGGGCGACCACGGCAAGGCGCTCTCGACGCTTCGGCCCGTCGGACGCGCGGAATTTGGCGGCGAAGTCTGTGATGCGCGCGCCGAAGGCGAATTTATCGCTTCCGGGACCATGGTGACCGCCCTGCGTGTCGAGGGCAGCGAAGTCGTGGTGGAGAAATCCGGGGGCTGACGTGAGCGGCGATTTTGTCGCGCTGGCCGCCGCGATCTTCCTCGTGGCGCTCCTGTATTCATCCGTCGGGCATGCCGGCGCGTCGGGTTATATCGCCGTGATGACGCTCTTCGGTTTCGGCGTCGAGGTGATCCGTCCAACGGCGCTGACGCTCAACATTCTCGTCGCCGCGATCGGTTTCCTCCAGTGGTGGCGGGCCGGGTATTTCTCGTGGTCGCTGTTCTGGCCGTTCGCGCTGTTGTCCGTGCCGGCGGCATTCCTCGGCGGGTGGCTCCACGTGCCCGCGCACTATTTGAAGATTTTGATCGGCCTCGTGCTGTGGTTTTCTGCGTGGCGGCTGCTCCACCGCAAAGGGGATCCCCCGGATATCGCGCCTCCGGCGCAACCGACGGCCATCGCGTCCGGAGCGGGCATCGGGTTTTTGTCCGGACTGACCGGCACCGGCGGCGGCATTTTTCTCACCCCGCTGATGCTCTTTTGCCGTTGGGCGAAAGTGAAACAAGCGGCCGCGGTTTCGGCCCTTTTCATTTTGGCCAACTCTTCCTCCGGGCTGGCTGGCTACGTGAAAAGCGGACGCGATCTGCCCGACTTCGCCTGGCCGTTGGCTGCGGTGGTTGCCGCCGGCGGTTTCATCGGCTCGCGTTTGGGCAGCCGGCATCTGCCGGCCCGCGGCATTTGTCTCGTGCTCGCCGTGGTTTTATTCGTCGCAGGAACGAAGCTCGTTCTCGGCTAGCCGCCCGCAACCATGCGGATGATCTCAAGGCGGTCGCCATCGCGGAGTGTTGTCGCAGGCCACTCGGAGCGCAGGAGCGCGGTGCCATTGTGTTCGACGAGCGCGGCGGCGAGGGGAAGTCCGAGTTCGGCGACGAGTTCCTCCACTTGGGTCGCATTGACTTCGCGGTCTTTTCCGTTGAGGACGAGTTTCATGCTCCGAGAATGGCGCGGTCCCAATCTTTCCACACGGGGTCGAGTCCGAGTTCGCGCAAACGTGCGGCCACTTCCTGCGGTGTGCGTTGGTCGGAGGTGGAAAACTGCTCGGTGGCCAGCGCACCATCCGGTGTGTCGCAGGCGAGGGTGCGTCCGCGCACTGTGAGGTGGAGGTTGTCGCGTCCGAGACCCGTGTAACCGCCGGGTTCGGTATGGCTGCCGGCGCTCATCAGGGTGATGCCGAGCGGGGCCACGGCATCGCGCAATGAGGCGGGTTCGCGGGTGCTCAGCACGAGGCCGACACGCGGAAAATGCAGACGGAAGGCGCAGAGCAACTGGACGAAGTCGCGATCGTCGACCGCGTGTTCCGGGTGGAACCCGCCGGCCGCGGGTCGAAGGCGCGGCAGGCTGACCGTGAAATGCGCGCGCCAGCAGGTGCGAAGCAGGTGGTCGAGATGCGCGGCGAGGGCAATGGCTTCTTCGCGCCAGTCCCACAATCCGAGGAGCACGCCGATGCCGATGCGGCGGAATCCGGCAACGTGCCCGCGCTCGGGGCAGGCGAGGCGCCAGTCGTAATCCTTCTTCGGGCCGGCGGTGTGCAAACGTGCGTAGGTCGGGCGATGATAAGTCTCCTGGTAAACGACGAGGCCTTCGGCGCCGGCACGGACGAGCGGGAGATACTCGGGCGTTTCCATCGGTGCGACCTCGATGGAGAGCGAGGGGATTTCCGGCGCGAGGGCGCGGACGATTTCTTCAAGGTATCCGTTGGAAACGAATTTCGGATGTTCGCCGGCGACGAGGAGAACGTTGCGGAAGCCCTGCGCGGCGAGATGCCGTGCCTCGGCGCGGACTTGCTCCGCTTCGAGGGTGACGCGCAGGATGGCATTCTCGCGCGAGAAACCGCAGTAGGTGCAGCTGTTGATGCATTCGTTGGAGAGATACAAAGGCGCAAAAAGCCGGACGGCCCGCCCGAAGTGCCTCCGGGTCCCCGCCCGCGAGCGGCGCGCCATGTCCTCGAGCTGCTCGTCATCTGCCGGCGCGAGGTCGCGGGCGAAGGCTGCCACCGCCGGGGTAAGCGGCAACCCGAGCGGCGCGAGAATTTCCGCGGGATCGGGTGGAGGGATGAGCGGCGCGTGCATGGGAAGCCGATAGTTTACTGCGTTCTCCGTTTTTGCAATTGCAAGACCCGCCCCCGGTCGGGGAACCTCGCGGCATCATGTTTCGCGGCAGGGCAGAAATGAGGCTCCTCACGGGCACGGCACATCCGAAGTTGGCTCAGGCCATTGCGGACTACATCGGCGTGCCTCTGGGCAACGCCACGGTCACCTCGTTTCCGGACGGCGAGACCTTCGTGAAAATCAACGAGAACGTTCGCGGCCGCGACGTCTTCATCATCCAGCCGACATGCCCGCCGACGAACCAGAATTTGATGGAGTTGCTGATCCTCGTGGACGCGGCGCGTCGCGCCAGCGCGGCGCGCATCACGGCGGTCATTCCGTTCTTCGGCTATGCCCGCCAGGATCGCAAGGACCAGCCCCGCGTCCCGATCACCGCGAAGCTCGTGGCCAATCTGCTCGTTGCTTCGGGGGTCAACCGCGTTCTCACCATGGATCTGCACGCCCAGCAGCTGCAGGGATTTTTCGACATCCCGGTTGATCATCTTTATTCGCTTCCGGTCCTGCTCAAGGACATCCAGAAACGCCAGCTCGGCGACCTCGTGGTTGTTTCGCCCGATGTCGGCGGGGTGAAGATGGCGTCGGCTTACGCCCAAGCCCTCAAGGCGGGATTGGCCATCGTGATCAAGCGCCGCATCAGCGCCACCGAGATCGAAGCCGAGCATGTCATCGGCGAGGTCGAAGGAAAAAACGTCCTGCTCGTCGATGATCTCACCGAGACAGCGGGAACGCTGGCCGGAGCGGCCAAAATCCTCCGCGAGGCCGGGGCCAAGGATGTTTACGCCATGGTTTCCCACGCGGTGCTGACCGGAATGGCCGGCGAACGCCTGCGCGGCTCGGAAATCAAGGAATTGATCGCCACCGACAGTGTTCCCGTGCCCGAGTTGGAGGGGTGCAAAATCACCGTCTGCTCCGTGGCTGCCCTTCTGGGCGAGGGGATCAAACGTATCCATGACGACGAATCGGTGACTTCTTTGTTTGAAATCAACGGGCAACCCGCCTAGTTTCCCAGCCCCTATGTCCAAACATGTCAGTCTCAAGGCGTCGCGCCGCGCCGCCATCGGGCGCAATGCCGTCAAAAAAGTAAAAGCCGCCAAGGCCGTTCCTGCCATCCTCTACGGGACCGGCCTCGAGCCGACCCCTTTGCAACTGGAGCGTCGCGCGATCGACAATCTGCTCTCTCACGCCGTCGGCGAAAATATTCTCGTCAACCTCGAGATCGAAGATGCCGGCAGCGAAGGTGCACGCCTCGCCCTGATCAACGAAGTGCAGCACCACCCGGTCAACCGAACCATCCTTCACGTCGATTTCAAAGCGGTCTCGCTCAGTGAAGCGCTGGTCGCCGAAGTGGTCATCGAGTCGGTGGGTGAATCCGCCGGCGTGAAGACCGGTGGCGGGCTCCTCGAGCAGAGCCTGCGCTCCATCGAGGTCGAGTGCTTGCCCAAAGATCTTCCGGAGACTATCGAAGTCGACGTTTCCGCCCTCGAACTCGGCCAATCTCTGCACGTCAGCGATCTGCCGCAGCTTCCCGGGGTCAAATACAAAGCCGATCCGGAGCTCACCGTTTTCCTCGTTTCCGAACCGAAGACCGCCGATGACGCCGCCGCTCCCGCCGAAGGCGCCGCGACGGAACCAGAAGTCATCAACGAGAAAAAGCCGGCCGAGGGCGAAGCGTCGGCCAAGGCCCAATCCAAGTAGGATCACCCTTCCGCTGTGGAGCCGGAATCCGCCCCGTGGTTGGTGGCCGGCTTGGGCAACCCCGGCGCTCGCTATGCGCGCACGCGGCACAACATCGGCTGGCTCGTTCTCGACGCGCTGGCCGAAACGCCTTTCCGCGAAGACAAGCGCTTCGAGGGCGGGGTGTCGCGAATCGAGGGCGCATGGCTGCTCAAGCCCTCGACATTCATGAACCTCAGCGGCGTGGCTGTCCGCGCCATGGCTGATTTTTACAAGATTCCCCACGACCGGGTGATGGTGGTTCTCGACGATGCTGCCCTGCCTTTCGGCCGCCTGCGCTTGCGCGCCTCGGGCAGTGCGGGAGGCCACAACGGGCTCGAGTCCGTCCTCACTCACTTCTCCACGGATTCGGTCCCCCGCATGCGGGTCGGCATCGGAGCCCCGCCGCCCCCGCTGTCCCTCCACGATCATGTGCTCATGCCTTTCACCGCGGCTGAGGAGGCGGATCTTGCCTCTTTCTCCGAGCGGGGCGCCGAGGCTTTACGCTGTGTTTTGAAAAAGGGGCTTGCCGCGGGGATGAATGAGTTCAATAAAGAAGGATTATGACCAAACGACGTTACGAAGTGCTGCTCGTGCTCGACACGAAAGGCAAGGAAGAGTCGGCCAATGATCTCATCGACTCGATCGAGAAGCAGATCAAGGCCGCGAAAGTGGAAGTGGAGCAGATTCAGCGCCTCGAGAAGCGCACCTTTGCCTACCCGAGCAGGAAGCGCACCTCTGGCTACTACGTGAACTACATCGTGCACGCCGAGCCGGAGCAGATCGATTCCCTGCAAGCGAAGTGGAAACTCGATCCGGTGATTCATCTCCAGCACTACCAGAAACTGAAACCTGCGGCCAAAGCTGCCTGACCGCGCGGATTTAATTATGGCCTCCTTCAACAAAGTCATGCTCCTCGGCAACCTCACGCGGGACCCCGAGATCAAATACACACCCAAAGGCAGCGCTGTGGCCGACATCGGCCTTGCCGTCAACCGCACGTACACGACTGATGGCGGTGAGAAGCGTGAAGAGACGACATTCGTCGACGTGACCATGTGGGGGCGCCAAGCCGAGATCGCCGGCGAGTATCTCAAAAAAGGCCGCCCGCTTTTTGTCGAAGGCCGTCTGCAACTCGACACTTGGGACGACAAACAGACCGGACAAAAGCGCTCCAAGATGCGCGTGGTCTGCGAAAATTTCCAGATGCTCGGTTCCCGTGACGGCAGTGAAGGTGGCAGTGCTGGTGGGGGCGGTGGCCGTTCATCCGGCAGTAAACCCGCCAAGGCTGCTCCGGCCGAGGAAAGCTCGGACGACGATATCCCGTTTTGAAGGTGGATCGCGCCGACCCGGCGCGGTTTTCCTGAGGATCCTGTCGCGTTTGCGACGACGCGGCCCGCAGTGCTTAGATCCCGCGGTTGTCCGCGGCCGGTTCTTCGTCTTCTTCAGTCTCGTCTTCGATCTCGCGGCGCCAAGTCTGGGAGATGAGCGGCCTGGCCAGTCCGTAGAGCAGATAAGCGATGAAGATCATCGCCGGCATCCACTCGTAATTCATCGCGGTGAAAATGAGGACCACGATGATTAACATGAATTTCGGTATGGAATGGCGCGTGCGCCAGTTGAGTGCCTTGAAACTCGGATAGTTCACTTTGCTGAACATCATGAAGGACAGGAAGAGCATGAGCGGCGGCAGGGCGAATTTCCACGGGCCGATCGCCTTTTGCCCAGCATCGAGCCAGAGCATGAAGAGAGTGAGGGAAGCGATGAGGCCCGCGGCCGCCGGAATGGGAAAGCCGAGAAAATCCTTTGGGCCCTCCGACGAGCCGTCCTGAGCGGCAATGCTGTTGAAACGCGCGAGACGCAGGGCGCCGCAAGCCAGGTAGACAAACGCGATCAGCCATCCGTAACGGTCGAAATCGCGCAGCACGATCTGCCACACGAGCAGCGCGGGCGCCACGCCGAACGAAACGATATCGGCCAGCGAATCGAACTCCCGTCCGAACACACTTTCGTTGCCCCCTAGTCGCGCAAGGCGTCCGTCGAGCAGATCGAAAATGCACGCGCCGAGAATGAACCAGATCGCCACGTGGATCTTGCCCGCAGGATCGAGGCCTGCATTGATCTGTACCACCGCGTCGAGAATGTTGATCAGCGCGGCGAAGCCGCAGAACAGATTGCCCGCTGTCATCAGGTTGGGCAGAAGGTAAATCTTCACCCCGCTGGGATCTGTGTCCTTGCTCATGAGACAGTCCCCATCTTCGGACGGATGGTGTCCCCGTGTCCAACCGGCAAATGCGCGAGGACCGACTCGCCTCCTTTGACCTGCTCCCCGACCGCGATCGAAACGGCCGCCTCCAGGGGGAGGAAGATCTCCGTACGCGAACCGAAACGGATCATCCCGAAATGCTGGCCCCGCGCGAGTTTGTCGCCGAGCAATGCCCACGGGACGATGCGGCGCGCGATCGCCCCGGTGATCTGGCGGACCACAATCACTTTTCCGTCGCAGTCGAATCCCCATGTCCGCGCCGCGTTGTGCGTCGACGCCATGGGGCTTCGCGCGTCATGGTAAGTGCCGGCATGCTCCGCGGTGTAGACGACCTGCCCTGCCGCTGGAGCGCGGTTCACGTGGACGTCGAAGACGGAGAGAAAAATCCCGATGCGCCGCATTTTTCGTCCCGTCACTTCGCTTTCTTCCATCTCGAGGATATCGGTGACCTTTCCATCTGCCGGCGACACATACAGTCCCGCGCCCTGCGGAATGTTCCGCCGCGGATCGCGAAAAAAAGAGAGCGTGAAAAGAAGGAGAGCAGCCCCGACGACCCCCAGCCACGGTGTCCATTGCCACGCTGCAAAAGTCAGCACCGCAAGCACGACGAGGATCCACTTGGCCTGCCACAAGGTTTGGCAACGCATAAGCCGGAAAGATTACCCCTTTCGGGCCGCGGTTGAAACCATTTGGTTGGAACCCCGAACCGGGCGGAGGTAGGATCCCTGGTGATGACGCACCGTGAAATCACCCTGACGCGCGATTGCAAGGCGATCCTGATTCCCAGCGGGGAGGAAGCAACCCTCACGGCCGGCAGTCCGGTGATCATCACGCAGTCCCTCGGCGGCACCTACACCGTGGCCACGCAGACCGGGTTGGCCCGCATCGCCGAAGCCGATGCCGATGCGCTCGGGATGCAAATAGAGAAGAGCGAAGAGCCACCCAAGTCCGCCGGCACCGCCTCCGGCGAAGTCAAGGAGGACGAGGTCTGGGCGCAGCTGAAAAACGTTTACGATCCCGAAATCCCGGTGAATATCGTCGATCTCGGATTGGTTTACGATTTGATCCTCGGCAAAAGCGAATCCGGCGGCACCACGGTGAACGTGAAGATGACGCTCACCGCGCCCGGTTGCGGCATGGGCCCGACCATCGCCGCGGATGCGCGCGGGCGCATCCTCACCGTCCCCGGCGTCGAATCCGCCGAGGTCGATCTCGTTTGGTCGCCGCCTTGGAATCAGGGAATGATCAGCGAGGCGGGGCGGATGAAGTTGGGCTTGGTCTAGGCCGGTTCCACCAGGCCCACGCGAGAAATCCGCCGGTCGCGTAGGCAATCGCATCCCGCCAATCCCCGGTTGTCCAGGGGATAAACGCCGGCGCAACCCACTCGAAGAGCACCGACCAGATCACGAGCAGAAATGCGATTTCTCCCGCCGTCGGCGGACCATCGTCCTTGCGAAGACCGCATCTTCGCTCGATCCACAAGCCAACTGGTGCCGCGCATGGAATGAGCAGCAGGTCATTGAACCACCAACCGAGGAAACTTTCAGGAGCATGGGGCTTCAAAAGCCAGCGGTTGATCGCGTAGAGCGCGCAAGCTGACAAAAACAGCTCATCGCGCAGATACCGGAAGTTCGTCAAAGCGCGAGGACGATGACCGCACCGAGGGCAAAAGCCACGATCGCCTTGCAGGAGAGCAAAACCATGTCGGCATCATTGTTCCGTCAGTTTTTCTTGGCAAGTGTTGAGGAATTCGGTGTTGCTACCGTGCTGTTTTGCCACGAAGAATCGGCCGATGTCGCGCGAGGCCGGGTTTGCATACCTTTTCAAAAAATTCCCCGTCTTCGTGCAGACTTTTGTCACCCGCGAGGTCGAAGGCTTGGAGCGCCACGGTTGCCGGCCCGATCTCTACGCGTTGGAAAAGGCGCCCCCTGCCGACCAAGAGGGCTTCGATGCCCTGCGCAAGCGCGTGCGTGTCCTGCCCTCGGGGCTGCAGCTTTCCTCAGATATCCTCCTGTCCGGTCTAGGGGGGCGGTTGCCCGCCGCAGCCTTTTTCTCGGGCGCGTGGATCGGCAGGCGCAACCGCCGTCGCCGCGAGGCTTTCTGGCTCGGTCCGCGTCTCCATTCCGGCGGTATTGGTCACGTCCATGTCCAATTCACGGGGCCCGCGGCGCGCACCGCCTGGTGGCTCAAACGCGACTTCGGTGTGTCCTACAGCATCACGGCCCACGCCAACGACTTTCTCACAGGAAAATCGGAGTACCCGACCCTGGAGCAACTGCTCACGGACGCTTCGTTTGTTGTGGCGGTCAGTGATTTTAGCAGGCGTCTTCTCGCCGAGAGGTTTCCCCGCGCCAGTATCGTCCGGGTTTACAATGGCATGCCGTTGGACACCGCGTTGCCGGCCTCGCCTGTGGAACCGCCGCTGATCGTGGCTGTCGGCCGCCTTGTGGAAAAAAAAGGATACCCGTTCCTCGTCGAAGCCTGCCGGTTGCTCAAAGAAAGAGGGATGGCCTTCCGTTGCGAGATCATCGGGCCAGGGCCGATGGAAAACGAGTTGCGAGCGCAGATCCATGCCTCTGGCTTGTCCGGTGAAGTCGCGCTCGTGGGGGTGCGTACCCAGTCTGAAATCCGCAAGAGTCTGTCCGCTGCCTCCGTTTTTGTCCTTCCTTGCGTCGAGGAAAAATCCGGCGGGATGGACATCTTGCCGACCGTCATCACCGAGGCCATGGCCGCGGGCCTTCCGGTGGTTTCCACTTGCTTGGCCGGGATTCCCGAGATGGTGGTCGATGGCAAAACGGGATTCCTTGTTTCACCCGGCGATTCGCGCGCCGTTGCCGATGCGGTTCAGAAACTGCTCTCGAACCCGGATGAGGCACGTTCCATGGGTGCGGTCGGACGCCGGCACGCCGAGGCGATTTTCTCGGAGGATGTTGTTATCCCGCAGCTTCTCGCCCTGCTCCGGCAAACGCGGGTTCAGGCCTTGGCGTAAAGTTCGGCGCCTTTTTCGGAGAACTCCCGGGATTTCTCCTCCATACCCGCCCGCAGGGCTTCGTCTTCGGAGAGGCCCTGCTCGGCAGCGTAGCGGCGCACATCCTCGGTGATTTTCATCGAGCAGAAGTGCGGTCCGCACATCGAGCAGAAGTGCGCGGATTTGGCGCCTTCCTGCGGGAGCGTCTCGTCGTGGAATTCGCGCGCGGTCTCGGGATCGAGTCCGAGGTTGAACTGGTCTTCCCAGCGGAATTCGAAGCGCGCTTTGCTCAGGGCGTTGTCGCGGTATTGCGCGCCGGGGTGGCCCTTGGCCAGGTCCGCCGCGTGGGCCGCGATCTTGTAGGTGATGACCCCGTCCTTGACGTCCTTTTTGTCCGGCAGGCCGAGGTGTTCTTTCGGCGTGACGTAACAGAGCATCGCGCAGCCATACCAACCAATCATCGCCGCACCAATACCGCTCGTGATGTGGTCGTAGCCGGGCGCAATGTCGGTGGTGAGCGGTCCAAGAGTGTAGAATGGCGCCTCGTGGCACCATTCGAGCTGCTTGGCCATGTTCTCCTCGATCATGTGCATGGGCACGTGGCCGGGGCCTTCGTTCATGACCTGCACACCGCGGTCCCATGCGCGTTTGGTCAGCCCGCCCTGCACCTCGAGTTCGCCGAACTGCGCGCGGTCGTTGGCGTCGGCGATCGATCCGGGACGCAGCCCGTCGCCGATGGAAAAGCTGACATCGTAGGCGGCCATAATCTCGCAGATGTCATCCCAGTGGGTGTAGAGGAAGTTTTCCTTGTGATGCGCGAGGCACCATTTGGCCATGATGGAACCGCCGCGGCTGACGATGCCGGTCATGCGCTTGGCGGTGAGGGGAATGAAACGCAGCAGCACGCCGGCATGGATGGTGAAGTAGTCGACGCCTTGCTCGGCTTGCTCGATCAAGGTGTCGCGGAAAATGTCCCACGTGAGTTCCTCCGCCTTGCCGCCGGTCTTTTCCAGCGCCTGGTAAATCGGCACCGTGCCGATGGGGACGGGGGAATTGCGCAGGATCCATTCCCGCGTGGCGTGGATGTTTTTGCCTGTGGAAAGATCCATCACGGTGTCGGCGCCCCACTTCGTGGCCCAGCGCATTTTCTCGACTTCCTCCCCGATGGACGAAGCCACCGCGCTGTTCCCGATGTTGGCGTTGATCTTCACCAGGAAGTTGCGGCCGATGATCATCGGTTCGCTTTCCGGATGGTTGATGTTGGCCGGAATGATGGCGCGGCCGGCGGCCACCTCGTCGCGGACGAATTCCGGCGTGATCTCGCGCGGAATGTGTTGCGGGAAGCGCCGGAACACCGAGGGTGCGTAGGGCCCCGAGGAGTTTTGCGCACTGCCTGCGTGCTGTTTGTCCAATCCCTGGCGGTTAATGTCCTCGGCCATGTCGGCGAGCTGGGCGCAGCCCATGTTTTCGCGGAGGGCGATGAATTCCATCTCGGGGGTGACGATGCCTTGCCGAGCGTACCAGAGCTGGCTGACCGGATGTCCTGCGGAGGCACGGAGCGGCTTGCGGCGGAGGCCCGGGAACTCCTCGAGCGCCCCTTTGCCGTTGCGCTTGGCCGTATGGTCGGCGTGAACTTTCGAGAGGTAGCCATTGTCTTCGGGTCGCACGGTGCGTCCGTCGTATTCGGCGACATCGCCGCGGGCCAGGATCCAATCGCGGCGGAGGGCGGGAAGACCGCGTTCCACGTCACCGCGAAAATCCGCATCGCCCCAGGGTCCGCTCGTGTCGTAGACGCGCACCGGTTCGTTCGGCTCCAGGCGTCCGTCGAAGTTTTTCGTCGGCGAGAGGCTGATTTCACGGAACGGGACGCGGACGCCGGGATGGCTTTTGCCCGCGACGTAGACGCGGCGGCTGTTGGGGAGGGAGGTGTCGGCGGAACCCGCGGCAACGTTTGAGGATGGATCGGAGATCATGGTTTTTCGCGCAGGTGAGGGTGGGCGCGCCAAGATGCTCTCCGCTCCCTGCGCCGGCATGACCCGGATCAGGTTCGAAGGGTCACCCGCCGCGGCGGGACTCTCAGCCTCGCGGCTCCCCTGCTTCGATGGGAGGTTGGGCCGCGGGCGCGGTCGGGGAAAGAAAAAACGCCGCGGCGCGGGCCGCGGCGTTTGTGCGGGGAAAGTGCGGGTCAGGCCACGAGAGTGTCGGGCAGCTTGCCGCCGTTCTTGGCCACTTGGTGCATGACCTGCTTGTGCAGCCAGATGTTCATCTTGGCGCTATCGGACGTGTCGCCGTCGTAGCTCAGTTCTTGGGCCAGTTGCTTGCGCGCGGAGAGGCTGCTGTCCATTCCGACGAGCTTCATCAGGTCGACGATGGAAACCTGCCAGTCGAGCTTCTCCTTCGACTTCGAGCCGAGATCGTTGAGGTAACCGGCAACGTCGAACGGTTCGGCAGGTGTCGCTGCCGCAGTTTCGACCACGACTGTCTCAGTGGCGGTCGCTTGCGGAGTGGTCGGGGTTTCGGTTTTGCGTCCGAAGACTTTGTTGATGAGTGTTCCTAGGATTCCCATGGTTTGTGTGGTTGGTGTTGTCGTTACTTATTTATTTCCGAGCAGCGAACCAAGGGCAGGAAGTTGCGCGAGAACGGCATCCACCGCCTCGGGTCCCGCCACCGACTTCGCTTGTTCGAAAAATCCGCTGGCCAACGGCACAGCCTTGTCCATCGGAATACCGGCACCTTGCAGCGCGGACACGGCTTGCGCGGCCTCGCCGAGGTTCCCGCCAAGCAGGTTGCCCGCGGCGGAGAGAAGGCCGCCGAGGCCGCCGCCAGCTGGTTGTGCCGCGGTCGCCGGAGTGGACGACATGAGTTCTGCGGCGCCCGGCAGCAGGCCGATCATTGAGCCGAATTGCGAGTTGCCTGCTGCGCTTGTCTTCTGCTTGATCATGTTGAGGAGGATGCCGACCCCGGCGCGGACTGTGCCTTCCGGAAGGCCAAGGGACTGGCTGAGGGATTTGATGATTTGTTCCATAAGACTTACGTCCTACGTGAAAATGGCGGGGGCGGCCAGCGGTAAGAGTGGCAATACCCTGCTGAGGGTATGCCGGAATCAGGCCTCGTCGGTTTGTCCCGAGGGGCCGTCGCAATCCAGGATCCGCTCGAGGGCGTCGGCGAAGTCGTCGAGCGCCTCATCGGGCACCATGATCGTGTCGCGGCGCCCGTTCACATCCTCGGTTATCTTCAGAACGCGCCCACGGCTGTTCTCTTTGTAATCGAGGAAGAAAACCTTCCGTCCCGATACAACTTTTTCCGAAGCCAACACCCGGTCCGGACTGTTCCCGTAATCTTCCTTCATTCCATCACTCCTTGCTACTCGCGAGGACCAATAAAGAGGCGGCGGGAACGGCGATCAAGGAGAAAAGATTCAGCGGTAGACTCAGTTCGTCGATGAGGAGGAATTGATCCCGACCGCGCCGCGCCGCCTTACCCTCCAACGCTCCCCCGCCTCTTACTGTCCGACCTGGCCTAACTGAACGTTAGGTTCTTCACCTCGGCGGCGGCTGCAGCGTTGAGCACATCGATGATACGCTCCTGCCGGGCGTTGTCCGCCGGGCGGATGATGACTGGGTCCTTGCCGCCGAAGCGCTCGATGTTTTCTTTGAGTCGGGCGCGCAGTTCCGGCATCTCCTTGCTTGTCGGCGTGTCGAAGATTTTGTTGTTCATCGAAACGACGCCCTCGGCGCTGATATCGATGATCACGGGGGTGGGCGGCGGGCCGGCGGCCTTGGCTCCCCGTCCGCTGGGCAGGCTGATGTTAAGTTCCTTCTCGACGACGTTTGTGCCGGCCGATGCCATGAAGAAGATGAGGAGGACGAACACGACGTCCACCATCGGCGCGATCTGGAATCCAGCGTCGCCGTCTTCTGAGCCTACCGATCCTGCCATGGGAAAATATAGATGCTACGGGTTGGAGGTGAACGCAAGGCGTTAGGAAGATGGTGGCGCCGACGGTGAGGCCTCTTTGTCCACGACGGAGAATGTCACATTGGCGATGCCTGCTTTGCCCACGGCTTCGAGCACGCTTTTTATGGCGTTGTAGCGCACGTCGCGGTCGGCCCGGATGAGCACACGCACCATGGGATTCATCCGTATGTTTTCCTGGAGCAAGGGGACGATTTCCCCCGCTGTGGCGTAATCTTTTTCCTTCACGGTGATGCCTGTCTCGTTGCTCATGGGGTTGTAGCCGAGGTTGACAATGATCTGGCCCGGATTTTCTTTCGCCTCTTTCGCGTCCTTGGCCACCGGCAGCCTGATATTGCGGTTGGTTTGCATCACCTGCGTCGTGCTGATCGACATGAAGAAAACAAGCAGCACGAGAAGGATGTCGATCATCGGCGCGATCTGGAACTCCGGATCCGCATCGGGCTCGGGCTTGCGGTGTTTTTTCTTCCCGCGCGCGCGCATGGTGTCGGCCATGATGCGCGCCTACTGCTGCCAGTCGAGCGTGGTGCCGCAGGCCGGGCACGGATTTTGTCCGGACACGATGGCTGCCTGGCACACCGGGCAGTTGGTCGTGAGTTGCATCGACACTTTGTGGGAGAGTTTTTCCGCCGGCGCGGCTCCGGCGGTCAGGCCGTCTCCCGCGCTGAAGTTCTCACCTATGCGCATGCCGCGCACCTCGTCGAACGGGATGTCCTCCACGAGCTGGTTCAGTTCGCTGTCCGCGTAAACCACCGCGGCGGTGATGCGATTGCGGAAAAAGTAATAAAAGATGAATGCCGGGATGGCGATGAAGAGTCCGCTCGCCGTGGCCATGAGCACTTCTCCGATTCGCAGCGCGAGCGCGCCCATGTCGTTGACACCCGATTGTCCGAGGACGGAAAACGCACCCATCATTCCGATGACCGTTCCAAGCAGACCGATCATCGGCGAGATGACGCCGATTACCGAGAGGTAGCTGTTGCGAGTCTTGAGCGCCTGCGACTCCTTGATGCCCAATTCTATGAGGGCGACTTCGGTGGCTTCTTTGCCGCGCCCGATCCTTTCGAGGGCGCCGCCCAGCACGCCGGCAATGTAGACCTTGCCGTTCGCGCGGCAGGTTTCCCAGGCCTCCTGATAGTTGCCCGCGAGGATGCTTTCCTTGAGTGCGGTGACCAAGGCTTTGGGGGCGAGGCTCAGGCTGCGCGCGGTCAGGAAAAGCTGGATGATAAACGTAACCATGACCACAGAGGTCAAGACGATACAAAGCCAGATGAAGACGATGAGCGGGCCGCCGTGCAGAATTGTCTCGATGATGGACATGTTCTGCGGGTTGGTTGCTTCCGTCTCGGCGGCGAGTGCGGACGGGCTGAGAAGAAGAATCAGTGCGGCGAAGCCGGTCAGGAGTCTGGTGATGATGGGGTGCATAAAGTCAGTTTGTTTGGTTTATGGAGTGATCAGTCCCGGGTTTTCTTTCCGCAGGGTGTCGGCACGCTTGGCTGCATCGGCTGCGGTATTCTGGTCGAACGGAAAAAGAGCGGAAGCTTTTAAGTAGTTTTCCAGCGCGGCCGGCAGGTCGCCTTCCGACTCCTTGATGCGGCCCATGAGGTAGTGAGCCTGACAGAGGGAGGATCCGTCGGCAGGCGCCGGCAGCGTCGTCTTGGCCGACTGGGCCAGAATCGGGGCAAGCAACTTCGCTGCGCCGGCCGCGTCCCCCGACTCGATAGACAGCCGCGCCATCCCCAGATTCGCGAGCCCGGCGGCGGAAGGGTTGGCCTTGGCGAGTTGCTCGTAGGCCGCTCTGGCCCCCTCCTTGTCGCCTGCAGCCAGCTTGGCGTCGCCGGCCAGGACAGCCGCGCGCTGGAACCAGGGGGCATCAAGCCCCGCGAAAGTCTCGTTGATTTTCTGCAGCGCGGCGGCTGCCCCCTTCGCGTCGCCGCGTGATAGCTGTGCGGCGGCTGCCTCGAACTCGGCGGGAGGTTGCATCTGGAGTTCGCGGATGTCGGCCAAAGGGATGGTGGTGGCGCCTTTGTCCAACTGGATCTTGAGCGAGGTCCCCGCGGTCCCGACGATTTTGCCCTCCACTTTCTGGCCCGATTTGCGGACCACGTAGTCCTGAGCGGCCGCCTCGCGGGCCGGTGCCGTTATCAGCGCAAGGAAAAGAACCGCCGCGAGGCCGGGGAGGGGGCTTGCTTTCATGCAGCGCTTCAAATAATCCAACCGGGCTCACTTTTCAACACCGGTCTCTTATGTTTACTACCATTCGAAAGCACCAGAGATGGCTCATGCTTCTTATCGCAGGCCTCACTATCGTCGCCTTTGCCTTCCTCTACAACACGACGGACATGGACCGGGTGGGTTCGAACATGGTCGCCAAGATCTACGGTCGCAACGT
>Ga0114972_10001300_pt1 | contig 18746 bp, 22 predicted proteins | sample M_140807_EF_Meta_FD_87354 | JGI IMG/M metagenome (GOLD analysis project Ga0114972, IMG submission 87354) | Freshwater microbial communities from Lake Montjoie, Canada to study carbon cycling - M_140807_EF_MetaG | ecosystem: Environmental > Aquatic > Freshwater > Lake | place: Lake Montjoie... | reverse complement strand
TTTTATATTTTTATGTATTTACAAATATGGTATGTATTTTATCGTTGAGTTATCATATATAGTAACCTTATAAGCTTCATTTGCGCCTTCTATATAAACAGTATCTCCATTATATAATTGATCCACTCCATTTTCATTTAAAGCGGATCGACCTTTTACTGAAATAGGTAATTTAACATTATTATGTTGATTTGATATTGTATAATAGTTCCAAAGACTTCTTCTTATAAAAAGTGGTCTACCCATTAAAGGCAATATATTATCTTTGCTCTTACCATTCAACGGGGTTAATATACCTACTTGCCTATAAGACGTTTCTACCGCACCAACATTCGTGGAAATATTAATCGGAACTGCTCTAACAAAATATCTTTCATCGCTTAAAGGAGGATTCATTGGGTTCAATAACGCATCTTCTGGAAAATTATTATAAGGATAATTAGGTATACCCATTAAAGATCCTCTATCTTCTTTTTGTTGTTTAATAATCATATTATCGCTAGGTTGATTTGTATTTGTTATTTGTATATTTTGTTTAAATATATTACTAAATACTAAATACACTATTATAAACGTAAATATAATTATTATAACCATTGAGATATTTTCAATACATATTACTCCCGGAGGACATTTTTTCATATTATATAATTATAATATAAAAAGTTAAATCAAATCATACTGTAAGTTACAAGTAACCTTATTCTTATTTTTATTCTTATTCTTATTCTTTTGAACCTCCAAATTTCTTCATCATTTCACAAAGTCCTCCAATTCCTCCAATTCCTTGGGCTCCTCCTGAGCCATTGATTCCTCCCAATAATCCTTCTGCTTGTTTCATCAAAGGTCCAAATGAGTTCAATATAGGCTCTAGCCCTTTCATTGACTCCGCCAATTGTTTTTGCTGTTCCATTAATTGTTTTGTATCATTTGTTAAAGATTTCATACCTTCGCTACCTAATATCTCATTTAGATGACTATATGTGTCACTTAGAGTTCCAGAATAATCTAGTTTATGATTTCCTTTTTTAGTTCCCTTAAATGATTCGCTGCCAGATGGTACGTTTTCTTCTAAAATGGGGGTTGATGTTGAGCTTATCGTTGACGTTGACGATGACATTGGAGTTGAGGTGGATTCAGTATTTTTTGGGGGTAAATCTACGGACGTAGATGATTCTTCTGACTCGCTTGATGTAGTCATTCCTTCAACCTTATTAATCTGATATTGGCTACCAGCCCATAAATTTACTAAAATTAATGGAACTAATAAAACAATTATCATATTTTTACTAAAGTAATATACTAGTCCAGCGAGTATTGCGAAATATAATACAGCATTCATATTTCCATAAAATAGATAACCTAAAACATTCAATATAGATACAACGGAAACAATGTATAAAACGATTTTGTTAGTTAATAATTTATGAATAGTAGTTTCTAACTTCATTATATTATATATATATAATTATTGAAAAAAAGTTTCAATAAAAACAATTGATGTTTTGTTTTCTATATTACTAGTTACTTTATAACCTAGTTCTTCTACTTGAACTCCTGCCTCTAGTTGATTTTCTATATTTCGAATTAATTTTTTTTAAACTACCGTAAATATATCCACCCTTTTGTTTTTTCATATTTTTTGTTTTTTTAGGTCTCCTTTTTTGTTTTCTTTTTCGTGTTTTGCCTCCTCTATGTTTAGTTCCAAGCCCTTCTAAATCTTTGTTACTTACTCCACTCCAATCTAAGTCAGAAAAAAAACCTTGATTTGAGGAACCTTGAGAAACGTCTTCTGTCTCCTCATTATTCGTTGGCATTGGCCTTGGCATTGATGGTTGGATAGATGATGATGATGATGATGATGATGATGATGGTGATTGTGATTGTGCTTGTTGAGACTCTTGAGGCACGTTAGGACTAGGATCGCCAATTCCTTTGTCCATATTTTGAAGTTGTTCTAAAACTCCTTTTAACAAATTGCGTATGTCTTCAAAATTAGAATCTCCGTTATTTAAAGCCTGTATATTTTGTAATGTTTCGTCTATTACGTTTTGCGCTCTACTAATTATTTGTTGTAAACGTACTTGATTTTGTTCTAATTGAGTTATTTTTTGTACATTTTCCGAATGTAATTTATATAAATCGTCGTATTGTTTTTGCTTTTCTTGCGCTTCTTGCTGAAAACGTTGTTGCTGATCTTGTGCTGAGGCTAAATCTCTTTTTACATTTTCTAGTTCATCTACATTTGTTTGATATTCGTCTTGTAATCTAGCTATTTCAGATTGATTATCATACCCTTTTTTATCTATATAATCCTCAGCATTTTGATGCGAATTTTGTACATAACTTAACTCATTCTCTCTCTCTTTGATTTCATCTTTTGTTTGTTCAATTTGTTTTTGTAGTTCAACTATTTGTTTTTTAGCTTCATCGCGTTCAGCAGCGGTTGCGTCCTTGTCAGATTTTAATTTATTAAATTCATTATTAGCATCTTCTAATTTTTTTTTTTCGAAATTCAACTTTTTAATCTGATTTTCTAGTTGAGCCTTTTCTACACTATTCAACCCTTTGTCTTTTTCATACTCTGTTATTTTGTCTTCTAATTCAGCTATTCTGTTTTGTAATTCTTGTTGTTTTGCTTCATTGCCAGGTAACACATTTTGCGTAATATTTTCTCTTTGAGATTGAATTAGTTCTACCAATTGACTTAATGTCGCAGATTCCTGTTGAGAAATAGACAGCTGTTCAGAGTTCGCACTTGCTTCATTCGTTAAAAAATAAATTCGCCTTTTTACATTCAATATTTTATTGTTAATTTTCTTAACCAAACTATCGATATCGGTTAGTCCTTTTAAAACTTCACCATTAAAATCTTGGTTTTGTCTTAGCTTGTTCGTTATTTCTTTATTTGCTTCAGATAATTGATCTATTTTTGTATTGAAAGCATTAATAAAATCATCCATTATATATTATTTTACTATTTTATTATTTTTACTTTACTATTATTTTTACTATTATTTTTACGTCGTTATTCATAATTCTCTTTTTCTTGTATTAATGAATTTAAATTAGATTTAATTGTACTTATTTCATTTAGTATTCGCTTTTGTTCATACTTTGAATCATTTATGTTTTGTTTCGTTAATTCGCCATTTTCTGCTAAATCATAAATATATTTATTCAAAATTTCCAATGCCTTTATTTGATCGTGTTTCTGTTTTACAATATAATCATAATATCTTTGGTAGTCACTCTCAATTTCTTTTAAAAAATTATTGGTTTTTGAGACTGTTTTAAATTTTTTTTGTTTTTCTAATAAGAATTTTCTTTTGCTTTCTATGACATTTTCTATGTCTCTTAATCGCCTGTCGCCTTCTTCAAATTTTTCTCTGTACTCGTATTCAATCACTTTCATTCCTAATTCTTAAAATATCTATTTATTTTATTCTTTTATTTTATTCTTTTATAAACAAATTTAAAATCTTCCATATATATTATTTACGATGTCTAAAACAGTTGTAGAACCTTTGTTAGTTTCAGATGATAATAGATTTGTTATGTTCCCAATTAAGTATCAGGACATATGGGAAATGTATAAAACTCAAGTAGATTGTTTTTGGAGACCAGAGGAAATCGATTTAACAAAGGATTTAACACATTGGGAAAGCTTACAACAAGACGAAAAGTTTTTCATTTCTATGATATTAGCGTTTTTTGCGGCAAGCGATGGAATTGTCTTGGAAAATTTGGCTTCGAGATTCATGAATGAAGTTCAAGTTTCTGAGGCAAGAGCCTTTTATGGATTTCAAATTGCGATGGAAAATATACACAGTCATACATATAGTCTTCTTATTGAAACATATATTAAACAATCAGATGAAAAACACCGCCTCTTCAATGCTATTGAGAATTTTCCTTGTATTAAAAAGAAGTCAGACTGGGCTCAAAAATGGATTCGTGATAATAGAAGTAGTTTTGCTACTAGATTAGTGGCTTTCGCATGTATTGAAGGAATTTTTTTTAGCGGAGCTTTTTGTAGTATTTATTGGTTAAAAAAACGCGGATTAATGCCTGGACTCACTTTTTCAAATGAATTGATATCAAGAGATGAAGCGCTTCACTGTGAATTTGCTATTCTTTTATACAGTAAATTGGTAAAAAAAATACAAAAAAGTCGTATTCACGAAATTATTAAGGAGGCGGTTGATATTGAAACGGAATTTATTTGTGAAGCGCTACCATGTCGTCTTATTGGAATGAATTCACTATTAATGACACAATACATCCAATTTGTCGCGGATAGACTTTGTCTTCAACTCGGATACGATAAAATTTATAATGTTAGCAACCCATTCGACTTTATGGAGCTTATTAGTCTAGAGGGTAAGGTTAATTTTTTCGAAAGAAATTTGAGCGATTATGCTTTAGCAAATAAAGACACAGATAATGCGTTTATTTTAAGCGAAGATTTTTAGAAAAAATAAAATAAAAAAAGAAAATGAAGAAAAAAGAAAAATTTATAAAAAAGAATATTTGAATATAAAAATAACTAGTATTTATATTCAAATGATAACGTGTAATCTAATCGGCGGTCTTGGCAATCAATTATTTCAAATATTTACAACCATTTCCTACGCAATAAGAACTAGACAAATGTTTAAATTTTATAATTGCGAATTTACACAAGGCGTCGTTAAGAGAGAAACCTATTGGGAAAATATGTTATCCAAACTAAAACCATTTTTGTACAATACATTTCCTCCATTAGAAGTCATTCATGAAAAAACGTTTTCGTATAATGAGATACCGTTATCTAATATGGTAACAAAAGACATTTGTCTCCATGGATATTTTCAAAGTTATAAATATTTTCAAAACACGTATTCTACCATTTATCGTTTGCTGGATATAGATAAGCAAAAGAATGATTTGCTAAAATCATATTACGATTGTTTTTTTGACGACAATAGTATTTCGCTCCATTTCCGAATTGGCGATTATAAAAAATACCCAGATATTTATCCTATCTTGTCTTATGAATATTATAAAGACGCTTTAGAATTTATACAAATAACTAATCCTTCAGCAACAAATGTTATATTTTTTTGCGAAAATGATGATGTAGATCAAGCAATACAAACGATTGATGCGTTACAAGTGGCGTTTCCAAAATTGTTATTTGAGAGAGCTCCACATAGTTTAAAAGATTGGCAACAAATGCTTTTGATGAGTTGTTGTCGAAATAATATCATTGCGAATAGTTCGTTTAGTTGGTGGGGCGCATATTTGAATTCACATAAAGATAAAATAGTATGTTATCCGAAGTCGTGGTTTACTCATTTGGTCAAACATGATACGAAGGATTTATGCCCTTCTGAATGGGTTTCCTTTTAATTACTTGTATTTATAAAATACATATTATTTATTTTATTATAAAATCTAAATAAATATTATTTTTTCTTTTCTTTTCTTTATTTTAAAAAATGGGCTGATTTGTGACTAATTCTTGAGCGATCATTCCTAACGAGCCTATCATTGCGAGTCTTCCATGATTCAATTCGGCGTTTGACATAAATGTTTCATCTTTATCTAGAAATGACTTTGGCAAAGAAAACCCGGCGTCGCCTGGTTGATAATCTTCCTTCATTACAAAATAATTGGATGAATTTGTAAATGGATTCTCCCATCCTAACCCCAACGTCCTGAATTCATATGCGTATACTAAAGTTAAAAACGATGATACTGTCATAGCATCCGCATTATCTAATACATGAATAGCTTGTTTATGCGTCACCAACTCCGTTAGCGGAATAGCAACAGTCGATATCATTCCCCATCTACCATGTTTGAGTTCGGCTTCACGAAGCTTAACCAAATCACTTTGTTTTTTTCCTTTTGCGAAACCAAAAGGATCAAAATAACCCATGGGTTCAGTAATCCCACGAAAAAAACTATTCACGTTAGACAATGCTAAAGCAAACGCAACCGTAGTGAAGTAAATATACATCTTATATTATACTTTACTATAAAAAATAACTTTAAATCTTAATTTTTATAATATATATTTTACGTAATAAAATATAAAAAAAAGCGTATACAATATGTATACTTTTACATATGGAACAACAAGAATTCGTCTTGCTTATTATGAATTGTAAAAAATACGAAAAAAAAGCGTTATTTCAAAAAAAAACGTGGCTGCCATTAATGCCTAATTACATAAAATATTATCATGTAATTGGTGATGAACATTTGAAAGAAGAGTATTTATTTGACAACGCCAATAATATTTTATGGGTTAAAACGCTAGACGATTATATTTCGCTTCCTAAAAAAGTATACACAGCATACAAAGCATTATACGAAACGTTTGATTTCAAATACTTATTTAAGACGGATGATGATCAAATATTAGTGAATAATCATTTTTTTGATATTATTACTAGTTTACTTAAAAAAAGAGAACCGAAATTACATTATGGAGGATATATCGTAGATGTTAAAAAACCTTATTATTCTCAATATAGTAAACTTCATCCTGAATTGCCCGAGCATTTACCCGTTTTACCAACGAAATATTGTAGTGGACGATTCTATTTTCTCTCTAAAGAATCAATAGTAAACTTGTTGGGAAAGAGAGAAAAGATAATCAACGAATATTTAGAGGATTATGCTATTGGGTTTTATTTGGATAAACAATTTAAACACGGGATGCTTCACATAAACACAAATAGGTGTTTCACTGATATTGAATTAAGTGATTATTCTTTGTGGTTAGAGAAAAACATTATTTAATTTTAAGGTTGTAGAAGGTTTATTCATTTTTATAGTATTTTGAATAATGGGTTTTTCATTAATATTATTTGTATTTGTATTTGTATTTTTTAACCATTTTTTATCTAAATCTATCATTACTTTTGTATAATTTGTGACTTTTTTTTCAATATCACTATATCCTTCTTGTTGGGTTACCGTTAAGGGTGTAATTAAAAACCACGAGTCAGTCTCTTGGAGTTTAAACCAATATTTATCTATAGCATATAAAACATGTTTTGATGGTTCTCTTATTAACATATTTATACCATCTTTTATATTTGATATCAATTTGTCGTAATAATGACTTTTCACTAAATATCCAGTTGTTGTTTGACATTTTGTAACTTTTACACATGTACTGTCTATTATTGTATAGGGCGGCATATTGTTTCCGGCTATTAAAACAACGTCCCATTCTTTGTTTTTCGATAAAAAAGTAGAGAATTGTTCTCGAAATAATAGTGGATTTATAAATTGTATATCATCTTCAATGATTAATATATGATCCCAATTATTATTTTTAGCGGTTTCTAAACATTTTAAATGGCTCATACTACAACCTAATGCGCCGTTTGTTAAATGGATAGCTTCAAACCTTTGTGCTTTTATTCCTACTCTTTTTAGTTCACTTTCTACATGAGTTTTTCTATCAGGTCTTGATCTTAAATTTATATAAAATGCGTGTTTTATGTCTTGAATATTGTCCATAATAATATAATTAGTAATAATAATATTTATATTTTTAAACCATTGAAAATATAAATTCCTTACATTCTTTTTTACATTCTTTTTTACATTATAAATTCTTTTATAGTAATAAATGGACAATACAAATACGAAAGAAAAAGAAACTACTCAATTTATAAAGGCTGAATATACAGAAGAAGAGAGAATATACATAGCCAAGAAAATTAAAAATATTTCAGAAGAGATGATTCAAAAAGAAATGGATAAATTAATTCAAATTGGCGTTAATGCTCAAAATATGTCTCCTAGAAGTCGTATAGGGAATAATATAGTGGATTATTTTACTTTTTCCGAAAGATTAAAAACCAAAGGAAAATATAATATTAGTTTTTATGACTTTATTTTTAATATTGATGAATTCAAAAAAAAGAAATATATTCAAAATATGTTACATTATTATGATACCGTTAAAAATAAAAATAAAACAAAAAATGAATATATTGTATTAAAAGAAGTATATAATATTTGTATTAGTTCTATTAACATTATAAGACCATTAGTGTACATGGAAATTTATTCAAAATACAATCCAAAAAACATTTTGGATTTTTGTGCTGGCTGGGGGGGAGCGGCTGTGGCAGCTGCGGCTTTGAATATCAATAGTTATATTGGTATTGAAATAAATTCCGACTTAAAAAAACCTTATGAACATTTAATTCAGTTTTTAAAGAATAAGTCTTTATCATCATCATCATCTTCATCTTTAACAAATTTTCAAATGATATTTGATAGCGCATTAAATGTTGATTATGAAAAACTGAATTATGATTTTGTTTTCACTTCTCCTCCGTATTATTTCATACAAAAATATGAAAACAATGTTTTATACGCTTCTAAAAAGGAAATGGATATCCACTTTTATATTCCTTTATTCACAAAAACATATAATGGACTACAATTTGGCGGTACATATATCATTAATGTTTGTAAAGACGTATATGAAAATGTTTTGTTACAATTGTTTGGAGAAGCAAACGAAATATATCCTTATAAAAAGTCGAAACGGCAAAATAATTATGAAGAAATTGTATATGTATGGTATAAAAGTAATGATAAAAAGGAATGATAAAAAGTAATGATAAAAAGTAATAGTTAAAACTAAACTAAAACTAATATACTCCACCTAATCGTATCCTAGCGCTTGCTGTTGCTCTAGGTCTTTGTCCTATATAATTCGCGTATTCTACCGCATATTTATTGATATTTTGTTGTGGATGAGGGGGATGTTGAGCGTACGGGTTTTGATTTTGAATGTAATGAGGCGATTGTTGTGGATGAGGATGTTGAGTGTATTGTTGCGGATGAGGATGTTGAGCGTACGGGTTTTGATTTTGAGTTTCTTCTAGAGGCATTTCCGGGTCATTTGATACATCCTTGTTAAATGCGTCAGTTTGAAGTTCTTTTATTTTGTCTAAGGCAATTTGGTTCAGCAACTCTTGAGGTACTACTTTCCCGCTCGAAATAATTGTTTTTGCCATATTTTCTCTTCTCTCTTTTATTGTTGGATAATACGGTATTTTTGACCATTCCTCTGTTGAACTAACCACATTTCTAGTTAAACTCATACTATCTGGATTAATTATTTTCCTTTTTGGTTCTCTCAAATCATATTTGTAATATTGGTCTGTTTCAAATCTTACATGAGTTAAAAATGATTGAATATTAATTATAAAAATGCGTGGATTATTTACTACAAAAATATTATCATTCGGATTGAATGATTTACTATCTATTATATACTTTAATTTTGAAATGGTTCGCAATCCATCTAAACCATTATCATTTTCCATGCGCCAAGGATCTTTTTTGCTAATAATGCGCGATATTCCGTCAAATAATTGTAAAATCTGAGGACTTCCTATATTATAAAATGTACTACGATCTATTTTTATGTTACAATATTCGCATCTTTTTTGTAAACTATTATCTTCCATACCCCACCCCCAATAACAAGGATATCCGTTTACTCGTTCAAAATCCGCACCGGTCATAACTACAATTCCTCCTAAAGCATATTTATATCCATAATAATGCTTAACAACTCCATGAGTAGTCTCGTAATCAAATATATTACTAAATGGAATTGTATCGACGTCGTTGAAAACAAAAATAATATTTTTATAATGTTCGGGATATTTTTCTTTTACAGCTAAAAACCCTATATTTTTGGTTGCGCCTCGATTAAATGTTCTGTCATCACATTGATTTGAAAAATATATTTCGTAATCCTCTTTTTCCTCTAATATAAAACTCATGTATTTACTGAAAAAAAATTTGTGTTGTGGACGATTTCTATAAGGAACTATGAACACTTTTTTGGGAACAACGTTATTTTGGGTTGTTTCTATATTTTCAGTCATAATATTATTCTTATATTTTTTATTTTGTATTGTTAAACTTATTTTTATTCTATTTTATTTTGTTGAATAAAATAACGAGCTTGCTAAATAAAATATATATTTGTAAATATATATAAAAAGATGCTATGTAGGTATATAATTATAAACATGAAATTTGCCTTGATCATTGCTCTAATTTGTATATTACAAAACTATAGTTTTGGACTTAATAGCGTACATTATAAATCGTGTGATACGTGTAAATGGTTTAGTCCAAATGAAGCTCGCACGGATTATGGCTTATGTACTTTATTTAAAGAAAAGATTTACATTGCGGATCAAGAACGTCTAATAAACAATTTTGCGAAACATTGCCGTACAAATGAGAATTTATGCGGAAAAGAAGGCAGGTGTTACGAAGCTACAATGGAATCGAAAATAAAAAATTTTGAAGAAAAATGTGATAATTTGATTGATAAATTTAATGATTCTTCCAATTTAGGACACGGTGAAGTCACTGAAAAAAAAGACGTAGATGAATTAAACAATCTAGATGAGGAAATCGAAAAATTCACTAAAGAAGGATTAGAATTATTATTTAAAGTGAAAAAATTTAACAAACGAAAAATTAGTATTGCTTTAGATCGCGTTTATCCAAAATGGGATAAGTTTACGCGTTATTAAAATAGTACATACAATAGAAACTTTTTATATTTATTTTTATATTTATTTTATTTTATTTATTTTTATCTAGTTGGATGTTTCATTCAACTCAATAAACAGAATATTTTTTTAAAATAACAGCTGGAAGTAGTTCATCTTGAATTTTTTCTAATTTTTTAAAACACTTATTTATTGTTACCTCGCTTATTTCGCTTACATTTTTTACGTCTCTTTTGCTTATATTTAGTTTACATATTTGCGCGATAAAATAAACCACTCCTGCCGCAATCGAATGCGGAGTGTTTTCTGGCATTATATTCGCTTTTTCAATTTTCATCGAAATAAATTGACAAAGCTTTGTTAACTCATTGTTTATATTTAATCTACTACAAAATCTTTCAATAAATGCCTCCGGCTTTGTTTTACAAAAATTTGTTTTATCTTTATTTACCATATCCTTTTCTAAATTGTTTATTATAAACAACGCGTTTTTACATCCTTTTGTAGCGCTAGTTACGTCTAAGTTAAATATATTTGCGATTTCTTTTGCTGTTCTTGGAAAATTATTGATTCTACAAGAAATATATATGGAGGCCGCTAATATACCGTCTCTATTATCCCCTCGGAATGTCAACTCATATTCGGATATTTTTTTATGATATCTTATAGCATCATCTATTATCATTTTTGGAATACCCGCATTTTGCGCCATAATTGTTATCACTTGAAAATCATCGTATTGTGATTTTTCTTTATAAGGCATAGATTGCCACTCTGTATAGCGTCTTATTTTTCGCATTTCATATGACATTGCTCCGATACACATTACTTTACAACCGTAAGAGGATTCTTCTAAAAGAGGATTTATTGGCATACCACATCTTGTTGGGTCAGAATTTTGATTATCATCCGCTCCATAATATCGCCATTCAGCACTTTGGTCTACTATATCTTTATATACAATTCCACACTTGTTGTTTGTACAAGTTAAGAACCCTTCTTCAGAAAAGGCCAAAATATAATCGCATCTTTCACATAGTTCTCTACCTCCGCAAGATCTATAAATACATTCTAATGGCGTTTTTTTTTCTCCCTCGATTTCGCTTTCAAATATATTCCATAGTTCTGCTTTATTAACCTTCTTAATATTTTTTTTTGTTTTACTATCTATATTCATTCTTTGTTTTGTTTGATATAGAAAAAAAATATTTAATTCAATTTTATTTATTTTGTTTATTTTATTTATTTTTTTAATTGTTTATTTTGTTTATTTTTTTAATTGTTTATAGTATAAAATAAAAATATGGGAAATAATTCATCCAAAACAAATGCTGCGGGAACAAATAAGAATGAATCTAAAAATTTTAAAGATTTATATGATGTTATGGATTACATTGCGACCTATTATATATTAACAATGGATTTTCAAAGTTTAACAAAATTATCTGAAAAGGAGTATTGTAATAATTTAGTTATATTAACGTCTGATATTATTAACAAATACTTTAATGATCTTGATATTACGTATCTAGCGCAAAGAATTAAAAATGGAGCTGAAGTGAATGAACTTGTAAAAGAACACGCGACGTTTTTAACAAAAGATCAATTTGATTCTTTAGATATAAAAAATGACAAACAAAAAAGTATTAAAAAAAAACGTGTTTGTATTGGTATTGCTAAGTTTTACATAAAAATTGCCCACATATTTGCGGCTATTGTTACTACCATAAACCCAGTTTATATGTACAAAGACGCATATGGCAATGTAATTGAAACTCCGTTAATGAAAAAACATACTATTCCTAAAAATACAAAACGGTTTTTGAAAAAATTAAACATTTGTGATAATCGAATAAATAGTTTAAAATATACTCCAAATACGGTAAACGATCCTAGCAATAATGATACAAATGGTTATGTAAATCCTAAATTTTGTGGAATGAATTTAGATAAAAATAAAAATGTTAAAACATTAGCTGATGAACCTGGTATAAAAGAGTTGATGAATCTTTATTTTGATGTATATGATTATTCTACAGGATCATTTACAAGTATGTCAAATGAATCTAAAAAGGCTTTTGCGAAAGATCTCAAAACATTTTACACGGCTTTTACAGGCAAGGAAAATATGCCTCCGGAAATAACTAAGTTTAGTGACATTAAATTAAAAGATTATAATAGTATGGAAGGATGCCAGGGAGATAATCCAAAATACAAAACTGGTTTTTCTTTAAACAAAAATGATAAAATGTTTATAAATTATGCTAAAAATATTAGTGATATGATTAAATCTTCCTCTAAAAAACAGAATGAATTATTGGAAATAATAAATGTATTATTTACGTATGTATTTGATCCGTATACCGGAAAACAAAAGATTCGCGTGAATCCCAAGTTGAACGAAGATATACTACAAAATGCGGTTGAATTAACTAGAAAATTAATTATACAATTGTATGTGAATTGTGAGTATGATTTTTTAAAAGGACTTAAATTATATGAGACTATTGTTGAAATGAAAATATTAGAAACCACTCAAAATCAAATTAAGAATTTGAAAAATGAAAAAAAATCAGTAGTTAAAAATACGATGACGCCTACAAATGTTGTAAATCCATTACCACAAGAAATGCCTATACAACCAATGCCTGTACAACCAATGCCTATACAAGAAATGCCCGCACAACAAATGCCTGTACAACAAATGCCTATACAACAAATGCCTATACAACAAATGCCTATACAACAAATGCCTATACAACCAATCATGGAACCAGGTCAACCTCAACCTCAGCCTCAACCCTTAGCTCAACTAAATTATTAGACGGGTTTACATTTTTATCAAATTTAATATTTTTTATATTAAATTTAATTATTTTGGATATTTAAGCTTTGGAAGCAGATGCGGCTTTAGAGGCGGCGGCTCCTGCGGCAGCAGAAGCAGATGCGGCAGCGGAGGCAGCAGCGGCGGCAGCCTTGGACGCAGATGCGGCCTTAGATGCGGAGGCTGATTTGGCGGCAGAGTTGGCAGCAGAGGCGGCTTTACCCGCGGCAGCAGCAGCGGACTTGGCTTTTCTTGCTGCTCTAGACGCGGCTTTTGCGTGTCCTCTAGCGACTTTTTTAGACATTGCGCGGGCTTTTCCGCGAGCAACAGAACGGCGACGACTACTTCTTGGCATTTGTATATAATAACCAAATAAAAAAATTCCTAAAGTTAAGTTTTTATAATAATTTATTTAATAAATTTTCATAAAAATTCTTAAAGTTAAGTTTATAATAAATTTTTATCAATAACAACACATTTTGCTAAATTTTTTATTATTTTATAGTCATTGTTAGATTCTCCTTCGATTAAATCATCGCCTCCCATAGATTCAATTATAATTTTATTATATTCATCGCTTTTTTTTGAATTACAACTACCGCAATCCGGATTTTGAGCTTTCCATTCGGGTATTAATTTTGTATTCTTATTTGCTATATGTTTTATGACTTTTTTTAATTTATTTTTTTCATCATTTTCTTTTTCCCATTTATTTTCATCCTTAATATACAAGATTTCCCTTTTTGGATCACTACAATGAACAGGTCTTTTGTAAACGTCGAGAGCATTTAAATTTTTAACAATAATATGTGATATACCATTTACGTATCCTAATTTACCAACATTTTCTAAATCTGAAAGTTGAATTTTAAGGGAATCAACAAAATCCATTATATTCATGGCATCTTTACATCGCTCATTTAAAAATAATTGAAGGTTAAAAGTTTTATTAGTAATATTAATATTATTATTATTTCCTATAATTGTTTTTTCTTTACATATCTCAATTAATTTATTGTTTTGATCTATCAATAAATCCATTAGTTCTTTATTGTCTTTCATGTGATTTTGAAATATATCGTTAAGTAACTTTATTTTAGAGTCGTCATCATTTTTTGAAACGGTTGTATCAACGCATAAAGTGCATTTTTTTCGATGTCTCCATAAAGTTGTTCTGCTATTAAACGATAATAAACAAAATGAGCACCCAAAATCTGTAATTTTTAGGGGATTTTTGGGGATTTTTGTTGTTTCATTTGTTTCACTTAAATGTTTTAGTGTCGTGGTATGTCGAGAAAAATCTTTTTTGTTACTGGTTTCGTAACAACATTTATCACAAAAAAACAGGGGGTTTTTTTTAGGGGATTTTTGTTTCATTTGTTTCATATATTTGAAACACACAAAAAACCCCTAAATTGTTTTTTTTGTAAAATACACAAAAAAATAAAATTTACAATCACAAAATGAAAAATTTATTTTTTGCGACCTTACCTTAAAAATTTTTATCGTGCGCGGCGAAGTTTTTTGCGAAAGTCTATACCCCCAAAGTAAAATTGGACATTATTTTTGTCCATTTTTACTTTCCCGATTTACAATTTGAAAAAAAATCGAAAACCTGCCTCTTTAAGTTAAAAATAATATATATTAATTTTTAGGTTTATGTGAATTTCCCTTCTATTTTAGTTAGCAAATCATCATCGTATACTAAATTACCTGAAGGTTTATATGAATTAATGGGAGTAAAATTCTTTTTTGGTTGTTTCAACTGTTGAGAATTTGGTTCCTTCAAATTTAACATAAAATTATTTGGGTCTGATGAAGAGTTGCTATTTTCTAAACTTTTATATTCATTTGTAGATTGTTCGTCAATTATTTTTTGTCCATATTCATTCACTACAATTCCAGTTTTCTTTTTTAATTCTGTTCTAACATACGAAGGAACCCAGTGCATCCAAGATATAAATAAAGTATTTGGATGGATGTATCTAACGTTAAATCCGTTTGTTTTTAGTCTATCTAATAAATAAGCTATACACGACGCTTGGTCATATTTTGGAACGCCTATAATAATCTCTGGAACTACAAACCAGCAAAATTGCTCATCTAATCTTTGACGAGATGTTGTTCTTATACGAACGTGTATTCTGTTTAATATTTTGTTAAATAAATTGAGTTTATTCAAATCATATTGACGTTTCTTTTCATAAAGTTCATCAATATTTAACTTTTCAGAAAAATCTTCTATATTCTCAAGAGTAAAGATATTCGCCATATAAAACGATTATAGAAAAAAGTTATTAAAATGAATGTATTTTATATTATTATGCTTATAAAACACATAGTAATTTCTGGAGGTGGTCCTACTATGATAGGATCTTTGGGAACTATTCACCATCTTGTCCAAGAGAAACTGATAGATTTCCAAAATATAGAATCCATATATGGAACGTCTGCTGGAGCTATTGTAGGCGTTTTGCTTTGCTTGAATTTTGATATAGAAACCATATATGATTACATTATTAAACGCCCTTGGCATCAAATTTTTCCTATTAGCGTTCAAGATATTTTAAACGCCTATACAAAAAAAGGAATTTTTGACATTAAAACAATTGAAAAATGCTTTAAACCGCTTTTTGATGCTAAAGACTTATCACTAGAAATAACATTAAAAGATTTTTATGATTATTCAAAAATTGAATTACATGTATATTCATTTGAAATAAATGATTTCAAATTGGAAGATATATCGTATTTAACGCACCCAGACTTGTCGTTAATTCAAGCACTACATATGAGCTGTAGTATTCCTATATTAGTAACTCCTCTTTGCTTTGACGGTAAATGTTATATTGACGGCGGTATAGTATGTAACTACCCTTTAAAATATTGCGTTGAAAGTGGTAAAGACCCTAACGAAATATTAGGCGTAAAAAATCAATTCGATCATAATAAAACAAATCGGATTGATTCTGAATCTACGTTATTGGATTTTATAATGAATTTTTTATTTAAATCCATTTATAGTTTAAGTATTGACTTGAACCAACAAAGCGTTGAAAATGAAATTGTTTGCGACGCAAAGTTTGTAACAATAAATGAATTAAAAATATCATTGAGTTCTATAGAAAAAAGAATAGAACTTTATAATAAAGGAGTCGAATATTCTAAACAATTTATCTCTAAATTAAAGAACAGTGTTTAAAAATTGACTCAATGTTTCTTTTGTAGGTTTTGCGTCATATTCTACAACTTGCCCATCTTTTAACAATTTTATAGTAGGAAACCCTTCGACCTTATATTGATTCATCATTTTCTCTACTTCTGCCGTTTCTGTAGTACAGTTTACTTCTGTAAACACAACGCTATACCCATTTATAGTTTTATCTTGATATTCATCCTTCAACTCATTCCAAATAGGCTTGGCTGTTTTACAATGAGGACACCAATCTGCGTAAAACAATAACAATTCGGCTTCTTTTGAACCATTAGAATTTGCGGGCATTAATTCATTATTTGGTTTAAAGGAAGGATTTAGTCGCGGAACTATGTAATAATAACAATAGTATATTCCAATGGATAAAAATAATATAAATGCTACTAAAAATAATATGTTCTTCATATTTAAAAACGAACGAGCATTTGTTGATAATTTAGAAAACATATTTCCAGATTCTCCGCCTACGTGACTAGAGAAGCTAGGTTTAGAAAAAGTAATTTGCTTTGACATTTATATATAAATAAGAAGAAATTCTCATTGTGTTTAAACGAATACAATATAAAGATTATATTGTATTCTTTTTAATGATATTTAGAAATGTCGATGGAGAATTAATAGAAATATCTCGATTTGACTTTACAAATGACAAATTATTTTATCAAAAAATAATGAATGTTAAACAATCTTTTTCTAAATTGATTGAAATAAACAAAAACAAAAATGATAAAAATACTACTATAAATTATTCAAATTATACAATTAAAAAATGCGTAAACTGTTAGATGAATATATATGTAATTCAAATGATTTATTTATACAAATGGTATTTCAGTAAAAGAATGTATACAATCATCAAACAATTGTTTTACAAAGAAAAATGATATTTGATCTTGTATTCCACATTCTTGTATATGTTGAAACCATGTGTTGTTTATTTCATTTATTTTAGGGTGTTTCATATTTCTTATTAAAAACCCTCCGGCACAATGACGTTTTGTTGTTTCACTTAAACCATTCACTTTTTGATTATTAATATATTTTTTGTATTTTTCACGTTCTATTATGTAACGTTTTTGGTACATGCTTTCATAAAATTCATCCCATACGCTGACATTCCTATTTAACGCTTTACTATTTATGTACCAATGTTCTCTTAATAATAATGCGTAGTTTTGTTCTATAAAATATTTTTGTATAAAATTTTCTACAAATGTTTCATTTACTTTTTCTAATTTACTGTCTAAAAAACATACATAAGAATAATCTTTTAACTCTTTATATTCGTGAGGTGAAGTTTTGATATGTTTTCCAGCCATACAACTTTCTATCAAATCATCTGTTGTTATTATATCATCATAAATACCAATCCACTTTGTTGATTTTAATAACTCTAAAATTGTTTTGTTATTTGTATAATAATAACAATTATATTTTAATGATGGTAATTCTGGTATTTTGAATGCTTTATTATTATCAGAACCATAAAAATAAGTATAAAATGCTAAATTCATTATATATTATATATTATATATTATATAAAATATAAAATATATAGAATTGTTCAAACCCAAAATATACTTTTTACAACAAAAATAAATAATACTACTAAAAATACTGTAAATACATAAGAAGCGATAATATTGGTATTTAATTGTGAGGAAAATTCAGGGTCAGTCTGATTATTACTTCCACCCTTCAACATATTTGTTTGAATAGTATTTAAATAAATTGTATATCCTAAAATAATTAATATAACTATTTTCATTATTGTTGAAATAAAAACAAACTGCTTCATTGGGCTAATAATGAAAATTATTATTAAGACAATAGAAAAAAAAGTATAGTAACATATTTGCTTTGTGTAATCAGAAGAATTTTTTACATTTTTTATATCCACTGCGTCCATATTTTAAATATATATTATAGCTAGATCAGAAATACGACCGTTCCACTCCTGGCAATTTTCTACAAATGTTCTGACGATTCAATATATTTTCTGGAAAAACAGTTTTCAAATTAATACACGTTCAACGTTCAACGTTCAATTATGGTTCAATAATATATGCTCTGAGATTTAATAATAATTAAATTATGAAATGAATCATATTATAACATTGTATCATTTTTGAAACATAGAATT
>Ga0114972_10001299_pt1 | contig 18752 bp, 16 predicted proteins | sample M_140807_EF_Meta_FD_87354 | JGI IMG/M metagenome (GOLD analysis project Ga0114972, IMG submission 87354) | Freshwater microbial communities from Lake Montjoie, Canada to study carbon cycling - M_140807_EF_MetaG | ecosystem: Environmental > Aquatic > Freshwater > Lake | place: Lake Montjoie... | reverse complement strand
GGGAGGTCCCGCCGAGCTCGCAGGATTTGGCCGACCTGTGGCGCCCCTGGATTGAAACCTGCATCGAGCTCTTTGGCCCGGAGCGCTGCCTTTTCGAAAGCAATTTCCCGGTCGAGAAGATGGGGATCGGCTGGGTCGCGATCTGGAACGCCTTCAAGCGGCTCTGCGCCGGCGCCTCACGCGATGAAAAGCGCGCGCTGTTCGCAGGCACCGCTCGCCGGGTCTACCGCCTCGGCGATTGACGCGGCAGGCCGGCCAGCAACCCAGCCCCGGTCCTGCGTCCCTCCCCTGCCAGCGGGGAGGGAGCTTCAGATCTCCACCACCACGTAGTCATGCTCGACCGAGACGACGACCGTCTCCGCCACGAAGGGGCCCTTCGCCAAGCGCTCTCCCGGCTCGACCGCCACGCTGTAGCTGCGCGCCTTCACGTCGTCTGGCTCGCACCAGGACTGGCCGGTGGCAATGTCGAATTCCCAGCAATGCCAGGGGCAGCGGATCATCGTACCCGGGCGCGTCAGCCGGTATTCCCCAGGCAGCGGCGCTTCCAGCCGGCTGACGATATCGCCGGTGCAGAGCACCGCCCCCTGGTGGGGGCAGCGATTGATCAACGCATGGAAGGCGCCATCGATGTTGAAGACGCCGATCTCCCGCCCACGGACGGTCACGATCTTGCGGCCACCAGGTGGGATCTCGTCGACCGCGGCGACGATGTGCTTGGCCATCAGTCCAGCCGGTACAGCGCTTGCGCGTTCTCGCGGTAGATCATCCGCGCCCAATCGTCCGGCAGCCGAACCTTGAAGGCGTAGCGCGGGTCATCCTGGTCCCAGTGCGGATAATCGGTCGAGAACATGATGCGGTCGGGCCCGATCCACTCGATCGTCTGCAGCATGTCCTCGGCGCGCTCAGGCTCCTCCATCGGCTGGGTGGTGACCCAGAAATGATCACGGATGTATTCGCTGGGGGCGCGCTTCAGGGATGGCGCCTCCGCCTTCAGCCGCTTCCAGTGCTTGTCGAGCCGCCAGGCGAGAGACGGCAGCCAGGCGAAGCCACCCTCGACCATCACGACCTTGAGGTCGGGCAGTTCTTCGAAGACGCCCTCGCAGACTAGGCTGACAACCAGGCTCTCCATCGACTGCACGTAGGAGGGGTGCTCCTCGTGGTAGAAGCTTGGCCAGCCACCGCCGGTGCTGGGATGGCCACCAGTGCCGCCAAGGTGCAACGAAATCGGGAAACCCGCCGCCGCGCAGGCCGCAAGGATTCGGCGGTAGCGATGCCGGCCCAGCGGCTCCAGCCCACGCGGGGGGATATTGACCTGGCAGAAGCGCCGATCGCCGGCGCGGGCCTCGATCTCGGCGATCGCGCTCTGCTCGTGCTCCAGCGTGATCTGCACGCTGCCCTTCAGGCGCGGCTCCGGGTCGCAGAAGGCAGCGCATTGCCACTCGTTCACCGCCACCGCCATGGCAGCGCCGAACTCCACATTGCGTTCCGCCGCGGCCCCACCAACGAGCGGCGCCAGCAGGCCCGCCTTCACGTCAAAGAGGTCGAGCAACTGTTCCCGCATCATCGCCAGGTCGGAGCCCGGCGGGCCGCCCGTCTTCGGCCAGCTATCGCCGCGCATCCCATTGCCGGGCGACATGCGCGGATACATCGAGGTGCGGGCTAATCCGGCGCGGGAGCGATTGCCGATGCTCTGCCGATGTTCTCGCCAGCGGGCCGACAGGAAAGGGTCGAAATCCGCCGGCGTTCGGAAGAAGGGATGCACATCGCAATCGACGAAGCCGAGATGCTGCTGGGCGGGACGTTCAATCCGCGGATCGCGGAGGGTCACGTTCATCGCGTCTGCTCCTGTTTGAGGCGGGGATAGGTCGCCAATGGATTGTCGCGGGTGATTTTGCGCACGAGGTCGGGGGGCAGGCCAGCGGGCAGCACCTCGTCCCCGTCGTAATGCCAGTGCGGGTAGTCGGTCGCAAAAAGCAGCATCTCGTCCGAGCCGAACTGCTCCAGAATGCGCAGCATCGAAGCCGCATCGGGCGGCGTGTCGAAGGGCTGCGCCGTCAGGCGGACACGCTCGCGCACGATGTCACTGGGCAAGCGGTTCAGCCAAGGCACTTCGGCGCGCACGCCACGCCAGGTCTTGTTGAAGCGCCACATGCTGGCCGGCAGCCAAGTCACCCCGCTTTCGATCAGCACCACACGCAGGTCGGGGAACTTCTGGAAGACGCCCTCGGCCAGCAGCGAATTCAAGGCGGCGGCATGCCCCTGGGCGAAGGACACATAGTCCTCAAGATACAGGCTTCCCCAGCCGCCGGCACTCGGCGGATGCCGGAAGGAGGAGCCGGCATGGACGCCGATCGGCAGCCCATGCTTCTCCGCCACGCGATAGATCGGCCACATGAAGCGCCGCCCCAGCGGCACCTCCGCCATCGCCAGCAGCAGGACCTGGACGAAGCGCCGGTCTCCGGCGAGGCGTTCGACCTCCTCGGCCGCGAGGTCGGGGCTATGCGGCGGCACAACGATGGAGGCACGCAGACGCGGGTCCCGGTCCAGCCATTCGGCCGCGAGCCAGTTATTGATCGCCCGGCAGAGCGCCAGCGAGAGATCCTCGCTGAAGATCATCTGCGCGCCGTGGATCACGTTGCAAATCGCGAACTCCGGCGCGAGCGGGTCGAGGATATGCGCTTGCAGGGCCTGGAGGCTGCCGCCGGCCGGCCCTTTCGGAAGCTTCCAGTCCGGCCGGGCATTGATGGCGGCGCCGGGCGGATAGGCGCTGGTGTCGAGGTTCTCGCGCTCCAACCCACGGCGCTCCACATGCTCGCGCCAATAGGGTTCCATGTAGGGCAGCAGGTCACGCACCGAGGGCACGGTGACATGGACATCACAATCGATGGCGCCCGGCGGGATCACGCAGGATCTCCGGGCTGGGGTCCAGGTTTGGACACGGCCGTTCCTCGCTATCCGCTATGATGCTGCCTGCGGGGTGCCGGATGCAAGCCGGACGCACGACGGGGAGTGGGTCTGTTTGAACGGCAGCCGAGAAAATCCTGACGGAACCGTCCCCGGGCGAGGATGGCGGGCAGGCTCTCAGCCGTGTCCGGCATAAGCCGCAGGAATGGCCTGCACGTCCCGCACCACCTGGCGGACCGCGCCGGGATCGGCGCCTTCCGGGAAAGGGATCGTCACGGTATCCGCGAGCCCGCCGAATCGGTCTGCGATGCGCTCGGCGATCCGGTCATACGGCCCGATCGCGGCGAACAGCTCCAGCACCTCATCGGGGATCAGCGCCTCGATCCCCTCAAAGCGGCCCTGGCGTGCCAGCACCGAGAGCTTCTCGCCAAGCGCTTCGAGGCCGTGCGGCTGCAGCACCGTCCGGTAGGCCGGCGTCGAGGCATACCAGGCAATGCGATAGCGCACCTTGTCGGCGGCCTGGCGCACCTCCTCCGCCGTGCCGCCAGTGGCAACGAAGCCGCCACCGCTGACCTCGAATGTGGAGCGCGGCCGGCCGACCTCGGCGAGGTGACGATCGAGCATCGGCGCGACCTGCTGCTCGATATAGGCGCGGGTGGCGAAGCTGTGCAGCCTGACGCCGTCGCAGTACCGGGCGGCGTTCCGCAGCATCAAAGGCCCGACCGCGGCGATGGTGATCGCTGGCAGCTTCAGGTGGTTCGGGCCCGGCGAGAATTCCTTGTTCATGAGATTAAAGCGGTAGTGCTCGCCCGCGAATTCCAGCCGTTCGCCGGTTTCCCAGCAACGGAAGATGGCGCGAAGCGCCTGCACGTATTCTGCCATGCGTGCCGCCGGCGCGGTCCAGGGGGTCGAAAACCGGCGTTCATTATGCGCCCGCACTTGGGTACCCAGCCCCAGCACGAAGCGCCCCTTCGAATGCCGCGCCAGATCCCAGGTATGGTTGGCGACGATCATCGGGCTGCGCGGGAAGGCGATCGCGACCGAGGTCACGAGTTCCACCCGCTCGGTCGCCAGCGCCGCGAAGGCGAGCGGCGTGAAGGGCTCGTGGGCGATCTCATTGGCCTGCACCGCATCGAAGCCGGCCGCTTCCGCGGCGGCAGCGGCTGGGCCGCAGGCCCGCCAGTCCGCCACCGGCAACACGATCGAGACCCTCATCGCCTCTCTCCTCATCCAGCTTCGCGGCATCTGCCGCGGCGCGCGCCTGCGCTGGCCACACCATGGCGCGGATGCTGACGGGATTGGAAGGCCCCGTCGCCACCATGACGGGGCCGGCTCGCCTCGGGCGCAGCGCCGCATCCGCAAGGGCAGTGATCTCGGAGGCCAGCGGGTTGCCCGGCAACCGGCGCTCAGGCAGCCTAGAGTGGGATGCGTTGCGGCGGAATCGCCGATAACGCTGAATCCCGCGACCCAATAAACGCGAGAGCAGGGTGCGTGAGCGAGTGCGAACGCAGCCTGCTCTCGCGGCAGCTTGACGAAGGCGGCATTGCCGAGTGGCTTGGACAGCCGCTCAATCAACGGCAGCGCGTGATCCAGCGGTGTGGATCCCGCGCGGCGGCGCCGCCGCTCGCGCCACAACGGGAGGAATACACGTGACGGATCTTCGCATCCTGGCCAAGGGGCTCGGCTTTCCAGAGGGCCCGGTCGCCATGGCCGATGGCAGCATCATCCTGACGGAGATCAATGGCGGCTGGGTCACCCGCGTCGATCCGGACGGGCGCGTGACCCGGCTCGGCCAACCAGCCGGTGGTCCGAACGGCCTTGCCCGGGCGCCCGATGGCGGCCTGATCCTCTGCAACAATGGCGGCAGCCGCTACCTCCCCGACAGCTTCATGGGCCAGGGCCCGTCCGAGGATTACGAATACGGCTCTGTCGAACGGGTGGACCCGGCGACCGGCGACCGCCGGCTGCTCTACAAGGCGGCCAACGGGCACAAGCTTTCGGCGCCGAACGATCTCGTTTTCGATCGCCATGGCGGCTTCTACTTCACTGATCTCGGCAAGCGCTATCACGCCGGGCGCGACCATGCGGGGCTGTACTACGCCATGCCCGATGGCTCCTCCGTGGTGGAAATCGCCTACCCCATCCTCTCGGCCAATGGCGTCGGCCTCTCCCCGGATGAGCGCACGGTCTATGTGGCGGATACCGAATCCGCCCGGCTTTGGGCCTTCGACATTGAAAGCCCAGGCGTGCTGCGCAAGCAGCCCTTCCCCTCGCCGCATGGCGGCCGCTTCCTTGGCACCGCACCGGGCTTTTGCCGCTTCGACAGTCTCGCGGTCACCGCCGCCGGCAATATCTGCGTCGCCACGCTGGTGACCGGGCAGATCAGCGTCTTCGCCCCCGATGGCCGGCTGCTGGACCAGATCGCGATGCCCGACAGCCACCCCACCAATATCTGCTTTGGCGGACCAGACATGCGAACCGCCACCATCACCCTGTCCGGCAAGGGGGAACTCGCGCAGCTGCGCTGGCCCGAGCCCGGCCTGCGCCTGAACTTCCAGGCATGAGCGGCCCCTCGCGCCGGGCGCTGCTCGGTGGCCTGCTCGCCACACCCGCTTTGGCGCAGCCGGGCTTCCCGAACCGGCCGATCCGGCTGATCGTGCCCTGGCTGGCCGGCGCGGCCGCGGATATCCAACTGCGCGGCATGGCACCGCTGGTCCAGGCGCAGCTTGGCTACCCCGTGATCATCGAAAACAAGGCCGGCGCATCCGGCATGCTGGGCGCCCAGGCCGTGGCGGCCGAGGCGCGCGGGGACGGCTACCTGCTGAGCCAGATGCACGGCACCAACTTCCGCATGCCGGCGATGATGGACAAGCCGCCCTATGCGATCCCCGAGGATTTCAGCTGGATCATCCAACTGGTCGGCTATTCCTACGGCGTCGTCGTGCGCGCCGATTCGCCCTGGCGCAGCTTCCAGGACCTGACGGCGGCGGTGCAGGCGCAGCCTGGTAAGCTGAGCTACGGCACTGCCGGGGTCGGCACGACGCAGCACATCACCATGGAACTGGTCGGGCGCCGTCTTGGGCTTGACTGGCTGCACGTGCCCTTCCGGGGCGGCGGCGACGATGTGGCGGCGCTGATGGCGGGACAGCTGGATGCGGTCGCCGCCTCGACCCTTTGGGGAGAACTGGTGCACTCCGGCCAGTTGCGGCTGCTGGTCACCTTCGGGCCGGAACGGATCAAGCGCTTCGCCTTCGCGCCGACGCTGCGCGAATGCGGCATCGATATCGCCCAGACCTCGCCCTATGGGCTGGTCGGACCGAAGGGCATGGACCCCGGTGTGGTGCGCGTATTGCACGATGCCTTTCGCGCCGCACTATTCGACCCCGCCCATGACGTCGTGCTGAATCGGCTTGACATGCCCCGCACCTACCTCGACAGCGCCGACTACCTCGCTGCCGCGCCTCGGCTGCTGGCCGAGAATACGGCGGCAGTGCGCTCCCTTGGCCTCAGGATGTAGGCCCGGGCGGACGGCGCTTGCCGCCCCCTCAAGGCCCGCCGAAGCCGCCCCGGCTTGCCGGCTGGCCGTCTCTTCTAGTTATATGCGTCCAGCAGCAGCTTATCGCCGGCCTGGAGGATCGCCGGGTTGATCCCGCAGGGCGGAGATAAGCTGCTCTAGACACACTAGTTTCTCACACTAGTTTCTAGAGCAATATCCGTTGAGACGATGCCGTCTGAACGGATATTGCCCTAGCAGGCGGCGCTGCGGCCGCGCGAGGCGAGGAAACGATGGACGATTTGAATCAGGCAACCAGGGAACTGCACCAGGCCTGGGAAACCCGTGAGGCCGCAAGGGCTTGGCTGGCCGCCTTCGAGGCAGCGCTGGCCAGTGGCGATGCCCAGCGCCTCGCCGCCTTATTCCATACCGAATCCCACTGGCGCGACGTGCTGGCCTTCACCTGGCACATGACGCCGGTTGCCGGCGCCGAGGCAATCGCCGCCCGCCTATTGGCCGAACAGCCGCGCACCCAGGCGCATGGCTTCGTCCTGCCGGAAGGGCGCCGGGCGCCGCGGCGGGCGATGCGGTTGGGCAGCGAATGCATTGAGGCGCTCTATGAATTCGCCACCGCGCTCGGCCGTGGCGCCGGTATTTTTCGCCTCTCGCCCACCGAAGACGGCACGATGAAGGCGTGGCTGCTCTCGACCACGCTGCAATCCTTGAATGGCCATGAGGAGCGGGTCGGCCCCAACCGACCGAGCGGTTCAGCCTATTCGCGCAATTTCGGTGGCGACAACTGGGTGGATGCCCGCCGCAGGGCCATCGCCTACGACGACCGCGACCCGACCGTACTGGTGGTGGGCGGCGCGCAGGCCGGGCTCGCCGTCGCGGCACGGCTGAACCAACTGGGCATCGACACGTTGGTCGTCGAGAAATGGCCGCGGATCGGCGATAGCTGGCGCAAGCGCTACCACTCGCTTGCCCTGCATAATTCGATCCACATCAACCACCTGCCCTACATGCCGTTTCCGCCGAGCTGGCCGACCTACATTCCCAAGGACATGCTGGGGAATTGGTTCGAGTTCTACGCCGATGCGATGGAAATCAACTGCTGGACGGATACGGAACTGGCCAGCGCCGAATGGGATGCGACGGCGCAGCGCTGGCAGGTTCGCCTCAAACGCGGCGATGGTACGGAACGCGTGCTGCGGCCGCGCCACATCGTCTGCGCCAATGGCGTGAGCAGCTATCCGAAGGTACCGGACCTGCCAGGGCTGGGCGATTTCGGTGGCGAAGTTATCCATTCCGAAGGCTTCGATAGCGGTGCTGGCTGGGCCGGCAAGCGGGCCCTGATCCTGGGCACGGGCAGCAGCGCGAACGATATCGCCCTCGACCTGCATAGCTTCGGCGTCCACACCACCATGATTCAGCGCGGCTCGACCACCGTGGTCTCCATCAACCCCAGTGCCCGGCTGAATGAGGCCGTGTGGAATGAGCCAGGCAGCCTGGAGGATGCCGATCTGGTCGTAGCTTCCGCGCCGCCACCGCTGGTGCTGCGGAACTACCGGGCGGTCGTGAAGCGGATGATGGAACTCGACCGCGAGATGGTCGAAGGGCTGAAGCGCATTGGCTTCAAGCACGATATCGGCGAGGACGAGACCGGCCACCAGATGAAGTACATGCGGCGCGGCGGCGGGTATAACCTCGATGCCGGCAGCTCTGAACTGCTGATCAAGGGCGAGATCGGCCTGCTGCAATTCGATCGGATCGAGCGTTTCGTCGCCGAGGGCGCGCTCCTGAAGGACGGCAGCGTGGTGCCCGCCGACCTGCTGTTGCTCGCCACCGGCTACTATCCGCAGCAGGAACTGGTCCGGCGGGCGATGGGCGAAGCTATCGCCGAACGGGTCGGCCCGGTCTGGGGCATCGGCCCGGATGGCGAGCTGAACAACATGTACAAGCGCACACCGCAGCAGGGCCTGTGGTTCATCGCCGGCGGCCTGGCCCAATGCCGCATCAACTCGAAGTACCTGGCGCTGCAAATCAAGGCCATGGAACTCGGGCAGCTCGGGCCGCTCGGCAGCTGAACGCTGCCGAGGGCCGCCGCCAACCCGCCGGGCGGCGGCCGGTGCTTTTGCCCGCAGCTGCTTAGAGCGGGATGCGTTGAGGCGAAATCGCCGATAACGCTGAATCCCGCGACCAAACAAACGTTAGAGCAGGGTGCGTGAGCGAATGCGAACGCAGCATGCTCTAGAGCGCGATGCGTTGAGGCGGAATCGCCGAAGGCGCTGAATCGCGCGATCCAACACATGCTAGAGCGGGCTGCGTGAACGCATGCGAACGCAGCATGCTCTAGCCCTGCGGCTTGATCCCTGCCCGCCGCATGACATCGCCCCATTTCTGGTTTTCCAGGCGCAGGATGCGCGCGTGCTCGGCCGCATCGGCGCCGACCAGCGCGTAGCCGCGCTTCTCCACCTCCGCACGGATCGCGTCCTCGGCGATCGCGCGCCGGAAGGCGGCGCCGATCGCCTGGATCGTCGCGGCTGGCGTGCCGGCCGGCGCATAGAGCCCCCAATGCGCCGCCACCACCAAATCCGGCAGGCCGGATTCCCGGAAGGTGGGGATTTCCGGGGCCATGGCCTGGCGCTCGGCGCCGCTGGTCGCCAGGGCGCGGATCTGGCCGCCGCGGATCAGCCCAAGCACCGCCTGCAAGGCTGAGAAATTCACATCGAGATGCCCGGCAACCAGATCGGTCGCCGCCTGACCAGCGCCGGAATAGGGCACGAAGGTCATCCGGATGCCAGCCTGTTCCTGCAGCAGTAACGCGGCGATATGCGCGGTCCCGCCGACGCTGCCGGTGGCATAGCTGATGCGCTCCGGTTCCGCTTTGGCGAGCGCGATGAACTCCCGCAAATCCCGCGCCGGCAGGCCGGCGCGCACGACAAGGGTGGTCGGCGCCGAGGCGATGGAGGCGATGGTCTCCAGGTCGCGGAAAATGTCGAAGGGCAGGCTCGCGTTCAGCGTCGGCATCACCGGCAGGGTGGTGTCGCAGATCAGCAGCGTATTGCCATCCGGTGCGGCGCGCACCACGGCTTCGACGCCGACCACGGCCGAGGCGCTCGGGCGGTTCTCCACCGCGATCGTCGCATCCAGCAACTCCCCCGCCCGCGGCGCCACGATGCGGGCGAGCGCATCCGTATTGCCGCCAGCGGAGAAGGGCACGATCAGCCGGATCAGTCTGCGGGTCTGCGCCCGCAGCGTCGGGGCCGCCAGGAGCATCCCCGTGGTGAGTGCGAGTTTGCGGCGGTTCATGGCGAGGGTTCCGGCTTGAGAAAGATCACGATACGCCGCCATCGACCGGCAGGATCACGCCGGTCACGTAGCTGGCGAGGTCGGAGGCGAGGAAGCCAACGGCATGGGCGATGTCGTCCGCCGTGCCGAGCCGGCGCAGGGCAATCCGGTTCAGCATGGCCTGCTGGCCGGCTTCGCCGTACCGGTCCCATTGCGCGTCGCGCTGCGGGTTCGTTCTGACCAGGGCGGGCGCCACGCAGTTCACCGTGATCCCCGAAGGGCCGAGATCTGCCGCAAGCTGGCGGGTCAGCCCGGCAATGGCATGCTTGGCGGCGGTATAGGCCTGCACCCCCGCGAGCGAGGCGTGCTGGCTGGCGCGGGAGCCGATATTGATGATGCGCCCGCCTCCCGCTTTGCGCATCCCTGGGATAACGGCCCGGCACAGGGCGAAGACGGCGGTCAGGTTGATGGCAAGGATGGCATCCCAATCGGCATCCGAGACCTCAACCGGGTCCTGCGCCACCTGGCCGAGCGAGCCGCCGGCATTGTTGACGAGGACACCGATGGACCCGCCCGTCGCGCTTTCCACGGCTGCAATCCACCGCGCGGCCGCGCTGCGGTCGGCGAGGTCCACCGTGGTCGCACGGATCGATGGATACGTGGCCGTCAATCTTGCAAGACCGCTCACATCCCGGTCGGCGACATGCAGATCGGCGCCTTGAGCCGAGAGAAATTCGACGATGGCCTTGCCGAAGCCGCTGGCCGCGCCGGTTACCGCGATCACGCGGCCCTGCAAACCGAGATCCATACAGCCTGTCCTTTGTCCCGGTTTCAAGTGATGCGGCGACGCTATACTGCCGCACCTCGCTCGGGAAGCCGTGCTTGTCGCGGGCCGGCCGCGGGGTTCGGCTGGTCGGATGCCGAGGCGCTTGAGGAGAAGGCAGCATGACCCGACAGCTTCACCTGGCCGGCTTCGTCTATACGCCCGGCAGCCATTCCGCCGGCTGGCGCCACCCCGATGCGGTGCCTGAGACGGACATGTCCTTCGCGCATTACGTCGAGATCGCCCGGACGGCGGAGCGCGGGCTGCTCGACTGCATCTTCTTCCAGGACACCGCGGCGCTGAACGGCAGCGCCGCGCTGGATGGCGGCAGCCCCTGGCGGCCACAGGCCGGGCGGCAAGTCTTCCCGGAGCCGGCGACGCTGATTGCCGCGCTCGCGCCAGTGACCACGCATCTCGGCCTGATCGCCACCGCAACCACCACCTATGCCGACCCTTTTACCATCGCGCGCCGCTTCGGTTCGGTCGATCATATCAGCGGCGGGCGTGCGGGCTGGAATCTCGTTACCTCCCAGATCGAGGACGAGGCCGGCAATTTCGGCTTCGACCGCCACCCCGATCACGGCCATCGCTATGAGCGGGCCGAGGAATTCTACGACGTCGTCGCCGGCCTCTGGGACAGTTTCGAGGACGGGGCCTTTCCGCGCGACAAGGCGACGGGGATCTTCCTCGATCCCGCCAAGGGCCACATCCTGAACCATGTCGGCAAGTATTTTCGGGTGCGCGGGCCGTTGAACCTGCCACGCTCCCCACAGGGCCGGCCGGTGATCGCCCAGGCCGGGTCGTCCGAAGCGGGACGGCGGCTGGCGTCCCGGGTCGCCGACCTCATCTTCACCGCGCAATCGGTGCTGGCCGAGGGTCAGGCCTTCTACCGCGAGATCAAGCAGCGCGCGGCAGGCCATGGCCGCGCGGCCAGCGATGTGAAGGTCCTGCCCGGCTTCATGGCAATTGTCGGTGAGACCGATGCCGAGGCGGAGCGGCTGTACGAGGCGTTACAGGAGCTGATCGACGATGTGACGGCCATGCGCCTGCTCGCGCGGCTGTGTGGCGATCTCGATATCCATGCCTATCCCCTGGATGGCCCGCTGCCCGATCTGCCCCCCAGCAATGCGGCGAAGGCGCGGCAGGAGCATCTGGTGGCCAAGGCGCGGCGGGAAAACCTCACCGTTCGGCAGGTGGCCCGCTATCTCGGCACCTCGCTGGGGCATCAGCTCGTGGTAGGATCGCCGCAGCGGGTCGCCGATGTCATGCAGGAATGGCTGGAGGCCGAGGCCTGCGACGGCTTCACGCTGATGTTCCCCTTCTACCCGAAGCCGCTTGAGGATTTCGTGCGGCTGGTGGTGCCGGAATTGCAGCGGCGCGGCATCTATCGCACCGCCTATGCCGGGCGGACATTGCGGGAGAACCTCGGCGTGCCGCAGCCACCGAACCGTTTTGCAGGCTGAGGGACAACCGATCATGCCGCCCCAGCCTGGCGCCCGATCAGGTGAGTCCCCCCGATCGGATCTTGCCCAAGAGCGGGATGCGTTGAGGCGGAATCGCCGAAGGCGCTGAATCCCGCGACCCGACAAAATTTAGAGCAGGGTGCGTGAACGCATGTGAACGGAGCATGCGCTAGACTGGCCGCATGCAAGGCGCGGAGGCGCGGATGATAACGGCGAATGACAAACGAACCGCGGCGCGATGCCTCCGGCGGGAGACCGTCCGATGATCCCGCGCCGGCCGCTGCTGCTGTCCGGCCTGCTCGGCGCGGCACCTGCCTTGGCGCAGGGCGGCTTCCCGGACCGACCGCTGCGCCTGGTCATTCCCTTCCCGCCGGCCGGCGGCACCGATGCCTTCGCCCGGCGCATCGCCACCCGGCTGGCGCAGGAACTGGGGCAACCCGTGGTGGCGGATAACCGCACCGGCGCCTCGGGCGCGATCGGCATGGCGGAGGTGCTGCGCGCCAAGCCGGATGGCTACACGCTGGCTTTTGGCGGCGCCTCCACTCATGCGCTGTATCCCTTGGTGGTGGCCAAGCCGCAATACGACCCCCTGGTCGATTTCGCGCCGGTGGCCCTGGTCGGCGGCAACACGGTCTGCGTGGTGGCGCGCGCCGATGTGGCGATGGACCTGCCGGCACTCGCCGCCCAGGCGCGGGCACGGCCCGGGCAGCTGCGCTTCGCCAATCCCGGCACCGGCACCTATGTGCACATGGTGGGCGAATACCTGGCCTATCGGGCCCGGCTTGAATGGCTGGCAGTGCCTTATCGCGGCAATGGCCAGGCGATGATCGACATGCTCGCAGGGCAGGTCGATGCCGGCACCGATACCGTCATCACCAGCCTGCCGCATCACCGCGAGGGCAAGGTGCGGATCCTCGCCGTGACCTCGGCCGCACGCTCCCCATTGCTGCCGGAGGTCCCGACAGTGGCCGAGGCGTTGAACCTGCCGGGCTTCGAGGCGGTGCTGTGGTCCATGCTGGCGGTGCGCGCCGGCACCCCGCCGGACCTCGTGCGGCAATTGCACGACGCGACGCTGCGCGCGCTGGCCGACCGCACCTTCCGCGACGATCTGAGCCAGGGCGGTATCGAGGCGAGCCCGCCGCTTTCCCCGGCGCAGGTCCAGGATTTCATCCGGGCGGAGACCGAAAAATGGCGCCCCATCGTGGCCGCGACCGGGGTGCGGCTGGATTAGAGCAGGCTGCGTTCGCCTTCGCTCACGCAGCCCGCTCTAGCATGTGTTGGATCGCGCGATTCATCGCCTTCGGCGATTCCGCCGCAACGCATCGCGCTCTAACGTGCCGTTCGCGGGGCCGTCCTCTCCGCACGCCCCTTTGACGGAAAAGGTTCGGCGGCGCACGCCACGGATCGAGGTTCTGGAACGGAGGCAACCGCATGCGGCATCTGCAACGCCTGGCGATCATCGCCTTGGCCTTCTGCGCGCCATTGGCGCTCGCGGCCGCCCAGCCCGTCACCGCCCAGCCCGTCACCGCCCAGGCCTGGCCGAGCCAGCCGATCCTCCTTGTGAACGGTTTCCCCCCGGGCGGTGGTGCCGACATCCTCGCCCGCCTCACCGCCACCCATCTGGCCACGGCGCTGGGCCAGCCGGTCTCGGTGGATAATCGGACCGGCGCGAACGGCCTGATCGCCGCCGCCGCCGTCGCCCAGGCGAAACCCGATGGCAATACGCTGCTGCTGGTGACCATGAGCATGGTGGCGACCGCCCCGGTGATGCCCGGCGTCACCTTGAACTTCGATCCCGACCGCGATCTCACCCAGGCGGTGATCATCGCCGGTCTCGACAATCTGCTCTACGTCAATCCCCGCCTGCCCTTCCGCACGGTTGGCGAGATCATCGACCACGCCCGCGCCCATCCGGATCAGCTCTCCTACGGGTCATCGGGCGTCGGCAGTTCCTATCAGCTCTGGGCGGCGCAGTTCGCCGCCATGGCCGGCATCAAGATGATCCATATCCCCTTCCGCGGCGGTCCGCCGGCGATTTCGGAGATCATCGCCGGGCGCGTGGACATGATGTTCGGCAACCTGGCCGAGATCCTGCCGCATATCCGCGCCGGCACCGTCCGCGCGATCGCCTTCACCAGCGCGCCGCCCTCACCGGTGCTGCCCGGCGTGCCGACCATCGCCGAGTCCGGCCTGCCGGAATTCCGCGCCGATAACTGGTTCGGCATCGCCGCCCCCGGCGGCACGCCACGGCCGATCGTCGAGCGGCTGAACACCGAGGTGGGCCGCATGCTGGCCGACCCGGCGGTGCGGGAGCGCCTGATATCGCTGGGCTACCAGCCACGCGGCGGCAGCATCCCTGAGATGGAACGCACCATCCAGGCGGACCGCACCCGCTGGCGTGCGGTCATCCAGGCGAACAATATTCGTGGTGAATAGGCGCCGCATCCACCGATAGCCGGCCGGACCGCGCCGACCCCTGCGGCCGCGCCCGATCAATCGAAGGCCAGGTCCCATCCCAGCCAGGTGGCAACGCCACGTCCCATCACCCAGTCCAGATCATCGCCCCGCAGCCAGGGCAGTTCCTCGGTGAAGAAGGTGACGCATTGCCGATAGCTGCAGGGCATGCGGGTGATGTCGGTTCCCCAGAAGAAGCGGCGCGGCCCGAAGGCATCGAAGATGCGCTGCAGCCCGTCCTGGATATTGCGATAGGGATAGGCTTCGGTCGAATAATGCGGTGCCCCCGTCGCCTTGACCGCGACATTCGGCAGCTCGGCGAGCGCACAAAGCGCCTCAAGCTGGGCAAAGGCCGCCGCGTCACGGCCGGTGCGGACCAGCCCGCAATGGTCGAGGATCAGCTGCAGCCCAGGATGCGCCTCGGCGATCCGGCGGAACTGCGGCAGGAACAGCCCGCCCATCATGGCGATCGGCACGCCCTCGCGCTCCGCCGCCGGCCACAACCAGTCGAGCGAGCCATCGCTCAGCCAGGCCTGTTCCTCCGGATGCAGCAGCGCCCAACGCAGGCCGAGCATGCCTGGCTGCCGCTTCCAGCCCTGGATCATGTGGCGCATGGCGGGATCGCGCGGCGGGAATTGCCCCATCCCCGCGAAGCGGGTCGGGAAGCGACGGGCGGCGTCCACGGCATAGGCGTTCGCGCCGGGGTCCCAGCTGACGGGCGGATGTATCAGGGCGGCGTCCACCCCGGCCTCGTCCATCTCCCGCAATGCCTCTTCGGCCGTGAAGGCGCGTACCTTGCGATGCAGTCCGGTCGGCTTGCCATCCGCCCATATGTGAATCTGGGCATCGACGATCTTCATGGGCCTCTCCCTTCCCCCGTGGTCATCCGCCCGCGGCCTGTCCGACCTGCATGCGATAGAAGCGGATGGCGTTGCGGTAGAAGAATTTCTCCAACGCCTCCCGCGGCCGGTCCCGCAGCCCCTCCCGCATCACCGCGATGATGCCGGGAAAATCGGTGCTGAGCGTGGCGACCGGCAGGTTGCTGGCGAAGATGATGCGGTCCGGCCCGAAGATCGCCGCAGCCTCGCGCACCACGCGAACATTGCTTGGCACATCCCAGCGCCCGTGCGGCAGGCCAAGCTCGGACAGCTTGAGCATGGTGTTCGGACAATCGGCGAGCTGGCCGAGGCCCCGGCGCCAGATCGCCAGCCCCTCCTCCGAGCGATCGAGCGGCAGCCCGGCATGGTTCACCACCATGGGAATGCCGGGGAAGCTGCGGGCCAGTGCGGCGCCTTCTTCCAGATGCCAGTAGGGGATGCGCATGTCCCACGACATGCGGTGCTGTTCCAGCAGCGCGAAGTTCCGCAGCCAGTGATCATCCTGCATCGTGCCCGGCTGGCCGGCGACGGACTGCCCCGGCCCATCCGAGGTGACCGGGCGGGAGCGGATGCCGCGCATGAGCGGGTAGCGCGCATGCTGGGCAAGGATCTCGGCGCAGTCGGGCTGGGTGAAGATGACGTGGCCGATAATGGCGTTGGGCAGGCCCCATTCGGCGTGGATCGCCTCGATCCAGGCGGTCTCCTGCACCCGCTCCGGCGCCGCGCGGCCCGCCTGGATATGGACGGTGCCGATGATGTCGAACCCGGCATAGGCGGCGGCGAGGTCGGTCGGCAGGAAGTCGCGGCAGATCTTACGATAATCGCCGAGGAAAAAATCCGCTTCGTAGTGGTCCTGGAAAGCCGGGTAGCGGCCGGCCTGCAGATCCCACAGGTGATGATGCGCATCGACGATCGGCATGTCGAAGCGCCCACGATCCTTGAGCGAGTCGAGGATGTTCATCCATGGCTCCCGGCCCGCCAGAGCGGGATGCGTTGCGGCGGAATCGCCGAAGGCGCTGAATCCCGCGACCCGACAAAGTTTAGAACGGGGGGCGAGCGCGAGGGCGAACGCATCCCGCTCTAACGCCCCATGGTGAAGAACTGGTCGTTCGGCCGCATGCTGGTGACATTGGCCATGCGGTTCGACATGCCGAAGAAGGCGGCGATGGCGGCGATGTCCCAGGCCGCTTCCTGGTCCAGGCCATGCGCCGCCAGCGTGGCGAGATCCGCATCGCCCACCGCATAGGCGTGGAAGGCGACCTGCATGGCGAAATCCAGCATCGCCTGCTGCCGGGGCGTGATATCCGCCTTGCGATAATTGATGGCGATCTGGTCGGCAAGCAGCGGGTTCTTCGAGCGCACCCGCAGAATCGCGCCATGCGCGATGACGCAATACTGGCACTGGTTGGCGTTGCTGGTCACCACCACGATCATCTCGCGCTCGGCCTTGGTCAGCGGCCCGGGCTTGTCCATCAGCGCGTCGTGATAGGCCATGAAGGCGCGGAATTCTTCCGGCCGATGCGCCAGGACGAGGAAGACATTGGGGATGAACCCCGCCTTCTCCTGCACCGCCAGCAGCCGGGCGCGGATATCCTCGGGCAGGTCATCGAGCTTGGGGACGGGAAAGCGGCTGATCGGGAAGTCGCTGGGCACGGACATCGCTTCACCTTCGCGGCAGCAGGGCGGGACAGCAGGGGCTGGTCAGGGGGCGCCGGGGTCGAGGGGGATCACGATGCGCCCGCGCACGCGGCCGGCCAGCAGGCGCTCGGCCGCGCCGATCGCCCCGGACAGCGGAATTTCGGTGCTGAGCGCCTCCAGGCGCGCAATGTCGAGGTCGCGGGCCAAGCGGCGCCAGGCGTCCAGCCGGTCCTCACGCGGGCACATCACGCTATCGACGCCCGCCAGCGTGACGCCGCGCAGGATGAAGGGGGCGACCGTCGCGGGCAGCGCCATGCCGCCGGCCAGCCCGCAGGCGGCGACCGTGCCGCGATAGCGCATCGCCGCGCAGATATTCGCCAGCACCTGCCCGCCGACCACATCGACGGCCCCCGCCCAGCGCTCACGCGCCAGCGGTTTGCCCGGTTCGGCATAGCCGGCACGGTCGATCACCTCGGCAGCGCCCAGCGCCCGCAGGAAGGGCGCCTCCTCCGGCCGTCCGGTCATCGCCACCACCTGATGGCCAAGCTTGGCGAGCAGCGCGACCGCGACACTGCCGACGCCACCGGCCGCGCCGGTGACCAGCACCTCGCCCTGGCCGGGCGCTACGCCGTGGCGTTCCAGCGCCATGACACACAGCATGGCCGTATAGCCTGCGGTGCCGATGGCCATGGCCTGCCGGGGCGTGAAGGGCGCCTGCAAGGGCACCAGCCAATCGCCCTTCACCCGCGCCTTGCCGGCCAGCCCGCCCCAATGCGTCTCACCCACGCCCCAGCCGTTCAGCACCACCTGGTCGCCCACGGCATAGGCGGGGTTGTCCGAGTGCTCGACCGTGCCGGCGAAATCGATCCCCGGCACCATCGGGAAGTGGCGCACCACCGGCGCCTGGCCGGTGATGGCCAGCGCGTCCTTGTAGTTCAGCGTGGAATAGGCGACGCGAACGGTGACATCGCCAGCCGGCAGGCGCGCCTCCTCCAGCCCGGTCAGAATCGCGCGTGACGCGCCTTCGGTCTTCTCGATCAGGATGGCGTCGAACATCGGGGGCTCCTGGCGGGCGGGGTGCGGCGGCGCGGCCGATCGATGCCCTGGTCCGCAGCGGCGCGGCACGGCGCTGGGGGTTGGCTCTCCCACGCCCCTTCGACTTAGACCGATCCCGCGGCCGAGATCAAATGGCGGCGTGACGCGCGCCGGGCGCGCTTCTACCCTGCGGCCCCGATCAGCCACGATATCGCCGCAAGGACGCCCCATGATTTCCCGTCGCCCTCTTTTGCTGGCCGCGCTTGCGGCCCCGAGCCTGGCCGAAGCGCAGGTGGCAACCCGCACGCTGCGCTTCATCCCACAAGGCAATCTCGCGAATATCGACCCGGTCTGGTCGACCACCGTCATCGCGCGCAATCACGGCCTGCTGATCTACGACACCCTGTTCGGGCTGGGTGCGGATTTCCGCCCAAAGCCGCAGATGGCCGCGGGCGCCGAGGTTTCGGCCGATGGGCTGACCTGGCGGATCGGGCTGCGCGACGGGCTGCGCTTCCACGACGGCGCGCCGGTCACCGCGGCGGATTGCGTCGCCTCGATCCTGCGCTGGTCGAAGCGCGATGTGCTCGGGCTGCGCCTGAACGCGCTGCTGGAGGAAGCCAAGCCCGAAAGCGCGCAGGTCTTCACGCTGCGGCTGAAGCGGCCCTGGCCGGGCCTGACCTGGGCACTGGGCAAGCCCAGCGCCAATATCTGCGCCATCATGCCCGAGGCAGTGGCGCGGACCGATCCCTTCAAGCAGATCGAAAGCTATGTCG
>Ga0114972_10001298_pt1 | contig 18777 bp, 18 predicted proteins | sample M_140807_EF_Meta_FD_87354 | JGI IMG/M metagenome (GOLD analysis project Ga0114972, IMG submission 87354) | Freshwater microbial communities from Lake Montjoie, Canada to study carbon cycling - M_140807_EF_MetaG | ecosystem: Environmental > Aquatic > Freshwater > Lake | place: Lake Montjoie... | reverse complement strand
CTAGATTTTATTTTTCAGGAAGCTCTGATCGGTGGAGCGGCGATCGAGGCAACGGGTCAGCCCTTACCCGAAGAAACCCTGACAATGGCTCGCAATAGTGATGCGGTTCTGTTGGCCGCGATCGGGGGATACAAATGGGATAATTTACCGCGATCGCAACGGCCTGAAACGGGATTATTAGCCATTCGGGAAGGATTGGGCTTATTTGCGAATTTGCGCCCTGCAACGGTTTTTCCCCAATTAGTGGATGCCTCTAGCCTGAAGCGAGAAGTGGTAGAAGGGGTCGATATTATGGTCGTTAGGGAACTCACGGGCGGAATTTACTTTGGGCAACCCAAGGGGATTTTTGAAACCGAAACAGGCGAAAAGCGGGGCGTGAATACCATGGCCTATCGGGAATCAGAAATCGATCGCATTGCCAAAGTCGCCTTTGAAATTGCCCGTAAACGTCGTCATCAGCTTTGTTCCGTCGATAAAGCCAATGTCTTAGACGTTTCTCAACTCTGGCGCGATCGCGTGGTGGAAATGAGTGCTAACTATCCCGATGTGGAACTGTCCCATTTGTATGTGGATAATGCCGCTATGCAATTAGTCCGCGCCCCCAAACAATTCGATACCATCGTGACAGGTAATCTTTTTGGGGATATTCTTTCCGATGAAGCTTCTATGTTGACGGGCAGTATTGGGATGTTACCTTCTGCGAGTTTGGGGGCCGATGGGCCAGGATTATTCGAGCCTGTTCACGGTTCTGCTCCCGATATTGCAGGACAAGATAAGGCCAATCCCCTTGCCCAGGTCTTGAGTGCCGCCATGATGTTACGTTACGGTTTAAACCAACCCCAAGCCGCAGATAAAATCGAACAAGCCGTTGCTAAGGTACTAGAAAACGGCGATCGCACGGGAGATATTTTTTCGCCTGGCACGCGATTAGTCGGTTGTCGGCAAATGGGGGACATTTTATTACAAATTTTAGAATCCTAAAGAGAAGTTTGTGCGTCTAACGGTTCATTCGGTATCATGAACATCAACCAGCCATAAAAACAACACACTTTTAATTTAACGGTGAGGAGGATCAAACATTGGTGTACACCCTAGACGAATCAGATATCCAAGAGAATTACCCAGAGGTTCCCATGCTTCTCGATCCCAAATTACTGAGGATGGCGCGACGGATCTATCGGTCTTATTGTGTTCTTCATCCCAAAACCAATCGGCGGCCCCTGGGGATTGCCATTCACCGTGATAGCCATCGAGGACAGTTGATGTTTAATCCAAAACCGATCCTCCTACCAGGTGAGTGTTTTGTTCCGATGAAACAATTAGAAACCGAGGTTCGTTAACTCATTAGATTTGGAAAAGTCTTTTAAGCAAAACCTAGACAAAAATCCTCACTAAACCTTAAAAATAACCATAGCTCATCAGCTTTTTGCCGACACTATCATTTTGTCGGGAATTTTTTGTTGGATTTGTCCTGATTTGAGCATTGTAGGGGCATAATACCATTATGTCCTTTTGGCTTGTAATTCAAAGACTTAAGAGTGGAAATAGGCGATCGCGTCCCATCATGAACAATCATCACGAATTAAGACAAAGTTAAGAGAGAAAGAAAAATATTGATAAAATGGGGGAACTGAAGACCTAGCGTAGGGAAAACTGCCATGTTAAATTCCATTCTGATCGCTTTGGACTGTTCCCCCGATTCGGACTCAGTATTAAAGGCCCTAGATTCTCTGCGTATATCCGCTAAAACCAAGTTGGTGCTGTGTCATATTTTTCCGCCCGACAATGAGGATCTTCCCGATCCCGATCGCCCCCATCGGTTTTCCTCAGAACGCTATAAAGAAGCAAAAAAACAATTAGAGAAATATCAGAAAAAAATTCCCCATAGTGAAATTGAAATCATTGGAGGGGAAGCAGTGGAAGAGATTTTGCGGTTAGCCAATATTTATCAGACAGATTTAATTATTCTGGGAACGAGGGGATTAAAAGGCGTAGAGCGGATTCTCCAGGATTCCGTTAGTGGTCAGGTGGTAGCAGAGGCCCTTTGCTCGGTTTTAGTCGTGCATCCCGATTAGGCACAATCATCAGGTAGGCTAAGACAATAGCTTTTTTCAGGTTAGGTCGCGTGAATGGCTGAACAACGGTTTGATGTGATTGTGGTGGGTTCGGGGGCGGCAGGTCTCTATGCAACGCTGTGTCTTCCTGCATCTTTGCGAATTGCGTTAGTTACGAAAGATAAATTGAAAACAGGAGCCAGTGATTGGGCCCAGGGAGGAATTGCCGCCGCGATCGCACCAACGGATTCTCCTGACTATCATTGGCGGGATACCATTGAAGCAGGAGCAGGACTTTGTGATCCAGATGCAGTCAGATTTTTAGTCGAAAAAGCCCCGACTGCTATTCAATCTTTGTTGAGCCTGGGAGTTAATTTTGATCATCATGGACAAGACTTAGCCCTAACCCTAGAAGCGGCCCATTCCCAACCCAGGGTACTCCACGCGGCGGATACCACAGGGCGGGCGATCGTTACTACCTTAACCGAACAGGTTTTAAATCGCCCTAATATTGAAATTTTTTCTCAAGCCGTCGCCCTAAGCCTGGACTGCAATTCTGAAATAGGGGCTTGCCAGGGTTTAAGTTTGCTTTATCAAAATCAGATTCAATGGTTCACCACAGGAGCCGTTTTGCTCGCAACAGGGGGAGGAGGACAGGTTTTTGCCCAGACGACTAATCCAGAAGTCAGTACAGGCGATGGCGTTTCTCTCGCGTGGCGAGCAGGGGCCGAGTTAAGGGATTTAGAATTTTTTCAGTTTCATCCGACGGCTTTAACCAAGGAAGGTGCGCCTCATTTCTTGATTAGTGAAGCAGTTCGGGGGGAAGGGGCTTTTTTACGCGATCGCACGGGTCATAGATTTGCCTTTGATTACCATCCGAAAGGGGAACTCGCTCCCAGGGATGTGGTCAGTCGGGCGATTTTTCAACATTTGGAGAAAACCGAAGCAAATCCTTCCCAAGCGAAGGTTTATCTAGATTTGAGTCCCATTGAACCCGATCGCATCCAACGACGTTTTCCCAATATTATTAAACGCTGTCAGTCCTACGGGATTGATGTTTGCAGAGAACCAATTCCCGTTTCTCCTGCGGCCCATTATTGGATGGGGGGAATTTTAACGAATTTACAGTGTCAAACCTCGATTCCAGGTCTCTACGCAATCGGGGAAACCACCAGTACAGGTGTTCACGGAGCCAACCGTTTAGCCAGTAATTCACTTTTGGAATGTATTGTTTTTGCGGGTCAATTGAGTCAGATTGAATTATTGCCCGTCGTTTCTGCGGAAATTTTACAGCCTGTTGAAATTGAAATGGATTGGTCAAGCGATCGCGAAATTCTAGAAAAAATTCGGGAAGAATTACCCATTGTCATGTGGCGGGGGGCGGGGATCTGTCGAACGGAAGCGGGATTAGAAAATGCGATCGCGCAGATAAGCAAATGGCAAACAATTTTTTCTCACCTTTCTATTAGTCAATTTGTCACGAATCTAACGCCTCACCAAAGGGTAAATTTTGCGAATCCTTTATCCGAAGAACAATTACGATTTTGGGCCGAAACCCGCAGTTTAATTGATATTGCAGATTTGATTTTGAAAAGTGCCTTGTTTCGCAAAGAAAGTCGTGGGGGACATTACCGTTTAGATTATCCCAACCCCGACGAAAACTGGAAAGCCCATACCCTCATTCAAGGCGATCGCTGGTGGACAGTTCCCTGCTAGGCGAGCTTGGTATTCAAGCAGAATTTTGAGCCAACTGTTTCAACAATCTCTCGATCTCTTGAGCATTACGAACGCCCAAAAAACCGATCTCTTCGCTTCTTTGATCTCCATCACTGTCTTTCCACTTCCGAATAGTAATAATTACATCACCTGTTCCGTCAGATCTTTCTTTTCGGTAAATATCTTGTAACTGCTCAGGTAGATAGCTTCTGATTATAGCCGTTGAACCACTTTGAATAGAAATCGCTCGTTTATTAGTAATCAAATAAACTGTTTTTCGTGCAGTTTGCCATACCCATAGAGGACTAGAGAGCATCCCAAAGCCGACAAGAACGAAAGGGACACCAAAAAGTGCAAAAAAATGTTGCGGTTGTAAACCGTCTTTTAGATTGGGAAGTTGGAACCCTGATGCCCCATACATCCAAAATATGGCAAAACTAGTCCAAGGAATACCGAACAAAACACTGCCTATAGAACTTGCCGTAAAAAAACGAGGTATTGGCTGTTCAACCCATCTGATAGATTCTCCTAGTTGTAGCTCTTTATCTATTTTTTTTTGGAGATCTTTTGGTATTTTTAAGTTGTTTTGCATAATTAAGTTTTCTCGCTTTCTACAAACTTGTACTGAGACGAGGAGTGGCATTAATTTAGCCTAATTCTTAATTGTAAATTATAAAGAAATTTCTCAGATAAATCTCCCAATTTAGGCTACTTTAGAAATTGATTTATCGTCACGTTATTACGCTAATACTTTTGGGTTAAGCCCAAGTTAAGGAAAATTCGATAGCTGAAATTAATTTTTTGTGAACACAACACCCCCGCATATTCCAGAGCCGCTAGGGATTAAGAGCAAACTTTGCCAAAATGCCCAGTAATGCGAGACACATTCCTGAAATTAGTACCCAGAGGCGATTATCCTGTTTTTCTGATTGTCTTTTAATGTCAGCCAAGCCTTGATCAATCGAATTCAATCTTTCATCTGTTTTGGCAATGTAAACGTCTAATTTTTTGTCTATAGCCTTAATGTCGTCTTTAAGATTATCAAAACGGTTATTGATAAGATCCGTCAGTTCTCTGAGTTCATTTTCTGTAACGGTTGCCATAATTTATGATTCCTTTAAATTTTGGTGATTTGTGGAAGAAAAAGGTTAAGTAGATTATAAAACATCCAATAGCAATTAAACAGAAGCAATAGGAAATAAAATCCGAAAAGTCGTCCCTTTTCCTAAATAACTGTTAACAGAAATCGATGCCCCACAGCGTTGCACCAACTGTTTGACGATCGCCAATCCCAAACCAGCCCCCGCCAATTCGGGACTATTCGCATTTCTACCCCGATAAAAACTCTCGAATACATGGGGAATATCGCTATTATCAATGCCGACCCCTGTATCACTGATTACCAACTCAATCGTTTGACCTTTGAGGGCTGACTGGACATAGATTCGTCCCTCGGCTTTGGTAAACTTTAAACTATTGTGGAGTAAATGATGGACAATCAGTCGTAACCAGGCATTCGGACAATTAATGGCGGGAAATCCTGCTGGGATGGTATATCCCAAGGAAATTCCCTTTTCTTCTGCGATCGCCTGATAGGTACTCACAATGCCTGGTACAGAATCTTCTAAGCGAACTGTCTTATCTTTTTCCTCCAGGGGATGATTAAGTTGAATAAATTCCTGTAATCCCGTAATTAATAAATTTTGGCGATCGCATTCCCGTTTTAATAAATCTAAATATCGTTGACGTTGCTCCCGTTTATTTTGCATCGCATCTAATAAACGCAGGGCAGTTTTCATATTAGTTAAAGGCACGCCCATTTCCCTGGTCATATTCATCAGAAAATCATCATCTGAACCAAATAATTCATGAATAGGTTTTAGTTTAGAATCAATTTCTCTAATAGGAATTGTCGGCGTAAGGGACGCACCAAGTTGTTTTAGTTGACTCTGAAAAAGTGAAGTGAGTAAAGGAGCCTGAATTTGAGACGGAAAGGGAAAAGTCAACACCGCATTAGCCCTCAACTCTTCGGGAGTGCTGTCGAGAATCGTTACCATTTGCTTGAGTTCCTGTAACACGAGATCGATCACTTCTGGCACAAAACTTGAAATTAATTTCAGAGATTTATTCGAGTCTGATTCTTCTGGACTACTGACTGCCATTTCTTGAATAACAATTAAACTACAAAATTGAGGTGAAAGTAAGAGAAAGAAATATTCTTTTTGTAACTGGGTACTTGTCTCTAAAACAACCTGATTTATCCCTGAAAAAGAAAAAGAGAAAGCATCATTTGACGGCTCTTGGCCACCGATAGAACAATAGTAAACTCGATCTGCTAACCCTTCCTGATAATACTGTTCAATCTCAACTTTCCATTGAGGATTAGTAGGTAATTTCACCCATAAAGTTGGCTGGATGGCTTGCTCTCGACAGCAATTCATTAAACCTTGAATGATCTTCTGAAAAATACTGAAATTCACCGTCAAAGGAGAAATCTTTGGTGATAATTCATTAAGAATTTGGTAAAGCGATAGTTCGTGACTATAGGAAGGATTCATCGGGAGAATAATAGTTTTAAAAAACTAGGAACAAAAGGAAGATTATAGCTTAAAATCAAGAGATTAAAAAGACACAATAAATACAATTTGTTATAGATCTATGTTTGGGTTACTAGCGGTTGGGAGTAGGCATCAAAACCCGCTTGATGGAGCGATTGAACCGTATTATGGTCATTTTGCACCCAATAGTTTTGTCCCAAGCGAATAAATTGCCGTTGATTGCCCTGGCCCACGATCGCGACAACAGGAACCTTGGCACTGCTTTTATCCCCCGATTGTTCCTGTAAAATGCCCTTCAATTTACTTTGGGATGAAGGATTCATGGCCTGTTGAGCATTGAGATTGATCATCACCATTTTGACTTGCTCAATCGGTTCGACCGCTTCTATTATTAGTTGAACTTTATCATCCCGTTTATCGGTTTTACCCCAGAGAATAAGATGGTTTCCCTCGATTAGATCAGGCTGTAGGCTTTCGTAACTATCAGGAAAGACCACTCCCTCAGCTTGACCAGAGACATCTTCCAGGGTAACAAAGGCCATTGGGGTTCCCTTCTTTGTCATGATTTTTTTGAAGGCTACAACCAGGACAACCGCACTGACTGATTTTCGAGATTTTTGATTTTCTAAATCACTCAGATTAATGGGAGAAAGAAGCTGAGCACTTTTTTGAATCGATTTAAGAGGATGTTCCGAAACATAAAAACCTAAATGCTCTTTTTCTAATTTTAATTTTTCCTGGAGGGAAAAGTAAGGAACCGCAGGAGCAGAGGGAATCTGGGCAAATTCTGAAGATTCGGTTCCTGATGATGAGGGACTAATTGCTCCACCCACGAGATCAAATAAATTTGTTTGTCCCGTCTCTTTCTCTTTCGCTCGTTTTTGACACCAGGCAATCACTAAATCCAGATTATGAATGAGTTGATTCCGATTAGGCTCAGTGCTGTCAAAGGCTCCAGATAGAATCAAGGTTTCCAAGGCACGACGATTGGCAACCCGTAGATCCACCCGTGAGCAAAAATCCGCCAAGGACGTAAATTTTCCGTCTTCTCTCGCTTTGAGAATATTATCGATCGCGCCTTCCCCCAGGTTACGAACCGCCGAAAAACCGAATAGGATGCGATCGCCGATGGGAGTAAAATCCTTATGAGAACGGTTAATATCGGGAGGTTCTACCTTAATGCCCATTTTTAGGCAGTTTTCCCGATAACGCTCCACTTTTTCCTGAGTATCACTACTGGCCGTCAAAAGAGCCGCCATATACTCAACGGGATAATTCGCCTTTAAATAAGCCGTTTGGTAGGTAACGTAGGCATAGGCAGTGGAGTGGGATTTATTAAAGCAATTAGAGGCAATTAATCCATTCTCTAGGATAAAATTGTGGTCTTTGGCCACACCAATATCATAAACGGGCTGAATGCCAAGGGAGGTACGACTAAGGATCTTGACCATTAGATAATTGAGAATAATTGAAGATTAAAGGTATTTTGAACGGTAATAATCTCGTCTCTACCGCACTCAATAGGTAATTTGCATAAATTTCCTGAAATCCTTAATTTTATTCTTGTAAGTTGCACATCGCATTATCTCCATAATACAATACAATCCTTCTATTACTTTTAATGTACTTTCTCTATGGACATCCTTCAACAATTGCTCCACGATCACCAAATTCTGCTAACTATCAGCGTCATTATCGGGGCATTAATATTATTCATTGTGGAATGGCTGCCCATTGACATTACTGCCATCCTAGTGACAGTGGTGCTGATGATTTTGGGGCTAGTGAGTCCAGATGAAGGCATTGCGGGCTTTGGTAATTCTGCCACCATTACCGTCATGGCAATGTTCATCCTGAGCTATGGAATTACGCGCACAGGGATTATTCAGATTGTTCGGGATTGGTTAGTCAAATGGGGAGGAAACAATAGTACCCAACAAATCTTTGTGATGGGACTGATTATTGGCCCCATTACTGCATTTATCAATAATACTGCCGTTGTTGCCGTCTTTTTACCAATTATTGAACAATGGTGCCAACAGCGCAAAATTTCTGTCTCAAAAATGCTGATTCCCCTCTCCTATATCACCGTTTTAGGAGGGATGATTACCGTTATTGGGACATCAACCAATATTTTAGCCAGTGGATTAGCTAAGAAGTTAACGGGGCAAGAATTTAGTTTATTTCAATTTACCGCATTAGGCAGTATTACCTTTATTATTGGTTTGATTTATTTAGGCATTTTTGCTCCCCGTTTATTGCCCGATCGCAAGCCAGCAAACGCGGGAAATGTTGCAGATAGTTATTTATTAAAAGATTATGTAACAGAAATCATTATTTCTCCCCGTTCTAGTTTGATTGGGCAAACCCTCAGAGAAAGTGAAATTCAACGAAAATTTGATATAGATGTTCTAGAAATTATTCATAATGATGATCATTTTCCCCAACCGCTAGCAGACAAAACCCTTTCCATTGGAGACATTCTCATTGTTCGGGGCGGTAGAGAAGAATTATTAAAAGTTAAAGATGAAAAAGGAATTGAAATACTGGCTGATGTAAAGTTTTCTGACCGAATTTTAGAGACAGAATTAATCAGCAATGAAGAAAAAGTTGCTGAAGTCCTCATTTTATCTAATTCTCGATTAATCGGGACAACCTTGAAGGACTTGCGCTTCCGACAACGTTATAATGCAACGGTTTTGGCCGTGCGACGGGGAGAGGAATTAATTCGAGAACGGATTGGAAAACTGAAGCTAAAATTTGGAGACTTGTTATTAGTTCAGGGGCCTAAAGAAAGTTTTTTAGGGTTACAAACAACGCGAGAATTATTAGTTTTAGAAGAAAAAAATCTCGAAAATTTACGACTAGAAAAAGCTTGGATCGCTCTTGCGATTACTGTTGCGGTTGTGTTAGTCGCAGCCTTAGATTGGATGCCGATTTTAGTCACCAGTTTAACGGGAGTAATTTTAATGATCGTGACAGGATGCCTTAAACCTGGTGAAATTTATGGCGCGGTTCGTTGGGATATTATTTTTCTCTTAGCAGGTTTAATTCCCCTGGGAACGGCAATGGATAATTCAGGAACCACTAAATGGTTGGCAGAGCATTTAGCGATCGCGGGGGGAGGATTGTCGGGATATTGGCTCTTATTTTTATTCTATTTAGCCACCGCAATTCTAACAGAAATTCTTTCTAATAATGCCACTGTTGTTTTGATGCTTCCTGTTGCTTTTGAAGTCGCTAATAAGCTCAGTATAACCCCCTAGCCTTCATGTTTGTCGTCACCTTTGCCGCATCCAATAGTTATATGACTCCCATCGGTTATCAGACCAATACGATGGTTTATGGGCCAGGAGGTTACAAATTCCTTGATTTTACCCGTGTGGGCGCACCCTTAACCGTGATGTTGATGTTTTTAACGCCTTTGTTTACGATTTGGTTCTACGGATTAAATAAATAAAATTCGATACAAGTAATATCCTCAACAGTAATATCAATTCCAGGGATTTATTCAGCAGCATAACTCCGTAAATAATTCACAACTAATCTTTTGGTTTCATCAATAAGCTGATCGCGCAACCCTTCAGTTTGCCCCAGGGCTGTCCAGACAAGATTACCAATGGTTTTTACTAAGACAAAACTAATGCGATCGCGGGCATCTATCTCTAAATGAGAATAATACTTGCCCAAAATTACTGCCAAGTCTTGAATGAGTTGGGCATCCGCTAATTCGTCAATTTCTTGCAACTTTGGCATGACTCCCTGTAAGGAGATGAAGATCGCATAGTAGCCGCGATTGGTAATAAAAAAATCATAGACCACATCAATGATTTCTTCTGCGTAAACACCGACATCAACGGTCTCGCTATTCGTTTCAATTAATACTTCACGCAGTTTCACATTATATCGTTCCGCTAAAGCCTTAAGAATGGCAGCCTTATCGGGGAAAAATTGGTAGAGAGAACCGATGGATACTTTGGCCGTTGTGGCGATCGCATTAGTCGTCGTAGCAGTGTAGCCGTCTGAAATAAACAAAGCTTCAGCCACATCCAAAATTTGATTGACCCGCTCTTGACTGCGAACTTGGCGCGGACGACGACGCATCGCATGGGATTTCTGTGTTTCTGAATTCATTTTAAAAAAGCCCTTGACAAAACATGAGGACTACTCATATTATAAAAAACATGAGTTATGCTCATGTTTAAGTTTACCCCAAGAGGATCATGATGAAAGATTTATTAGCTTCCGATGCCAATTCCCAAGCCTTACTGGCCCTTCAACCCTATCTCGCCCTTTTAGCGGGTGACATCAGTCTGGATGTGGTAGGAGAAATGTCCAGTTCCTTGTTTGAAACTCCTTCCTTTGATTTAGCGGCTCAACATCTCAAGTCCGATCCGCAATCCGCCGAACTCATCGAACGGCGATACATGGCTCCTCCCCACAAATTAGAGGTTTTATTGCAATACCCTAGCGATTCCCTCGGATTCATCTATGCCCAAAAAATGAAATCCCAAGGATTCCGTGCAGAAGATTTGTATGAAAAGATTCCAGTTTATTCTGATGCCAGTTATATCGAAGCACGATTAAGCCAAACCCATGATATTTGGCATATTGTGACAGACTTTGGGGTTTCGCCCATCGAAGAAATTGGTTTACAGGCTTTTCATTTACCCCAATTTCCCTATCCTTTAGCGATTTCTTTGCTGTCGAGTAGTTTGATGTCCACCTTATTATTTAATGCCCAGGAAATACCCAATTTATTAGCGGCAATTCAACGGGGTTGGGACATGGGAAAAAAAGCGAAGTCACTCTTTGCTCAAAAATGGGAAGAGGCTTGGGAAAAACCCTTGTCTCAGTGGCGAGACGAGCTAAACATTATGCCATTTAGTTGAAATTAGTCCGATTAAACCTCTTGTAAAAATGACTTTTTACTGAGTGTTATTCCTATTTAATGACATTCATTACTAGAACCCCAATCTTTTTTACAAGAGGCCCTTTTTATCTTGATTCACCTATTAACAATAAAACCCACAATGATGAATATTATTGTCTATTTTCAATCTTTTCTCGTGGCGTTCTCCCAAAATTTTGAATTTTGGGCAGTGTACGAATCCAAGCTTGATGAAGCTCTGATCAGCTTAATATTGTGGCAACTATTAGAAGACGGTATTTCATATTTAATTCGTAAATACGGGAGAAGGAAATTATGCCTATATTAATAAACTATCTATTTAGAAAATATCAGAAATCACTATTTTTGACCTATGGTTTAACTTTCTTAGAGAATTTATTTGGGTTGCTTTATCCTCTCTTAATTGGGAATACGATTAATGGCTTATTACGAAAAAATTATGAGAGTTTCATGCTGCTTATTTCCCTTTGGTTAGTTCATACCTTGATTGAGGTCATGAGAAATATTTATGATACTCATACCTTCACGCAAATTCATAATCATTTAGCAATCAAAACTATTTTAGAACAAAGTCAAAAAGGAATTACGACTTCTCAACTTGCAACGAGATCAGCTTTGTCGAGAGATTTTATCGATTTTTTTGAGCAAGATATTCCTCGTGTGATCACATCCGTTTTTGGGCTAATTGGTTCGCTGGTCATGCTTTTATTCTATGATCAACAAATTACGTTCTATTGTCTTTTGATATTATTGCCCATCGTCATCATACAAGTATTCGTAGCTAGGCGATCATTAATTCTCAATCGTCATCTTAACAATTCCTTGGAACAAGAGGTAGAAGTTCTAACAAACTGTGAGCCTGAAAAGGTAACGAGACATTATCATTCTGTTGCTCAATATCGCATTAAACTCTCCAATACCTTTGCGATTAATGGGGGCATAATGGAGTTGTTGATTATTGGTTTATTTGTGGCAATTCTTCTGCGAGCTACATCGATTACCCATTTACAAATAGGCGATATGTATGCGATCATTTCTTATGCTTGGAACTATCGTGAGGCTTTAGATATTTTGCCTATCTTGATGCAACAGTTGAGTCGTTTGCAGGATATTGGGGCAAGAATGCGGTTTAATTTATTAGAGGTAATTTAAATATTTCTCTCTAATGCCTAAATTTCGGGAGCTACGCCATTAATATTTAGATCTTTAAGCCCCTTTAATGAAAAATTTAGCAACAGAATGATCAATCATTTTTTCTCATTAATCTGCTTATTATCATTGACAGCTACAATAATTCTGACTCACTCATCAAATTAAACTCACTACAATCCTTTCATCTCATAATCATGGAAATCTGTAATTAATAATGATAGGCTTAGATGGGATAGTCCAAATAGCTATCAATCTCATTGACAATTCTTTTTGTGATAAAATCAATCAAAAATGGCCAGAATTAACGATAATTACCTGAAATTAAAAGCAGGCTACCTTTTCCCTGAAATTGCTCGTCGGGTCAATCTATTTGCAGAAGCCAATCCCGATGCAAAAATTATTCGTTTAGGTATTGGTGATGTCACCGAACCCTTACCCCAAGCCTGTCGGGATGCGATGATCCAAGCGGTTCAGGATATGGGCGATCGCAGTTTATTTAAAGGCTACGGGCCAGAACAGGGTTACGCTTGGTTACGGGAAAAAATTGCCCAACAGGATTTTCAAGCGAGAGGCTGTGACATTGATGCCTCAGAAATCTTTATTTCCGATGGTTCCAAGTGCGATACGGGCAATATTCTCGATATTTTTGGTGATGATAATGTAATCGCCGTCACAGACCCCGTTTATCCCGTTTATGTGGATACCAATGTCATGGCAGGGCATACGGGAGAAGCTAACGACAAGGGCGAATACGAAGGGTTTGTTTATTTACCCATTTCGGCAGAAAACAACTTCACGGCCCAAATTCCCACCGAAAAAGTTGATTTAATCTATCTCTGTTTCCCCAATAATCCCACAGGCTCCACCGCCACAAAAGAGCATTTACAGGCTTGGGTGGATTATGCCAAAGCTAACGGCTCGATTATTTTCTTTGATGCCGCCTACGAAGCCTTTATTACCGATCCCACGCTTCCCCATTCCATCTATGAGATTGAAGGAGCCAGGGATTGCGCGATCGAGTTTCGATCTTTCTCTAAAAATGCAGGATTTACGGGAACCCGTTGCGCCTTAACGGTTGTCCCCAAAACCCTAAAAGGCAAAGCGTCCGACGGCTCGGAAGTAGAACTTTGGAAACTCTGGAATCGTCGTCAATCCACCAAATTTAATGGCGTTTCCTATATTGTGCAACGGGGAGCCGAAGCGGTTTATTCCCCTGAAGGAAAGACTCAGGTGAAGGATTTGGTCAGTTTCTATATGGACAATGCCCAAATTATTCGAGAAAAATTAACGGCGGCCAATTTAGCGGTTTATGGAGGCATTAACGCGCCCTACGTTTGGGTGAAAACGCCTCATGGTTTATCCAGTTGGGAATTCTTTGATAAATTATTAGAAACCGTTAATGTGGTCGGGACTCCAGGTTCGGGCTTTGGGGCGGCAGGGGAAGGATATTTCCGCATTTCTGCCTTTAATAGTCGGAAGAATGTGGAAGAGGCGATGCAACGTATTACCGATAAATTTACGGTTTAATTCCGATACTCTCTTTCAATTTCTCCTAACAGGATATACACATTCATCCAAAGCTAATCCAGGGATTCATGTCCCGATAGTTCCAAATAAAGTTTTTGCTCTGGCAACAATAGCTTGAAGTTCAGCCTCGACTAAATCTTCTAATTGTTGTTGGGCGATCGCTAATGTTGTTGACCCCTGGGCATTGCGCTATTGTGTTATGAGTTCATTGACATACTCTCCAGGCATAAATGCGGGGGATTCTTGTTCATGGTTAACAGAAGTCCACTTGCGATATCTGGTTTGCCATCCATAGTAGAAGCGGTTTTCTCCCCATGCTTTCCCCCTTGCGAGGCAGCTCCCTTTTTCCCAGAGGTACTATTTTGCCATTCTCTTCCCAACATTCCTATGCCTTTTTTAAGAATATTGATTGCCGCATTTGTATCACGACAAATCTCCATTTCACAATTATGGAAATCCCAAACAAGTTGTAAATATCTATCCAGTCTAGATAAGGGTTTCGAGCCTCTCAACAACCTAATCGATATAGTACAAATTATCCCGTCCCTTGAGTCAACCTGCGGAATGCGGGATATAAGATAAATCTATCACCCTAATTCCCAGAGAGGGATATTTTGATTTATTTAACCGAGCAAACGTTTAATCCAATTAAGCTTATTACCATAGGGAGGATAACGGACATTCAACTCAAAACGGAAAGATTTTTTCAGGACACTTTTAGAGTGGGAAAAGGTATCAAAAGTCGCTTTGCCGTGATAGGCTCCCATGCCGCTAGGGCCTACGCCACCAAAGGGTAAGTCGATAACGCCGACCTGAAAAATGGTGTCATTAATGCAAACTCCCCCTGAAGAAGTTGCTTCTAATACCCATTCTTGTTTTGATTTATTATTAGAAAATAAATATAATGCTAGAGGTTTAGGTCGTTGATTAATAAAGGCGATCGCGTCTTCCAGATTAGCGTAATCTAAAATGGGTAAAATCGGGCCAAAAATTTCTTCTTGCATTAACTCCGATTCTAGGGAAACGTTCGTCATTAAGGTCGGTGCGATATATTTTTCGGCGAGATCCGTTTGACCACCAGTTATAATATCACCATCTTTGAGTAAAGCTGTTAAGCGATTAAACTGACGCTCATTCACAATCCGACAATAATCAGAACTGGTTTGGGGATTTTCTCCATAAAAATTGACGATACACCCTTGAAGTTTAGTGATTAAAGCTTCTTTAATCGATTTTTCCACTAACAAATAATCAGGTGCGATACAAGTCTGTCCTGCATTGAGAAATTTACCCCAAGCAATCCGTTTAGCCGTTTCTTCTAGGTCAATATCTGTATCCACAATACAGGGACTTTTTCCGCCTAATTCCAAGGTGACAGGAGTTAAATTTTTGGCCGCCGCTTCCATCACTAATTGACCAATTTTAGTACCACCTGTAAAGAAAATATGATCAAATTTTTCCGTTAATAATTGTTGGCTAACAATTGCATCACCTTCAACTACGGCAATTTCGGTCGCTAAAAAAGTTTTCTGAATAATCTCAGCAATTATTTGGGAAACCGTAGGGGTATTTTCTGAGGGTTTAATCACCACACAATTTCCTGCCGCGATCGCACCGATGAGAGGAGAGATCGCCAAGGCAAAAGGATAATTCCAAGGACTAATAATCAGGACTACCCCCAGGGGATCGGGATAGATTTGAGCCACAGAGGGAAAGGTTTCTAGATTCGTTTTAATTCGTCGGGGTTTAGCCCATTTCTTGAGATGTTTGAGAACGTAATCAATCTCTTGAATGGTGACTCGAATTTCGGTGATATAGCTATCTAATTCGGGCTTTCTGAGATCCTGATTCAGAGCCGTCACAATAGAACTTTCTCGCTCAAGAATGGCTTGTCTTAATTTTTTTAATTGATCTACTCGGTAATCTAGGGATTTAGTTTTTCCTGTAGCAAAATGTTTTCTTTGTTCTTCAATTAGTTGCTGAAACATTATTTTTGATGGTTATTTTATAATAATGAAATCCTATTTTGATAAACCTAAACTATCATCCCACTAAACCCGATCGCAAGGCATGAACCGCCGCCTGGGTACGATCCTCCGCACTCAGTTTAGTTAAAATATTTCGGACATGGGTTTTCACGGTTCCGACGGTAATATACAGCTTTTCGGCAATATCAGCATTACTATTGCCATTAACAATTAATTGAAGGACTTCTAATTCGCGATCAGTTAAAGAACTGGAAACTTTTTCCGTTGGATTTTTGGCATCTGGTTTTTCGGCCCGTTTGGCATGGGCTAAAACAATTCTCGCGATCGCAGGATCAATCCACGCTTGGCCTGCCTGGGTTGCCCTAATCGCCTCTAGCAGTAAATCAGGTCGAATATTTTTCATACAATAGGAATTTGCCCCTGCCTGAAAAGCCGCTAAAACCGACGTTTCTTCATTTTGCAGGGTAAGAATGAGAATTTTAGTCGTTTGAAGTGTCGGTGAAGCTTTGATACGTTTTGTTAGCTCAATGCCATCTAGATCAGGTAAACCAATATCCATGATGGCCACATCAGGTTGGGTCGTCTGTAATAACTGAAAACCCTCCAGTCCCGTGTGAGCTTCCCCTAACCAATCAATATCTGCTAGGTTTTCTAGAGTATTTTTTAAACCAATACAGACCAAATCGTCATCCTCTATCAGGACAACGCGAATCTTCGTCATTGTGCTTGCGCCTTCTCGCGTTAAAAAAAATAGTCAATTTTAGAAATAAATTCTAGATTCAAAAAGCTCTCTAGCCATCACCCGATTGGGTAATCCTTTAGTTTTTCCAGATAAAAAATCTAAAAAAAGCTTTTCTGTTATCAGAGAAACTGTTATCGACTCTCATTTTACCGATCTTACAGGAAAAAAAATTACCCATACAAACAAAATGTTAATTAGCTTGATATTTCAATCCTTTAATCGGTCTCTAGGCGATTTACTCTAAAATCCATTCCGAAGTCAGCTCCCCCAAATCTAGGGGAATACTAACCGCCTTGCCGAGTCGAGGATGTTCACGGGTTTTTTCTAAATAATTTTTGACCTGGGATACGCCTCCCCAGGCCTGTAGATAATCGGCGATCGCGTTGAGATGGGCAATATATTCAGATTCAGAAAGGGGAAAAGAAACCTGTTCCAGATATTTCCACATAACTTGGACAAATATTTGTCCTTTGATACGCCGTAACTGGATATCATAGGAGCGTCCCCATTTGTCTAATAAAAGTTGCCGTAATTCTTGTCCAGTCATTATTGGGCGATCTAATGAAAGAAAAGTGTAAATTAAGAGTTGCTTTTTAATAATAGGCAATTTTTGGCGTTTGAGCATGAACATTGCTAACCGATTTTTTGATAAGTAGATGAATCTTAAAATGTATAAGATCCCCCCGTCCTACGGACACACCCCCTTATCAAGGGGGGCAGGGGGGATCGAGCGCGAAAGCTATTGTCAGTTTAATTGCGACCAGCTAATTACAAGTTTTTATTATGAAAGACAGCCTCATTCACTTACAAAATATTAATAAATTTTATCTCCAACCCAATGGACAAACGATCACTATTCTGGAATCGATTAATTTGGAGTTACAAATAGGAGAAATTGTCGCCCTATTGGGGCCGTCAGGGTCAGGAAAATCGACTTTAATGCGGATGATTGCAGGATTAATTTCCCCCAGTAATGGCCAAGTTTTTTATCATAATCGTCCTTTGGTGGGATTAAACCCTGGTGTTGCTATTATTTTTCAAAATTTCGCTCTTTATCCCTGGCTAACGGTTTTTGAGAATGTAGAATTAGGGTTAAAAGCCAAGGGAGAAGCGTTTGCTACTCGACAAAAAAAAGCCCTCCACATGATCGATGTCATTGGTTTAGATGGGTTTGAAAACGCCTATCCCAAGGAATTATCAGGCGGAATGCGACAACGAGTTGGGTTTGCCAGAGCCTTAGCCGTTGAACCTGAACTGCTTTGTATGGATGAACCTTTTTCTGCTTTGGATGTATTAACTGCCGAAAACCTACGGATTGAATTATTAGATCTCTGGCTAGAAAAACGGATTCCAACTAAAACTATTTTGATTGTCACTCATGGTATTGAAGAAGCGGTGATGTTAGCCGATCGCATTATTATTTTAGGCCGTAATCCTGGGCGTATTCGAGCAGATTTACCTGTGAAACTGCCTCATTATCGAGAACGAAAAAGTCCTGAATTTGAAGCCCTGGTTGACCAGGTTTATCGAATCATTACTAACCCCGATCAAGCAGATTTTCAACCTCTTCCCACACCTTTTTTAACCGAAATCCCTACTAAAGAAAAATCTCAATCTTTTCCCGCCGTTAGAATTGGGGCGATCGCAGGTTTTTTGGAACTCCTAGAAGACCGACAGGGAGATTTATATCGGTTAGCCCAGGAATTATTGCTGGAATTAGATGATATTTTCCCCATTGTTGAAGCCGCTAAAATGATGAAATTAGTGGATCTACAGGAAGGGGATGTTTATCTAACTGCGATCGGTAAAGTTTTTATTGAAGGTAGTATTGATGAAAAGAAAGCGATTATTGGTCAGCAAATGTTAGAAAATATTCGCCTGATTCAACAAATTAGTCGTCTTCTTTCTGCTAATCCTATCCAACGAATTTCTGAAGATTTAGTTTTAGAAATTTTAGAAGTTAGCTTTGCCCCCGAAGCCGCAAAACAACAACTGAAAACCGCGATCGATTGGGGACGTTATGCCGAACTATATGGTTATGACGAACCTGCAGGTGTTATTTATCTAGAAAGTATTCCTGATTCTGTTACCGCCAATAATTAAGAATATTTTTAGCCAAGAAATAAAT
>Ga0114972_10001294_pt1 | contig 18790 bp, 13 predicted proteins | sample M_140807_EF_Meta_FD_87354 | JGI IMG/M metagenome (GOLD analysis project Ga0114972, IMG submission 87354) | Freshwater microbial communities from Lake Montjoie, Canada to study carbon cycling - M_140807_EF_MetaG | ecosystem: Environmental > Aquatic > Freshwater > Lake | place: Lake Montjoie... | reverse complement strand
GGCCGCGCGTGCTGGTCTCCGATACGGTGGGCTTCATCAAGCAATTGCCGCACGACCTGGTTGCATCGTTCCGCTCGACGCTGGCAGAGGCGCTGGAAGCATCTCTGCTGCTGTTTGTGGTCGATGCGTCGGACCCGACCTATGAGGCGCAGCTGGAGGTCAGCCGCAGCGTTCTGCGCGAGATCGGCGCGGATGCCGTGCCGTCGCGCTTGGTGTTGAACAAGATGGACCGGGTGGACGCGGCGGGGCGAGCCGCGCTCATCGCGAAGCACCCGGATGCGATTCTGCTTTCCGCCCATGCGGCCCAGGATGTCAGCGCGCTGCGGGACACCATTATCGCGTTCTTTGAGGCGGCGATGGTGGAGGATGTTCTGGTGCTGCCTTATGCGAAACAGGGGCTTATCGGCGAGGTGTATGAAAGCGCGAGGGTGCTGTCCGAGACCTATGATGAGACAGGCCGAGTGCTGCAGGTGCGCGGCCTGCCTGGCGCCATCGCGAGGCTGCAACGGAGCCTTAACGCGAATTGAGCAAAGCCGTCTGCTAACATAAGTTGCTTGAACGACATCAGCCTCACCTGACGGCTTGGGCAACAAGCGGACATCAAAGGCCAGGCAGTTTGCTTGGCTTTTTTCGTAACTCACGTGGTTGTTATTGCGGCCCGCGACAGCGTTCGCCGGCCGACTGGTATTCGATTATTGCTGTTTGGCCACGAATGCACTAACGCAAACTATTGATAAAACTGAATTTATATATTTTTTTAAAACCAATTGTCAATATTTTTTACATTTTTATCAATAAAATTGACGTAAAGATAAATTAAATGGTCTGTAATCGCGGGAAAAATCGGAAATTTTTATTGCTATAATTTCCTTCAAACGCAATATCTGTATCCGTTAGCGTAAATTTCAAAAATGAACGGATGACCAATGAGCATTTCCGCCATATCTGGCATCATTCCAACAGTTGCCTCGCAAACCTTAACATTACCAAATGGGTATATTACAAGCATCGGCTATCAAAATAGCGGTCAACAGCTGTTGGTAAGCGGTATCGCTACCTCCGGCATAGTGTTCAAGCCGGGTGAATTGGCCAGCGGCGGCGGCCTCACCGCCACCATCGGCGGCGTGCAGGTGGCGGTGCAGGTGGATGTGAAGGCAACTTATGCCGATGGCTCCGCCAAGATGGCTGTGCTGTCGCTGGCACGGCCCGACATCGCCGCCGGCGCCACGGTCGAGGCGGTGCTATCCGTCGCTCCAGCCGGCACATTGCCGTCCCCCGCTCTCAACCTCGACACCGCCCTCGCCGGCCATAGCTTTGCGGTCGACATCACCACCGCGGGCGTGACCACCCATGTCGATGTGCTGGCCGCGTTGCATGACGCGCTGGCCCATGGCACGGCCTCCTTCTGGCAAACCGGCGCGCTGGTCAGCCAGGCTCGCGTGGAAGTCTCGCTTGCCGGCTCGCAGCGCCTGGTTTTTGACGTGACCGCCTTCACCAATGGCGGCATCAATGTCGAGGCGCAGTTCAATAATGACCGTGCGATGGAAGCGGTGGGTGGGCGCGTCGCCTATTCCGTCGCCGTTACCATGGATGGCCAGGCCGTGGCGCAGGAGAGCGTGGACCAGGGCCAGTATCAGAACTGGCACCGCAGCTTCGTCAGCGATGGCCGCAATGGCGGCCAGGGGCTGGGTGATGCAGCGCATGGCTGGCTCAATATCCGCCAGGATTTGGCGCATCTTGAGGCCACAGGCGCCGTCGCGCATTACGATCAGAGCGTGGGCCTCGCGACCAGTGTGCTCGATGCCGAGGCCGCCGCCGTCACAGCACAGGGCTGGAACGCCCCGCTGGCCAATGATGGCGTCAGCCAGTACATGCCCGGCACCGGCGGCCGCAACGATATCGGCTTCACCACCGGCGCCAATACAGGATGGCTCATCACCCAGGATATCCGAGCCGCCAATTATGCCCTCGACCAGGCCGAGGCTGCCAGTGGTATTCCTTGGAACCTTTGGGACGCGGCGCATAAGGGCTGGATCAGCACCGATCATTACCCGCTGCTCTGGACCGATCCCCGCGGCGGCACCGGCACGCCGGGCAACCCCAATTCCACTGGCCGTACCCAGCAATCTGACCCGCTCACCGGCTGGAGCCTGGACAGCGCCCACCAGCCCGACGTGTCCTATGTGCCCTATGTGCTGACCGGTGCGCGCTGGGTTCTCGACAACCTCCAGGCCCAGGCCGCCTGGAACGTGGTCAACCAATGGACCGACACTCGCGGTGGAGGACATGATCTGGTGGTGGCTAGCAACCAGGTGCGCGGTGCCGCCTGGAGCCTGCGGCAAATCGACGAGGCCGCCTGGGCCAGCCCCGATGGCAGCGCGGCCAAGGCGTATTTCACCGCCGTCTCGCAGGAGAACTGGTCCTGGCTGGTCGCCCAGATACCGCTCTGGACGGCGCAACAGGGCGAAGCCCATGGCTGGCTGCCCGGTGTCTATGGCATTGATGGCGCGCTGCCGCCCTGGCAGCAGGATTATTTCGCCTCCACCACCATCGCCGCTGCCAAGCAGGGCAATGCCGATGCGATCACCTTCCTGAACTGGGAGGCGAATTTTCTCGTCGGCCGCTTCACCCATGCGGCGGAGGGTTTCGCGCCACATGATGGCGCGGGCTATCTGATCAGCATCAGCGACCCTACGACCAACACGCCCTACACCACCTGGGCACAGGTCGGAGCACAGACCGTGGCGCGCGGCTGGTCTAACGGCACGGGCTGGACCCAGAGCCAGGGCGATTATCCGCAGCTCGCACTCGCCACCCTGGCCGGCATCGCCGAGGTGACGGGCTCGGCCGAGGCCGCCGCCGCCTATCGTGCCGTGCTGGCCGACAACCCGCCCTTTACCACCGCGGCCGATTTTAACCGCGACCCCACCTTTGCGATCGCGGCGCCGGGCACCGTGGCAGCACCCTTGCCCACGCCCACGCCCACGCCAGTGCCAGTGCCAGTGCCAGTGCCAGTACCAGCACCAGTACCAGTGCCGCCAGTTGCCACCGATGAGGCACTGTCTATCGTCCTTGGCGCCGAAGCCTGGAATGGCGCGCCCATTGCCATCGTCAAGGTGGATGGTGTCCAAGTCTTCAACGGCGCGGTCACCGCCAGCCATGCCAGCGGCGGCGCGGCCATCCAGCTGGGTCTCTTCGACTCCCATGTCGCCCATGCCGTGACCGTGACCTTCACGAACGACCTGTGGGGGGGGACGGCCACAACCGACCGTAACCTTTACGTCGAAGACATCATGGTCAAGGGCGTCTCCACCGGCGATCATGCGGCACTGCTGAGCAATGGCGAGGTGGCTTTTGCCATACCCGCGGCTGTTAGTCCGCCCATTCCAGCCCCAACTCCGGCGCCGGTGCCGGTGCCGGTGCCGGTGCCGGCCGGCGATACGTTGCGCCTCAGCCTCTCCGAAGATGCCTGGCAGGGCGATGCGCATTATAGCGTGAAGCTTGATGGCGTGGTGCTGGTGGCCGATGGCGTGGCCACCGCCTCGCACGCGGCCGGCGCGCATGACCTGCTGGACCTGCATCCGGTCCTGGCGGCCGGCCCGCATAATTTGGTTGTCACCTTCACCAATGATGCCTGGGGCGGCACGCCAAGCACCGACCGCAACCTTTACGTTGATGCGCTGCTGCTCAACGGGGTGGATCTGGGCAAGCATGCGGTGTTGATGAGCGGCGATGCCGGTCTCAGCTTCGAGAAGACCGCCATTATTGTGCCGCCGCCGGTGCCGGTGCCGCCGGTCGGCGATACGCTCCGCCTCAGCCTCTCCGAAGATGCCTGGCAGGGCGATGCGCATTACCGCGTGACGCTGGATGGTGTTGTGCTGGTGGCCGATGCCGTGGCCACCGCCTCGCACGCGGCCGGCGCGCATGACCTGCTGGACCTGCATCCGGTCCTGGCGGCCGGCCCGCATAATTTGGTTGTCAGCTTCACCAATGATGCCTGGGGCGGCACGCCAAGCACCGACCGCAACCTCTATGTCGATGCGATTTCACTCAATGGGCTGGATTTGGGCAAGCAGGCGACGCTAGAGCGCACCGGCGATGCGAGTTTCACCTTCACCAGCGCCGCGGCCGTTATAGTCCCGGTGGTGGCGGCCAACGACACGCTGCATATCGGCCTGTCGGCGGATAGCTGGCAGGGCGACCCGCGTTTTCTCATCTTCATCGATGGCAAGCAGGTCGGGCTGGAGCACAGCGCCGCGGCCTCCCATGCCGCGGGCCAGGTGGAATTTCTTGATGTGCTCGCGGCCCATACGGCGGGGGCGCATGAGCTTGATGTCCGCTTCAACAATGATGCCTGGGGCGGCACTGCGGCCACCGACCGCAACCTCTATGTCGACTCGGTGGCGCTGAATGGGGTGGACCTGCACGCCCATGCGGCGCTGCTCAGCGCGGGCGACGCGGTCTTTGCGTTCTGACGGCGATCGGCATGGGGTGGCGGTCGCGCCGCCCCATGCCAAAATCGATGAGGTTGACGGCCTTGAGCGGCATTTTGTGCCAATCTCGGGTCTGTTGAAAGCATCGAGCGAAAGGAGAGGTGGCCCTGCTGATTCTGCCAGCCCTGCGCGTGGATTTCCTGTTGGACCGCGGCGATGCCGCCGCGGACCGCAAGACAGCATGACGAAGTAAACCGCCCCATCTGTCGGCCAATCTCCCGCACCCCGCCGCCCTGCGCGTGATATTGCGAGATACTCCCGCTCAGCATGCGAGAGATACCGACCGGTGAGCGGCGCCGCCGATCTTCCATATATCGCTGGTGGCATACCGCCTGCCTTTTAGAGCCATCTTGTTCCAACAGCCTGCGGCACGCCGCCCCCAATCGCGTTATGCTCGCCCGATAGGTCCAGCGCGACACCTTCCCAGAACCGCCGCCCCTCATCTCGTCCCGCAACCGATGGTCGGCCTAGTGACAATAGCGGCGGCCGACCAGATCGATCCGAGTTCCGCTTTCTTGTCTGCATCACAGCCCCCTTCCTCAAGGGGTTGCGATGACCAATTGAATCCAGCCCATCTGTGTCTATTCGCTATCTTGATCGCCTGGCGGAAGCGGGCGTCGAGCCATCAGTCGGCAGCGTGGGCGACACCAACGACAATGCGGTCGCGGAGACCATCAACGGGCTCTGCGAGGTTGTGCCCATATATCCGCGTGGGCCTCGGCGGAATTTTCAAGCCATGGGAGTCGCCACTCTGGAATGGGTGAACGGTTCGACCATCGCCGGATGCTGGCGCCCAGCAGGACTCTGCCGCCTGCCGGTGCCCAATCCCGCTACCATGCCTTGCTGGGTCAGCCAGTCTTCGCCGCGAGGCTCAAACCACATCGCCTCCGGCAAAGCTGGAGCAGTTCATGGCTGCGCCTCTGCTTCATCCGGACCGACGTTGTCGGCCGGTTTTGGCGTGTCGGACGGGCGGCTCTCGTCGCCTTTTACTGCACGCTTCTCTAACTTCGCCGCAGCTTTGGCCTGCTTGGCGCGCTCACGGTCCTTGCGTTCCATGTTGTAGTTTGGTTTTTTCATCATGGCTCCTGGTTGAAACTGTGAGTGGTCCCGCAAGATTGTTGTCTATCAACAGTCTACGCCCTGCAGGTTGTGAGCTGGTTAGCATTGTTTCGGCTGGCACGCGATTAAAGCTGCCCATCGCCCCCCAGGGGCCTGGGCCCATGAGTGACAGCGTTCAGGTGGATGGCGGGGCCATCATTCTTGTCGACGACGCCTAGCACGGCGCCGCCCGTGCGCCATCCTCGACATAGGAGACCACGGTCCGCGTGATGTTGGCCTGATGCCCGACAAAGGCCGCAGATGGGAGGGCGTGTCGCCCCCCGCTGGGTGCTAGAGTGCCGCATCGCAGCTGAGAGTATCCGTTTTGATCCAACATTATGGCTGGACCGATGCGCTGCAGGCGGCATTCGAGCCGCATATGCGCGCCGGCCATCTCCCGGGGCGCATCATCGTGCAGCAGCGCGAGGCTAATCTCGTGGTCACCGATGTCGGCAGGCTGAGCGCCAGACTGGCAGGACGCCTTCGTCACGAAGCGCGGGAGGCGGGCTATCCGGCCGCCGGCGACTGGGTGGCCCTATCCGCAAATGCGAGCCAGGGGACCGCCATCATCCATGCCGTCCTGCCTCGGCGCACGGCGTTCGTGCGGCGGGCGGCCGACAGCGTGCAGACATTGCAGGTCATCGCAGCCAATATAGATGTCGTGTTTGTGGTCACCTCGCTGAACGCCGACCTCAACCCGCGCCGGCTCGAGCGCTTTCTCGCGGCGGCCTGGCAGAGCGGCGCACGGCCGGTCCTGGTGCTGACCAAGGCCGATTTGTGCGAACAACCCGAGCGGCAAGCGGCGGACATAGCCACCCTTGCGGCGGGCTGCCCGGTGCTCATTGTGTCTGTGCGCCAGGCGCTTGGCCTGACCAGCGTGATGGATCACGTCCTGCCTGGCGAGACCTGCGTGCTAATCGGCTCATCAGGCGTCGGCAAATCCACGCTGTTGAATGCCCTGCTGGGCGAGGAGCGGATGGCGACCCAGGATATCCGCGCGGCCGATGCGCGCGGGCGCCACACCACCAGCCATCGCCACCTAGCCCTGCTGCCTGGCGGAGGGCTGCTCCTCGATACACCCGGCATCCGCGAGGTGGGTCTGATTGATGCCGATGCGGGTCTGGACACGGTATTCGAGGACATCGAGCGCATGGCGCGGGATTGCCGGTTCCGCGACTGTGGACATGGCAGCGAACCCGGCTGTGCTGTGCGCGAAGCGCTGGAAGCGGGCCGGCTCGATTCCGACCGCTGGGTGCATTTCCAGAAGCTTAGCCAGGAAGTAGCTGCGGCTGAGGCGGCCAGGCAGGGGGTGGCGCAGAACGCAGGACTGCGTCGGCTGGCCGCGCAGCAGCGGGCGTATCGGTCCAACAAGAAGGATCTACGGGACCCACATTAATGAACGAAGCGGCCCCGACCGTTCCGGCACCCATCGTCTCAGCCGGCCTGGGCCGGCATAATAGGCAGCGGGATGCGGTCGGCGCCTCCAGGCTGGGCTCATAGAAGCCGTCGATGCGCAATAGCTCGGCGCCGCTGGGTGACGGCGACAGGCCAGCCGCTGCTCGCACATGAGATGAGCCTGCAGCGGATTGATGCGCGAATGGGACTTCCCCCTGCGAGGTCTTCATCAAGAATGGGGTCTCGCAGCGCTCGCCGCAAAATACCCTTGCGGCTGCCTGCGATTTCGGGCTGCATTGCACTCCAAGAATAGTCCGACCACAAAGCGGCGGATGATGGAGGAAAATATGATGTCCAGGCCAAACGCATGGTCCGGCGTTGCGGGAGCATCGCTTGGCGCTGCTTGAGGTGCGCGATGTCGTGATGCGCTTCGGCGGCGTCACGGCGGTGGGCGGCGTCTCCTTCTCGGTGGAGGAGCGCCAGATCTGTGGGCTGATCGGCCCCAATGGCGCCGGCAAGACCACGCTCTTCAACATCATCAGCGGGATTTACCGGCCGAGTGAGGGGAGTGTGACCTTCGCCGGCACCAACACCACCGGCCTGCCACGCCACGCCATGGCGCCGCTCGGCCTCGGCCGCACTTTTCAGAACCTGGCGCTCTTCCGCAGCATGTCGGTGCGGGAGAATGTGCTGGCCGGCGCGCATTCCGCGGGGCATGCGGGCTTCCTCGCCAATGCGTTGCGCCTGCCGGCGGCCAGGCGCGAGGAGGCAGAGGCCGCACGCCGCGCCGATGAGCTTCTGGCCCTGCTGGCGCTGCAGGATGTGGCCGATGTCCTGGTTGCCGACCTGCCCTTCGGCACGCAGAAGCGCGTGGAGATGGCGCGCGCGCTGATCTCCCAGCCCAAGCTCTTGCTGCTGGACGAACCGGCCGGCGGCCTCAACCATGGCGAGGTGGATGAGCTGGCGCGTCTGCTGGAAGAGGTGCGCGCGAGTTTCGACCTCAGCATCCTGCTGGTCGAGCATCATATGAGCTTGGTCATGCGCGTCTCCGACAAGGTGGTGGCGCTCGATTTCGGCAAGAAGATCGCCGATGGCACGCCCTTTGAGGTGCGAACCAGCCCGGAGGTGATCCGGGCTTATTTGGGTGATGGGCACGACGCACATGCTGCTTGAGGTGAAGGGCCTGCGGGGCGGCTATGGGCCTATCCAGGTGCTGCATGGCCTGGATTTCCTGGTGGAGGAGGGCAGTGTGACGGCGCTGCTCGGCGCCAATGGCGCGGGCAAGACCACCACGTTGCGCGCGCTGTGCGGCATGATCCGCACCGAGGGCGATATCCTCTTCCAGGGCCAGCGCATCACCGGCATGGCGACGGAGGAGATCGCGCGGCTGGGCGTGGCCCATGTGCCCGATGGGCGCGGCACCTTCATGGAACTCACCGTGGAGGAGAATTTCAAGCTCGGCGCCTATACCCGCCGCGATGGCGAGGTCCAGGCCGATTTCGCCCGCATGTGGGCGTGGTTCCCGCGCCTGAAACAGCGCTGGAAGCAGCAGGCGGGCACGCTGTCGGGTGGCGAGCAGCAGATGTTGGCCATCGCCCGCGCCCTGCTCATGCGGCCCAAGCTGTTATTGCTCGACGAGCCCTCCTTTGGGCTGGCGCCGCTCATCGTGCAGGAGATCTTCGGCATCATGCGGCGCATCCGCGAGGAAAGCGGCGTGGGCATCCTGCTGGTCGAGCAGAATGCCAATCTCGCGCTGGAATTGGCCGATCGCGCCTATCTGCTGGAGACTGGCAGCATCGTCACCTCCGGCCCCGCCGCCGAAATCCGCCAGGATGAAGCCATCCGACGCGCCTATCTGGGATATTGAGCATATGGAGGGTTTTGCCCATCAACTCGTCGCCGGTATCGCCACGGGGGGCATCTATGCCTCGGTCGCACTCGCCCTGGTGATGATCTACCAGGCCACGCATCACGTGAATTTCGCCCAAGGGGAGATGGCAACGCTCTCCACCTTCATCGCCCTGACGATGATCCAGGCTGGGCTGCCCTATTGGGTGGCCTTCTTCGCCACGCTTGTCGTCTCCTTCATCATCGGCGCGCTGGTTGAGCGCATCCTGATGCGGCCGGTGCAGAATGCGCCGGTGCTGACGCATGTGGGCGTCTTCATCGGCATGCTGCTGATCATCAGCAATGCCACGGGCTGGGTCTTCGGTCACACCACCAAGGCGTTCCCAACGCCGTTCCAGAGCGATGGCCTGCTTTTCGGCGGGCTGGTCTCGGCGCATGAGCTGGGCAGCACGGCGGTGACGCTGGCGGTGCTGCTCTTGGTTTATCTCTTCTTCGCCCATACCTCGCTCGGCCTCGCCATGCGGGCGGCGGCCTATAACCCGCGCTCGGCGCGGCTGGTGGGTATCCGGGTTGGCTGGATGTTGGCGCTGGGCTGGGGCTTGGCGGCGGCCATTGGCTCGGTTGCGGGGATGATGGTGGCGCCGGCGGTGTTTCTCGACCCCAATATGATGCTGGGTATTCTGCTCTATGCCTTTGCCGGTGCGCTGCTGGGGGGCATTGATAACCCCACGGGGGCGGTGGTGGGCGGCTTTGCCGTGGGCGTGCTGGAGAATTTGGCCGGCGCCTATGTGGTGGGGACGGAATTGAAGCTGACGGTGGCGCTGATCATCATCATCGGTGTGCTGGTCGTGCGGCCCTCGGGCCTCTTCGGCCGCGTCGTCTTCAGCCGGGTCTGAGCGCATGAAGCCCTTGCTCATCGCCGCCGGCCTCGCCCTCGCCCTCGTGCCCATCTGGGCGCTGGAGAGTTTTCACCTGTTTCAGCTTACGCTTGCCGTCATCATGGCGCTGGCCGTGCTCGGGCTGAACATCGTCACTGGCTATAATGGCCAGATCTCGCTTGGCCATGGCGCCTTCTTCGCGGTGGGCGCTTATGCGACGGCGATCCCCATGTCGCTGCTCGACTGGTCTTTCTGGGCGACGCTGCCGGTCTCCGCCGTGGTGTGCGGCGTGGTGGGCTGGGGCGTGGGCTTCCCCGCACTTCGGCTGGGCGGGCTTTACCTGGCGCTGACCACCTTCGCGCTGGCCGTCGCTGTGCCGCAAATCCTCAAGCACAAGGCGGTGGAGGCCTGGACGGGCGGAGTGCAGGGCCTTTTCCTGCTCAAGCCCGAGGCGCCCGCCTGGCTGGCGCTCACGCCCGACCAATACATGTACCTGGTGGCGCTGCTGGTGGCGGGGCTGTGCTATCTGCTGACGGCCAATCTTCTCCGCGGCCGCATTGGCCGCGCCATGATGGCGGTGCGCGACAACCCCACGGCCGCCGAGGCGATGGGCATGGATCTCGCCAGCCTCAAGACCCGCACCTTCGCGGTGAGTGCGATCATCACCGGCATGGCAGGCTCGCTCTCGGCTGCCGTGGTGGAGTTCGTGGCGCCCGATAGCTTCACCTTCATCCTCTCCATCAGCCTCTTCGTCGGCATGGTGGTGGGCGGTGTGGGCTCCATCCTCGGCTCCGTCTTCGGCGGGCTTTTCGTGCTGTTCGTGCCGAATTTGGCGGAGGCGATCAGCCGCTCGGCGCCGGGCGTCATCTATGGCGCTATCCTCATCCTCTTCCTCTTTGTCCTGCCCGATGGCGTGGCCGGACTGGTTCGCCGCTTCACCACCAAGAAACGCATCATCCCTGGGAGGGAAACATCATGAGCACAACACGCCGCACCATCCTCATCGCCTCGGGCGCCACGCTCGCCACGCCGAATATCGCCCCCGCGCAGGAAGCGCCCGGCGTGACGGCGACGGAAATCCGCATCGGCAGCACCAATTCCCTCTCGGGGCCGGCTTCGGCCTATTCGGTCATCTCCACCTGCCTCACCGCCATGTTTCGCCGGCTGAATGATGAGGGCGGCGTGGCCGGGCGCCGCATCAACTTCACCGTCTATGATGATGCCTATTCGCCGCCGCGCACGCTGGAGCAGACGCGCCGCCTGGTCGAGCAGGACCGCGTGGCCTTCCTGTTCAACCAGCTCGGCACGCCCACCAACAATGCCGTGCACCGCTATGTGAACCAGCGCCGCGTGCCGCATCTCTTTCTCGCCACCGGCGCCGATAAATGGGCCAATCCGCGCGAATTCCCCTGGACCATCGGCTGGCAGCCCAGCTACCGCACCGAGGCGCAGATCTATGCCAAGCACATTTTGGAGACGCGCCCCAATGCGCGCATCGGGCTGCTGCACCAGAATGATGATTTCGGCCGTGACTATCTGAACGGCTTGAAGGATGTGCTTGGGGCCCGCTTTGACGCGATGGTCCGCGTCGCCACCAATGAGGCGACCGACCCGACGGTGGATAGCCAGATCGTCCAGCTCCAGGCGAGCGGCGCTGATGTGCTGGTCTGCGGCGTCATTCCGCGCTTCGCGGCCCAGGCGATCCGCCGGGTGCATGACATTGGCTGGCGGCCGATGATGTTCATGACCAATGTCTCGGTCTCGGTCGGCGCCGTGATGCAGCCGGCGGGGCCGGAGCGTGGGGTGGGCCTCATCACCTCCGACTACCGCAAGGACCAGAGCGACCCGGCCTGGGCCAATGATCCCGGCATGAATGAATGGCGCGGCTTCATGCAGCGCTTCATGCCCGGTGGGGATCTGACCGACAACAACATCACCTATGGCTATGGCGTCGGCACCACCATGATCCAGGTGCTGCGCCAATGCGGCAATGATTTCTCGCGTGAGAATGTGATGCGCCAGGCGGCCAATATTGCGCCGATGGACGTGGCCACGCTGTTGCCGGGCGTTAAGGTGCAGACCCAGCCGGACAACTTCAACGTGATCCGGCAGATGCAATTGCAGCGCTGGGATGGCTCGGGCTGGGTGCGTTTTGGCAATGTGATTGAGGGCGCAAATGTGTGATGGCTTGCAGGGGCTTTGACCCCTCGCGCTGGCGCGATGCGTTATCAAGAACGGCGCCAGGGCGGCCATTCTCGCCCTGGCTAGCAGCCTTTAGCCCACCATGGACAAGCGCCACGCCGGCATGAGACTCTCCGGACAAATCCCCGGGAGGAACAACATGAACCGCCGCGCCGTGATCCTGGCCGCCCCCTGCCTTGCCATTGGCGCCGGGCCATTGCTTGCGCAAACCTGGCCCAACCGCCCGGTGCGCTTCGTCGTCGGCTTCGCGCCCGGGGGGGCCAATGACATCATGGCCCGGCTGCTGGCCGCCAAGCTGGGTGAGCGCATGCCCGGCAGCAGCTTCCTCGTCGAGAACCGGCCAGGGGCCAGCACGGTGGTGGGCGCGGAACTTGTGGCCCGCTCGGCGCCGGATGGCACGACCTTCATGTTCACCTCGCCCTCCACGATGATCGCCATCCTGGTGAACCGGATCACGACGATCGATCCGATGCAGGCGCTGGTGCCGGTGGTAATGGCGTCCTCGGCCCCGCTGGCGCTGATCTGCCGGCCGGATTTCCCGGCCCGCAATGTGGCCGAGTTCATCGCCCTCGCGCGGGAGCGCGGGCCGCGCCTCACCATTTCCAACCCGGGCATGGGGGCGGTGAACCACCTCGCCATGGCGCTGCTGACGCGGCGCACCGGCATCGAGCCGACGCTGGTGCCCTATTCCGGCAACCAGCCCTCCATCACCGCCCTCATGCGGGGCGAGGTGGATTTGGCGCATGACGGGCTCTTCACGCCACGCGCCCAGTTGCAGGACGGCACGCTGCGAGCCTTGGCGCTGACCAGCGTGGAGCGTTCGCCGCTTCATCCTGATATCCCCACCTTTGGCGAGACCCTTCCGGGCTATGAGGTCGGCTTCTGGGGCGGCTTGCTGGCCCCGCGCGGCACGCCGGATGCGATCATGGACCGTCTGGCCGCGGAGGTGGACGCGGTGCTGCGCCAACCCGACGTGATCACCCGCATCCGCGGCTTTGGCGCGGAGCCGACGGGCGGCGACCGCGCCGCCTTCACCCGCGCCTATGCGGCGGATTGGGAGAAATGGAGCCAGGTGGTGCGCGACAATGATATCCGCCCTGGTTGAAGGCAGCGAGGCGGGTCAACGCCTTTGGTGCTTCCCCTAAACGGGCTGCCCCTCAGCCCCCTACAATATCGGCCGCCAAGGTGCGGTCACCAAATGATATCCTGCCGCGTCCTGGCGCATATGGCCGAAGCCTGGGAAGTCCATATGCATGCCTGCCACCAGCAGCCGATCGGCCACCGCCATGTCGAAGACGCGGCGCCTTGTGGCCACGGCGGCCTGGGCATCCACATCGAAGGAGATGCCCCACTCCGGATGGCGCGTCTGCAGCGCGGGGAAGTGCACCATGTCGCCGAACACCAGCAGCTGCGCGGCGCCCGAGGCGATGCGGTAGATTGTGTGCCCCGGTGTATGGCCGAAGGCATCCATGGAGGTGATGCCTGGGTTCACCTCGCGCCCGCCCGGCACGCGGCGGATGCGGCCGCGATAGGCGGCCTCCACCTGCTTTGCATAGGCGAAGCCGCCGCGGGAGCCCTGCGGCACGCGGTTGATATTGCCCTCGTCGAACCAGAAGGCGGCTTCGGCCTCGGGGATGACGAGTTCGGAGGTGGGGAAGAGGGCGGCGCCCTCACGGCTGCACAGCCCACCCGCGTGGTCGCGGTGCATATGGGTCAGCACCACGCTGTCGACCATCGCAGGCGTCACGCCCATGGCGGCGAGGTTGGCGGGCAATTGGCCCATGGTCGGCCCCAGCGCATCGCCCGAGCCGGTGTCGATCAGGGAGAGCTTGCCGCCCGCATTCACCAGAAAGGTGTTGAGCGCGCAGGGCACTGAACCTTCGGTCGGCAAGAAATTCTCAGACAGGAGGCGGCGGGCTTCGGCGAGGTTGGCCTCGCCGAAGACGGCGGGCGGCAGGGCGATGCTGCCATCGCTGACCGTCGTCACCTCGATGTCGCCAATGCTGCTGCGATAGAGGCTGGCCACCTGGCGCCCAGCCGGCGGTTGCGCAGCCGATGCGGGCCCGGCGGCGCCGGCGGCCAGGAGCGTGGTCCCGGTGATGGTGGCATGGCGCCGCGACAGCTTCATATGGTTTTTCCCCGATGCGCCGGTCGAGCCGGCCCTTTGTACCGAGACCCTAGCCAGGGTCGCCCCGCGCTGGCAACGGTGCGAGGGCGGCGTTGAGCAGAACGGCGGTCAACCGATCCTGCTGTCTGAGCGGGGCAGATTGCCCTAGGATTCGCAGGAAGTCTTCGAGCGGCGTGTCATGAATGCGGCGGCCAAAATGCAGTGCCTTCGCCTTTCATAAAGTGCCTCCGATGCTTGCATCCCGCATGGCGGGCGGGGGGGGGCGCGTGAAAGGACTGGCGATCCGCGCCGGCCTCGGGCCATGCTTGGTCATCCGCAAGGCTGGCCGAGCATCATCGCTGCAGCCTTGGCTGCAATCATCATCGTCGTCGCATTGGTATTGGCCGAGACAATGCGTGGCATGACCGAAGCATCGGCCACCAGCAGCCCGTCCACGCCACGCAGCCGCAACTCAGGCGTCACCGGCGCCCCTTCGCCGCCCATGCGGCAGGTGCCGCAGAGATGATAGACGGTCGCCCCCTTCGCCCGCGCATAGGCCAGCAAAGCATCATCGCTGACCTGCCCCGCGCCAGGCGCGGTTTCCGCCGCCGACCAGGCTGCAAGGGCGCGGGTGCCCAGCAGGCGGCGCGCGATGCGCAGACCATTGATGGCGGCCTCGCGATCCTCGGCCGCCATCAGATAATTCGGCTGGATGGCGGGTGCCTGGCGAGGGTCCGCGTCTCTGGCGCGGACGAAGCCGCGGCTCTCCGGCCGGCATTGCCAGACGCCGATGGTCATGCCCGGCACATCCTGCAATTGCCCTGTCACGCCCTCCTCCGAATAGGAGGCCGGGGTGAAGACGAATTGCAGATCGGGCTCATCGAGCGTGCCGCGCGAGCGGGCGAAGGCGCCGGCATGGGCCGGGCTATAGGCGAGCATGCCGCGCCGGGTCAGCAGCCAGCGTGCCATCTCCCACCATAGGCGCGGCGGCCGCGCCTGTTCGTTCAGCGTGACCGGGCGGGTGACGCGATGGACCACCCGCATGGCGTAATGGTCCTGCAGATTTTCACCGATGCCGGGATTGTTGGCGATGACCGGCAGGCCGAGCGCCTGTGACAGCGCCGCCGGGCCGAGGCCCGAGACCTGGAGAAGATGCGGCGAGCCAATGGCACCCGCGGCCAGAACGATCTCGCCCTTGGCATGGGCCGTCTGCACCCGGCCATCGCGCGCAAAGGTAATGCCAATGGCGCGCCCCGAGGCCGTCTCAATGCGCAGCACCATGGCACCTGTGACGATGCGCAGATTGGCGCGGTGGCGGATGGGCGCCAGGAAGGCGCTCGCCGCGCTGAAGCGGCGGCCCCGGCGGATGCTGCGCTGATAGGTGAAGACACCCTCCTGCGCCGCGCCATTATAGTCCGGGTTGCGCGCCAGCCCGCATTCGGCCCCGCCCTCCAGGAAGGCCGCGACGATGGGATGCAATGCGGGGATGTCAGAGACATGCTGCGGCCCGCCGGCGCCGCGATGGGCATCGTCGCGATAATCCTCAAGGCTGCGGAAATGCGGCAGCACATCCGCCTGTGACCAGCCGCGGCAGCCGGCCTGGGCCCAATCGTCGAAATCACGTGCCGAACCCCTCACCCAGAGATGCCCATTGATGGCCGAGGAGCCGCCCAGCACGCGGCCGCGCGGCGTGTGCATGGCCCGGCCATCCACGCCGGGGCCGGGCTCGGTGGAAAAATTCCAGTTGAAGCGTGGGTCGCGGAAGGTTTTAAGGAAGCCGGCAGGAACATGGAGGTAGGGGTGGCGCGCCTCGCCACCCGATTCCAGCAGCAGCACGCGGCGGCGCGGATCGGCCGTGAGGCGGTTGGCCAGCACGCAGCCGGCGCTGCCTGCGCCGACAATAATGTGGTCCCAATCGCCCTCGAAGGGTTCGGCGCTCACGCGGCGGCTGCAAGCGTCGGCGCGGTGCCGGCGACGCAGCTGCGCACCATGTGGCGGCGTTCCGTCGTCGTCGCAAAGGGGGTGGCGCGGTGCAGCACGGCGCGATTGTCCCACATCACCAGGTCATGCGGGCGCCAGCGATGCGCATAAATAAAGGCGGGCTGGGTTGCCAACGCCATCAGCCGCTCGATCAGCAGGCGGGACTGCGCCTCGTCCATGCCCTCGATGCTGCGGGCATGGGCGCCGAGATAGAGCGCCGGGCCATGCGGGTTTTCCTCCAGGACCAGGGCCTGGCGCACCGGCGGGTGCTGGCTGCGTTCGGCCTCGGTGACCAGCGCGGCATCGACCCGCGAGCGCGACCAGCCAAAATCATGGATGGCGACGCGGCCGCGCAGGCTGTCCTGCTCGGCCGGGGGGAGTGCTGCGAAGGCGGCGCGCATGGCGGCGAATTCGGTATCCCCGCCGGCCGAGGGGAGTTCCCGCGCCGAAAGCAGCGAGGCCCGGGCTGGCACCGGCTTGAACGACGAATCATGATGCCAGAAGCGGTTGGCCTTGTTGTTCAGCAATTGCTTGTCGGTGGGCGGCGCAATCTCACCGCAAGGGCCGATATTCGACAGGATGATCACCGGGCTGCCCGCGCCCGGCGCGCCGGCGCGGGTGCGCTCCAGTGGCCCGAAGCCTTCGCTGAAGGCGATCTGCGCCGCGTCGTCGATCCGCTGGTCCGGAAAGACCAGCACTGAGAAGCGGTCGAGCGCATCGCGCAGCGCGGCCATGGTGGCCGGGTCCACGCCGCGGGCGATATCGAGGCCGGTGATGCGGGCGCCGAGAATGGGGCTGAGTGGTGTCGTTTCGAGCATGGGGTGTTTCCTTCGGCGCGTAGCATGGCGCCCGGGCAGATACCGCCGCCAGATGGCATTTCGGCGAAACACCCTGCCGCTAAACGGCAGAATGCGCCGCATGGTCACCCGGCAGGCTCGGCTTTCGCGAGCAGATGCGCGACGAAGGCGGCGATTTTGGCGGGAAGCCGCTCGGCCCGGGCATGCACGGCGTGAATCTCGGCCTGGTAGCGTTCCGGCCAGGCGGAAAGGCCCGGCAGCAAGGCTGTGAGCTGGCCGGTCGCGACATCCTCGCTGACCATCCATTCGGGCAGCAGCACCAGGCCCATGCCGTCCAGCGCGGCCTGGCGCAGTGCCTCGCCGCTATTGGAGCGGAACGGCCCGGAGACCGTGATGTCCAGCCGCCCGCCCGAACCTGTGGCGAAGACCCAGACCGGCGCTTCCTCCGCCTCGCGATAGGTGAGGCAGGGGTGCTGCAGGACTGCATCGGGGGTGGCTGGGGCACCGTGGCGCAGGATGTAACCGGGGCTGGCACAAAGAATGCGCCGGCCCGAGGCCAGCCGGTGCCCGATGAAGGATTTGCCGGCCGGCAGGCCCAGGCGGATGACCATATCCACCCCATGCGCCGGCACCAGCCCGATCTGCTCCGTCAATGCGAGATCGATCTCCACCCGCGGATGCGCTATGTGGAAGCTGGCGATATGCGGCACCACATGGCGCAGCGCGTAGGACCGCCGCGCGACGATACGCAGCGTGCCGGTTGCCTCCTCATGCATCTCCCGCGCCTCGACCATCGCGGCGTCGAGGCATTCCAGCAGCGGCGCGATGCGGGTGGCCAGGCGCCGGCCGGCCTCGGTTGGCGCAACATGGCGGGTTGTGCGGTCAAACAGCCGCAGCGCGAGGTCATCCTCCAATTCGCGCAGCGCCCGCGACGCCGCCGTGGCCGACAGGCCGAGCGAGCGCCCCGCCGCCGCAATGCCGCCGCGATCAAGGGTGCGCAGAAAAAGCCGGAAAGCGGTCAGCCGGTCCATGCGGCGAGGCTAGAGCGGCTCTGGCAGTGTAGAAAGCCGGTCTGATCGAATCTGGGTGCAATGGCGGGCCGGCCGCTGCGTTGTCGTGTTGGTCTGTGGACACAATGCTACAACGCCACGCATGCGGCAATGCGCCGGGAAAGCCAAGGAAAGCCTCGCGCCGCGGCATGCCGCCGCGGGTTTGGAGAAAGCCTTCAGGAGGCAGGGCTCGAGGATGAGGTGCGACCAGCCGGGCCAGCGGCACCGGCTGAGGCATATCATTGGCACCGCTCCGGCTCAGCCATCCCTGACACAACAGCGCCGAACCGGTCAGGCAATGCATGCAAGAATAACCTTGTCGCATTGTCAGAATGTCCAGCGCAACTTTTCTTTGCGCGCTTCGCTGCCGGTCCAGTCCTATGGGATGCTGATTGCGCCGGTGAAGCTTGGCCCAATAACAATCGCCCCTGATTAGGCCCGACACGGCCCGCTCAGTTCATTAAATTATTCCGTAGTATGTTGTGCTATCAACTTGGTGGACGACTGGGCGATCGTCCAGCTATAAAGGCGCTCGAGGAACGCCGTAGCGCCTAGGAAGCAACTGGCATGCTGCGGCTTGGTGGATTAACTATCGCATGATTGAATGGTTCTCATCGCGCGGCGCGGCGCAGCCTATCTCCGCAGCGGGCCAGATGGCGGCGGCTGAGCCTGCCACCTGTCCGAATTGCCACCGAGATTCAGAGCGCCAACTGATCCTATCGGCACCAGTGGATGCCGCCAGGGTGCGGCTTTTCGCCTGTCAGGCCTGCGGGGCGCATTACTTCGAGGGCCCGATGGCCGGCGCCTATTCCGACCTGCCGGCCGGCGGCGCCGATGCCCTGGCCTTCTACCTGCAGCAAGGCGCCAATATTGGCGGCATGGCGATGCGGCTCCAGGCGCTGGGCCGCGCCCCTGGCACGACCTTTCTGGAAGTGGGCTGCGG
>Ga0114972_10001291_pt1 | contig 18835 bp, 23 predicted proteins | sample M_140807_EF_Meta_FD_87354 | JGI IMG/M metagenome (GOLD analysis project Ga0114972, IMG submission 87354) | Freshwater microbial communities from Lake Montjoie, Canada to study carbon cycling - M_140807_EF_MetaG | ecosystem: Environmental > Aquatic > Freshwater > Lake | place: Lake Montjoie... | reverse complement strand
CGGGATGGTCCCCTCAAGGAGGAATTCGGCGCCCTCTGTCCCACCTACACCTTCGAACGGCCGGGGTTGGAGCGTTGGCACCGGCGGCTGCGGCGCAAGATTTTGCCCGGCCCGCCCTTGGATCCGGACGCCTGGCTGGCGGACCTCGTGGCCAGGGAACAACCCGATTGCCTCTACCTCAATACCTTGGTGCTGGGGGGAATGCTGGGCCCGGTGGCCCTCGATCCCCGGCGGATGCGGGTCATCAGCCACGCCCATGAGATGGAAATTGGCCTGCAACTCTCCAGCACCCGAAGGGATGTTGAACGCCAGCTTGCTGCTTCTGATTTGGTAATCGCCTGCGCCGGCGCAGTCCGCGACAACCTGATCAACCAATACCAACTGGCGCCTGAACGCTGCCGCCTAATCACCGAGTACATTCCTTACACCAAACCCCAACAACTACTCGAACTTCGCTGTAACGACAATCCATCCCAAGCGGTGATCGACACCCTTCAGCAGCACCGCGCCGCCGGCGAGTTTCTCTTTGGCATGGCCGGTTCCGCCATCGATCGCAAGGGCTTCGACCTATTTCCCCTACTGCTGCGGGCTTGCGAAGGTCGGTTTGGCCCGGTGCCCTTCCGGGGCGTCTGGGTGGGTTGCGGCCCCGGATCCCTGGCCCACACCAAGGCGGAGCGGGATCTGAACCTGCTGGGCTTGCGACATCGTGCCCTGCTGCTACCGGGGGTGTCCTGCGGTGCGGCCGCCTTGCGGCAGCTGGATGTACTGGCCCTGCTCTCCCGGGAAGACCCCTATCCGGTGGTGGCGCTGGAGGCCGGCGCCATGGGCATTCCCACGGTGTGTTTTCGCCATTCCGGTGGCATTGCCGAACTGGCCGAAGCGGGCTGCGGGGTGGCGGTCGACTATCTCGATCTCGACGCCTTCGCCGCGGCCCTCTTCCGCCTGCAGCAGGACGAATCCGAACGGCAGCGCCTGGGAGAGGCCTTCCAGACCCGGGTCTTTGAGTCCAACACCGTGGCCACCCAGGCCCCCCGGATCGCCGCGTTGATCGAAGGGCGCTGAGGGCCGCAGCCCAAAGGGCTGAACCCGAAGGGCTAAGCCCGCTTCAGGCCCCGGGCTGGAAATCAAGCGAGGCGGAATTGACGCAATACCGTTGACCCGATGGCGCCGGGCCATCGTTGAAGACATGGCCGAGGTGGGCGTCACAGCGGGCGCAGCGGATCTCGGTGCGCAGCATGCCGTGGCTGCTGTCGGTGTGGACCGTGATCGCTTCGGGGTTGACACCCTCCCAGAAACTGGGCCAGCCCGTGCCGGAATCGAACTTGGTCTCCGAGCGAAACAAATCGGCGCCGCAGCAGATGCACCCATAGGTGCCCTGGCCCTTGTGGTTCCAATAGGTGCCACTAAAGGCCCGTTCCGTGCCCCCTTGGCGGGCGACGCGGTATTGCTCGGGGGTGAGGCGCTCGCGCCACTGGGCGTCGTCCAGGGTTTCGGGTCGCTCGTGGGGGGGCAGGTCGCCGCAGCTCAGGGGTTCGGCCATCGAACGTCCGCAAGGGTTCCCGGGTGATGGGTTCAGGCTAAAGGCCGTTGGCACCCCATTGAAATGAGGGGCCATGCGCATTGCCGTCCCAGGGGCCTCCGGTAAAACCGGCTCACGGGTTGTCGAAGAAGCCTTGGCCCGCGGCAGGGATGTCAAGGCCATGCTGAGGCCCCATTCCCAGCCGCCCGAGCGCTTGACGGGGGCGGACTGAAGGGCCCATCGACCCCGGCGGCGGCCTGGGCCAGCAGATCCAGGGCCTCCGCCTCGGTGGCGGCCCGCATCAACCGCTGACGCAGCTGGGCGGCACCGTTAAACCCCTGGCAGGTCCAGCCCATGTGCTTGCGGGCAATCAGCAACCCCTGGTCACCTCGTTGGGCCACCAGGGCGCGCAGGTGCTCGCTGGCCAGGGCGAGGCGCTCGGCGGGCCCCGGCAGGGGAGGCAAGGCCTGGCCCCTGAGGGCCCGATCGATGCGGCCCACCATCCAGGGGGCCCCCATGGTGGCCCGGCCTACCATCACGCCATCGGCCCCGGTCTGGGCCAGGCAGGCCAGGGCCGCCTCCGGGCCGCTGATGTCGCCATTGGCGATCACGGGAATCGAGAGGGCGGCCTTGACCCGGGCGATCGCCCCCCAGTCGGCCCGGCCCTGGAAGCCCTGCTCGCGGGTGCGGCCATGCAAGGTGAGCAGTTGGGCCCCGGCCTCCTGCAGTCCCAGGCAGAAGCCCACGGGGTCGGCTTCGGCGCCGCACCAACCCAGGCGGGTCTTGACCGTCACCGGCAGCCGCACCGCCGCCACCACCGCCGCCACGATGCCCATCGCCAGCTGCGGCTCCCGCAACAAACCGCTGCCACCGCCCTTGCGGGCGATCTTGCGCACCGGGCAGCCCATGTTGATGTCGATCCAGAACGCCCCGGCCGCCTCAGCCCGTCGGGCCGCCTCCGCCATCACTCCGGGCCGGTGGTCAAACAGCTGCACCGCCACGGGGCCCGGCTCGGCGTCAAGGCCGTCCACCTTGGCGCGGCCATGGCCCAGCTCCAGGTTGGTGGCGTGGACCATCTCGGTGAACAGGAGCGCCTCCGGCGCCCAGCGCCGCACCAGGGATCGAAAGATCGGGTCACTCACCCCCGCCAGGGGCGATTGCAGCACCCGGCAGCGCAACCGCCGCGGTGTGCCGTGGCCCGGCAAGACCAAGTCGTCCATCCCCGCCTGCCCCCTGCGCCGACCTCTGATGGTATGGGGTGTGGAGGGAACCCTCTGGCAGTGGAGCGATCCCAAGGGCCGGCCGTCATGCTGGGGACCACCACCAACGGGTTCGCCATGGAGGCTTTGCCCTTGAGCCGAGCATTACTGGAAGCCGTGTTGGCTGACCGGGTCAGCGACCGCTTGGTCTGCGAACTGGTCTGGACCCGTTTGGGCTACGGGCCCCCTGTCGCCCCCATCTCGGGGGAGGCCAACCCAGGCCCCGATCCGGCCCCCTGGAGGGCGGGACCGGCCACTCTCCCCGACTGGGCCGAGGACTTCCCCACCGCCCCCGAATGCATCGCCACCCGCCCCGCCAGCGTGCGCCTCACCCGCTCGATTGCCGCCGAGCACAAGCAATTGCTCAAGCAGCAACTGGGCTTCGGCGGCTATCGGATCGGCGAGCTCTATCCCCGCCGCACCCGCCGCGCCACCGCCGTCAACTGGCTGCTGGCGGATCTGGCCCGCCGCGGCGAATCCCTGCCCGAGACTGGGCCCCTGCCACCCCTGCTGCCGCCGCCGACCGACCCGCTGCAGGGGCACCCGGGGGATCTGCCGGTGAGTTGAAGACCCCTGGTGATTGTTGGCCTGCCACGGCAGGAAGCGCAGCGGCCCCAATGAGGGGGCTGTCGGCTGCCGCAGCCGTGGACTGTCGGCTGGCTCAGCCGTGACCTGGTTCGGGCGTCTCGTGGGCAACGCGATGAAAAACGCTACCGGTAGCGTCTTGTAGGGCCTCGCTAGGGAGGCGATCCAAGGGGCCAGGAATGGTTTGGGTCATGGAGGTAGGCCGCCAGGCCGCTGCCCGGGACTCCTGTCCGTCCCTGTTTTGATGGCGATTGCCGCCCTAGGGGGTTGTGCAGGCCTGCAATGGTTCTGAGCAGGCCAGGGAGCACCACCCAAGGGCCAGGCGAAAACTGCCAGGGATTAAGGTGAGAAGTAAGACTCGTTGCAGAAATAAATCATTTGGCGCTTCCTGTCGTCGCCATCCTCGGGCGCCCCAACGTGGGCAAATCCACCTTGGTCAACCGGCTGTGTGGCAGCCGGGAAGCCATCGTGCATGACCAACCCGGCGTCACCCGCGACCGCACTTACCAAGAAGGCTTCTGGGGGGATCGCAGCTTCCGGGTGGTCGACACCGGCGGCCTCGTTTTCGACGACGACAGCGAATTTTTGCCGGAAATCCGCGAGCAGGCGGCCCTGGCCCTGGCCGAAGCCGCGGTGGCCATTTTCGTGGTGGACGGCCAGTTGGGCCTCACCGCGGCCGATGCCGCCATCGGGGAGTGGCTGCGGCACCAGACCGTGCCCGTGCTCGTGGCGGTCAACAAATGCGAGTCCCCGGAACGGGGCCTGGCGATGGCGGCCGAATTCTGGAGCCTGGGCCTGGGCGAACCCCATCCCATCTCCGCCATCCATGGCGCCGGCACCGGTGAGGTGCTCGATGAAGCCCTCACCTTCCTGCCCGCCGCCGGCGAGAACGAGGGCGAAGAACCGATCCAACTGGCCATTATCGGCCGCCCCAACGTGGGCAAATCCAGCCTGCTCAATGCCATCTGCGGCGAGAACCGGGCCATCGTTAGTCCCATCCGCGGCACCACCCGCGACACCATCGACACCACCCTCGAACGGGAAGGTCGCACCTGGAAGCTGTTGGACACCGCCGGCATCCGCCGACGCCGCAGCGTCGATTACGGCCCCGAGTACTTCGGCATCACCCGCAGTTTCAAGGCGATCGAGCGGGCCGATGTCTGCATGCTGGTGATCGATGCCCTCGATGGCGTCACCGAACAGGATCAACGGCTGGCCGGCCGCATTGAGGAAGAGGGCCGCGCCTGCGTGATCGTCGTCAACAAGTGGGACGCCATCGAGAAAGACAGCCACACCATGGCGGCGATGGAAAAGGACCTGCGCGCCAAGCTCTATTTCCTCGACTGGGCCCCGATGCTGTTCACCTCCGCCCTCACCGGCCAGAGGGTTCAGGGGGTGTTTGCGATGGCCGCCGCCGTGGTCGAACAACACCGGCGACGGGTCAGCACCTCTGTGGTCAATGAGGTGCTGCAGGAGGCCCTGCGCTGGCGCTCCCCCCCTACCACCCGCGGCGGTCGGCAGGGGCGCCTGTACTACGGCACCCAGGTGGCCAGCGGTCCGCCCAGCTTCACCCTCTTCGTCAACGAACCCAAATTGTTCGGTGAAACCTACCGGCGCTATGTCGAACGGCAGATCCGGGAGGGTGTCGGCTTTGAAGGCACCCCCATTCGCCTCTTCTGGCGCGGCAAGCAACAACGGGATGCCGAACGGGACCTGGCCCGTCAACAGAACCGCTCGCACTGATGGACTGGCTGCGCCAGCTTCCCATCGGCCAATACGTCGCCGATCCGCGTCCTAACGGGGGCTGGCTGCAACGGCTGGATCCCCGCCTCAAGTTGACCTGGACCCTGGCCTTCCTGCTGACGCCCATTTTGGCGGGCCCCCTCTGGCGCTTGGCGCTTGTGGGCCTACTGCTGTTGATCAGCCTGGCCAGTGGCCTGCCCCTGCGACTCTGGCGTCGCACCCTGCCGGGCCTCATGGGCCTGGCCTTGGCCGTGGGCCTCCTGGGCGCCCTGCTGCCCGCCGATGCCGCCCCGCCAGGCAGCCTGCAACGCCCCCCCTCCGAGTTGCGGCTCAGCCCGGGCCCCGCCGGCAGCTCTGCCCCCAGCCGGGCTGGATTGCCCTGGGAATTGCTGCACTGGGGTCCCCTGAAGTTGGGATCCACCTCCCTGGGTCCCCTGGTCATCACCCGTAAGTCCGCCACGCTCGGCCTCAACAGCGGCACCCTGCTGTTCACGGTCATCCACAGCGCCAACCTGCTGCTGCTGACCACACCACCCGAGGAGGTGGCCTGGGCCTTGGGCTGGTTTCTGCACCCCCTCAGCCGCCTGGGTTTGCCGATGGAGCGGCTTGGTTTCACCCTGCTGCTCTCCCTGCGCTTCCTACCCCTGGTTCAGGAAGAACTGCAAAACCTGGTGCGGGCCCTGGCTACCCGCGCCATCAACCTGCGCTCCCTGGGCTGGCAGGGGGGCCTGGGGGTGGTGCTGGCCGTGGGCGAGAGGCTGTTAGCCAACGTGCTGCTGCGGGCCGAGCAGGGGGCCGACGCCCTGATGGCCCGCGGCGGCCAATGGCTGCCCCCCGCCATGGTGCGCCAAGCGCTGCCGGTGCGCCTGCTGCCGACCCTCCTCGGCAGCGCCGGTCTCGTGCTGTTTCTGGTGTTGCGGGGCACCGTCGGCCAACTCTGACGGCCCTCCAGCACCCCGTTCAAGACGCCTTGAAGGCGGTGGCCTTAAATAGTGCGACCCAGAGAGAGCACGTGAGCGCTGAGCGCTACCTGAACCATCCCACCTTCGGCATGCTGTACCGGGTGGCGCCTGCAGGCGAGGGGCGCGATCTGTACGCCACCCTTTATGCCCAGCGCATTTTTTTTGTGGTGACCGTGCAAGCCCGAGGGGCCCAATTTGAGGTCATTCCCCAGATGGATGCGCGCCACTTGGCCGAACAGAATCTCAACCGCAGCCGCCGCGAAGGGCCCGAGGGACATGCCCGCTGGCGCCAACTCTTCCAGCAGACCTTCATCTAAATCATTCCCTCCGATCGGCTCCCACGCCGCCTGCCGCCATGGCTGATGGGCCCCTGACCTCCTCCAACGATCCGCTTGGGGAGCGCCTGGAATCCCTGCGGCGCCAATTGCCTGCCACCACCCACCTGCTGGCGGTCAGTAAGGGTCAGCCCAGCATGCGGATGCGCGCCGCCGTGGCCCTCGGCCTGCGCAGCTTTGGTGAAAGCCGCCAGCAGGAGGCCAGCCTCAAAAAACAGGAACTGGCCGATCTCGAACCCCTGGATTGGCACTTCATCGGCCGCCTGCAGGCCAACAAGTCCAGGGCCGTCCTGCGGCAATTCGGCACCATCCACTCCCTGGACAGCTGGTCCCTGGCCGAACGGTTGCAGCGCATCGCCGCCGAGGAGGACCTTTGTCCTGCCGTCTTTCTGCAGGTGAAACTGCGGCCGGATCCTGGCAAGACGGGCTTTGACCCCCAGGAACTGCTTCAACTGGGGCCCCGGCTGGGCCAATTGGAGCCCCTGCGGCCCATGGGCCTGATGACGATCGCCCCCCTGGGCCTGCCCCCCCCCGAACGCCTGGCCCTATTTCAGGATTGCGCGGCCCTGGCGACGGAATTGGGGCTCAAGGAGCTGTCGATGGGCATGAGCAACGATTGGCGCGAGGCCGTCGCCGCTGGCAGCACCTGGCTGCGGTTGGGCAGTGCCCTGTTCGGTGCCCGGTCCACCGCCCAGCCCTGAGGCCCCTGCTGGTCCTGCCGGCCCAGCTCCATCCCAGCGGAATCAGCCCCCTGGGCTTGCTTCCGACGCTGTGGGACGCTATCTAGGTTCCGAGTAACCAACCTGAGGCGGTGTCCGTGTCGTTGTTTTCCCGTCTACGTGCGGTCGTTTCTGGGGATGAATACCTCGATCACGACTACGAAGACGAACTTGATTACGACGCTGGCGAAGAGTCCTTGCCGCCTCCGGCCCCGATTCGCCCCTCCAGCGCCCTGGCGACCCTGGGCAGCAGTTTCGGCAGCGACGACCCCTTTGCCGGCACCAATGTGATCGGCATGCCAGGGCTCTCCAGCAGCGTGGCCGAGGTGATGCTGATGGAACCCCGCAGTTTCGATGAAATGCCCCGGGCGATCCAGGCCCTGCGCGAACGCAAGACCGTCATCCTCAACCTGACGATGATGGAGTCGGATCAAGCCCAGCGGGCTGTCGATTTTGTCGCCGGTGGCACCTTTGCCATCGATGGGCACCAGGAGCGGGTGGGCGAGAGCATCTTCCTGTTTGCCCCCAGCTGTGTGACCGTTTCCACCCTGGGCAGCGAGGAGAGCGCCTCTGCCACGGTGGTTTCCAGCAACCGTGGCGCCGGGAGCCCCGACGCCCAGGATGCCGCCCCTGCGCCCGCCTGGGGTCGCTCGGATGCCATCGGCTGAGGTCCCGGCAAACCCTGAAGCATCGCCGGGAGCCTTGGGCGTTGTTGGTTTCGGCCGCATGGCCCAAGCCTTGGTGACGCCCCTGATCGCATCGGGCCAATTCGGAGCAGCCTCGATTCGAGCGGCAGTCGCCAGCGAGGCCTCCTGCCGGCGCCTGGCTGCAAGCGGCCTCGAGGTCAGCACCAACCCCGGAGCTGCTTGGGCCTGTCCAGTGGTGGTGTTGGCCGTCAAACCCCAGCAGCTGCAGGCGGCCGCCAGCGCCGCAGGGGGCCAGGGAGGTCTGTTGATCTCGGTGCTGGCAGGAGTCCGCCTGCAACGGCTCCAGGAGCTGTTTCCCCAGTGGCGCTGCGTGCGCGCTGTGCCCAATACCCCCGCCCTGGTGCGCAGCGGCCTCACCGGCCTGGCCTGGGGCCCGGGGGTGGAGGCAGGGGAGCGCACCTGGGTGCGGCAGCTGTTTGGCCAGGTGGGGGAGGTGCACGAGCTGCCTGAAGCCCAGTTGGATCCCTTTCTGGCCCTCACCTCCTCCGGGCCGGCCTTCGTGGCCCTGGTGGCCGAGGCCCTCGCCGATGGGGCCGTGGCCGCCGGCCTGCCGCGGGCCCTGGCTAGCCATCTGGCCCATCGCACCCTGGCGGGTAGCGCCGCCTTGCTGCACCAACAGGAGCTGCATCCGGGCCAGCTCAAGGACATGGTCGGCAGCCCGGCCGGCACCACCATGGCCGGCATCCGCCAACTGGAACGGGCTGGTCTGCGCTCGGCCCTGATCGAAGCGGTGTTGGCCGCCACGGAGCGCAGCCGCGAGTTGGGCTGAACGGGCTGATCTACGCCCCCTTCTGGGCCATTACCCCCCCTTCTGACCCAGACGGGGTTCGGTACCGGCCCATAGCCGTTGCAGGTTGGCCCGGTGGCGCCAGACCACCAGCACCGTGGTCAGCACCGCCAGGCCCAGGTAGGCCGGCCTCAGGCCCGAGGGAGCGCACCAGGCGGCCATCAACAGGGGCAGGGCCAGGGCTGCCACCACACTGGAGAGGGAGACGATGCGGCTGAGGCTGAGCACGGCGAGGAACACCCCGAAGCTGGCCAATCCCACGGGCCAGGCCAGCCCCAGCAAGACGCCCAGCCCCGTGGCCACCGCCTTGCCCCCCTTGAACCCCAGCCAGATCGGCCAGATGTGGCCCGCCAGGGCCGCCAGCCCGGCCGCCACCACCGCCCAATCCACCAGCCCGGGATCCAAAGCCCCTGCCACTCCCCCCAGGCCCCTCTCCAGCAGGTCGCGGGCCAGGAGCACGGCGGCCGTTCCCTTGAGCACATCCACCAGAAACACCGCCAGGGCGGGCCCTTTGCCCAGCACCCGCAGCACGTTGGTGGCCCCGGTGGACCCGGAGCCTTGGGTGCGGATATCAAGGCCCGCCAGCCAGTGGCCGGCCAGCCAACCGGTGGGAATCGATCCCAGCAGGTAGCCGGCTCCGAGGACAGCGATCAGTAGCCAGGGCATGGGAGGGGCGGCGCGGGGGTTGGCGGCGGCATAGAGGGGAGTGGGGGGCTGGCCGGCAAAGAAAGGGAAAGAAGGCAGATTCAGGCGTAGTCCTGGGACTCCAGGCGTTCGCCGGGGCCCGCCACAAAGGCCAGCCACAGCGGAAACTGCAGGATCGGTGTTTCCACGGCCAGCTCGCAGGCATCGACGACGATGAAGGGCAGTTCGCCCCGCTCCTCCAGCCGGTCGGCCCGCTCCACCAGGGCATCGGCCCGCTCGAACAGGACGATGCCGCTGCTGGGGCCGAAGTCCTCGCGCGCCAGCCCCAGGCAATCCTGCAAGCCGCGGCGCCATTCGCCCAGGCGCTCCGGTTGGCTAGCCAGGACCAGGGTCTGGAAGCGGTCGCCGTAGAGCTCCCCCAGCATGGCGATGGCGGCAGCGGTCACCACGCCATTGCGCAGACGGCTGCCACTGCTGGGCTGGGCCCCGCGCCCCCCCTGGTCGATGAACCATTGCTCGAGCAACTGGGCTCCGGAGGCTTCCAGAGTGCGGCGCAACTGCCAGGGTTCGGCCTGGAAATCGGGTTGGCCGCTGAAGCCCTCCAGGCGCTCGCGGATCAGATCTTCGTCCTGGCTGAACAGCCCCACGGCCGGCGGTGGCGGCACCTCGATCGCCGGCACTTGGTCGAGGGGAGAAGGTTGCACCAGAAGGGGTTGGGCCACCAGCTCAATCTGTTCAGCAGAAGCCGCCAGATCCTGGAGGGCCCCCACCAGATAGTCCTGGAAGCCCTTGAGACGACGGGCGACGGCATCGGCCTGGCCGGCAAAGCTGGAGGCCAGCTCCTGCTCGATCTGGCGCCGCCGCTCCTCCAGGGTGGTGATTTCGGCCAGCAGCTCGGCGCGGCGCTGGCCCAGTTCCGTCAGGGCGAGGGTCTGCCAGGTGTCCGGGGTGGCGTCCGGGGGCTGGGATTCGCCCCCTTGGGGTTCGCCCCCGGGGTGTTCGACGCCAGGGGGGCCCTCAACAGGGCTGGGGGCCGCCCCGACGGGGCCCGGGGCGGCATCGGGGGTGGTGCTCATGGGTTGGGGGAAACGGCGGCCGGCAGGCGGACGTGGCGCTCGAGTTGCTGGCGCAGGGCGGTGGCCTCAAACAACATCGGCAGCAGGTGGGGACTGTTTTGTTCGCGGAAATAGAACAGGGCCGGCAGGGGCGGGAAAAACACCCGCCAGGCGAGCCAGGCGTCGTAGGGAAAGCGGCGAATCTCCTGACCGCCGCGACGCACCACCAGGGCGTCCTGGGTGAAAACCAAGCGCAACAGGCCGGCCTGGATCAGCAGGAAGCCCCCAAAGAGGGCCAGGGCCACGGCCACCCAACGGGCCGGATCCCAGATGGGAATGAAGAACAGGCAGAGGTCCCCCAGCAGGATCACCGCCAACGGCACCCAAAAGCGGGGTGCCAGCACGACCTCCTGGGCGGCAGCATCGGCGCCCGGGTCCGGGGGGGAAGGGCTGGTGGAATCGGGGGGCGACGGGGTGGCGGCAGTCATGGGCGGTCCTGGGTGGCGCAACCGGGCACAACCTAAGGGGCGAAGTGGGAACGTCCCACCCCCGTTCAACCGAACAACAGCTTGGTGAGCACCACATCCACCAGGGCCACCGTCACCAAAATCATCACCACGGCCCCGGTGGTGCTGGTGCCCACCTCCTTGGGGCCGCCGCGGGTGGTGAGCCCCCAGCCGCAGGACAGGATGGCAATCAGCAACCCGAAAATCAGGGCCTTGAACAGCATGGAGGGCAGGTCCTCCGGTTTCAACCAAAGGCGCACTGAATTCCAAAAAACATTCGGCGGAATGCTGTAAATCAGGGTGCTGCTGATCTGCCCCGACCAGATCGCCATCCAGAAAAACAGCAGGCACTGCACCGGTGCCATCACCACCATCGCCAACAGCCGCGGCACCACGAGGTACTGCACCGGATCGGTGCGCAGCATGGTGATGGCGTCGATCTGTTCGGTCACCTTCATGGTGCCGAGCTGGGCGGCGTAGGCGGTGGCCACCTTGCCCGTGAGCAGGGTGGCGGTGAGGAGGGGGGCGATTTCCCGGGCCAGACCAAGGGCCAACAGGCCACCGACGGCCAGGCTGGCGCCGCGGCGGGAGAGTTCCGCTGCCACCTGGATGTTGAACACGGTGCCGGCGGCCAGGCCCGTGATCATGACAATAAGCAGGCTGCCGGGGCCCGCCTCAAACAACTCCTGCAGCAGGTCCTGGACGCCGATGCGGCCCCGGGCGATGGCGCTCACCGCTTGGCCGCCGATCATCAGGCTGGCGCCGAGACGCTCCAACCAGCGCGGCGTTTTCATCAAGTGGCGGGGAGGGCGCTGGAGGGCTGGCTTGGCCAGCGGCGCATCACCACCAGGGCCAATACCACCAACACCGCGGGGATCAGGCCCATGCACAGGCGGATGGCGGTGAGGGCACTGGCGGGCTGGAGGATGCCACTGGAGGCGGCGTAGCCCGTCAGGCTCATGAGATTGCCAAACAGAAACAGGGCCACGCTGATGCAGATCTTCTGGGCGAACACCATCCAGGCGCTGTAGAGCCCGGCGGGTTTTTCGGCATCGGCGTCGATGGCATCCGGCAACAGGGACCAGGGAATCAGATAGGCGGTGGAGGCCCCCAGGCCGACCAACAGAATGGCGGCGACCAAGGCCCCCAGGCGCAGCAGGTTGGCCGGGGCGGTGGGGGCGCCCAGGGCTGAATCCAGGGGCAGCAGCACCATGGCCAACAGGCAGCCGCCAATCCAGAGGGCCGATCCCCAATGGAGGGCCGCGAGGCGGCCAGCGCGCTGGGACACCAGGTTCCACAATTGCAGCCCCACCAGGGTGCTGAGCTGGAACGGCAACAGGATCCAGTTGCTCCAGTCTTCCGGCACCCGCATCACCACCGGCAGGAAGATCAGCGCCGCGGTCTGCATCAATTGCAGGGCGCACCAGAGCAGCAGGTAGAGGCCCAGCACCATCACGAAGCGGCGGTTGTTGCCCACCTGACGCAGCAGGCGGCGGGTGGCGCCGGGGGAGGGGGAGGGCTGCTGGCAACGCAGCGCCACCGGGGCGATGCCCCAACCGCAGGCCAGGGTGGAGAGGGTGATCAGGACACCGGAGATCATGCCGACCCGCAGAAAGCTGGCGGCGTTGTGGTGATCCTTGAGCAGCAGACCGCCGAGCACGATGCCCACCAGGCTGGCGATGATCGAGCCGGTGAAGCGGGAGGTGTTGAGGCGGGTGCGCAGTTCGGTATTGGTGGTGAGCTCGGCGGCCAGGGCCGAGTAGGGCAGGTTGACGCAGGTGTAGAGGCTGTTGGCGACGATCGAGATCAGCACGAACACCACCACCTTCACCCAGGCATTGCCGGGCGGCAGCCACCACATGGCGGCCATGGCCAACCCCAACGGCACCGCGCTGCACACAATCCAGGGCAAGCGGGGGCCCCAGCGGCTGCGGGTGCGGTCGCTGAGCCAGCCGACTAACGGATCGTTGATGGCGTCCCAGAGCCGGGCCAGCATCAGCACCAGGCCGGCCATCCAGGCGGGCAGGCCGGCGGCGGCGGTATAGAAGATGAACAGATAAAAGCCGATCAGCGAGGCCGCCATTCCGGTGCCGGCATCCCCCAGGCCATAGGACAGCAACAGGCGGCGCTGGCGGGAGGGTGCCAGCTCACTGGCGTCCTTGGGGCCGTCCTCAAGCCAGGTGGCCAGGCCCTCCATGGGCTCTTGGGGGCTCCCGGAGGGTGGCTCCTGGGGCTGGGGGGTAGAGCTGGACGGAACGGACAAGGCGGAGGGGCCTGGGCAAGCCATAATGGCGTAGATGTCCGTTTGAACCCACTGGGCGGGTCCGTCGGCCCAACCGGGTGATACAAACGAACTGCTGCGGGCGTAGTTTAGTGGTAAAACCTCAGCCTTCCAAGCTGATGATGCGGGTTCGATTCCCGCCGCCCGCTTGCTTTTTTGAATAGGGGTTTTCTGCTGAAAGCCCTTGCTGACACGGGCTTTCAGCAGAAGCGCTTGCCCTCCAGATACAGGCCGAATGGGCTGGGACGATCGCCCATAGCCTGATCTCCGCCATTCAGATCGGGGCTTGGGCAGGGTGATCAGAGCGGTTCAGTGCCCTCACTGAGGATCGCGAGGTAGGCGTCATAGGCGAACAGCCGATTGCGACGCCCTCCCGTGATTTCACGGGCGATGCCGAGGCCCACAAGGGTTTCGATCGCCTTGCTGGCAGTTGGAAAACTCAGACCACTCAGCTGTTTGAGCTGATTGATGCTGGTGAGCGGTCGCCGCCGCAGGGCCATGTAGCACTGCTGCACACTCGCCCTGGAGCGGCCGAGACCCACCAGCCGTACCCCATCGGCGTGGAACAGCCTTAGCAACCGCTGGGCCGTCGCCACGGCGCCTGATGCCGTGCTCTTGACCCCCTCAAGAAAAAAATCGATCCAGGCTTCCCAGTCCCCGTTCTGCCGCACGCCGTCCAGCAGCTCGTAGTAACGGCTGCGGTGCTGCTTGAAGAACAGGCTTAGGTAGAGCAGCGGTTGTCCCAGCACGCCTGCCTCAACCAGCATGAGCACGATCAGCAGACGGCCGAGGCGGCCGTTGCCGTCGAGGAACGGGTGGATCGTCTCGAACTGCACGTGGGTCAGGGCGGCGCGCACCAACACCGGCAGGGTGTGCTCGCCCTGGGGCCCGCCGTGAATGAACTGCTCCATCGCGGCCATGCAGTCCTCCACCAGCCCCGGTGGCGGAGGCACGAAGTTGGCGTTGCCCGGCCGGGTGCCGCCGATCCAGTTCTGGCTGCGCCGAAACTCGCCAGGCAGTCGATCGGCGCCGCGACCCCGCGCCAGCAGCCGGGCGTGGATTTCCCGCAGCAGCCTTGATGACAGCGGGAATCCTTCCCCAAGCCTGGTCAGGCCATGCTCCAGTCCTGCCACGTAACTGGAGACCTCCACCACGTCGTCGAACGGAACGCCGGGTGCTTCCTCCAGTTCAAACAGCAGCAGATCGGAGAGGGATGACTGGGTGCCTTCGATCTGGGAGGAAAGCAAGGCTTCCCGCCGCACGTAGGCGTATAAGAACAGCTCGGGATCGGGGAGCAGGGATGAGACCCCATCCAGGCGACCGCAGGCCAGAAGGGCCTGTTCGTGCAGCGCCTGCAGCGGTCCTTCCAGCACCACAGGTGGCTTTGGTGGCAGCGGCGCCGGCACGAAGGCCCGCACAGCTTCCCCGGCGGTGCTGGTGATCTCGTAGCGCCCGGTGGCGTCGCGCCGCATGGATCCCCCCTGGGGCGAACTTTGAATACGCCTTGAGCTTATTCAAGAAAAAGAGGATTGCCTTGAATAAGCACTGGAGTTGACGTGATCCCCCTTGGTGTTCCAGTCCTTGCCCTCCCGTTTGGTGATCGATTGGCCTGGTCGCGGTCAGCCCCCTGAGGCCCACGCGGGGCCGGGGGCATCAGGGGACTGGACAAGCATGCGGGAACCCGCCATGCCCCTCTCGCTTCACATGCTGTTACAATTGGTGCATCGAACTCAAACCCCCCATGACAAATTCCACTTCCACCCCCCGCTTTGGTTTTGTTGCCTTCGCCGAAACCTGGAACGGCCGTCTGGCCATGCTGGGCTTTGTGATCGGCCTCGGCACCGAGATCCTTACCGGCCAGGGCATTTTGCACCAAATCGGCCTAGGTTGATCGCGACCAGCACCGGTTAGAGCGGCCCTCGCTCTCCCTCCTTTTTCTGAACCTTTCTTGGGTTCAAGCACTCCCCCCCGGCAACCCCGGGGGTTTTTGATGGTCACCGCTGCATCCCCACTCCCATGACGGGCAACCTTCAGGCCATTGGCTTCATGCTCACCTGGGTGCTGGGCTGGGGGATCGGCGGCTCCTTGATCGATGCCGGCCTGATCAACGCCGGCGTTTATTCCCTGGAGGGAGGTCAGCTCGGCACCGCTGCCACCTTCAGCCTATGGAGCCTGCTCTGGGGCGGCGGCGGGGTCTGGCTCTACCGCCGCTGGACCCAGCCCGTCCCCCCAGACCGTTGATGCGCTGCTGGCCGGCCGTGTTCTTCCATCAGCTGATGGGCTTCCCCGGCTCAGGCGCCGGTCGGCTCGCCAGCTCGAACAGGGCCAGGCTGGCCGGAAACTGCCGCTGCCGCGGATCGCGATCGGCGGCGCTGGGCGCCTGCAGGAGGGTGGTGTACTCCAATCGCAGGCCATTCACCGGGTCATCGAAGAAGAACGAGTGATAGGGGGATAGATCCAGCAGCTCGCCGACTACCACCCCCCGCCCGATCAGCTCCTGGCGGCGGGCCTCCAGGGCGGTCAAATCGTTGCAGCGGAAGGCGAAATGGAAGGTGCCGTTGGGCAGGCCCAGGCCGCGGTTGATGCTGGTGTCGGGATCACTCGGCACACCGGGCACGTCGATCCACTGCATGAAGGCCAGGGCGCAGCCGCCGCCGCAGTCGAAGAACATGTGATCCACCTTGCCCCCCTCCTGCATCAGCATCCATTCGTGGATCAGCACCGCAAAGCCCAGCTGGCCTTCGTAGAAGCGGCGGGTGGCGGCGAGATCGCGTGTGGCGAAGCTGAGATGGTCGATGGTCATCGGCTCGGGTCGCCCAGGCGGCCTTCAGAATTGCGCCGCTGATGGCGCTTGGTCAAGGGTCAAGGCCTTGCTGCGAGCCCACCTCGGCGACTGGGAACGGGCCGCCGCCAGGCTGCAGGACTATGCCGACCCGGCCCCAAGCTGAGGCAAACTAAACCCCATGACCGACAACAACGACTTTCGCTACGAACCCGTCGAGCGCTTCGGCGCCTCGATGACCAACCCCCGGCCCTGGAACCGCACCGCCCTGGCGGGGGTGGAGTTGCTGAATGGGCGGGTGGCGATGCTGGGCTTCGTGGCGGCGATCGCCGGCGAGCTGCTCACCGGCCAAGGAATCGTGGGTCAGCTGGCCTTGATGGGGCGCTGGCTGTTGGGGTCAAGCTGAAGGCCCGGGGGCCCCACCAGCTGGGCGGCAGGGGCAGCTTCAGGGCTCGGGCTTGAGGAAACGGCCCGCCAGGCGCACGGCCAGCACCACGGCGGGAATGGCATAGGCGACGAAGGTGATCCCCTGGCCGCTGCTGCCGGCTTCGTAAACCTCGCGTTTTAGCAGCAGCAAATCGGCCACGGAGGCCGCCGTGCCCCACAGCAGCACCCAGACGCTCACGTAGGCCACACCTTTGAGGGTCGGGTTCATGGGCTACTGGGAGGGGGGCAAGTCGCCAAGATGGTGACCTTACCGAACGTCAGGGCCCTGCCCAGGCCGCTCAACCCCCGAGAGACCCGTGACGACACCAGGAACGACATCCGTGCCGACCTCGACCTCCACCTTCGCGGAATTTGCCCAACGGGCCAACTTTTCGCTGCTGGAGTCCCTGCGGGCGGATCCCCAGGCCACCGTTGATGGCGACGATCACCGGCCCCGCCAGGTGTTCTCCGGCCATTACGTGCCGGTGACCCCCACGGCGCTGCCAAACCCGGAATACGTAGCCCACAGCAGCACCCTCTTCCACGACCTGGGCCTGGACGATGGGCTGGCCCGCGACGCCGATTTCCTGAGGCTGTTTTCCGGTGACATTAGCGTGGCGCGGCAGCCGCTGCGGCCGTGGGGTTGGGCCACCGGTTATGCCCTCTCGATCTACGGCAGCGAATACATCCAGCAGTGCCCGTTTGGCACCGGCAACGGCTATGGCGATGGCCGGGCGATTTCCGTGTTCGAAGGCGTCTTCAACGGCCATCGCTGGGAGATGCAACTCAAAGGCGGTGGCCCGACGCCCTACTGCCGCGGCGCCGATGGACGGGCCGTGCTGCGCTCCAGCGTGCGGGAGTTTTTGGCCCAGGAGTTCATGCATGCCCTGGGGGTTCCCACCTCCCGCTCGCTGCTGCTGGTGATGTCCCGCTCCGAAACCGTTCGCAGGCCCTGGTACTCGCCCAACTCCCGCTCGTTCGATCCCGACATCCTGGTGAACAACCCGGCGGCGATCACCACCCGGGTGGCACCCTCCTTTCTGAGGGTCGGCCAGCTCGAACTCTTTGCCCGTCGCGCCCGCAGCCAGGCCCATCCCGAAGCGCTCAACGAGCTGAGGATGATCGTGGCGCACCTGATCGAGCGGAACTACCGGCAGGAGATTGATCCGAGTTTGGAGTTCAGCGAGCAGGTGGTGCTGTTGGCGCAGTTGTTCCGCGGACGGCTTACAGCCCTGGTAGCCAACTGGATGCGCATTGGCTACTGCCAGGGCAATTTCAACAGTGACAACTGCGCGGCGGGTGGCTACACCCTCGACTACGGCCCCTTCGGATTCATCGAACTGTTCGATCCCCGCTTTCAACCCTGGACCGGCGGCGGCGAGCATTTCTGCTTCTTCAACCAACCACAGGCGGCCGAAGCCAACTACCAGATGTTCTGGGCCGCCATCCGGCTGCTGCTTGCAGGCAACGCGGACGCCCTGGCCAGGCTGGACCAAATCCGGGAGGGCTTCGCCGGCGCCATGAACGGGGAGATCGAGGCGATGTGGGCCCGCAAGCTCGGCCTAATCGACTACGACGCCGCCCTGGTGAACGAACTGCTAGAGCTGTTGGTGCTCTCCAAGGCTGACTACACGATCTTCTTCCGCAAGCTGTCCGCCATCCCCGAGCAACTCTCAACCCTGCAGGAAAGCTTCTACCAGCCCAGTTCCGAGGCTCTCACTACGCAATGGCAAAGCTGGCTGCAACGCTGGCGCAACCTAATCACGGACGGCGGCGACCCGCAGGCGACCTCCGCAGCGATGCAACGCACTAACCCCAAATACACCTGGCGCGAATGGCTGATCGCCCCGGCCTATGAACAGGCGGCCCAAGGGGACACCAGGGCGATCCAGGAACTGCAGGCGGTGTTCAGCCACCCCTACGACGAGCAATCCGCCCAGGTGGAGGCGACCTACGACCGTCTGAAGCCCAAGGAGTTCTTTAGTGCCGGTGGGATTTCCCACTACAGCTGTTCGTCCTAGGTCCAGCAGCCGATTCACAAGGCTGCTTACGCCGAATCGCCCACTCCACCCCGAGGCGACAGGCACCAGCACGCACAGGAAGCAGCTCGGTTTGGCCAAGGTGGCAGGTACGGTCAAGCCCGCGATCCATCGATCCATGCCAGGGTTAAAAAGACAGCCGCTCTCCTGGTGGGCCGTGGCCACCGTCAGCCTGCTGCTGATTTCTTTGCCGATCCTGCTTTTCAACCAACACCATTCCGGTGATCGCCTCAAGATTCGGCGGGAATTACGCAAGTTTTGAACTGATTTTGGGCTGGTTTGACGGATATCTCAGTCCATGACATCCAACCGTTTTCTGCAACGGGGCTGGCTATTTTGATCGTTAGTTTATCAATGGGCCCCATGCCTTCCGGCGCCACCTTCAATACCCCCGACGACGAGCTGGACGCCGATCCCCTCCAGCGCCGGGCGGTGGAGGCGGGACAACTGCGGGGTCTCACCCAGGCCGAAGGCATCATCATGAT
>Ga0114972_10001290_pt1 | contig 18835 bp, 12 predicted proteins | sample M_140807_EF_Meta_FD_87354 | JGI IMG/M metagenome (GOLD analysis project Ga0114972, IMG submission 87354) | Freshwater microbial communities from Lake Montjoie, Canada to study carbon cycling - M_140807_EF_MetaG | ecosystem: Environmental > Aquatic > Freshwater > Lake | place: Lake Montjoie... | reverse complement strand
GTGACGGTCATGGCTCAGCCCCGAGCCAGCGCTGTGGTGAAGGCGCCGCCCTCGTTGCCCAGCTGTTGATCGCGGCTCCAGCTATCCAGGCCAGGGAGGAGCAACAACAGGGCCTTTGCATGACCGGAGCGCTGACGCCGCAGGGCTGCCTCAATCGAGAGGCCCTCGCCGTAGCGGGTGATGGTCTCCTCCCGGAGGAGCTCGGTGTCGAACTCAATCACATCCGCCTTCTTGACCGGCAGGGTGCCGTCCTCCGGCAGGGCGTCGGGGCTGACGGCCTTGCGGCGGGTCTCGATCGGGGCCTGCAGCTGCTCCGGGCCCAGACCCGCCAGCTCGGTGTCGATCGCGGCGATGGCATCCAGCTCCCTGCGGGCGGTGGGGATGGCATCGGGGTAGAGCTGCTCGAGATTCGCCATGGCGTCGTTGATGGCGCGGATCGCCGGCATCCGGGCCGGAATCGAGAGGGCAACGCGAATGCCCTCCAGATCAGCAGCGCGCCAGCGGTAGGGCGAGTCGGTGGGGGGCTGGCTCATGCGGCTGCAGGCGCGGCTGACTCCTCTTGCCTCAGGGGATCCGGCGCAGAGCCCTCAGGCGCCCTGGGCTCTGGGGCCCGGCTCCCCTCGCCTGCCCTTGTGGCCGGGCTGTCATCCAGCGTCGGGCTGCTGATCGCATTAGCCGTCGCCAGGGCCAGCTGGTGCCGCAGCTCCTCCCGACTGATCACCCCCTTGTCGAAGAGCTCGATCCATTCCTTCACCTGGGGCTGGGGCTGGATTGGTGGGGTGAGCGGGCTCACCGTCACCTGCAGGCCAGCACCGGCGGTGAGGGGTTCGCCCGTCAGCGCGCACCAGTGCTGCAGCAGGGTGGAGAACAGCGAGGCCTTCTGGATCGCCATCGCCTGCAGCAGCGCGTAGCTCTGGGAGGCGGTGAGGCTGATCTCCATCTCGGTGCGGGCAGCGCCGCGGTTCTGACTGGGGATCAGGGCATCGCGGCGCATGGTGTCATCGAGGATCTGGAGCCAGGCCCGATGCTCCGCCAGGGACCGCGCCCGGATCTCCACGAATTCAAAGGAGGCATCCGAGGGCAGGTCCATGCAGGTGTTGGGGCCGAGCACCACCGGGCCGGCCTGGCTGTTGCCCATGGCGTCCACCATCCCCTTGCGCACGCCCACAGGGAGACCAGTCCTGGAGAGGAGCTCCTCGTACTCGCTCTTGCAGCGGAAGTGGTTGAGGTACTGGTGCGCCAAGCCCAGGTGAGGCAGATCTCCTTCCCCAAAGGCCGAGCCATCGGAGGTGTACCAACAGGCTGGGAGGCGGTGGATGCCCTCGTAAGTGGTGGCCATCGGTTCGTCGCAGCGCCAGCCACTGCTGGCCTGGGGGTCAGCGCAGACCGGGTGGTGGGCCAGCTGCAGGCCAGTGATCGCCTCCCCGGCTGAGAGCAGCTGCAGGCTGCGGTAGTGCCAGCGGTCGGGGGCGTCGGCATCGCCCAGTAGGGCCTGGATCTGTTCGTTGACGGCTCCCTCGCTGCCAGGGGCCTCAGTGCTGATCGGCCGGTTCACCGGTTCCCGCCAGATGATCCGGCCCGGCAGGCCGTACGACACCGGCAGCTCCCAGTTCAGGCAGTTGGCACGGGGCACCAGCTGCAGCCGCGGCAGGGACAGACGATCGCCCCGTCGCAGAGCCTCCTGCCGGTCGCCCTCGCTGGGCCAGCTGTGCTCAGGCGGCAGCACCAGCACCAGGGCCGCGCCATCGCGCAGCACCAGCAGGTCGGCAGCGGCTAGGAACACGCCCAGGTCCGTGCCCCGGCCGTCCACGTCGGTGAGCACTGAGCTCAGGCTGGCGGGAAGGCTGATCCAGCTGCCACGGCTGAGCATGCCGGCGTAGGTGCGCAGGGCATCGCGGAAGAAGCCCGAGGGGCGGGCTGCATCGAGCCGCTTGCGGTAGGCGATGTCCGGCTCCCGTTCGCCCTTGGGGAGGTACTGCTCCTTGCGGCTGGTGCCGTCGGGGGCAGCGAGCAGGGCCCAGCAGTCAGATGTGAGCTGGAGGGAAGGCTGCAGGGCGGCCAGAGTGGGATGTTGCTTCCAGGGTGTGAAAGGTGTGTTGGCAGCAAGTATAGAGATCGGCATCGTGGGTTAGATGGCACTATTGGCTCTTGCCAAGGTACGTGTGTGGAGCCAATTGAATACCTCTCAAGTTCTGCGCTACAGGCTGGGAAGATGTTCATGGCTGACCATGCAGCGATTCTTGCATCCTCGCACAGACGAAGGTGACATGCCTCGGAATGAGCCTGGTAAGCAAGTGGAGACGCGGAGCACATCAGGTGCTGATTGGAAGCTGCGGAATAACTTAACCAGCGGCAACCTTCATAGCCCCATGCAAACACAGGTGGCCGCTACGAATGATTTATTGTTTCTAGCAGGAGCTGCAGACACCCCCCATTCGTAGTGTATAACATGTCTACTCAAGACTATTCTGGATAAACTTAATGCATCAATTTAGCAGGAGAAAGATATACAAGGGGCAGCCTTTGGCAAAATAGGCATTGCATTTTCCCTATACAATCCTGCGGAGATATCACGCTATGTAGGATAATTTAATGTTGCCGATCCGAGCCTGGAGAATAGCGTAGCTTGCTCAAGCGTCAGATCTTCTCTTCTAGGAAAAAACATTACTACCGTCAAATGTACAGAGATCCAAGAGATATCAGGTTGAATCAAAAAGACGCTACTTTGGTTTATACGATAACATTGGCTGCCAGTCGGACTCAGAAATACCCGCCAACGCCAGCATTGGCCACAAAGGGCTAAAGTGATCTCCAGGCTCAAATCCGTACCTTGCAGCAAGAAACAAGCGATCATCTCTGCGCTCAACCAGAAGGACGCCTGGCTTATATTCTCCAGGAGAATCTTCAAACCCCACATCGGACGAGAAACGCGTTCCATTAACAGACGCGATATCGAATTCCCACCGCCTTGCTATTGCAAATTGCATCAGAGTGTCAGGTAAATCAGGGGACACCAAAAGCACCTTGCCAACACTTCGAAGATGTGAGAGAATACCATTAAAGCCATCTGCATACGCCGCACAATAAGGGCAGCCATTGCCCATGTTATGAATGATATACATCCTTGGATCACTACCCAAGAAATCGGAGACTCTCTTCACTTTCCCTTGCTGGATCAAGAGCTCGTAATCAGGAAAAGGATGATGATACCGCCGTCTTATGGTACAGATGCTCCTTAAGGAGCTGAGAGCCTGAAGTTCAAAAGACCTAACATCATCATCAATGCGATCCAACTCCTCTTTCATGTTACGAATTCAACGATAATGATTGAAGGCAGTCGTAAAGCGATAGAGAGGATTAAGCAGCCGCAAAGGTATTATTATGCATTTCAGCTCCAGTCTTCAGGCCTAAGAGTAGTAGGCATCAAAGAACCATCACCTAAATAGTCTACTTGTCCATCAACAGAGCTGTGGACAGGTAGTGAGTTGAAGTCAATTTTGCCATCGCCATTCCAGTCAGAGACCTTTCCATAGAAGGTGCCATAGAAGCATGTGTTTGCGGGACGTTCAGTCTCTGGATTGACTGCGCTGCACAGCTGGAAGTTACCGGGCTGGACATCGAACCGATTGCTTAGAAGTACGCTCGGCTCGATATGGCCCTGCCCAAAGAAGATTCCTCGGGTGGTCTCGATGAGATTACCTCCAGCAACTGAGTACCTTTCGGGAGCCATCGTCTCGGCAGCGCGTTGGAAGGTCATTGGTACGCCTTTGATGACATGGTCACCCCGCCCAACTATGCCCGTCCGACCAGAAGTATAGAAAGGGCGACTGAGCTGCGCCCAATAATTATGGGATCTTAGGCTCTCACTTAAAAGACTTGTGTCTCCGGAGAAGGGAAAAACTTCAAAGTGAGGAGACCCGTCAGGATTAACTCCTTCCATCCTCTTCTCCACAATTAAATCTGAATCAACCGTCTCCAATCGCACTAAGGCGTTGGCTCGGCCAAACACCTTGTAGAACCATAGCGGTGAGATGACGGTGCGCTTAACTAAAGGGCCGATTTGTGTGTATGCGCTACCAGTAAACATAAGAGGCAGTACAATATCGAACCTACCCGATGGGTCGTAGGTAAAGTCGCGATCAGATACCGCTGCGTTCATGATCGATACATCCTCTCTTGCAATCGATAGCATTTCTCTAAGCAGCAGAGTCGCCCACTCTGACAACTCAATCTCCACGCTGTCCTCGCTTAGGGATTCGAAGACCTCACTTGCGTGCGTTGGGTCGGCGGATGATGCGTGCGCGATGGCTAACAATACTGAGATTCCATTTTCTAGCGTGGGCGCCTGTTCAAGTGCTGAGCTAAGCTTTCTTAGATCGGTAGCATCTGCACTTGAAACACTTTCCCAAAGCGCTTGATCCCAAAATATCGGATCCCTAGTGTCTGAGAACAGCCTCGGAAGTGCTGCCAGAGCATTGAATGGGAACGATTCTGCTTTTGTGGACGTTATCGCCTGAAAAGCGCTTACGCTATTGGTCATTTCTCTCCGGATATTTTCACTAAACCGTGAATTGCTTGCAGGAGACAGCAGCTGAGGGCCGTTTATTTCCATGAGTCCGGCGCGACAATAAGATGCTTGCGGCACAAGCAAAGCTTCTTTGTCAGCAGTTGAAAGCTTCATTGAGCACTCCTTAGTATTTCAGCCTTCATCGGCTGAAGTAATCGTGGACTGCCATTGGTTTGGCGTAGTCACGAGTTCAGGGGGAACTATTGAAAGTCTGGCAGCCCGATGGGAGCTAGTTTAACTGAGCTCAACAAAATTTCACATGATTACCCACTCTACGAAGTGTCAGTTGCTTGGTAACATAGGCCATATGGAGATATTGCCTTGATCATGGTGCGCAACAGCATCCAGTTCCAAAATGGTTTCTTCCTGCCTGAGGTTCAGGAGCTCTACGGCACGAAGGAGCAATGACAAGCCGCTTAGGTGAAGGTGCGCTGGCCCGATGTATTCCGCTGCCCCCACTACTACGACTATGGGCCTAGTCGGTTACTGGTTCCGCTTAACTAGTGCACCTTGGCTGGTGAGGTATCCAAACAGAACGGCTTGCGGTCTGCTGTGGCATACGCTACACAGAAGGGATCTGAGAGTCGCGGGCGTATGGGTAGTCAGGTTAAATTATGCAAACTGGATTCCGACTCAACAGCAGGCTAGTCTCCGGTTGACGTTCAGTCTGTACGTAGTCGAGCTTGTATGAGCATCGTCACGAACCGTGCACGGCAGGCGGCTTCGACTTTTCGAGCGCATCACCGCGAGCATCGTTGGGCTCAAGTCATTAAGCGTCGCCTGCTTGGTCTTTCTCCTTTAGAAGTTTCTACAGAGCGCCGGAGATTTGAGGCAGATAGCCCTGATAAGCGTAGGCGAATTGAAGACATCGGCACCTTCTTTCTGATGGGTTATCATGCAGCACTTGAGTGCAACGATTGTCGGCATATTGATGCAGTTCTCTGTAATATCGCGCCGGAATATCAAGGCTTTGCTTATGAGGGAGCGGCCATGGGTGTTTGCTTATTGGATCGCTTGCAACCATGGAGATCATCTCAATATGCGGAATTTCTATCCAGCGGACGCAATGCTTTTCCCTATCTTACTCATGTGGGAAAGGGTTGGGCTTTGGCTCGGATACCGGGGGGGATATGTCGCTTTTGCAAGACGCTGATGGCCTCAGATGTCATTACAACGGATGCCGCCTCCGCTAAATCCGTTCTGAGCTGTTTAGCACTGGATGGCTATGGTTTTCACCAGGGCTACTTCTTATGGGAGTCATATGTGAAGGCCAGAATGGAGCCCAGGTTTATTCCTGCTGAATGCCTGCCAGTCTTTCGCCAAGGATTGGGTCGCAGTCTATGCTTTGTCTTCGGCATGGATGGCGACCGCATTGCCAAGGCCATCAGCCGCTTTCCCCGCTCTAGCCAGCCAGACTTATGGAGTGGGGTGGGATTGGCAATGGCTTATGCCGGTGGTTTCTCTGCGGCTGATGTGGGTCAAATCCTGCAGCATGCGGCGGTGGATGGGGATGGTGCGGCTTTAGCGCAAGGTGTCGCCTTCGCGGTAAAAGCCCGTCTGCGAGGTGGATTTCTCCCAGAGCACACTCGTGTGGCGTGTGAGGTGGTTTGGCGTCAACCGGTGGAAACCGTCGCCCAGTTTACCGATGCAACGTTGGATGAACTTCCCCTCTCCTCCATGCTTTCTACCTATGCTCAGTGGCGAGCTCGGATTCAGCAGATCTTTGTGGCCTCACGAGATCTACTTGTCTAAGGCAATGCTCTAACAGCTTAACCGCCTTGAGAGTTGTGGCGAATGCAACCAAATCTTCTCTTTTCTTTTTGGCTCTGCGGAGAGCACCCATGACCCCACGGCAAGGATGGCTGCGCAAATTTGCTCGTCTGCAAACGAAAAGACTGGTGGCGCTCGGAATTGTTGCAAGTCTGTTGCTACTCGCCCAGACGCCTTCGCTCTCCGCCAGTGAACGGGCGGCGATCGCGGATCGCTTTGCCTTTCATCGGCTGCCTTTGCCCCGGGTACTCCCCACAGAAGACAGGGTGGAGCGTGATGTCAATCCCCATCTCGCCCGTCATTCCGGTTGGGTTTCTGCTGTAGGTGCAGCAATCGCGCTGAATGATCTTGATGGCGATGGCCTGCCGAATGATCTCTGCCAAGTGGAACCGCGCACAGATCAAGTGATTGTCGCTCCAGTTCCTGGTACCGGAGATCGCTTTTCACCCTTTTTCCTGGTAAGTCCCCTTGGCCACCACACCCCTGGCACCGTCGCCCCGATGGGATGCGTGCCCCACGACCTGAATGAAGACGGCACGATGGACCTGCTGGTTTATTACTGGGGCAGGCCACCAGTGGCCTTTCTAAAACAGTCCAAATCACCCCCCGCCCAAGCCAGTTATGTAGCTCGGGATGTGCTCCCGGATGCAGCGGGGGAGCAATGGTTTACGAATGGGGTCACCTTTGCGGATGTGGATGGTGATGGCCACAGTGATTTAATCATTGGAAATTATTTCGCCGACAACGCCGACATCCTCAATGCCAGCGCTAGCAATGCCCCTGAGATGCAGGATTCGATGACGCAGTCGTTCAATGGGGGGAGCAACCACATTTTGCGTTGGACGCATGCAACGTCGGGGGACTCACCATCTGTGAAGTTCACCAATCTGAAGGGAGTATTCACGGAGGATGTAAGCCATGCTTGGACCCTGGCCATCGGAGCGGCGGATCTGGATGGCGATCTGTTGCCTGAGTTGTATTTCGCCAACGACTTTGGCCCCGATCGCCTGCTCCACAACCGTTCCCAGCCTGGTAATGTGAGGTTCGCGGTGTTGAGCGGTGAAAAGCCCTTCGGCATGCCCAATTCGAAAGTGTTGGGTCAAGACGGCTTCAAAGGCATGGGGGTGGATTTCGCGGATCTCAACAGCGATGAGTTGCTAGATATCTACGTGAGCAACATCGCCGATACCTATGCACTGGAGGAAAGCCACTTTGTGTTTGTGAGCACCGGGCATACGGAGAAGATGGGGAAAGGTATCGCGCCTTATCTGGATCGTAGTGAATCGTTGGGATTGTCGCGCAGTGGTTGGGGGTGGGAAACCAAGTTCGGCGATTTTGACAATGACGGGGTGATGGAGGCGCTGCAGGCTACGGGCTTTCGCAAGGGCCAAGTCAACCGTTGGCCTGAGTTGCAGGAACTGGCGATCGCCAATGATGAAGCCTTGCGCCATGCGGGAAGTTGGTTTGCCTTCCATCCCGGTGATGATCTTAGCGGCCATGAGCCGAATGGTTTTTTCGTGCGGGCGGCTAACGGTCGCTTCTATGACGTGTCCGGCGCGTTGGGGCTTGCAGATCCCTTTGTCACCCGCGGCATTGCTACGGCAGATGTGGATGGGGATGGGGATTTGGATTTCGCCGTTGCCAACCAATGGGAGGACTCATTTTTCTTCCGCAACGATGCACCCCATTCGGGCCAGTTTCTCGGGTTGCGGTTACAGGATCCATCTGGCGCTCCGCTGATCGGCGCCGTAGCTCGTGTGGTGTGCCCTGATGGGCGTGCCCAAGTGGCCCAGGTGGATGGGGGCAACGGGCACTCAGGAGTGCGCAGTTCCGAGCTGCACTTCGGATTGGGCACTGTCGCAGATGGGATGGAACTGCCTGTGGAGTTGCGCTGGCGAGACCGATTGGGCGGGCTGCACCAGGCAGCACTTCAATTGGCTCCGGGTTGGCACAGCGTGAAGCTAGGTGAAGACGCGAGACTTGTGTCCAGCGGGAGGGACACTCAAGAGTGAGAGAAACGTACAGAATGGCCGCCCTAGCTATATGTATGTCACCTGAGATGCGTGACAGAGATGTCATGTCTCTGGCGTAAAGACTTATCATTCCCATGATTCCACCAAAGCGAAACTGATTCGTCCTCTGTCCCGCGCTTTCATGCCTGTTGCTGGCCAGGGCCTACTCTCTGCGTGCAACGATTCTTAACGCAGTTCTTATCTGGCAGCCTCGCTCTGGCTATGAATTGTTAGAACAATATCTTTCCCCTTCACAAATGAGTTTGTCCGCTGCCCTGACGCTACCCCTGCCCGCAGCCGTCACGGCAGCACCATCCAGCCGCCTGGCTGGTCTGCGGCGCTTTGCAGTGGCCATCACCGTCTTAAACCTCCTGGGCCACACCTTGCTCGGCTTTGAGGCGGCCTATGCCTATCCCCTGGTGGCCCTGGCCACCGGCTACTGCGTGGAACTGCTCCTTGAGCTCGTGGATGCCACAGCCATGGGTCGCCCTCTCGCCTTCTGGGGCAGCCCCCAAACCTTAATCGACTTCCTGCTGCCGGCCCACATCACCTCCCTGGCCATCGCGATGTTGCTCTACAGCAACGCCAACCTCTGGCCCATCGCCCTAGCCACGGCGATCGCCATCGCTTCCAAAGCGATTTTTCGGGTCGACGTCAACGGCAGATCCCGCCACTTTCTCAACCCCTCCAACTTCGGCATTTCCCTCGTTCTGCTGCTTTTTCCCTGGGTGGGCATCACGCCCCCCTATCAATTCACCGAAAATCTCCATGGCGCCGGTGATTGGCTGCTGCCCGCCGCCATCGTCGTCACCGGCTCCTTTCTCAACAGCCGCTTCACCCATCGCATGCCGCTCATTGGCGCCTGGCTCGGGGCCTTCGCCCTGCAGGCCCTCCTCCGCAGCTCCTGGTTTGGCACCCCCCTGCTCCCCGCCCTGTTGCCCATGACCGGGGTGGCCTTTGTGCTGTTCACCTTCTACATGGTGACCGATCCTGGCACCACCCCCTCCTCCCTACGCGGTCAACTGCTCTTTGGCGCCGCCGTGGGTGCCGCCTATGGCCTGCTGATGGCCTGCCATGTCGTCTTCGGCATGTTCTTCGCGCTCACCCTTGTTTGCCTCTGCCGAGGCGTCTGGCTCCTCCTCCAGCCCTGGCAGCCCCTCGCCTTCCCCTTCTCCTCGTCTCCAGCGCTGCCCCGGCCGCTCCTGCCCCAGTGGCTCGACTCCCTTCGCCTCCACTGATCCACCTCATCCCTCGCTTTCCACGCCGTTCGTCCTTTACTCCCCTCCTTCCGGGTATCGCCCATGACTCCCGCGATCGCCATCGTCGGCATGGCCTGCCGCTACCCCGATGCCCACTCCCCCCAGCAACTCTGGGAAACGGTGCTCGCTCAACGCATGGCCTTTCGCAAGCTCCCCCCGGAACGCCTCCAGCTCGGCGACTACTACAGCGCCGAGCATTCCACGCCGGATGCCATCTATTCCCAAAGCGCGGCCCTGATTCGCGATTACGACTTCGATCGCCATCGCTTCCGCACCGTTGGCAGCACCTTTCGCTCTGCCGATCTCTCCCATTGGTTGGCCCTGGAAGTGGCCGCCGATGCCCTCGCCGACGCTGGTTTTGCTGACGGCGCTGATCTTCCCCACGCCACGACTGGCGTCATCCTGGGCAATACCCTCACGGGCGAACTCTCCCGCGCCAACACCTTGCGTCTGCGCTGGCCCTACGTGAAGCGCACCGTCAGCGCTCTGTTGCGGCAAGACGGCAAAACCGCCGCGGAGCTCGACGCCTTCCTGAGCCAACTGGAAGAGCGCTTCAAAGCCCCCTTTGAGCCTATTGGCTCTGAATCTCTGGCGGGCAATCTCTCCAACACCATCGCCGGCCGCATATGCAACCACTTCGATCTCCATGGCGGTGGCTTCACCGTTGATGGCGCCTGCAGCTCCTCCCTGCTGGCGGTGGCCCAGGCCTGCACCCACCTGCTCAGCGGCGACCTCGAGGTGGCCATCGCCGGCGGGGTTGACATCAGCATCGACCCCTTTGAACTGGTGGGCTTTGCCAAGGTGGGCGCCCTCTCTCCCGATCACATGTGGGTCTACGACCAGCGCTCTTCGGGCTTCATCCCCGGCGAAGGCTGCGGCATGGTCGTCTTGATGCCCCATGAGGCGGCAATCGCCCATTGCAAACGGATCTACGCCATCCTCCGTGGCTGGGGCGTCTCCTCCGATGGCCAGGGCGGCATGACCCGCCCGGAAGTGGTCGGCCAAAAGCAAGCCATTCAGCGCGCCTATCACCGCGCCCACTGGCCCGTCCACACCGTCGGCTACTTCGAAGGCCACGGCACCGGCACCGTCGTGGGTGATGCCACCGAACTCCAGGCCCTCTCCGAAAGTCGGCACGACACCGCCACCACTCCCCTGGAGCCGGTGGCGATCGGCTCCATCAAGGCCAACATCGGCCACACCAAGGCCGCCGCTGGCGTGGCTGGCCTGATCAAGGCCACCCTCGCCCTGCACAGCCAGGTTCTGCCCCCCACGAGCGCCTGCGGCACGCCCCACGATCACCTCAACGGCGAGCAGGCGGCCCTGAAAGTGCTCTGCCAGCCTGAGGTTTGGCCTGCACACCTCCCCCTTCGCGCCGGCGTCAGCGCCATGGGATTCGGCGGCATCAACACCCATCTCGCCCTCGAAAATCCCACGCAGCTGCGTCGCACCAGCCTCTCCCCCAACGAGCGGATCCTCGCCGCCAGCCATCAAGACGCCGAACTCCTCCTCTTCTCGGCCGAATCCCGCCACGCCCTGAACACCCGGCTCACCGACCTGCTGCCCTGGATCGATCGGCTCTCCCGGGCCGAACTCGGCGATCTTTCCGCCACCCTTGCCGGTCAGCTCATCACCAGCCACCCAGTCCGCGCCGCAGTCGTCGCCGACACGGTGCCAGCGGCGGTGGCCTCCCTGGAGCGGCTGCTGGCCCATCTCCAACACTCTGATCAGCCCCTCCAGGAGCGCACGGTGATGGTCAATAGCCAACTGGCGCCGCCGCGCCTTGGCTTTCTCTTCCCCGGCCAGGCCGCTCCGGTCTATCGCGACGCGGGCCTCTGGGGGCGTCGCTTTGCCAACCTCGCCTCTTTCCATGGCTCCGTGGCCCTCCCCAGCAGCCACGACAACCTCTCCACCCAGCTCGCCCAGCCCGCCATCATCGCTTCCTCCATGGTGGGGTTGCGCCTTCTGCGGGAGCTTCAAATCGAAGCCTCCGTGGCCATTGGCCACAGCCTGGGCGAGCTCTCCGCCCTGCACTGGGCCGCTGCCCTCGATGAACCATCTCTCCTCCATCTCGCCCGCGAGCGCGGGCGGCTGATGCAGACCCATGGCACCGCATCCGGCGCCATGGCCAGCATCGAGGCGGATGCCCCCATGGTGCAGGCCCTCTGTTCCCCACCATCAACCCAGCAGCAGGTGGGCGTGGCGGGGGTCAACTCACCGCGCCAAACCGTGATCGCCGGCGATCGCCCCAGCGTGGAACGCCTGGTGGAGCGGGCCCGTGCGCAGGGGCTGCAGGCCACCCTTCTGCCGGTGAGCCAAGCCTTCCATTCGCCTCTGGTCGCCCCAGTCGTGCCGCCCCTGCGGGCCTGTTTGCAGTCATTGGCCTTCGCACCTCTGCGCCAAACGGTGGTTTCCACCGTCACAGGCCAGCTCCTGGAAGCAGACGCCGATCTCCAATCCCTCCTGCTGGAGCAAATCACCCAGCCCGTGCAATTCCTGCCCGCCATCACCCGGGCCACTCCCGAGGTGGATCTCTGGCTGGAGGTGGGGCCAGGGCACATCCTCAGCCGTTTGGCCGCCCAGGCTGGTTCCGTGCGCAGCGTGGCCCTCGACTGCGGCGGACCCTCCCTTGCGGGTCTGCTTGAGGCGATTGGCGCTGTGTTCACCCTGGGGGGAGACGTGCATCTCGCCCCGCTGTTTCAAAGCCGCTTCCACCGGCCCCTCGCGCTGCTGGAACCCCTGCGCTTCATCCGCAACCCCTGTGAGCAGGCGCCAGAGCTCGGCTCTGATCTCACGCCCCTCCTGGAACACCAGCCTTCTCATCTCCCAGATCCTTACCCTCAGCACGCACCCCCGGATTCACAGGCCCTCCCCGCCCCCCTGCCCGACTCCCCCACCGGATCGCCGGCCTCGCCCCTGGAGCAGATTCGGCAGCTGGTGGCCCTTCGCACCGAGTTGCCCGTGTCTGCCATCGGCGATCACCATCGCTTTCTCAGCGATTTGCATCTCAACTCCATCACGGTGGGCCAGCTGGTGAGCGAAGCCACCCGCACCCTGGGGCTGCAAGCACCTGCCGATCCCACGGCCTATGCCAATGCCACCCTCGCCGAGGTGGCCGCCGCCCTCACCGAACTCAAGACTCAGCCAAAGCAGAGCACGGCACCGGAGCCCTTCCCTGCTGGCGTGGCGCCCTGGTTGCGGGCCTTTCGCACCATCTGGCAGCCCCAGCCTCTGCCAGCGGCTCCAGCCTCCCACGCCCCATCCACTGGCGATTGGGAGATCCTCAACCTCACCCCAACATCCATTTCCACTGAACAGCTCGCCCAGTGCCAGACTCTTCCAGGCAGGGGCTGGCTGGTGCTCCTCCCGGAGCATTGCCAGGAGGAGACCCTGACTGCCCTGCTGGAAGGTACCCAACAGGCGCTGCAAGAGCCCTCATTGGCGGCCTACGTGGTGGTGCATGCCGGGTGGTGCAGTGGCTGGGCCAAATCGCTCCATCTCGAGCACCCCCACCTCACCACCCTCGCACTCGAGATCACCCTCGATCATCCCCATCTCTCGGAATGCATCCGATTGGAGCTGCAAGCCGCCAAGGGTTTTGTCGAAGCGCGCTACGACAGCCATGGTCATCGGTTGGCTCCCATCCTCCAGCCCGTCGCGATCTCAGACGATTCAGTCCTCTCCCATGATCCCCAAACATTGACGGCCAGCGATGGCTTGCTCGTGACCGGTGGGGGCAAGGGCATCGCCGCCGAATGCGCCCTTGCCATCGCCCAGACAAGCGGCTGCCAGTTGGTGTTGTTGGGCCGCTCCGATCCCAAGCACGACCAAGAATTGGCCCGAAACCTCGAGCGCTTCCACCTCCGGGGCGTTGACGCCCATTACTTCATTTGTGATGTGGGAAATCGCCAGGAGGTGCAAGACATCCTGACAACCATCGCCGCAACGCTGCGGCCCATTACGGCCCTGCTGCATGCCGCCGGTGTCAACCACCCACGGTTGCTGAGCCAACTCACCCCAGCTGATCTCTCCGACACCTTCCATCCCAAAGTGGCTGGGCTCACCCATCTGCTGGCCTCCATTCCCGCCCACCAGCTCAAGCAGGTGATCACGTTTGGATCGATCATCGGCAGATCGGGAATGGCCGGTGAGGCTCACTACGCCTTGGCCAACGAGCAGTTGAACTCCATCCTCGCCGCGTTTCAGCAAGAGCATCCCCACTGCCACTGCCTCAACCTGGAATGGTCGGTGTGGGCCGGTATCGGCATGGGCGAGCGGTTGGGGCGCATCGAAGCCCTTAGCCAACAGGGCATCCACCCCATCACGCCCGATCAAGGCATCAATCTGCTCAAACGCCTTTTGCGCCAACCCTCTCCCAGCCCATCGCTGGTGATCAGCAGCCGCTTAGGCTCTCTGCCCACCATTCGCCTCGCGCCCCAGGAACTTCCGTTGCAGCGGTTCCTGGAGATTCCCAGGGTGGTGTATCCCGGTGTTGAGTTGGTCGTGGATGTAAAACTGAGTGTGGCCACTGATCCCTATTTGCGGGATCACGTCTACCGGGGGGAGTTCATCTTTCCAGGTGTCATGGGATTGGAGGCGATGGCCCAGGTGGCAAGCGCGCTGGCCGGTGATCTGGCCGGTGAGAGCCACGGCATGGAATTTGCCCATGTGCAATTTCATCGCCCCATCGTGGTGCCCGCATCGGATTCGCTCACCATTCGGCTTGCGGCGATCGCCCATTCTCCCAACCAGGTTGAGGTGGTGATTCGCACCGCTCAGACTGGCTTTGTTGTTGACCATTTCCGAGCAACGGTATGCTTCGGCTCTGCAGAAACGGCGGGAGAAACGCCTGATTTGGCTCCCTACGTGGCTCCCAGCCTGCATATTGATACGCACCTCTATGGCGAATTGTTGTTCCATCGGGGGCGTTTCCAGAGACTCTCGCAATACCACCACCTCAGAGCCAAAAGTTGTGTGGCCGCCATCGCAACAGATCCATCCACAAGCTGGTTCAGTGATTACTTGCCGCAAACCATGCTGCTCGGGGATGCCGGCGCCAGAGATGCGGCGATTCATGCCTTGCAAGCCTGTGTTCCCCATGCCACGATCTTGCCCGTGGCCATTCAACGCTTAAACATCTTTCAGGTGCATGATCAAGTGCCCCACACGGTGAAGGCCATTGAGCAATCCCATGGGGACGACCAATTCATCTACGACCTCTGGGTGGTTTCAGCCGATGGCGAGCTTCTGGAGCACTGGCAGGGCCTGACGCTGCAGGTGATTCAATCCAAATCCCCGCAGGAATGCTGGTCTGCGTCCCTGCTACCTCCCTACCTGGAGCGTTGTCTGTTGGAGGAACAACCCCAGATCGGAATGGCCATTGCCTTGGCCAATGACTCCGGCCCCAGTCCACAGGAGATGACCAACCAGTTGTTGCATCAGTTGGCGGCCACATCCGAGCCCATCACCCGACGCATCGACGGTAAACCCGATCCCATCAAGGATCAACTGGTGTCTGCTTCCCATTGCCAAGACATAACGCTCGCAGTTGTGCAGCGTTCCCATTCGACCAACGGCACACGCCCCCAGATTGCCTGTGACATCGAGCAGGTGACCAGTTCCCCATCCAGGCCCTGGGAAGACTTGCTTGGAGACGCGGCGCTTCAATTGGCCCAAACCGTAGCTCAAGAAACCGGAGAAGCTGTTGATGTGGCGGCGACACGCATTTGGAGCGCGAAGGAATGCCTGAAGAAGGCTGGCCTCCCAGCTCAAACATCACTCACACTGCACAGCAACCACGACTCGCTGGTTTGGCTGGAATCGCAAGCTGCCACTTCAGGAGACCGGGTGAGCACCTTGGAGATTGCAACGTGGGTGTTTCATATGCACTCCTTGGCGGATCCCATTGTTGTTGCCATCCTCACCATGGCTTCTTGCTGACCTCATGGCAAAGGCCTATGAATACAAGCACATCGTTGGTTTTGAAGAAACCAACTTTGTTGGTAATGTCTATTACGCCAACTACATCCTCTGGCAAGGCCGCTGCCGGGAGATGTTTCTCTATGAACATGCTCCTGATGTGATTGAGCAAATCTCTTCGGGGTTGGCCCTGGTCACCGTCAATGTCTCTTGCCAGTATCTCTCCGAACTGTTTGCCTTTGATCAGGTGATCATTGCCATGCAGCTAAAAGAGATGGTGCAAAATCGCATCACGATGGGGTTTGAGTACTGGCGCTCAAAGGAGAATGACAAAGCCCTAGTGGCGCTTGGGGAGCAACAGGCCGCCTGCATGCGACGTGTGGACGGGAAAAATGTGCCCACGTCGATTCCGCTATCGCTTCAACTGGCTCTGGAAGCCTATCGCATGAAGTAAACTGAATGCCAGCTCAGGCAAACAGGTTGACCACTTGCGGCCATGAAGTCACGATGTAAATCGCTCCAATCGTTGTGACGCTGATCCCAAAGATGATCTTGGTGATTCTTGGATGAATGTACTTGGCAATCCGCGGTCCAATCTGTCCTCCCACAAGTACCCCTGCAACTGTAAATACTAAAATGTCATAGCGCAAGTTACCTAGTTTTATGTTGGTCAATGTGATCGTCCAGTCGGCGATGGCTTCGATGCAGATTGCCGTGGCGTTGGCTTTCAGTGTGGCAAGCCCACCTCTCTCTTCAAAGAGCGGTTGGTGCATTTCTGCCACACCCGTTCCCGTTGAGGCCGAAAACGCACCAGCCAGAAATTGATAGATTCGGTTGTGAGGCTTGGCAAGCACCTGGAGATCCGTTGCAGTATTGCTGCCAAGTTTGTTTTCCCCCGCAAGATAAATCTGATAAAGTGCGATTGCAGCGATCACAATCCCAACCGTGAATCTCAGCAATGGTCTTGGAGCATAGACAAAGAAGACGATACCCGCCAAAACTCCCGCAATCACAAACGGGACAACCGAGCGAAGCGCTTGGCGATCAATGCCTGTCTTCTCATCGCGCATCAAGGCATAGGTCACTGCGCCGTTCGTCATGCCAATGGTTTCCGTTGCGATCCCAGTTGCTATGGACTGGGCAAGGGGAATTTTGAGAATAAAGTAAAAGATGGGCTGGAACAGAACGCTCCCTGAAAAGCCGGAAGCGGTCGCAAGAATGCAGACCGCAATTGCTGTCGGAAATAAATACCAGTACTGCCAGAGCATCTTCTTTGCTGCATGCACTACATAGCATAGCATAATAAAGTATCTGGAACAGCAAGGCCCGATCATTGATGACACCATGATCGCAGCACCGAACTCCAAGGAATCAAACCCCCAAGGGGGAGGGGGCACGCCATGCGAACAGGGAAACGTCGCATTTCCGCGATCCAGTAGAAGGAAGACTGCTAAACACGATGATATGGCCAAGGCCTACTTCCGAGCCATCGGGGGAGCACCCTCTCCGAGTGGCACTACACCTTTTCATTGGAGCTGTACGATTTAATGGAGATCAAGTCTGCTGTTGCGGCCCGGAGCGATTCTGGCTCTGCTGACATTGAATCCACCGCGTAGCAGCTTAATCCAGCAAAGGTGTGAAGCAGAAAGTATATTGCGACGCCGCTGATCTTGAGCATCAATCCTGAACCACAATCTCCATTGCCACCACCCGTTGACAGCAAGCCTCCACAATCTCCCCCCACCGCTGCGTGCTTATCCCCAGCAGTTCAGGAACCTCCGCAGCTGTCGTCCCCAACCTGATCAGCTTCTGCCCCCGCGCATGAAGCTCCCTCCAGCTCGCCGGCACCTTGATCAGGAAGCCCTTGTCGCGGAGGTAGTGATACACCTCCCCGTTGGCGTAGGTGCGGGCATAGGGCCGAAAAGATCCCCGCTCCGGTGAATAGCGCCGAGCAGCCTGGATGATGCCGAGCATGGCGATCTGCTCCAGGTCGTCTTTGGGGTGACCGGTGCGGCGCGAGATATTTCCGGCCACGGTTCTGGCGATGTCGCGGTGCTGCAGCGCCAGTGCATTGGCGGCGGCGTGTGGGTTCACCGGCCGATGGCGCCTTGGCTTGGCCGGGAAGGCGATCACCAGCTGGACGGCATCGCCCTGGCGGTGAGGCCGGGCTTGCGGTCGAGTGCCAATCCCAGCACGCTTGGCACTGCATGGCCGTTGCAGACACGTCGCCACCACCGGCGGCCGCAGGGGCAAATTGAGTTGGCTGGCCGTTGCGCGGCAGGCGGGGGTTCGAAGGGGCCGGGCGATCGCGTCGGTCATGGCTCAGCGGCTGAACACCATCGGCACCGGCGAACTGCCGTAGCCCCGGCCCCGCCAGAACTGGGCCTCGATCCACAGCACGCCCTGGCAGAAGGCATCCACCTGGTCATCCACCCCTCCGCGGGGGGAGAAGGCCAGCAGCTCCTCCACCAGGGAGTCGGCCTTGCGGGCAAACCTCACCTGGCCGGCCTCCACCAGAGGGGCCACTGCATGGGCACGGGAGGCCTTGCTGCCCTTGGGCGGGATGGCGATCAATCCCGGCACCTGGCGTTTGAGAAGCTGGCAAACGGCTGGTCCGTTTGCCGCGTCTTCGATCAGCACCGCATGGGGCCGCAGGCCCTGGCGCTCCAGGGAGGCAAGCGATGCCAGCAGGAACTTGATCACCCCCGGCAGATCCAGCCGCTGGCGGTGGGCCCAGAGCGCCTCGATCTGCAGTTCTGCCCATGGGTCCGGGCCGCAAGGAAGGGGGTGAGGGGCATTCACACCCCTGTGCGTTCCTTGAGCCCCGCCGGCATTGGCGGCCAGTGCCAGACCCTGCCGCCGCGCCTCAGCTGCCGGATGCCTCTGAGGCTCCAACAGGCCGAGCAGGGCAAATCCGCAGGCGTCGTTCTCCTTGCCGTCCTTGAAGCTCAGATCGCAGCTCAGCACCAAGGGCGCATACCTTCGGGGCTGGCCCAGGGCGACCGGCAGGGGCGCTTGGATCCAGTCCTTGCGGAACAGCAGGCCCTCCGCCGGGCTGGGGCGCTGCTGATAGAGGGCATTCCACCAGTAGGAGCCCAGGCGGGTACGGATGCGCTGCAGCACCGCCAGCGGCACCCTCTCAGGGCAAAGAGGCTCGCCGGGCTGGCGCCAGTCGGGCACCTTCGTGCAGGTATGCGGAATCTGCATAGAAATCGCCTCGGGCTCTGCGATCGCCGGCAGGTTGAGCACGGTCCAGTGCTCTGGGTTCTCCTCAGCCTCTTGCTCGAGGAGCCAGGCAGTCATGTCGT
>Ga0114972_10001287_pt1 | contig 18849 bp, 18 predicted proteins | sample M_140807_EF_Meta_FD_87354 | JGI IMG/M metagenome (GOLD analysis project Ga0114972, IMG submission 87354) | Freshwater microbial communities from Lake Montjoie, Canada to study carbon cycling - M_140807_EF_MetaG | ecosystem: Environmental > Aquatic > Freshwater > Lake | place: Lake Montjoie... | reverse complement strand
GCTACCGCCGCACCGCCCATGTCTGTGAGGATAATCAGACCCTCTTCGAAGGCCCGCCCACGCATTTCACCCAATGCCGCGACGCGCTGGGCTGCGACCGTCTTGATCATGGCTACAATATCCTCGCCGACCCCGCCGTGGTCGCCCGCGCGGCGGCCGAGCAGGTGCATTTCACCATGGCCTGCTGGAGCGGCATGGCCCCCAACCGCGCACCGCGACGCGCCCGTATCAAGGCGATGTTCGATGCCGGGCTGAACATCTCGCTCGGCACTGACGACCCGACGATCTTCGGCACCAATCTGGGCCATAGCTGGCGCACGGTGTTTGCCGGCTGCGGCTGGGGGGCGGCCGAGGCGCGGCGCCTCGCACTGTCCGGCCTGGATGCGAGTTGGCTGCCGGCCGCGGAAAAGGCGAAGAAGCGCCGGGAATTCCTGGCAGAGCTTGACCGCCTGGACGCAGCCCTTGGGCCACGGGAGGGCTCAATAGACCTCAGCCTCCTGCGCCCATCCCAGGGCTGAGCGACCGGCGCGCCGGGGGGCGCTCAACGTACCCCAGCCGCTACGCCTGCCAGGCTCAGCCATACCAAACCCAGTGCCACGTCGCGATACAGGTAGAAGCCCGCCTCCAGCGGCGGCAGCGCGCCAAAGGCCGGCAGGACCGGCGGCACCGCCTGGCCCAGAAGTCCGAGCAACGGCCGCAGCGCATGAGCCAATTCGGCGGCTTCCAGTACCACGGGCGCCGGCCCATCCAGCATGAAATCCTCCCATTCCAGCAGGTCGAACAGGAATTGGCCGCCCTTGTAGAAGGGATGGACCGACAATTCATCCGCCCAGCCCCGGGCGCGGCTGGCCTCCGCCCGGCGAAAAGCCACGCCTAGCCGTGCAAGGGTGCACAGCGCCTCGCGCATTCTGGCATTGCGCTGTACCAGCATCTGCCGCAGCACCGCATCCGCGCTCAAAGGGGATTGCGCCCGCCGCACCATCCTCAAAGCGCCCGTGTGACCACGTAATTCGCCACCTGGCGCAGCACCGCCTTGCCAGGATTTTCGGGCAGGAAGCGCAGATCGCGCTCAAACCGCGCAACGCCTTGGCGGGCCAGCCGGTCGGCCAGGTTGGAAGCGTGCTCGATCGAGCCGAAGCGCTGCATGGCGGCCAGCATTTCCTCAGCCAGGGCGAAAGACTTGGCCGTGCGGGGTAGGGCGTTGATCTCGGCCAGTGCCACACATGTTGCCACTGCAAGCGTGGGCCGTAGCCCTTTGCCCTCGCGCGTCACATAGTCGCGCATCAGGTCATACAACTCCGGCCGGGGTGAGCGGTTGAGCATGAGATCCACCGCAGGCTCCCCCGCATGGCTGGCGATACGCAGCGGCGCGGCCTCGCCAAACCCCTGCGGCAAGCGGAAGGCAGACCATGGCGGTTCCGAGATGCTTGCGTTGAACTGACTGGAAATCCAGGGTTTTCCCTGCTCATGCAGCAGCAGAATGGTGGTGTAGCGGGCCGCGCCCTGGGGGTCTCCCTCGGGCGGGCCAAGCCAGGCCGCATTGGCCACAAGGCTATGGCGCCCATCGCGGGAGAGCATGGCGTAATGCAGCCATCGGCGCTCCACCTCATCGGTCATTTTTACAGTGGGAAACGGACCGGTGGGACCCATACGCCCCGGCCGGGGCTGCGTATCGAAGGGGGGGCGGAAGCCGCTCATGGCTGCGGCGTTGCGGCTGGCGTCATTGTTTTTTCCTATCCTGGCCGCTTTTATCAAGGCATATGATGCCCGAAGAAGCTTGAACCAGATCGCGCCGGAATGCCAGAACAATGGCTCAGCATGCAGAGCGGAACGGGACGCCTTCGGGCCAGGGGCCGCGGCGCAGTACGATGCCGTTGCAACCGCCACATGGCCTCAAGGGGCTGCATATCGCCAGCCATGAACAGCTCATGCGCGCGCTGCCAGTGGCCGCCGTGCGGGTGGCAAAACAGCCCGGTTTCTCGGTGATGTTGCTGCTCAATCCGGTGCTGGCACTCAGCCATTATGGCGTAACGCTGTCGCCCGCCATGCGCCATCATGTGCTTCATATGCTGCGCCATCCGCCGGCCCTGCGCGCCCGGCGTGATACGCTGGAAGCCAGCCTGCGCAAGACGTTGGGCGAGCCCGCGAAGCCCCTCAATCCAGCGTGGCTCGCACGCTTCGTCTTCGTCCGGCAGAAACTCATAGCCCTCGCAACTGAGAGCCAAAAGCCCAGCCACCGCCCGCGGGCGAATGCGGCGATGGTGGCGGCATTGCAGGCCGGCCTACCGGCGCCCACCAACCGCTATCCTGAGCTTCGCCATCGCATTGGTGTGACATCGCATCTGGGCCTCGCACCATTGCGCGAGCCGCCCGGGCGGCTCGACATGGCGGCGCCCGCGCCCAGCCTGCCACCCTCCGCTGCCGCCAGCCCGGCTACGCTCAGCATTGAGCAGGTATGGTTCTACAAGGATCTCGACCCGCTGGTCGCCGCCGTTGTGGAACTCGGCACCATCCAGGCCAGCGCCCGGCGCTTCCTCACCCCCGATGCCTTCCGCAAGACCATTACCGGCGAAAAATCAACCGCCTTTCGCGGCTGGATCAGCGACTTGCGCATTCATGACCGGCCAGCCGGGCCCCGCGCATGAGCCGCACCACGAATTTCGACTATTGCGTGCAGCTGAGCATCGCCGCCATCCGCGCCATCTTCCACCTCGCACTGAAGAACGAGGCGCTCTTCCCACATAATCTAGGCCCTTTCCCCCGCAACTATTCTGGTCAGCAGGTCAGCGTGGCCGTGGCCCTGCTGGATGATATGGACGCACCGGCCGATCTGACCTTCGGGCCCGATAATCAGATCATCTTCGCCCTCCCGTTGCGCTTGACCATCCAGGTGCCCGACAGCCCAGATCCCTCACTCTCCACCGTCAGCCTCGCAGCCACTGTGCTGGCGCCGGGGGGGCTGAAAACCTGGCCGGAGAATGGCGAGGACCGGCTGGGCGTCGATTTTGTCGGCATCACCGCCGCCAAGGTGCAGGTCCCCGTGGTCACCGGGCTGCCCGCGCTTGATGCCCACCGCTTCGCCGCTGCCCTGCACGCAAAATATCTCGCCCTGCCGCCGCACAGCTTCGCCGCCGCCGGCGGCACGCTGGTGATCTATGACGGCACCCGCGATGCCACGCTCACCCCGCCCAATGCCCCGGGCAATCCGGAAATCACCTGCAGCATCGTGCCGCAAGGCGCGAAAAATTGGCTGCGGGTGGTGCTGCCCATCCATGCCAGCGTGCCCGCGGCCGTGGGCTTCAGCGCCTATGGCTCCATCACTTTCCACCGCGAGATTGTGCCGGGCGACCGGGTGGTGAGCGTGGACATGTCGGTGGAGCCGCCCGCGCCGCTCAACACGGTGGTGGATTTTGACACCCTGCACCCAGCCAAGGCGGTGGTGATCGCCAATCTCACGCCGCTGGCCATTGGCCGCATCGCGCAATTCGGGCCGGTCAAGGAGCCCTGGTTCACCGACGCCGACGCCAAACAGGCGCTGGCCGAGGAGGCGGCGGCCTATCTCAACGGCCGGCGCTTTCCCCTCTATACCCCCCATTCGGGGGATCCGGCGCGGCCACTCGCCACCCCGGTCGGTTTTCTGCTGCCGGCCGATGGTGTGCTGGCCATCATGCTCAACCGCTTCGACACTTCCGTGGCCGATGCCGCCCCAGACGCCTTCCTGGGCGGTAATGACCTTGCCTTGGCAACATCACGCCGGCTGCTGGATGAGACCATCGCCAAAGCCATCAAGGAGAAATTCAAGGGCCTGGATAGTGGCGCCTCTGAAATCCACACCGACCAGGGCGACGCCACCCTCAAATCCCTTACCGTCACCCCCAGCGACCCCGGCGCCCATGGCGAGGCGGAAGGCCATTTATGGACCTCCGGCGAGGCAGAGGTGCATATTGATTGCTGGCCCGACCCCGATGTTACCTTCGACGGCCCAATCTTCCTGCGCCTGTTGGTGACCGAAACGCCAGATCGTTGCGACTTCACCGTCCAGCCGGTGATGGGCGAATTCGATGCCGGCCAAAGCTGCTGCGATGTTTTCGTCGATCTGATCATCCCCGTCGTCGGCTGGATCATGCTGGGCGTGGTCGAGACGATGATCGACAAGGTCGGCGGGGAATTGGCGGCGAAATTCGCCGAGGGCGAGGCCCAGCAGGTGCAACCCATCCCACCCGTCGTGGTTGGTGTCGCAGAATTGCAGGCCTGCCTCGAATCCATCAGCGTCAGCAGCCAAGGCCTGATGATGCCCGGCAAGCTGCGCATCCGCCGCGAGGGCGCCAGCTTCGAGGATCTTCAAGCCTCGGGGAACCTGCCGCGCCCATGAACCCACACCACCCCAAATGACAGGAGAAAGCGCCATGCCGACCGTGAGAGGCTTCGTCGAGCGCCTGGAGGTGGGCCGCGCCGGCTTGGTGACGCTGACCCTGCTGCATGAGGATGGCAGCCACCAGGATTACCGCATCCCCGATCTCGATGCCGATCCGGAGCGCTTTAACGAGTACCTCTCCAAGCTGGCCCTGCTGCGCGACGCGATGGACCGGGCGGAGCCGGTGGAGGTTGAGTATGACGGCAAGGAGGGTGCCAGCCGCGGCCTGGTCCGGGTGGCCGGCATCACCCGCGACCAACTGGCCGGCCCGGGCAAGACCCAGCGGGTGATGGTGAGCGTGGTCGGCGCGGTGATCGGCACCGCGGTTGGTGCCGGCCCGCATATGGAAAGCGCTGATGTGGCAACCATTATCGGCATGGCGGCCGGTGGTAGGGTGCAACGCTACGTGCTCGACATGCAGATCCCCGAGCGTGCGGTGGCCCAGGCGCAACTTGGCGCCCTGCTGCGGGCGCAGGAGGCCGGGGCCGCGGTCAGCCTGGAGGTGACGGCCGAGAGCCTGCGCATCGTGGCCGTGGGGGTGGGTGACATTGACGAGCAAGGCAGCGCCAGCGCCCTCGATACGATCGATGGCTTTGTCGAGAGCATCGCCCATTCGCCCTTCGCCACCAGCTTCTCTGGCACCGCCCAGGTGATGCTCACCAGCGCACCGCCCTTTAACGGTGCCGGCAATATGGTGCCCCTGGAGCCCTTCACGCCACAGCCGGTGCCTTTGCTGGTTGCCGCCGGCTCGGCCGAATACAAGCTTTTCGTGCTGGCCCTGGCCGATAAGCTGCGGGTGCGGGTGATGCTCGCCGCTGCGGCGCGCAGCCATGACAAGGTCACGAACCGCGTGGTCGAGGGCGCGAACTTCACCATGATGGTGGCGCCGGGCATTGAGGCCAATATGGCACAACCGCTGCTGGTGCGCGGTGCCCGGGTGCTTCATGCTTTATGCTCGGCCAGCCGGCCGGTATGGATCGAGGTGCGTCGGCGTTCGCTCGATATCGGCCCCGAGGCCGCCTGCACCGAAGGCGTCCCCACCTCCGACCTCACGGTGCAGACCATCCGCGACCTGCATCTGCCCTACGCTGCCGAATGGATCGGCTGGGGCTGCTTCAATCATGGCGTCTATCGCTTCCAGTTCAGCTTCACCTCCGCCTTCGAGATTTTGGTCGATGGCGAGGCACTGTGCATCCATGCCTCCGCCGATGGCTCAACACGCTTCGCCCATGCCTGCCTCGAAGGCGACCACCAGGTCCGCGTGGTGCTGCCAGCCTGGAGCTGCGCGCAGGTCTTCGACATGGACGTCTACCGCATTCGATAAGGGAGGGCCGCAATGGCCGACGAGACCGAGACACTGATCATCACCCAGCCTGAGGCAAAGAATTTTCGCCATCAGGGCGCACTGTCGCACAGCACGGCCGAGGGCAAGCCCCTGGTCCATATGCTGCTATGGGATGATGATTGCCCCTGCAGGGTGGAAGGCCGCGTGGTACTGGCGGGCGACCCCCAGGCCCCCTTCGCCCATCAGGTGGAGCATCGCTTCCCCGATGGCCACCAGCAGGATCACCGCCTGCACACCGCGCTCGACCGCCCCCTCCATCACGCGCTGCAAATGCGCACGCCGTTGCAGGTGCGCTTTTGCAACACCTGGCACATCGCCTCCGACTATACGGTGGAGGTGGCGTTGGCCGGGCGCTCCTTCGCCAGCATCCGGCTCACCGGTGCAACCGTCGCCCGGCCCCAGCCCTGCGACGAGCCTTGCCCAGCGCCCACCGTGCTGCAGCCGATCCATCCATGAGCGGGACCAAGCCACCGGGCGAAGACTTGTCGCGCAGCCTCGCCAGCATGATGCAGGCAGCGATGGGCATGGGCTCGGCGTTGGCCCGCAGCGCCGCGGAGGCCACCGCGCAAGGCCGACAGGTTGCGCCGCCCGTGGCCGAGACGGGGCCGATGGCCGAGATCATCCATTATGGCGCGGCGACGCTGGGCAATATCGTGGCGCTGGCCGGCTGCCGGCCCGGGCCCGCAGCCGGCCGCCGCCTCCCGCCCCGGCCCGGTGGTGCGCCCCGGCGCGGGGCTTCGCGTCCCGCTATCCATCGAAAATCCCGGCGCCGAAGCCATGCAGGACATCACCCCCCGTCTTACCCGGTTGGAGCATGGCGGCCAGGATGTGACGCCCCTGGTACCCGAGGGCGCGGTGCGCTTCGTGCCTGAGCAACTCAGCGTGGCCCCGCGCGATTTCGAAAAGCTGACGGTCTTCCTGGGCGTGCCCGCAGCAGCGCCCGAGGGCCGTTACCGCGCCATCATCGGTCTCGGTGATGGTTTCGGCGAGGTCGCGATCGATTTTTCGGTGCGCGCCCCCAGCCCCGCCTGATCAGCCGCGCGCGGTTTTGTCGCGCGGCGTATCAAGAAAATTCTCCACCGTCTCCACTGTGACGACATAGCCGGTGGCAACAGCGTCAAAGCCCAGATCCACCAAGCGATGGGTGCTATGGCGCAGGCCGGCAAAGAGCGCGTTCTCCCGCCCCTGGGCCAGCGCCTTTGGACTGGCCAGGCGGTCGCGCAAATTCTCCGATACGTTCAGCAGCATGGCCAATTCGCGCTCGGCCAGCCCGCCCGCATCCTCCACCGTGCGGCGGGCCTGCCGGGCCAGGTCGCGCGCCGCGCGCACCACATCATTCAGCCCCGCGGCCATATCCGCCGGAGCCGCCACGGTTGCAATGGTCTCGTTCATGCTCATTCCCCTTTCGATGGGCGCCTTGCCTGCAACGCGCAGAACATTCTCCTCGGTCACTGCCCGCAGTTCGGGCGCTAGGCGGAACACCATATCCTCGGCCGCACCGAACTCCTCGACGACAAGCCCAGGGCAGAGCGCGCGCAGCCGGGCAATGGCCGCCTGCACCACCGCCTCGGGCGCCGAGGCGCTCGCTGTCAGCCCAATAGCGGCGCGGCCATCCAGCCAGGCCGGATCAATCTCCTCGGCCCTTTCGATCAACCATGCCGGCGTGCCGGCATCCTCCGCCACCTCGCATAATCGGCGGGAATTCGAACTATGCGGAGCGCCGATCACCACAATGGCCTCGGTCAGCCCGGCCATGCGGCGCACGGCATTTTGCCTATTTTGCGTCGCATAGCAGATATCCTCGCCAAACGGCTCGACAAGTTGCGGAAATCGGCGCCGGAGCGCGGCCACGACCCGCGCCGTCTGCTCCACCGCCAGCGTCGTTTGCGTGACGAAGCCAACCGCGCTGCCAGGCGGCAACTCGGCCGCCTCCGCCTCCACCTCGGATTCGACCACGATGATCCGCCCCAGCCCCTGGCCGAAATGACCAAGGATGCCCAGCACCTCCACATGGTCGCGATGGCCAATGACGATGACCGATCGCCCAAGCCGCGCATGCCGCGCCACATCCAGATGTAACTTGGTGACCAGCGGGCAGGTGGCGTCAAACAGCCGCAGCCCACGCTCGCGCGCCGCCTGATGCACCTGCGGCGCCGCGCCATGGGCGCTGATCACCGCCACCGCGCCTGGGGGGATTTCCGCCACCTCCTCGACAAAAACCGCCCCTCGGGCCGCCAGCCCATCAACGACGACGCTGTTGTGGACAATGGCGTGGCGCACAAAGACCGGCGGCCCGAAAGCATCAAGTAAGGCCTCAACGGTCAGAATGGCGCGGTCCACCCCGGCGCAAAAGCCGCGCGGATTGGCCACGAGCAGGCGCTTGTAAGGCTGCACAAAATCCATCCGCCAACCCTAGGCGGATCTGCGGGAATTGGAACAGGAATCGGCGCTGCTCGCGCAAATGCGATACTGCGCCGATGGTTGCCATGGCGCGCATCACCACAACCATCAGCCAGGCATCGCAGCCCGCCGCGCCAGCCCGGCCAACCCAGGCTCGGCCACGACAATCAGCCGCAGCGGCATATCACCAAGCCAGCCGGCAAACCGCCCCTTGGCGACAAAGCGCCGATGAAATGCCGCATCCTGCAGCCCCGCCCGGCGCGCGTTCAAGAGACTGCCACTCAGGCAAACGCCGCCCCGTGCCCCCGTCGCCAAAGCGAGGCTGCCGCAAAATCCTGCGAGCAGGCCCAGATACATCGCCTCCACCACTGCTTCATCATCGCAGCCCATGGCCTCGGCCAAATGGCCAAAGCCAGCCCCGCACAGCGCCCGCTCGGCCGAGGCATGGCCAAAACGCGCCCGCAGCCGCGCCAGCACCGCATCCTCTCGCGCATCGGCACCGGCTAGGGTGGCATGCCCGCCCTCGGTCGCCACCGGCCCATGGCCTGGCACATGCAGCGCCACACCCAGCCCCGTGCCGGGGCTGACCAGCAGCATCGGCGCGGTGGCATCACCCATTCCCCCGCCAAGATGAATTCCATCCGCCGGGGTCAAATGCGGCAAGAGCCAGGCTTGCGCCTCCAGGTCATTGAGCAGGGTCACCCGCTCAATCCCCAACCGCTCCGCATCAATTTCGCCCCAATGGCTATTGGTGAGCGTGCAGCGGCAGCCCCGCACCGGCCCCGCCAGCGCCAGCAATGCCCGCTCTGCCTGCCGCTCTGCCAACGCCACGGCCAATGCGGCATCCAGGCTGGAAAAATCCGCCACTTTGAGAATCAGTGGCTCTGAATGCCCGCCCGCACCATCCGCCCAGGCAAACCTCGCATGCGTGCCGCCGATATCGGCCAGCAGCACCCCCTGCCTCACAGCGCCAGTGGCATGCCATGCGCCAGGGGTTCGAGCAGTTCTTCGATCTGGCTGCTCTCATCCCATTCCAGCGCGACCGTCACCACGGTCACCGCGGCGCGGTATTTTTCGGGAATGCGAACGAAATCCTTGCGCGTCGTCACCGGCGTGGCGCGCAGGCTCGCCGCTTCCTTCAGCAGCGCCTCCATGTCGCCATCATCGAAGGGGTAATGGTCGGCAAAGGGGACACGGCCGGCCAGGATGGCGCCAGCCTCGGTCAAGGTCGCGAAGAATTTCTGTGGATTGGCGATGCCGCAAAATGCCATCACCGCCCGCCCGGCTAGCGCCGCCGCCTCCGGCCCCGGCACCAGCCGCGCCCGCAGGACCCGCAAACCCGGGGGCAGGGCGGCCAGCGCCCCAGTCTCATCAGGCCCGATCAGCACCGCCGCATGGCAGCGCGCCGCCGCCGCCGCCACGGGCTCCCGCAACGGCCCCGAGGGGATCACCCTGCCATTGCCAAAGCCATAACCGCCATCAATGGTCAGCAGTGAGAGGTCTTTCTCCAGCGTCGGATTCTGCAGCCCATCATCCATCACGATGGCCTGCGCCCGTGCCGCGACCGCCGCCTGTGCCCCCGCCGCCCGATCGGCCGAAACCCAGGTTGGCCGCTCATGCGCCAGCAACAGGGCCTCATCACCCACATCGCGCACGGTGTGCAGGGTTTCCACCACCCGCACCGGCCCCTTCATAGCGCCGCCATAGCCGCGCAGCAGGAATTGCGCGCCCACGCCGCGCCGGGCCAGGCGACGGCCAATATCCATCGCCAAAGTCGTCTTGCCCGCGCCGCCGGCGGTGGCATTGCCACAGCACACCACGGGAATGGGCGCCTTCCAGCCCGGCGCTGCCATGCGCCGCGCCGTCGCGCCGGCATAGACCGCCGCGATGGGGGAGAGCAGCAGAGGAAATATTCCCCCACCGCCTGACCAGAAACCTGGGGCGCGCATCAAGGCGTTTGGTGTTCCCGTTCCGCTTCAGGCGCCCAAACCTCGCTCCCTTCTGGAGGGGGTTTAGCCGGACGCAACCATTGTACGATCTCATCGGCCAGCCGATCCGCCGTGCCGGTGGCCTGCTGGGCAACCTCACGCGCGGCTTCGGCCATCCGCCTAGCCTCGTCCCGGTTTGATAGCACATCATGCACCGCCGCCGCCAGCGTGGCCGCATCACCCGGCTCCACCACCCGCACGGCCCCAGCCTCGACCAGATCGAGCACCCGCTCCTGGAAATTACCGGTATGCGGGCCGAGCAGGATGGGGCAGCCCAGCCGGGCCGGCTCCATCGGGTTCTGCCCGCCATGCGGCACCAGGCTGCCGCCCACCAGGGCCACGTCGGCCAGGCGATAGAACAGCCCCAATTCGCCCAGCGTATCGGCGACATGCAGTGCCCCTGGCGCCTCGCCCAGCGATCGCCGCGTGCCACCCACCAGCGCCGCCACCTCTGCCCCGCGCTCCGGATGGCGGGGGATGATGATGGTGCGAAGCCCTGGGTGGCGCGGCGCCAGCAGCGCATGGGCGGCGGCAATGACCAATTCCTCGCCAGGATGGGTGCTGGCCGCGACGAAGGTTTTCCCATCATGACGCAGCGCCGCCAGCGCCGCCGGGTCATGCGGCAGGGGCGGGGCGGAGGCCTTGAGGTCTCCCGAGGGCAGCATGCCCACCGCCCCCAACTGGCGCAGCCGGGCCTCATCATTGGTGCTTTGCGGCTGGATCAGGCTAAACCCGCGCAGCATCCGCCGTGCCGGCCCCGGCGCCCAGCGCCGCCAGGTCTCGGCCGATTTGAAGGAGATGCGGGCATTCACCAGCGCCATGGGCACCCGCACATGCTTGGTGGCCAGCAGGCGGTTCGGCCAGAGTTCAGATTCAGCGAAGATCGCCACCGTGGGATTCCACCCCGCCAGAAACCGCGCCACCCAGGCCAGCACATCAATTGGCGCGTAGCGATGCTGTACCCTGTCGCGCAGATGCGTAGGCATGCGCTCCATGGTCAGCTTCGCCGAGGTGACCGTGCCCGTGGTGAGCAGGAAATGCGATTCGGGCAGCCGCTCCGCCAGCGCCTCGATCAGCGGCAGCAGGGAAAGCCCCTCGCCCACGCTGGCACCATGCAGCCAGATCAGCGTGCCGGGCGGCCGGTTGGGATTGCGGCCATAGCGCTCCTCCAGCCGGGCCAGATCCTCCTTGCCGCGGCTCGCCCGCCGTTTCAGCCAGAAGGGTATGAAAGGGGCGGCGGCGGAGGTGGCGAAATGCCACAACAGGCTCATAGCGGTGCTATCCCAATGGCGCGGTCAGCGGCCTCAACAATCGCGGTCAGCGCCGCCTCGATGGCGGGCAACGCGGCCTCAGCCCCGTCGCGCGGCACGAGAATGGCCGGCCCCACGCACACCACGCCGCGGCCAAAGGGCAGGGGCAGCATCATCCGGTCCCAGCTTTTCAGCCGAATGTGATGGCTGGAGGCGGCGGCGGTGGGCAGCACCGGCATGCCCGATGCCGCCGCCAATTGGGCAATGCCCGGCGCCGCCCGCCGGCGTGGCCCGCGCGGGCCATCGGGGGTGATCACCACCATGGCCCCGTCGCGCAATTGCCGCAGCAGCACCCGCAAGCCAATCGCGCCGCCGCGTGAACTGGAGGCATTCACCATCTCGATCTCGAAGCGCCGGACAACCTGACCAATAAACCGCCCATCGCGATGGCGCGAGACCAGCACATGGCAGGGGCCACGCTCCAAGGCCGGATTGCCGCGCCGGGCGCGGCGCCAGAGTGCTGGCATGAGCGGCAGGCGTTCATGCCAAAACCCGGCAATGACGGTGGGGTGCTGCGCCAAAATTCCAGGCAATTGCTCATGCCCCATCATCCGCCAGCGCGTGGTGGCATAGACGAAGGCAAGGTAAAGCCCAAGCAGCCATGCCCCCATCGCCTGCACGAAAGGCTTGCGCATCAGGCGTTTGAACATGGCAGTCCATGGTGCATCCAATGCTTGGTAGCGACGGCGAAACGCTGACGCAACAGGGCGCCGGCTTCAAGCCACCCCGTCGCCTCAGCGTTGATGCATGATTTCCGGCAGCAGCGCGAGTTGCCGGCGGAAACTCGCGGCGCAGGCCGGCCAGGAAAACCGCTCGGCATGGGCCCGGGCCAGGTCACGCGGGCAATCCAGCGCCGCCAGGCAGGCGCTGCGCAAATCCTCATCCAGCACGCCGCCCGGGCTATCCGCCACCACATCAAGCGGCCCCATCACCGGATAGGCGGCGACAGGCGTGCCGCAGGCCATCGCCTCCAGCAGCACCAGGCCAAAAGTGTCGGTGCGGGAGGGAAAGACGAAGACATCCGCGGCCCTATAGGCGGCCGCCAGACCCTCCCCCATCCGCCAGCCGGCGAAATGCACATCGGGGAAGCGCTGCGCCAGTTCGGCCCGCTGCGGCCCATCGCCCACCACCACCTTGGTGCCCGGCAGGTCGAGGCTGAGGAAGGCCTCGATATTTTTTTCCACCGCCACCCTGCCGGCATTGAGAAAGATCGGCCGTGGCAGATCGGCAAAATCATCCGAAGGACCGGGCGAAAAGAGTGAGAGATCCACGCCGCGGGTCCAGGGCAGCACACGCTTAAAACCCCGATTTACCAATTCGCTGTGCAGGCTCGGCGTGGCGGCAAAGGTGCCGGCCCCGGCATTATGGAAGCGGCGCATCACCGCCCAGGCCATGCGCGGCGGAATGCCGGTGCGGGCGTGCAGATATTCCGGGAAGCGGGTGTGGAAGCTGGTGGTAAAGGGCCAGCCCCGGCGCAGACACAGCGCCCGCATCGCCCAGCCGAGCGGGCCTTCAGTGGCAATATGCACCGCACTCGGCCCAAAACTATCGGCCAACCGCGCCAGGCGGAAGCGCGGCAGCAGCGCCAGCCGGATCTCCGGATAGCTGGGCATCGGCAGGGTATGAAAACGATCGGGGCCGATCACCTCCACCGTATCGCCCATGGCGCGCAATTCATCGGCCACCGTGGCCAGGGTGCGGACCACGCCATTGACCTGTGGCGCCCAGGCGTCGCTCACCATCAGAAGGCGGATGGGAGAAAGGCTGCTCTCAGGGCGCTCCAGCGTGGCGAGTTCGCTCAAGCGGGAACCGGCTCCGTCACGGCCACAGGATTGCGCCACATGCTCAGGCGGTTCTCCGCCGCCCAGTCGATCAGCCGGAACTGCCCAGTGGCGTCCTCGACCAACGCGGTGCAACTCTCCACCCAATCGCCGTCATTCATGTACATCACGCCATTCACCTCACGCATTTCAGCATGGTGGATATGGCCGCAGACCACGCCATCCAAACCGCGGCGCCGCGCCTCATTGGCCAGCGCCCCCTCGAAGCGGTCGATCGCCTTGACCGCCTCCTTCACCTGGCGCTTCAGCCATTGCGACAGTGACCAATAGGGGTAGCCGAAGCGGCGGCGAACATCATTGAACACCCGGTTGAACACCAGCGCCCAGTCATAGGCCCAGTCACCCAGCAGTGCCAGAAACTTGGCATAGCGGATCACGCCATCGAATTCATCGCCATGAATAATAAGGTATTTGCGGCCATCGGCGGCCTCATGCACCGCCTCGCGCAGCAGCTTCACGCCGGCGACTTCGAGGCCGAGCCATTGCCGGAACACCTCGTCATGATTGCCGGGAATATAGGTGACCCGCGTGCCGGCCTCGGCCTTATCGAGGATCATCCGCACCACGGTGTCGAATTCCTCATGCCAGTACCAGCTCTTCTTCAGCCGCCAGCCATCCACCACATCGCCCACCAGATAGAGATGGTCGCAATCCGTGCGGCGGAGAAAATCGATCAGGAAGTCGCTGCGGCACCCCCTGGTGCCGAGATGAAGGTCCGAGATGAAGACGCTGCGGTAGTGTGTCTTGGGTCCGGTGTGTTGCATGTCCGACTACCCTATCCGTTCGACTCTGGATTCGTTGAAAGATTTCGCGCCCCGAATAGACGGCAAGGGAGCCATGTCGCGTGAAGTTTGCGTGAAGCAAGCGGAAGGCGGTGGTCAGACCTGACGTGCGCGCAGGGCTCGTCATTGCCTCGTCTTTAAACCGCAACCACATCGTCATGTCACGCGTTTATCGCCATGATGTGTTGGTCATTTTCAATCCTGTCGCGGGTGGCGCGCGGCGCAGATACCTGACGCGTGCGCTCAGCGCCTTGCGCGCAGCCGGCGCCACGGTCGAACTCGCCGAGACCGCGCATGCCGGCCATGCCCGCGCCATCGCGGCCGAGGCTGCACAGCGCGGCGCGAGGCTCGTGGTCGCCGCCGGCGGCGATGGCACGGTGGCCGAGGTGGCAGCAGGGCTGCGCGGCAGCGGCGCTGTTCTGGGATTGCTGCCGCTCGGCACCGCCAATGTCCTCGCCCATGAGCTGGGCGTGCCGCTGCGGCCGGAGAAGGCCGCTGCGGTGCTGCTGCATGGCCGTCAGGTGATGTTGCATCCCGGCCTCGCGCTCTGGGAGGATGGGCGTGAGCGCCTCTTCGTGCAGATGCTGGGCGCGGGGTTTGACGCCGCCGTGGTGCGGGGCATTGACCCGGCCGAGAAGCGCCGCCTGGGCCGGGGCGCCTATTTGTTAGAGAGCCTGCGGCAACTGCGCCGCTATGATTTTCCCACCATGGCACTGGCGCTGGATGGCGGCACCTTCCAGCCCGCCGCCAATGTGATCATCAGCAAGGGGCGCTACTATGCCGGGCGCTATCGCTGCCTGCCGGGGGCGGACCCGCTGCAGCCAGGCTTCGCCGTGCTGCGCTTCACCCGAGCCGGCGCCTTTAATGCCATGCTCGCCGGCCTCAGCTTGCCGCTGCACCTGATGCATCGCCTGCCCGGCGCCTCACTGCTGCGCGCCGATTCGGTGGCGCTGCGGGCCGAGGGCCCGGTGCCGCCCGCCCAGGCCGATGGCGATTTCGCCGGCCTGCTGCCCTTGCGGGTGGAGAATGTGCCGCAGCCCATCCCCTTTCTCGTGCCGCGGGATTGACGCGCTGGCCCGGCATGCTGGCATGGCGCCATGAACCTCGACACATGCCTCGCCCATCTCCCACGCGCCTATCCCGGCCCCGGCGGCGCGGTGGCCGTGCTGCGCGGCGGCGAGGTGCTGGCCCGCCATGCCTGGGGCTATGCCAATGCCGAAAGGCGCATCCCCTTCACCCCCGGCAGCCTGTTTCGCGTCTGCTCCATCACCAAGCAATTCACCTGCGCGGCAATGCTCGATGCCTTCCCCGACCCGGCGGTGCTGGATGGCGATGTGCGGGCCATGCTGCCCGGGCTTATGGGCCTGGTGCCGGGGGCGTTGCACCTCGCCCATAATCAATCAGGCCTGCGGGATTATTGGGCCGTGGCCATGCTGCATGGCAGCCCGGTGGAGGCCCCCTTCGGCGATGCCCAGACCGCGCGGCTGCTGGGCGGCACCACCAGCCTGCATTTTGCCCCCGGCAGCCGCTACTCCTATGTGAACCAGAATTTTCGCATCCTCTCCGACATCCTGGCCAACCGCGTCGGTCGGGATTTCGCCACCCTGCTGCGCGAGCGGGTGCTGCAACCCGCCGGCATGGCCAGCGCCATCCTGGCCGCCGATACCCGGGCGCTGCCCGATGGCACCGAGGGCTATGAGGGCAATGTAGCCACCGGCTTTCGCGCTGCCGAGAACCGCATTCTATGGACCGGCGATGCCGGCCTCGCCGCCTCCCTCGATGATATGATCGCCTGGGAGCGCTTTATCGACACCACGCGCGACGCCGCCGATGGGCTCTATCGCCGGCTCTCGGCCCCGGTGCATTTCGCCGATGGCGCCCCCGCCCCCTATGGCTTCGGCCTCGGCCGAGGCGAGGAATTCGGCCGCGCCATCACCGGCCATGGCGGCGCGCTGCGCGGCTGGCGCAGCCACCGGCTGCATATGGCGGCCGAGCGGCTCTCGGTGGTGGTGCTGTTCAACCATTTCGGCGATGCCGCCAGCGCGGCGTTGGACCTCTTGGCCGCAGCCTTGGGCGAGTCCCGCCCCACACCTGAACCGCGCCCCGCCCTTCCAACTTGGCTAGGCGCCTATCGCGACCCCGAAAGCGGGCTGGCCGTGCGCTTCGATGCCACCCAAGATGGCCGGGTGCGGCTACGCTTCGGCCATGGGCCTGAACTGCTGGAGCCAGCCGAAGACGGCTCCGCCAGCAATGGCCGGACACGGGTTTTTACCCGCGGCGGCGCCCCCATCATGGCCCGTCCACAAGAAAATTTCACCACCACACTGCAGCCGGCAGCATCGGGCCAATCCAGCGGCATCGCCGGCCAATATCGCTGCGCGGAACTGGATGCCACGCTCACCATCACCGAGGCCGGCGGCGTGGCCTATGGCGGCTTCGGTGGCTTTCTCGGCCAGGGCCGGATGGAACTGCTGGAGCCCATCGCCCAGGACCTCTGGGCCCTGCCATGCCCCAGGGCGCTGGACCACACCCCTCCAGGGGATTGGACGCTGGATATCACCCGCGACGCCGGCGGCGCGGCAACCGGCATCACGCTAGGCTGCTGGCTGGCCCGTGGGCTGCGCTACCAGCGGGTTTAGCTCAGCATCGCCCGCTCATATTGCAGCGGCCATGCCTGGTCCGAATGCAAAGCGCGGGCGGCCAGCAGCGGCCAGCTCGGCTCGGCCATCAGCTTGCGGCCCATCAGAATCAGGTCCGCCCGGCCATTGGCCAGGATTTCCTCGGCCAGATCGGGCGTATTGATCATCCCCACCGCGCCAGTGGCGATGCCGGCCTCGCGCCGGATCGTCTCGGCGAAGCGCACCTGATAACCCGGCCCCGGAGCGATTTTTTGCCGCGGATCATTGCCCCCGGTCGAGCAATCCATCAGATCGACCTGACCGGTGGCGGCCAGCATGCGGGAAATCTCCACCGCATCAGCCATGGTGAGGCCCCCCTCCACCCAATCGGTGCAGGAGAGGCGAACAAACAGCGGCAACTCCGCCGGCCATTCCGTGCGCACCGCGGCCACCACCTCCAGCAGGAAGCGGGCACGCCCGGCCAAATCGCCGCCATAGCCGTCATTGCGCTGATTGCTCAGCGGGCTGAGGAATTCATGCAGTAAATAGCCATGCGCCGCATGCAGGTCGATGATCTTAAAGCCGGCCTCGCGCGCCAGTTTGGTCGAATGGACGAATTCGGCGGTGACGCGGGCGATATCCTCCAGGCTCATGGCGCGCGGCACATGATGCCCGGGGGCAAAGGCCAGCGCTGACGGGCCAATCACCTCCCAGCCGCCATCGGCAATGGCATGCGGCCCGCTGCCCTGCCATGGCACATGGATGGATGCCTTGCGGCCAGCATGGGCAAGCTGCACCGCAGGCACCGCGCCCTGGCTTTCAATGAAGGCAACAATACGGGCCAGCCCATCACGCTGCGCCTCATTCCACAGCCCCAGGCATTTGGCAGTGATCCGGCCCTCGGCCGAAACATGGGTGGCCTCGGTGCAGATGATCCCCGCCCCGCCGGTCGCCCGCGCGCCCAGATGCACCATGTGCCAATCATTGGGCATGCCATCGACGGCGGAATACTCGCACAAGGGCGAGAGCATGATGCGGTTCTTCGCCGTCACACCGCGAAAGGTGATAGGACGAAACAGATGCGGGTCACGGCCCGGCTTCTGAAGGCGGCGATTATCCTCGCCGGAATTGGGACCCTGGGGGGAAGTGGCTGTGCTCATGCACCCAGGTTAACGCCACCCCGCGCGGCTGTCACACCTCCACCACGACATAACTATTCTCCACCGCCACGCTGAAGGATTCGGCGGCCAGCAACTCGCCGCATTCCACATGCGCATCATAGGCCCGCGTCTTCACCCGGCGCGGATCAAAGAAGGATTTGCCGGTGCGAATGTCGAATTCCCAGGCATGCCAGGGGCAGCGCACCACCTCACCCCGGCGGGCATAATCATATTGGCCCGGCGCCGTGCTGCAGACATGCCCCATAATCTGCCCCGCCGAGAGCGAAGCCCCCTGATGCGGGCAGCGATCAGCCAGCGCAAAAAATTCGCCGCCCAGATTATAAACCACAATGCGCTTGCCGCCGGCTTCCGTCACATGCCGTGCACCCGCAGGGATGGCAGCCACCGGCGCCACCACATGCTTCACCACCCGTAAACCGCCCTTGCATTGCCGCCATAGATCGCCGCCCGCGTCTCGGCCGGCAGCCAACTCGGGATCGACAGCCGCGGATCATCAAAATCCCAATGCGGATAGTCGGAGGCATAGAGGATCTTATCCCAACCAATCCATTCCATCGTATCCCGCAAATGCTCCGGCCGCTCGGGCTCCTCGATCGGCTGGGTGCTGACCCAGACATGGTCGCGGATATACTCCGATGGCTTGCGCTTGAGATGCGGCACCTCGCAACGCAGGCTGGGATAAATCTTGTCCAGCCGCCAGGCAACCGAGGGCAACCAGGCCATGCCGCATTCGATCAGCACGATTTTCAGCCGTGGGAAGCGCTCAAACACCCCCTCCACCACCATCGAGATCAGCAGCGACTGGCAGGAGGTGGCATGCTCGCTCACCTCCTCGATATAGAAACTGGGCCAGCCGCCATTGGTCATCGCCCAGCCGGAATAGCCAAAGGCATGAATGCCCACCGGCAGCCCCGCCTCCTGCGCCGCCTCATAAATCGGCCAATAGCGCGGATTGCCCAGCGGCATGGAG
>Ga0114972_10001284_pt1 | contig 18867 bp, 13 predicted proteins | sample M_140807_EF_Meta_FD_87354 | JGI IMG/M metagenome (GOLD analysis project Ga0114972, IMG submission 87354) | Freshwater microbial communities from Lake Montjoie, Canada to study carbon cycling - M_140807_EF_MetaG | ecosystem: Environmental > Aquatic > Freshwater > Lake | place: Lake Montjoie... | reverse complement strand
GAGGAACTTCGCAACGCCGGCGGCGATCGCTCCGAAGAAAAAGAGAGCTCCGAGGCCGCGCGCTACCCAGAGCGAGCGGTACCACGGGGTCGCCTCGGCATCCGCCGAAGCCTCGTCTTGCCGGAGTTGCCGTAGAACCCCGCACTTCCAGTCGCGGTCAGGGTCGACCCCGAGCTGGCGTGATACGTCTCGCCGAAGCTGCACGAGCACGTACCGGTCCGCACCTGGGAGCGCATAGCTGCCTGCGAACCCGAGGCCGAGCACCGTCGCGTAGGTTGCGAGCACGCTCGGTGGCCCCTGACGAACCCGCTGAAGGCGCTGGAATAATTCGATGCCCGCGCTGGTGGTATTGAAACGCGTGGCCTGCAGCATGTACTGGCTCCACAGCGGCCGCAGATCGGGTGCGGTCATCGCCACCTCGTCAATGAGCGCGCATAGGGCGAACATTCCGTCGTCGGCGCTCTGCATGGGGAGGGCCAGCGTTTCGCGTGAGCGCTTGAGTTCGTCGAGCAGCCAGTTGGCGTGTTGCAAGACCACCTGCGCTGGGGGGCGTTGCGGGCACTGCCGCAGGAGGCAGGTCCACAAGAGCACATCCTGGCCAAAAACCCCGATCGACTGTTCCACGCAAGGCCGAGCTTAGTTAAAAGAAGTTCGGTACGAAAGTGTGCCGTCGTCTCGAAGGAGAAACTCGTGACTCGAATCGAAAGCATCGTTGCCCGTGAAATCCTCGACTCTCGTGGAAACCCGACCGTCGAAGTTGAGGTCATGCTCGAGGAGGGCCATGGCCGCGCCGCCGTTCCGAGCGGAGCCTCGACCGGGGAGCACGAGGCCGTCGAGCTTCGCGACGGCGGCACTCGTTACCTCGGCAAAGGCGTTCAAAACGCAGTCCGCAACGTCGAGAACGATCTCGCGCCTGCAATCCTTGGCATGAACGCCCTCGACCAGAGCGACATTGACCATGTGCTCATTCAGGTCGATGGAACGCCCAACAAGAGCAAGGTCGGTGCGAACGCAATTCTTGCGGTTTCGATGGCGGTCTCTCGGGCGGCCGCTGAGGCCGTTGGGCTTCCGCTGTGGCGCTACCTCGGGGGCGCGTCGGCGCGCGTGCTTCCTACGCCGATGATGAACGTCATCAATGGAGGCGTTCACGCCGACAGCGGTCTCGAGATTCAGGAATTCATGATCGTGCCTCACGGCGTTCCGACCTTTGCGGAGGCGCTACGTGCGGGGGCCGAGATCTTCCATACGCTGAAAAAACTTCTAAAGGAAAAGGGGCTCGCGACCTCGGTGGGTGACGAGGGTGGCTTCGCGCCGAGGCTCGCACGCAACGTTGAGGCGCTCGAGGTGTTGATGCAGGCCATCGAGAAGGCGGGCTACCGTCCCGGCGAGCAAATCGGACTCGCGCTCGACGCTGCCTTGACCGAGTTCTACGACAAGAAAAGCGACCGTTACACGTTTGACCGCGAGTCCCGCACCGCCGAAGAGATGGTGTCGACTTATGCGGACTGGTGCAGTCGCTTTCCCATTCTCTCGATCGAAGACGGCTGTGCCGAGGACGATGCGAGGGGATGGAAGCTGTTGACCGAGAAGCTCGGAAAGAGCGTGCAGCTCGTGGGTGACGACCTCTTCGTCACCAACATCGAGCGTTTGCAGTGGGGCATCGACGAAGGCCTCGCGAATGCGGTGCTCGTGAAGCTCAATCAGATCGGCACGGTCACCGAGACCCTCGATTGCATTCGAATGGCGCAGGATGCGGGGTACGGGCGCATCATCTCGCATCGGTCCGGCGAAACGGAGGACTCGTTCATCGCCGACCTCGCGGTTGCCACCAACGCTGGCCAGATCAAGACGGGCAGCCTGTCGCGCTCCGACCGCATTGCGAAGTACAACCAACTCCTGCGAATCGGGGAGGAATTGGGCGCGGGTCAAGCGTATACGGGAATTTCTCCGCTCGTCGCGTCACGTCGCGCCTAAGCCGCCACCGAACCCCACGCCCCACTTGCGACCACCGCGTTCGTGGGGCATACGCCCGGCATGGCGAAGAGCAAGGTAGCGGTCCTCAAGGTTCGGCCAGAGACCATCATCCAGGACATTCACCGCCTGTGCGAACTCGCGGGCGTGAAGCAGGCCCTCGACCCGAACGCGACGACGATCCTTAAGGACAACATCTCTTGGCACTTCCCGTTCCCAGGCGCCAACACGACGCCTTGGCAGCTCGAGGGAACGATCCTCGCCCTTAAGGAAGCTGGCTTCAAGGACCAGTCGTGCGTGCAGAACAAAACGGTCGTCACCGATGCGTTCAAAGGGGAGGATCTGAACAACTACCTCCCGATCCTGAAAAAGTACGACGTCCCGGTCCTTTACAACTTCAAGCCCGAGGACATGACGTGGATCGACTTCAAGCCGCGCGCCAAGATGCACGTGCTCGACCACATCTACCCGAACGGAATTCAAATCCCTGACTACTTCTTCGGGAAGAACATCGTCCACTTGCCGACGGTGAAGTGCCACATCTACACGACCACAACGGGCGCGATGAAGAACGCGTTCGGTGGGCTTCTCGCGACGCACCGCCACTACACGCACTCCTGGATTCACAAGACGCTCGTCGATCTCCTCGCGATCCAAAAGGAGATCCACTCAGGCCTCTTCGCGATCATGGACGGCACGACCGCCGGCAACGGTCCTGGACCGCGCACGATGATCCCTGTGATCAAGGACTACATGCTTGCGTCCTCGGACCAGGTTGCCATCGATGCCGTCGCGGCGAAGATGATGGGCTTTGACCCGATGAAGCTTGAGTACGTCAACGTGGCGCACAACGACAAGCTCGGTGTCGGCGACCCGCGCGAAATCGAGATCGTCGGCGACGACATTTCGAAGGAAAGCTGGGGCTTTTCGGTTGGCGACAATGCTGCAAGCACGGTCGGCGACTTCATGTGGTTCGGCCCGATGAAGCGCTTTCAAAAGCTCTTTTTCCACACGCCGCTCGTCAACGCGTTCATCTTCGGGAGCGAGGCCTACCACGACTATTATCGCTGGCCGATGAAGGACAAGAAGACCTTCGAGACGTGGATGAGTTCGACCCATTGGGGTGAGCTTTTCGCCGCGTATCGCCGAGGCGAAGCAGAGACGATCGCGAAGTTCGGCTGAGTTGGCTCAGCTCCTTGCGGGCTCTCAGGCGAAGTGAATCGGGGGCGAACCGAAGACCCTGTCAGGTCGACGGCGAGCCCTCGATGTCTTTCCGTGTCCGCACGTAAAGCGCCTCGAGCGATGCGAGCTCTGGCTTCTGCCGGCCACCCGCGATGTCCCAAATCGCTTCACGCACGGCAGTGTTGATCGGCGTCGGAATGCCGTTTTTCTCGCCTGATTTTACGACCTCGCCATTCAAGAAGTCGACTGCCGGCGGCCGCCCCCGCTCGATGGCTTGCAGCATCGAAGACCGCAGCCGCCGGTAGCGCGTACCGACCGCAAGGAGCAGCGCATGTTTTGCGAAGAGTGCAGGAGAGCCAAGCTTCGCGAGCCGTTCGTCTGCGCTTAGCGCGATCCACTCGAGGTCGATTGTTCCGCTGATTTTCTCGAGGTCCACCCCATCGGCTCGGGCAACGGACACGGCCTCGCTCATGATTTCGAGAGCGAGCCGTCGAACGAACCGATGCTTCAAAAGTGAGCCGAGCCGGTCTCCACCGATTGTTCCGAGGGAGGAGACGGCACAATTCAGCGCAAGCTTCGACCAACGCGCGCCGAGAAGGTTGCTGGTAAGTGTGACGGGGCCAATGGCTTCAAGCATGTGCCCGAGGCGAGTGAGGCGTTCGTCGACGCCCCCTTCGAGCCAACCAAGCACGAAGCCGCCCGACGAGGTGCGATCGATCGCGCCAGGTTCCAGCATCGAGGCGCCCCACGCGACGATGGCACCGAACACTCGTTCGGCGCCGACGAGCTCCGCGAGGCGAGGTTCGCAGAGCCCATTTTGAAGGCAGACCAGGGCGCCGGCATCGGAGAGATGCGCAGCCACTGCCCGAGCGGCATCTTCGACTTGAGGTGGTTGAGTCGCAAGGAGGATGAACTCGAAGGGCTCCGTCCCCGGTGGAAGTGCGCACGTAGCGCGGACCGCGACGTTGCCCAATGGGGACTCGCCTCGAATGACCAGGCCGCGCTCGTGCAGCGCATCGACGACGCTCTCGTCACGGACGAGGACAGTGACATCGACACCCAGGTGCAAGAGGTGTGCTGCGACGACTCCGCCGATGCCACCGCACCCGACGACGAGGACCCGCGCGTTCATGAAGCCGTGATGTCAGGGCGAAGGTAGGCGATCGTCCGGATCACCTCGACGAGTCGCTCGCGCTGGTCGAGGTTCAAGTCGAGAAACATCACGCCCATGCCTGGGTTGATGTTGTCGTGGAACGGCTTGACCTCGTTTACCCATTGGACGCGTCCGGTCATCACGAAGCCATCCACGGCGTCGCGCGGCGTGAACCGAAGCTTCAGATAGGTACCGATTGCGAGGGGCGTTTCCGTTCGCACGAAGATGCCCATCTCCGAGATGTTGGTGATCGACGCAAAAAGGAAGGTGTCTTCCGTCTCGCAATCGACGGCCCACGAGACTTCGAGCCGCTCGGATGAGCGTTTTTCCGAGGGATCCGTCATCGACGGCGGTTGGCTATCGGCCATCGGATCTAGGGCTACCGTTGCCCGAGGCGCGCGTCCACAATCATTCCGGCAGCGGAAAGCGGCGGACGACGATGCCGTGTACCGGCTCTTCGCTCGAGGCGTCCGTCCAGCCGATGGCGACGAAGCTCTCTCCAATGGCGACGGCGGGCGCGGAGCGCGGGTGCATGACGAGCGGATGCGATGCGAGAAAGTCTTCGTTTTGTCCGTCGACGTGGTTGTAACCGAAGCCAGCATCCACGCCGATGAAGCGGGCCCAGATCGTCCCGTCGCCCGCGCCCCATGTCGCTGCGAACCATCCGCTGCCACCTGCGACTGCGGGAGCGGCAGGCGCGGTCGCAGACGGCGCGTTCTCCGCCAGTGGCGCGTCCTGATCCCCCGAGCGCAGCTGTCCGTTCGCGTCGTAGCGTTGGAAGAGGATTTGCTCGCCGCTCTGCCAAACGACCACCGCCCTGCCGTCGGCTTGCGCGGCGACGTCAGGCTGATCTTGGATGCCGTCGGTTACGACGTTGACTTGCTTCGCCGTAACGGTAAGCGCGCCACCAGAGTCGAGTGCGGTCATGAAGATGTCGTCGTCGTTCGCTCCGGTGTACACGACCACCCATCCTTTGCTCGAGCCCGCGACATGCGGCTTGCCCTTCTTGGACATCGCGCCAAGTTCAATGTCGGCCCCGGCTGGCGTGAGTGCGCCGCTTGAATTCCAAATCCGGGCGCGAAGGGCGCCGCCTTGGTTCCAGACGACGAGGGCCGAGCCTTCTGGCCCCCCAGCGATATCTGCGGCTTCGCAGCTCGCGGTGGCGTTGGTGTTCACGATGATCGGCTCTTTGTCGGCGCAGCCTTGGTCACCGAGGGCGGATAGAGAGACGTTGTATTGTTGCGGCTGAACCTTGTTGTCGATGAAGACGACGGCGCTTACGCCGGCAGACACACGCGCAATGTTCGCTCCGCGTTGGTCGCGAGCGATGCCCGTCACGAGGGTGTTGCTGCACGTTGCCGGCAAACGCAGCTGCTTTGAAAGTGGCCCGCTCGCAATCGGCGTGAGGTTTGCCCGCATCGTTCGCAGGTTGATGTCGTTTCCGCCGAGACCTTCTTTGTCGGTGAATACGGCACGAAGCGAGCCCGCGACGTCGGTGGAGCCGCTTGCCCCGGAAAACGCGAGGGAAAGCTCCGACTTGCTGTTCGGGGTATTTGTCGTCGAGGGTGAGGTTCCTGGTGCGCTGAGGACGATCTCTCGCGCGCGGCAGTCGCATTCGCACACGTCATCCGTGACGATCGCGAGGCATGTGGCGTTGCCATCCGACGGGGCATTGCCGAGGCAATCGGTCATGGCCTGGATTCCGCTGTCGCACTGCTCGGTCGATTGAACCTTGCCGTCGTTGCAGCAGCCGGGCTCGTTGTAGCGCCTCACTTTCACCGCAACGTCCAGCGGGTCCTTGTCGATCGCGGCCGTTGTGCATCCTTCAGCGACGAGCTTGCCGCCGTTGGAAGCCAAAACGTGGAAGACGCGCTCCCCGTCGTCTTTGTCGAGTTTGATCGTCTTGCACCAACTTGCGCTGCCGCATCGGTCGAGGGGGAAGGTTTCCGGCTCGACTTCGTCCTTGACGTGGCCTGTTGCTGGGTTGCAGAGCGCGCCTTGGCTGACGCGCAACTCGACCGCGGTCGCACCGTCGAGCAAGCCCGCGGGGACGCGCAGATTCAAGCCAACGCTTGCCGATTCGCGGCTGCATGCCGCGGCGACAAACGTGCACGACCAAACGACGACGGGAGCCAGGACACGACGCATGGGCGAAGCATAGTCCGCGAAGAAATCGCGGAACAAGGAACATCGCGTGTTGGCGTCAGTAGGCCGAATCGCTTTGCGGCGCAGCGGGTCGGCTGTCCTTGGCACCTGCGGCACCGGCCGCCTTCGACGCCGGAGGCGCCGGCGCGGCCAAACCGCCTCGTCCGCTCGTCGCGCCCCCGCCGACTTGAAGCTCTTTTGAGGCGCGTTTGCGATACTCCGGGTTGTGCTCGAGTTCCGCGAGCAACTGTCGCGCTTTCGGGGCCTCGTCGAGTTCTCGGTAGCACTGGGCCGCTTCGAACGTCGCGTCGGCGCCGAATCCGCTCGATCCGTAACGCTCCCGCAGCCCGTCGTAGAGGACGACGGCCTCCTTGCAGCCGGCGTCGGCGCGGGCTGCCCGAGCTTCAAAAAGAGAGGCTTCGGCCGCATTTTTTCCGCCGGCGGCGCGGGCAGCGGAGAATTCGCGTCGCGCTTCTTTTGCGCGCCCATCCTTGAGGAGAGCGATGCCGCGCTCCAAGCTGGCGTTCCCGTCGATGGGTGCAGTGAACGCGTCGTTCGAATTGGACGACGGGCTCGGACTTGCAGCGCCCGGCAGCGGTGACGAACGCGGGTCACGCTGGCGGTCGGCGGCATTTTCCCCGACCGCGGCCGCCGGTCGCTCCGCTTGGGATGGGTGGCCAGCTTCGGCGGTGACCCGCATCGCGCCCGGCTTTGCTCGTAGCAACAGCAAACTCGAGCCAAGCACGAGGACCATGAGAGCTGCCATGGCGAGTTGCGGTCGCATCGCGTGGCTCCCAGCCCACGCGAGCGCACGGAGCAGCTTGGGCTGCCAGGACTCATCGCTCTCGGCACGACTCGTCGCCGCGAGGATGCGGGCTTCGAGGTCCGCGCTCGGTTCCTCAAGGGGCACTTGCGCAAGGGCGAGTGTCGCACGCAGACGTGCTTCGAGTTCCCGTGCCTCCGCGTCGGTCTCTAGCCGACGTGTGAACGCAGCGCGGTCGGCCTCGTCGAGCTCATCGAAGAGGTACTCCATCAGCTGGTGGTCGAACTTGTCGCGGTTCATGGTTTAAAACGCAGTGCGAAGCAGGGTGTTCACTTTGCGTTGCGGGCAACGTCTTCGTACTCGCTGAGCGCCTCTTGTAGTCGTTCGAGAGCGTAGCGCATGCGGCTCTTCACCGTGTTTTCGGGCGTTCCGGTCATCCGGGCGATGTCCCGAAACGGAACCCTCGCAAGCTGTCGAAGAAGAAATACCTCACGTTGTTCGGTCGGTAGGGCGTTCACGGCGAGATTCACCCTCGCTCCGATGTCCGCGCTGGCGACCGCGCGTTCGGCCGAGGCTTCGGGGCGCTCGTCGTGAACCAGATCGCCGAGTGTCGCGCCGCGGGCGTCACCGTCCCTGGAGAGAGGCTGGTCGAGCGAGGCGTGCCGCCTCAGGCCGGCCTTTCGCAGGTGATCGATGCAGAGATGCCGCGCAATGGCGTAGGCCCAGGTTGCGAATCGGGCTTCGTGCTTGAATGTCGAGGCGCTCTGGACGACCCGGACGAACATGTCCTGCGTCAGGTCTTCCGCGACCGCGCGGTCTCGCACCTGTCGCAGGATGAAGGTGTACATGGCGGTCTTATGCCGCGTAACGAGCACGGCGAACGCCCTTCGGTCGCCGCCCTGGAACTTCAGCATCAGGGTTTCGTCGGAGATTTCGTTCAAGTCTGCCAAACTCACCCCTGGCCGTTCCGTCCAGGGAGCGACCTCTGTCGCTCGCCGTGAACAAGACGATCGCGACCGCGGAAGGGTTTACCGCGCCCCCGATTTGTCGCCAATTCCGCCATCGGTTCTCGATACTACATTTCCGGCGAGGCCGTCCCCAGGCCTCTCATTCGGCCGTGGCATCGTCGGGCGGTTTTCCGTCGTTGCCAGCAACGTGGTGCGGGGACTACACTGCCAGCACCGGCCGCTCTACAGGCGCATTTTGCCGGTTTTCTTTGAGGAGTTTCATGGACTTCGGAGACCGCATGGGTCGAAAGCGTCGTCGCTCTGGCAGCGCGTGGTCAATCTTCGCGCTCGCGGGAACCCTGCTTGTCGGGAGTTCCGTGCTCGCGCAGCAGCCCCCGCAGCATGGTGAAGGGCACGAACCGGCATCGGTGCCCGCCGCTCCCACGGCGGCAGCGTCCTCCGCGCCGACCGCGGCGCCTGCGGCTCCCACCGCGGCGCCTGCGGCTCCCACCGCGACAGCCACTGCTCCAACCGCGACAGCCACGGTGGCGCCGACCGCGCCGACCGCGGCCCCAACCGCGGCAGCCCCGGCCGCCCCATCCGATGGTGCGACGTATAGCGTCAGGTTGCGAGATCTCCAGCAGCGAATCGACCAACTGAAGGAGCAAATCCGTCGTAGCCACACTCGGCTTTCGCTTCTCAGCGACACGATCCTGTCGAGCGGTGCGGCAGGCTCGCGCGCATCGATTCAATTCGAGAACAAGCTGTCGAACTTGTTCCAGGTCACCAAGGCTCTCGTCGTGTTGGACGGCGCCGTTCAGTACAACAAGAGCGACCGTTCCGGCGTGCTTGGCGAGCAAAAGACGATTCCGATCTTCAACGGCTCGATCCCGCCAGGCGACCATCTCGTTCAGGTCTTGGTGAACCTTCGGGGCAATGGGTACGGCGTCTTCTCCTACCTTCGAGGCTACAAGTTCGAGGTCCGCTCGAGCCACTCGTTCACCGCAGTGGAGGGAAAGAGCACCCGTCTTCGCGTCATCGCTTACGAGAAGGGCGGTGCAACCACACCACTCGAGGAGCGACCCGCGGTGCGTTATCTCGAGAAGGTCGTCGCTGGCGCGCTCGACGCTGCCGCTTCCGGCGGGAACTGAAGTGGGACCTCGGAAGTCGTTTTCGCAGGCAATTCGGCATGCACTTCGCGGTGCATCGGCAACGTCGGCTTCGTTCGCGACGGCCGACTTGCCCTTCGTTTTTTCGACGTTCTCCGCTCCGGCCCGGCTAGCGGCCTGCGGCGCGTTCTTGGCGGCACTCGGCCTGTCAGGGCCGACCCGCGCCGAAGACCCCGAGCAAGCGTACCGAACGGCATCCGAGCAAATCTCAAACGCTTCGCAGGACGCCGGTGCCGTCGATGCCGCTGTCTCGAAGCACAGTGAATCCAGCCGTGCTCCCCAGCAGCGCATCGCGGAGGCGGTGTTGTTGATGGGCGTGAAGGACTATGACCGAGCGTCGGACGTCCTGAACGAAATCGTCGAGCAATTCCAGACTCACCCGACGGCGTACCCCGACGGACTCAGCCTCCTTGGGGAGACCTACTTCCTTTCGAAGCAGTACCTTGCGGCTCGTCGCGTGTTCATGAAGTTCATCGAACAAGGCAATGACCCGCGATTTGCCCCGTACCGTGAGCAGGCCGCCATTCGCGTGGTCGATATCGCGTTGCGGCTGCGCGAGTTTTCCTCGCTCGACAAACTTTTCACTCTCGTAGGCTCCCTCGGCGGCGAAGCGACGAGCGGCCTCGCGTACGCGAGAGGCAAAGGGATGCTCGTTCAGGGCAAGCTGGATGCAGCGGATGCGTCGCTGCGGAACGTCGCGCCGGACAGCGCATTTTTGCATCAGGCCAAGTACCTCGTCGGCGTCGTTGCGATGGCTCGCGTCCCGTCGGTCGATCCGAAAGAGCTGGCAAAAGACAAGACGGGGGCCGCAACGCGAGCGGCCGGCTTGCGTTACGACCAGGCCGTCGAACGCTTTCGCGATGTCGTTAAACTTTCGCCCGATACGGCGGAGCACCGGCATGTCATCGACATGGCCTGGTTGGCCATCGGTCGTTTGCGCTACGAAGCGGCGCGTTTTCCCGAAGCCGCGGAAGCTTACAACCACATCGACCGCACGTCGCCGGAGTTCGGGACGATGCTCTACGAACTTGCTTGGGTCTACGTCAAGACGGGTGACTTCATGCGCGCGCAGCGTGCGCTCGAAGTTCTCGCGATCGCGGCCCCGAATGGCCAGGATGTCGCCGACGCCTCGCTTTTGCGCGCGGACCTCATGCTCCGCGCCGGCCAGTTCGAGAAGTCGCGTAAGGTTTACGAGAGCGTTCGCGCCAGCTACGAGACCATGCGAGACAAGGTCACGCAGTTCATGGCATCGACGAAGGACCCGAGCGTCTACTTCGACATGCTGAGCTCGGAGCAGCTCGAGACCTTCGAGTCAGGAAATGCGCTTCCGTCCATGGCGCTCAAGTGGGCGCGCGAGGGAGACGACGGCGCCACGGCATTCGCCGTGATCGACGACGTGGTGTTGAGCCGTCGGCTGGTCAAAGAATCCAACGAAATGATCGAACGGCTGAACGCGGTGCTCGCATCGCCGAACAAGATCCGTGCGATCCCAGGATTGCGCCTTGGAGCCGAGCGGGGTCTCGGTCTCGTCAATGCGCTCGCTCTCGCGCGAATGAAGCTCGGCCAGGGCCTGGAGGGGATCGAGTCGGAGAACCTCACATCCGAGCTCACGAAGGCGCGCTTGCAGCGAAAAGCGCTCGAAGAACGACTTGGTGTGATCCCTGTTACGGCGGCGGATTTTGCGACCCGCGACTCCCAGGCGAAGCGCCAGTGGAACAAGGCGTCCCAGGAGCTGAAGCGTATCGAACTCGAAGTGGACACGATCCAAGCGACGGTCAACGGACTTGAGCGCGTTCTTTCGGACGGGCCGGCTCAAGGCGTCGTGCGCAGTCCGCAGGAACTCGAGTCGTACAAGTCCGGCCTCGAGGAACAGAAGAAACTCGTCGCGCAGTACCGCTCCGCCGCGGTGGAACTTCGTCGCATCATCGAGGCCGCCAAGCTTCAGGTCGGCTTCGGAGACAAGCGTTTCCTCGAGGACGAGCAGGTGCGAAAGCAATACGCCGCCGCGCTTTGGCGCGAAGTCAAGCTGTCGGAGCAGAACGCGGGTGGGGCCGAGCTTGCGGCGTACGCCCGCCGTGCTTCGAGTCTTCTCTCGAAGGCAGATGACACCGAGCTGCAGGTCGAAGGGGCGTTGAAGCGGCTCTACGACATCGTCTCCGCAAAGGTCTCTGAGCTCCGCGGCGTCGTCCAGAAGGAGACGCAGAACATCGTGAGCTATTCGATAGCGCTCGAGTCCCTCGACAAGGAAGCCAGGCTCGTCGTTGGGGGAGTGGCGATGCGAAACTTTGGCGCCGTTCGAGACCGCCTTCGCAACATCGTACTTCGCGCGGACGTTGGCATCACCGAGGAAGCCTGGGAGGTCCGCGAAGAACAGCAGACGCGCGTGCGGCGATTGAAGGTCGAAAAGGCGCGCACGGAATCGCGTCTCCAGGAGGAACTCGACGAGGTCCTCGATGACAGCGGCGAGGCCGAGCAGGAGAGCAAAGATGGGCAGTGAGCACTCGTTAGGCAGCCTGCGCATCGTCCGGGTCGCGAGCGCACTCTCCCTGGTGTTTTTCGGGGCGCAGGCCTTGTCGCAACCTGCGAAGCCTTCGCCTGTCGGCGAGCCGAGCGGGAGTTCGGCCCCTGCGGCCAGCGCGGCGCCGATGGCGAGCGCCACAGCCTCCTCGAGTGCAGGGCCAGCGACGAGTGCCGCGCCGGCGGTGAGCGCGTCCAGCCCGGGCGATCAGGTCGGCGTGCCACGCCCGAAGTTTCCGAAGGCGGCCGTCCCCACGGCAGCACAAATCAGCGCGCTCGATGAGCTTCAGCGCGAGGCGAAGCTTTATGAGTCCGATGCGCGCGACTACCGCTCATCGATGACGCGGATCATTCAGCACCACTACCGCGAGAAGAAAAAGCGCGTTCTCCGCGCACTCGACCGCGAAATCGACATCGAGAACAAAACCCTCCGCGAAGCGCGTGAGGAGGCGATTCGGCGTCTTGAAGCGTTCGTGGCGCGCTACAGCGGGGGGAACGCGCATCCGGAAAATACGCCCGATGCAATGTTCCGCCTCGCCGCGCTTTTCGAAGAGCGCGCACGCGATGCGGCGGAGTCGGCGCCAATCGATTTGAATGCCCCCCAGCCAGAGCCTGACCTCGCTCCGGCCATCGCGCTGTACAAGCGAATTCTCCGCGAGTTTCCGAAGTACAAGGAGCGCGCCGGGGTCTTTTATTACCTCGGTCACGCGCTGAACGATGGCGGGCGACTCGAGGAGGCGCAGCAGGTCTGGCGCTCCCTCGTCTGCAACAATCGTTTCCCCTATCCGGTTGCAGCGGATTCCAAGGATCCCAGCCGCGACATCGTCGCTCGGATGCCCCAGGACCACGACGCCGACTGGTGGCTCGGATGGCTCTCGCGTCACCCCGACCCGATGGACAAAAAGCGGGAGAAGGACGCGGAGCGGTTGGAGCGGCTCGAAAAGGCCGCAAAAAAGCAGGGGCAGGCGTTCAACCGAGACGCGGTCGAGACGCCGACCCTCGAGGACGACGAAGAGGCCTTCAAAAATCCGTTTCCAGCGGATTGCCGCTCGGTTGCGCAGGAGCCCGTGCCGGGCGAGCCCCCCCGATACATTGGGGAGGTCTGGTGGCGAATTGCCGACTACCACTTCGACGAAATCGATCCGTATGGCGGCCCGTACAACCTTTCACGTGCAGAGGCTGCGTACGTACAAGCCCTAAAGTTCGAGCGACCGCCGGTTTACGACGTCAGCATGTACAAGCTCGCTTGGACCTACTTCAAGCAGCAGCGCTACGAGACCGCCGTTCGGCAGTACATCAAGCTCCTGGAATTGACCGACCGCCGCGAAGCGGAAACCGGAAACCCAGGCGCCGATTTCCGGACGGAAGCCTACGCGTACATCGCTGGTTCGACCACCTACCTCGACTTCAAAGGTCCTCCTGAAGGCGACCCGTACCTCGCGCGCAACGACGTCTTCGATCTGTATTCGGACACGGCGCAGATCGAGGAGGCCATGCATCCGTCGATCGATCGACTGCAAGACGCTTCGCTCATTCCGCAAGATCGCAAGTGGACCATCGAAATCTACAAGGCGCTCGCGTTTGAGTTCAAAGAGTACAGCCAGTTCCGAAATCTTATCGAGGTTGACGAGCTGATCCTCAAGAAGTGGCCGAATCATCGCGACGCTCCGATGATTCAGAACCAGATCGCGCTAACCTACGAGACGCTTTCGTTTGGCGCTCGCGGGGCGGAGGCCGAGGCCTTGGCTGCGAAGGCTCTCGACGCTCGGGGCAAGCTGGTCAATTACGTCGAGCAACCCGGCAAAATCCCTGAGTGGGTCGAGAAGAACAAAGAGGACCCCGAGGCGATTCGCGCCGCGGAGCAGCTGGTACGCGGTGGGCTGAGGCGTGCCGCTGCGGACCACACGTACGCCGCACGCCGCTGGGTCCGTGATGCGCGCGGTCCGGCGGACGATGCCGAGCGCGCACAGAACTTCACCCGAGCGCTGAACGAGTACCGCGCCGCGGCGGTGGCTTGGGGGAGTTACCTCAATCAGGACGAGAACGCGGACGACGCGTACGACAGCCGTTTTTGGCTCGCGGACTCCTACACGGGTGCGGTCCTCGTGGAGGTCGAACTCGGCCGGATCCCGAGCGAAAAGGATGTTGCCGCCGCTCAGCAGACCGCGCGCGACGTTCGGGACTCGAACGACAACGACGACAAGCTTCAACCGGCAGCGCAGATGGTGGTCAGCGTCGCTCAGGCCCTCGTGCGCGCGAACTACAAGCGAAACGAAGCCACCGGCGGAACCGAGGGCTTCGCCGAAGTGAAGGAAGTGCAGACCGAGAAGTACGAGGATAACGGCGACAAGCGGGAGCGAGCCGTGAAGCTCGACATGCCGCCGGCCATAAGAAACGTCCTCTCGTCTCTGGATGAGTACGTGGCCCGTGTTCCGATGGAGAAGGAGCCGGACCCGAAGGAACCCAACCACTATCTGTTCGCCTACAATGCGGGTGAAACGGCCTTCGTTTATGGCAACTTCGATGACGCCAGAAAGCGTCTCGAGCCGATCTATCGTTCGCAGTGCGGAACGACGCCGTTCGCGTTCAAGGCTTGGAAAAAACTTGTAACGATTGCGGCGCTTGAGCGCGACTTCGAGCGGAGTAAAAAACTCGCCGAAGAGAACAGGAACAAGTCGTGTGCGCTCTCGGACGCCGACCGCGTCGTTGCGAACAGTCTCGGAACGGACATCCTCAACTCCGCGATCTTCAAAGAAGCTTACGCGGCGTTTGAGAAAGCGGAGAACCTGCCGGACGCGCCCGAGAACGCGGCGGAGAGGCGTTCGCTCTATACCAAAGCGGCAGGCCTCTACGAGGAAGGTTTGCGCGTCGATCCTAGCCGAGACGAAGCTCCCGAGGCCGCGATCAACGGCGCGATCGCGCACAAGCACCTGAGCAACTACGACAAGGCGATCGCGATGTACGAGCTGTTCATCGGCGCCTACGGCAAGGATGACGCTCTCGATGCACTCGCGAAGGGCGACAAGGCGAAGGGGACGCCCCCCGATCCTGAAAAGTACGCGCAGCGAGTGCGCTACCTTCGTAGAGCGTACGATGAGCTCGCCGAAGCCTACGTGCTCTTCTTCGACTACCGTCAGGCTGCGCAAACCTACGACAAGATCAGCAGCATCGACCGCGAGGTGCCGGCGAAGAAAGAGGCCGACGGCAAAGAGGTCGGCGGTTCCCGTGGCTTTGACCCGGATTCGCGCCGGAACGCCGCGCAAAACGCAGTGTTTCTCTACCTGAACATCGGCGAGCAGGCTCGCGTCGAAGCGACGAAGAAGCGCTTCTTCGGTATGAATCCACCGAAGGAGCAGCAGGCCGAGATCGAATGGCTGATCGCTCAAGGTGACCTCAAGGGCTGGGACGAACGGTCGCCCGACCGTGGCGACAACAAGACCAATCGTTTGCGTGCGATCGCTTCGATGGACGGTTTCTACGGGAAGTGGTCGAAGGACCCAGCGGGCTACGCGTTGTCGGTACTTGCTGCGGGCAACTCCGCGAAGCTGCGCCGCCTCGGGAACGACGCGAAGGCCGCGGACTGGTGCGAAAACGCGATTGCGGCGTTCGATTCCTTCCGCTCCGTCGCTCCGAAGGACGAGAAGGGCAACAGCAAAGCGGGCGCGACGCCGCAGGCAGACGCTGCGGCCGAGTGCGAATACCGAAAGATCGACGAAGAGCTTAAGAGCAACTTCGATTACGAGACGGGGCATCACCGCTACACGGGCGTGATCACCGACATCACGAAGGCGTACGAGGACGACGTCAACAAGGTCGCGAAGGGCTACGCCGATCGCCTTCAGAGCATCGTCGAAAAGTACAACTCGGGACGTTGGACGGTGGCTTCGCGCGCCCGACGAGGCACGCTCTACGACTCGTGCCGTACGGGTCTTTTCAATGCGCGCGAGCCGGGGTTGAAGCTCTACAGCGACGAGCCGCAGCCATTGAAGCCTTGCGCATTGCTGAAGAAGAAGAAGTGCAGTGAGGTCGAGCTCTTGAAAGAGCTCGACAAGCAGTGCAACGAATTCAACAACAACGGCACGGGCAGCGAGGCGTCCTGTACAGCGTACGACAACTTCACGACGAAACGCCGTCTCGATTGGCGCAAGAAACGTGACGAACTCCTCGACGGCACGGACAAGCTCATGGTCGCGAGCTACACGGAAGCGATCGTTCTCGGGCAGTTCTTCCGCCAGCGCGTGAAGGAGGTCGACCTGTCCGTTTCCCGTCTGGCCTTCCACCAAGACATTCTCGGCGACGCGAAGCTTCGCGACTTTTCGAGCATCGTGAAAGATCAGAATCACAAGGACGACGACAACAAGCCGCTGCCGTTCGAGTACCAGGACGGGATGTTTCCGCGGATGCGGCGGGGCTTAGGTCTGCCACTCGGCGACCAAGTCATGGCAGCGCCGATCCCGCCGAAAGCGCAGTGAGGTGTGGCATGGGTGAGAACATGAAGTCACGAGTCCACGCTCCTCTCGCAGGTCCGGCCGGGATCGGTGCGCTTGCGATTCTCGCCGGCGCGATCGGTATCGGCTGCGAAGCGACGCCCGCGCCGAAAGCGCCGCTCGATCCGTGGAGCGCTCCGACGGCCCAGAATGGGGCGGAGCCCGCGGCTGCTGCGCCTGGCGCCGCTCCGACGATGACCCAAGGAAGCCCAGCGGATGCTTCTGCGTCCCCTACGCCGGTTGCGCCGGACGTGCCCGCCGCGCCGGCGATGAATCCCCAAGCGCTTGCCGACTACGAGCAGGGTTTGGCCGCGTACAACGGTGCCGATCTTTCAAGCGCAGCGTCCGCGTTTTCTGCGGCCACCAAGGCCGATCCTCGCGCGTACAAGGCCTTTTTTGCCCTTGGCGCAGTGTACGAGCGGATGGGCAACATCAACGGCGCGATGAGCGCCTATCAGCAGTCGTTTGGTGCGCAGGCTGATTTCGTGGATGGCATCGTCGCGTACGCGTTGCTGCAAGCGGACACTGGTAACTTTGGCGCGGCGGAAAACCTGCTTGTTCAAAAGCGCGCCGCGTTTCCGAAGAGCGCGGCACTCGCGGCGGCCCTTGCCGAAGTGAAGTCCCAGGCGAAAGACAGCGCGAGCGCGCAGCAGTTCGCGCAAGAGGCGCTGAAGCTCGACCCGACGTTTGCGCCAGCCATGCTCGCTGTTGCGCGTGACCATTATCGGGCGCGGAGGCTCGACCTTGCGCTCTACGCACTTAAGGCGATCTTGGACGGTTTCGGTCCCGTCAATCCGCCGCGCGACAAGAACAACGCCGAGGCGAAGCTGCTTCGCGCAACGATCTGGCTCGAGCAGGACCGGCGCGTGATGGCGATGGAGGAATTCAAGGCGGTCATGGACGGGCGACCGGATCTCGTTCTTCCGCGTCTTCGTTACGCGAGCTACCTTCTCGAATCGGGGGGCGTCGCGGATGCAATCCCGATTCTCCAAAAGGCGCTGCAATACGACGCGAACAATCTCGCGGCGCACCTCAGCCTCGGTGACGCTTACCGCTTAAAGGGTGAGTATGCGAAGGCACGGCAGGAGTTCGATTGGGTTTCCCAGCAAAATGGTGGCGTTGCGGCCGTTCATTACAACCTGGGCCTGCTCTTCCTCTTCGCGCCGAGCATTGGTGGCATGTCGCCGCGTGAGCAAATCGATGCGGCGACGGCCGCTTTGACGAAGTTCAAGGAGCTCGCCAGCAAGGCCGAGCAGGGAGATGTCGATGAACTTCTGAAGCGTGCCTCGCTGAAGAAGGCCGAGATCGACGCCGTAGCCGCTGCGGCTGCAGCAGCCGCGGCTCCTCCGCCGACTCCGGACCCCGCGGCCGCTGCCCCGGCGGAGGGTGCTGCAACTCCGCCACCTGCGGAGCCCCCACCATCCGATGCTGCGACGACGACTGGAGGAGGTTGAGCGATGGCCATGCGATGTTTCCGGTTTCGTTTTCCGGCCTCCATGCTTGTCGTGGCAGGCGCATTTCTCTGTGTCGCCTTGGCGCCGTCGAGTTCGTTCGCGCAGGAAACCAAGAGCAAAGGCCGCGCGCCACGTGGCGTCATCACGCTCGCGGAGGTCACGATCACAGGGCGACTTCAGAAGCCCATTGCCGCCGTCGACGTCGCGCGCATTCGCCCCTCGCTCACGCTCTCTGAGTTGAAGCAACCGTTTCTGAAGCGAATCGAAGCCGCCATCTACAAAGAGCCGTTCTGACTTTGTCGCCGCCTTCGTTGGGACGTTCCGTTCGCCAGTTGTCTCCATGATTGGGGCGTTCACGGGAATTGGCGTCGGCTTGGTGGGCGCTGTCCTTTGCCTACGATCCGTAGGGGACGTCCGCCGAACGCTCGATGACTGGCGACGCGAGTTTCGAGAAGCCGCGGCTGAAGATGCCAGCGCGGTGGTGCGGGCCGCGACGGTGGACGAGCTCCTCGCGGACCTCGAACGTCGCCTCGAGGCAGATTCGAGTGTCCCCAGGGCTGCAGCACGCGTTGCGGTCGTCGCGGGTGCAGCCGCCGCCGTCGTTTTGGGGCTCGGGTCCGGGTGGGCGGAAGGGCTCGCCGTTGTCCCAGGAGCGACGTTCGGTGCCCTTGCGGCACTCCGCTTCGAAAAGATTCGTTCCAAACGAACGCAGGCCGCCCGCATCGAAGCCGACCGCCTCGTCGAGCAGGAAGCGGGCGAACTCTTGCAGGTTGACGTGCCGCGGCGCCGACGGCGTCGTTCGTCGCATTTCCGACGTCGCTGACACCCGTCGGACTCGTGCCCCGTAAAGACCGGCTGGAGGCATGAGCCGTACAATCGAAAGCCACGACTCTGGACCCCCTGTCCTGAGCCGTGTACGCTCAGAGAACCACGCGTAGTCTCGGACACCTCCCGACGCTTCGCGAGGCCGGAGAAAAGTCGATGCAGCAGTCACCTCAGAGCCAACGCTCCTCCGTCCGCCCCGGTCGTATGACCGCGGTGATGCGCGCCGTATCCCAACAAACGGGCCCGAAAATCCT
>Ga0114972_10001282_pt1 | contig 18874 bp, 19 predicted proteins | sample M_140807_EF_Meta_FD_87354 | JGI IMG/M metagenome (GOLD analysis project Ga0114972, IMG submission 87354) | Freshwater microbial communities from Lake Montjoie, Canada to study carbon cycling - M_140807_EF_MetaG | ecosystem: Environmental > Aquatic > Freshwater > Lake | place: Lake Montjoie... | reverse complement strand
ACGGCGACGCTCGATAGTATCTTCTGGGCCGATCCACGCACCGTGCGCTTTGGCACCACGGAAATTCTGTATGGTCATGATGCCATCCGCGCCTTTCGCGCCAGCGTCTCGCGCTATGCTGCGCGCACCACGCGGAAAATCCACATTGTGACCTTTGGGCAGGATTTTGCCGCCACGCATCTTGAATATGATCGGGTGGAAACCGGGCTGATTGGCCGCGAGACCAAGATCATGGCGCGCATGCCTGCGGGTTGGCGGGTGGTATCGGCGCATGTCTCGTTGCTGGCACCGGAGGATGTGGGGCTGCGGCTGAAGTGACCCACCTTATTGTTATTGGCGCTGGCATTATGGGCGCCTGCACCGCCTTGGAGGGGCTCAAGCGCGGCTGGCAGGTGACCATTCTCGACCCTGGCACGCCGGGTGGGGAGCAGGCGGCGAGTTATGGCAATGGCTGCTGGCTGAACCCGCTCAGCGTCATTCCGCCGGCGCTGCCGGGCTTGTGGAAGAAGCTGCCGAAATTTCTGCTGGACCCTTTGGGGCCGCTGGCCATTCGCTGGCGGTATTTTCCCAAGGTGGCGCCTTGGTTGATGCGCTATCTGGCCTCCGGCTGGACTGAGGCGCGGGTGCTGCGCACCGCCCGCGCGCTGCGTGGCCTGCTGGTCGATGCGCCCGCCCGCCATCTGGCCCTGGCGCGGGAGGCCGGGGTGGAGCATCTGATCGAGCGCAAGGGCCTGATGTATGTCTGGGCGGATCGGGCTGGCTTTGAGGCCGAGGCGATGGCCTGGCGCGTTCGTGCCCAACTGGGCTGCAGCTGGCGGGAATTGGATGAGGATGCGCTGCGCCAACAGGAGCCGGCCTTGGACCGGCGCTATCGCTTTGGCGTTATGACCGATGAGGGGGGCAGCTGTGCTGACCCCGGCGCCTATGTTGCGGCGCTGGTGGCGCTGGCTCAGGCGCGGGGTGCGCGGCTATGCGCTGCCGCCGCCACTGGCTTTCGGATTGAGCGCGGCCGGCTGCGCGCGGTGACCACCAGTGAGGGCGAGGTGGCTGGCGATTTGGCGGTGATAGCCGCTGGTATCCGTTCCAAGCCGCTGGCGGCGCTGGCGGGGGATGACCTGCCGCTGGAGAGCGAGCGCGGCTACCATGCCGAGATCATCGCCCCCGAGGTCTCCATCCGCACGCCGCTGATGCCGCATGACGGCAAAATGAGCGTGATCCGCACCCGCAATGGGCTGCGCGCGGCGGGGCAGGTGGAGATTGCCGGCGTTGATGCCCTGCCGAACTGGAAGCGGGCAGAGATTCTGCGCGACCATGTGATCCGCACCGTGCCCGGTTTGCCGGAGGGGATGCCGGCCGAGCGGGTTCGCGTCTGGCTCGGCCACCGCCCTTCCATGCCCGATGGTTTGCCATGTCTTGGGCTGGCCTCCGCCTCCCGCGATATAGGCCATGGCTTTGGTCATGGTCATGTTGGGCTGGTGGGTGCGCCCCGCAGTGCTGCCATTATTGTGGGTTTGTTGGCTGGGGAGGTAATCCCTGAATCAGCCGCTTTTTCTCCTGCCCGCTTTGCCTAATGATTCCTCTCGCCTTTCGTTCTGCATGGTGGCATACTCGTTACAAGGCCTTGCATCCCGCAGCGCCTTTTTTCTGAATCTGGATTGTGCACCAACGTGTCTGACAATATGCCGGAAGGCGGGCTGATTGAAGCCAAGGTGAAGTGGTACAACGGTCGCAAGGGCTTCGGCTTTGTGCTCGGACCAGACGGGCAGGACGTATTTTTTCACGCATCCGCCCTGACTGATGCGGGCATTGAACAGCCCGATACGGACGACACGCTGGTGTGCGAGATCGGTTCAGATCGCACGGGTCGGCGCCTCGTCACACGGATCACCGAATTGAAGCGTGGTCCAGGCGGTGGCGCTTCGCGCGGCTTTGGTGGCGCCCCTGGTGGGTTTGGCGACCGTCCGCCGCGCGGCAATTTCGGCGATCGACCGCCGCGCCGCGATTTTGGTGCCCCTCCGGGTGGTGGCTTCGGCGCGCCGGGTGGTTTTGGTGACCGTCCGCCGCGGCGCGACTTTGGTGACCGTCCGCCGCGCCGCGATTTCGGCGCGCCGGGTGGCTTTGGCGGCGGTGGCGCCGGCGGTGGCTTCGGTGGTGGCGGTGGCTTTGGTGACCGTCCGCCCCGGCGTGACTTCGGTGGTCCGCCGGGTGGCGGCATGGGCGGTGATCGCCCGCGTCGTGACTTCGGCGGTGACGCCGGCGGGCCGACCTATGGCGTCAATGGCACCGTGAAGTGGTTTGATCAGGTGCGTGGCTTCGGCTTCGTGACGCCTGATGATGGTGGCCAGGATGTCTTCCTGCATTCCTCCGTGCTGCAGCGCGCCGGCAAGCAGGATGTGCAGCAGGGCGAGAAGGTGGCGCTCGATGTCCGTGATGGGCAGCGTGGCCGTCAGGCCGTCACGATGAAATAAGCCATCCCTGCGGGATTGGTTTTATGGGGCCTCGGCAGCAATGCCGGGGCCTTTTTTATGTTTGGGTAACTGGGGCTGGGCATTGTGGGGTGATGTGGTGGTTCGCATTTCTGCTTTTGCCTGGGTTGGCGGCGGCCCAGCCTGCCTGCAATGCGCAGCGGGAGGGGCAAGTGGCCTGCATGGCCGGCCGGCTTTGCGCCTGCCGATATGAGACCGGTGGCAGCCTGACCGGCAGGCCCTCGGCGCATCGCTGGGATTGCGGGGCGCTGCGGCCAGATTGCCGGCCTGATCCCTTGCCCGGGCCTGACACTTCGGCGCTGCCATGGCTGGTCGTGCCGCCACGCGCCATGGCCCCGCCGCCCAAGCCACGCTGACAGTTTCCCCGCAGGCCGGACTGGCGGTATGCTTGCGCGCAGAAGAGGGGCCGGGCCATGCAACGCCGCAGTTTTGTCGCCGCCATGCTCGCCGCTCCGGCGGTGGCGCAACCGCAATGGCCCGACCGTCAGGTCCGTATCGTGGTGCCTGATGCGCCGGGTGGCGGCAATGACATCACCGGGCGCATCTTCGCCCATCACCTGGAACGCGCGTTTGGTCAGGCCTTTCCGGTGGATAATCGGGTGGGCGCGGGCGGGCGGATTGGGGTGGAGCATGTCTTCCGCAGCCCGGCCGATGGCGCCACGCTGCTTCTGGGCAATGCGGGCTCCAACGGCATCAATGCCGCGCTTTACCGGGACCTGCCCTATAGTCTTGAGGCGGATTTTACGCCGATATCGCTGCTGGTCTCCGGGCCCAATGCGCTGTGCATCAACCCGCGGGCGCTGCCGGCGGCGGATATGGCTGGGCTGCTGGCCATGCTGCGGGCGCGGCCGCCGGGCAGCGTGAATTACGCCTCGGCCGGGCCGGGCTCTTCATCGCATTTCTCGGGCGAATTGTTCAAAGCCATGGCTGGGCTGGACCTCACCCATATTCCCTATCGCGGTGCGGCGCAGATGGGCCAGGCGGTGGCCTCGGGCGATGCGCCGGTGGTGATCGGCAATCTGGTCAATTTGCAGGGCTTTATTGCCCGCGGCGAAATCCGGCTGATGGCGGTGACCTCGCTGGAGCGCTGGCCCGCCACGCCCGATGTGCCCACGCTGCATGATAGCGGCCTGCCGGGCTTTGAGACCCTGGCCTGGAACGGGCTGTTTGGCCCGGCCGGGCTGGCGCCTTCCATCACCGCCCGGCTGCTGCCCGAGCTGCGCCGCATCGCGGCCCTGGCTGAGGTGCAGGAGCGCATCGCCGCTATTGGCGGCCAATTGGTGGTGAGCGAACCGGCGGCGCTGGCCGCGCGGGTGCGTGAGGACATCACAAAATGGCGGCGTCTGGCCGCCCAAGCCAATATCAGGGCCGAATAACATGCGCATCACTGGCGTTGAATTTTGCGGCGTGGCGGTCACGCCCCGCACCAATTGGTGCTTCCTGCTGGTGCGGACCGAGGATGGCCGCACGGGTTTGGGCGAATGCACCCTGGCCAATCAGGAGGCGCTGCTGGCGGCCGAGGCGGCGCGGCTGGCCGCCCGGGTCGTGGGCTGGGATGCGCAGGCGCGCAACCGCCTGGCCCGGCTATTGCCGCATGCCCAGGGCGGGCTGGTGGCGCAAACCGTGCTCAGCGCCTTTGAGGGCGCGCTGTGGGATCTGGCGGGGCAGGCGGTGGGTAAGCCGATACACGCCCTGCTGGGTGGCGCGCTGCGCGAGACGGTGCCGCTCTATGCCAATATCAATCGTGGCACCAATCCGCGCACGCCTGAGGGCTTTGCCGCGGCGGCCGGCCGGGCGCTGGCGGCGGGGTTTCGCGCCATCAAGTTGGCGCCTTTCGATCCGATCATCTGGGAAGACGCGGCCGAGCCGGCCTGGCGGCAGGGCTATGCCGAGGGGCTGGCCCGCATTGCCGCGGTGCGCGCCGCGATTGGCCCTGAACACGCCTTGATGGTCGATGCGCATTGGCGATTCTCTCCCGGCGGGGCGGCGCGGCTGATCCAGGATGTGGCGGGGTTTGACCTGTTCTGGCTGGAATGCCCAGTGGCGGAGGCCAACCACGCCGAAATCCGCCGACTGCGCGGCATGGCCAATGATCGTGGCATGCGCCTGGCCGGGGCGGAGGCGCTGGCAGGGCTGGCCGCCTATCGGCCACTGATCGAGACCGGCTGCTATGACGTGCTGATGCCCGACATGAAACATTGCGGCGGGCATGAGGAAATGCGGCGCATCGCGGCACTCGCGCTCACCGCCGGGGTGGAGATTGCCCCGCATAACCCCACAGGGCCCGGCTGCCACGCCCATTCGCTGCATGCCTGTGCCACGCTGCCCAACCTTCTGCCGCTGGAGGTGCAGTTTGGCGAGACGGAGCGCTTTTTCACCCTTTGCCCTGGCGCCAGCCTGGGCTTTTCGGCCGGCGGGGCTGCCGTGCCGGGCGGGGCGGGGCTGGGGGTGGCGCTGGATGAGGCGGATGCGCGGGCGACGCCCTGGAAGCCTCAGGCCACGCCCTGGCTGGACCCGCGGCTAGGGTAGGCCCGCCATTTAGAACCATATTGGCCAAAGCCCGGCCTGGAACCAGGAGAGCCTGCATGCATCGCCGTAGATTGTTAGCCCTGCCGCTGCTCGCGGCGCCCGCGCTGGCGCAGGAGGGGCCATGGCCGTCGCGCCCCATCACCTTGCTGTCGGGTTTTCCCAATGGCGCGGGGACGGATATTTATTCCCGCCGCTTGGCCGAGCCGCTCGGCCGGCTGCTGGGCCAGCCCATTATTGTCGATAATCGCACCGGTGCGGGCGGCAATATTGCGTCTGATATGGTGGCGAAGGCGCGGCCTGATGGCTATTTGCTGCTGCTGGGCACGGGGGGCACCCATGCCATCAACCAGAGCCTCTATCGCAGCCTGCCCTTTCATGTGGTCAATGATTTCACGCCGATTTCGCATCTGGGGGATGTGCCCAATGTGCTGACCACCAGCCTGCCGCGGCGGCCGCAATTCCAGAATTGCGCCGATGTGCTGACGGCGGCACGGGCGCGGCCGCAGGCGGTGAGCTATGCCTCCACCGGCAATGGCGCCTCCACCCATCTCGCGGGGGCGCAATTTGCGGCGGCGGCGAATGTTGATTTGCTGCATGTGCCTTATCGCGGCCAGCCGGGCGCGCAGGGGGCGGTGCTGGCGGGGGATGTGGATGTTTTCTTCAATCAGGTTGGCCCGGCGCTTGGCGCCATCCAGGGCGGCCAGACCCGCGCCCTGGCGGTGACCACGGCGGAGCCGGTGGCGGCATTGCCCGGCGTGCCGACTGTGGCTGAGGCCTGCGGCCTGCCTGGCTTTGTCTCCACCACCTGGTATGGGCTGTTTGGCCCTGCGGGGCTGCCGCCAACCATTGTGGCGCGCATCAATGATGCGATCCAGCAGGTGATCAGCACGGCGGAATTTTCGCAATGGCTGATCACCAATCAGGGCATCGCGCCCGCGCCGGTCACCACGCCCGAGGCTTTCGCCGCCATTCAGCGCCGCGATGTGGCGAGTTGGGCCGAGGTGGTGCGCCGTTCCGGCGCCACGGTGGATTGACCCGGCCGCTATGGCGCGTGAGCTTGTTGCGATGACCATGTTTCTGCGCTCTGGCGGCAGCTTCATCACACATCGGCGGGAGGCGCCTGACCGGGGGGCTGGGCGCGTTCTGTGATCCCGGCCTGGGTTCTCTTTACGCTTGCGGCGGCGGCTTTGCAGTGTTTGCGCACGGCCAAGCAGCAAAAATTGCGCGGGCAACTCTCGGTCAATGGCGCGGGCGTGGTGCGCTACCTTTATGGTGTGCCAATGGGGCTGGCCATTCTGGGCGGGTATTGGCTGGCTTTTGGCGGTGCGGTTGGTGGGTTTTCCTGGGTGTTCTGGGCCTATTGCCTGGGCGGGGGCTTGGGGCAGATTTTGGGCACCAATCTGCTGATCATGAGTTTCGACAAGCGTGGCTTCGCCGTTGGTACCGCCTATGCCAAGACCGAGGCGATCCAGGCCTCGATCATCGCCATTGTGCTGTTGGGTGAGACGATTCCGCTGCTCTCCTGGCTGGGCATCGCGGTGTCGGTTGGGGGTGTGCTGTATTTGTCGCTGGCCGGGCGCAATCTCTCGCCGCGCGGGTTGCTGGAGGCGACGTTTCAGCCTGCGGCCATATTGGGCATTGCGGCGGGCTTTGCCTTTGCCGTGTGTTCGGTCTTCATCAAATCGGCCAATCAGGCGCTGGAGGGCGGTGATCTGGTGCTCAAGGCGCTGGTCTGCCTGGTGATCATCAACGGGATGCAAACGGCGATGCAGGGTGGCTTTTTGCTGGCGCGCGAGCCGGGGGAGATCGCCCGGGTGTTCAGCACTTGGCGGGATTCGGCGGTGGTGGGCGCGCTGTCGGCCTGTGGTTCGGCCTGCTGGTTCTCGGGCTTTGCGCTGGCGCCGGTGGCCATGGTGCGGGCGGTGGGGCAGGTGGAGATCATCCTCACCCTGCTCGTCAGCCGCTTCTATCTGGGCGAGCGCATCCGCATGGCCGAGCGCATCGGCGCGCTGGTCGTGGTGGCGGGGGTGGTGTTGGTGCTGCTGGGGAAATATCGCTGAGGCGGTGGCCAGCATTGAAAACAGCGCGATATTGACCCGGCGCGGCCTGCTTGCCAGCTTCCGGCAGCATCAATGAAGACGGTCGTGAAGCACGCCGCATTGTAGTGCCGGCAATTTGCCATATCCAAGGTCGCCAAGGGATGACGGTGGCCGGTATTTCTGATCTTCGGACCCAGCGCGAATATATCCAGGCCGCTTTCGCCGCGCGGATGAGCTGGGGGCTGATGTCTATGAGATTTGCATCAATACCGTGGCCAGATGGTCGCGGGTGGGGCTGCTCACTATGGGCCAATGCAGGGGCAGGCTGGGGGCGGTGAAGGCGGCTGATATCATCCTCATCTTCCATGTGCCGTTCTTCACCAAATGGCTGAAGGAGGCGCTGCGGCTGGTCGAGGAGAGCGCCGATACGCTGCCATTCTTCCATCGTGGCGGCTGGACCAAGGGCTGTAAGGAATGGATGGCCTTCATGGCGCCGGGGCTGAATGCCGGTGGCGTCAATCTGGTGAGTGCTGGCTATCGGCTGGCGCCGGGCCATGTTTTTCCAACTGGGCTGGAGGATTGCATGGCGGCGGTGCTGCAGGGCACGCGGGGGCGGGTTTTTGTCGGCGGGCATTCTGCCTCTGGGCATGACGCGGCGCTGCTGGCGCTGGGGCCGGGGGGCGGATTGCCGGCTGCCTGCCTGTCTCGGGCGTGTTTGAGTTTGGCGAAGGCTCGGGCCTGCCATCGCGGCCGCGTTTTTTGGGGCTGACCCGGCGAATGATACCGCAGCCTCGCCCGCGCGGCAGGTGGTGGCACCGCATCCGCCCTTCCTGCTGGCCTGGGGCGAGCAGGATTTCCCGCATTTGATGGCCCAGGCTGTGCGTTTCGCGGCCCTGCTGGGCGATGCGACGACCTTGGTGCTGCCGGGCTGCGACCATCTCGGTGCCAGTTACGACACTGGCCGGGCGGATGGCGCCTGGTTGCCGGCGGCCCTGGCCTGGATGGTGGCTCAGGCCTGAAGGTCGAACTGGGCGCCGCGCGCGGCGTTTACGGCCGAGGCAGGCGGCGGGTAGGACGGTGCTTCGGCCTGGCTGGCGATGATCATTTGCGCTTTGAAGCCCACATCGGCGGGCGAGGCGGGCACGGCAGCGCTGGGGGGCGGGCTGGGCGGCTCGGGCTGCTTCTTCGCCTGGGCGGCGCTGATCTTGGCCATGGTGGCCTGGGCGGCGCCGAGCGGATTGGCGAAATTCGCTTCGGTCGCCATCTCCTCCGCTGATGCATAGCTAGGTTCATTCTCGCCTGGGATGGCGGAATCATTGAAAGCGCTGCGCATTGGCGGCGCCAGCGTCGGTATCACGGAATTTCGGGCCAAGCTCTGCAACATCGCTGGAACCTCCTGGTACCACCATGACGAGAGAAAAATTAACAGAAGGTGTGCGCTGGCAAGAAAAAATTAGAAATCAATCCAGCCGGATATTTGCAGCCTTCACCACCGCCTCGTATCGGGCCATTTCCGAGCGCAGCAGCCGCCCCAGCGCCGCCAGTGAGAGTTGGGAGCCTGTCATGCCAATGCCGGCCAGGCGGCGCTGGGTCTCTGGCTCGTCCATGGCCATTTGAATCTCGGCGGCCAGTCGCTCGACAATGGCCGCATCGGTGCGCGCGGGGGCGAAAATGCCCTGCCAGACCTCCATCTCGAAGCCCGCCATGGCGGGCAGGCTGGCCAGCGGCGGCAGGCTGGGCATCGCGGGATGCGGGTTTGCCGCGCTCACGGCAAAGCCCTTGATCCGGCCCTCGCGCACCAGGGGCGCCGCCACGGTGAGGGCGAGGATGGCAAGGTCCAGCCGCCCGCCCATCAGGTCGGTCGGGATTTGGCCGGTGATGCGATAGGGCACGTGCTCCAGCCGTGCACCGGTGCGCGCGGCGATGATCTCGCCCAGCAAATGCAGTGAGGTGCCGGTGCCGGAGGTGGCATAGGTCAGGCCGGTGCTGCTGGCCCGTGCCAGGGCGATGAGGGCCGGCAAATCCGCCGCTGGCAGGTCCGGCCGGCCGACCAGCGCAAGTGGCAGCGTGGCCAGCATGGCCACCGGGGCGAAATCCGCCACCGGGTCATAGCGCACGGCGCCGGGGGTGATGAAGGGGGCGATGGCCAGGGTGCTTTCCACCGCGACCAGCAGCGTATGGCCATCGGGGGTGGCGCGGGCCACGCGCTCGGTGGCGATGGTGCCGCCGGCGCCGGGAGCATTTTCCACCACCACATTTTGGCCCAGCCGGCGGGAGAGTTCGGGGGCGAGCAGCCGGGCCACCGCATCGACATTGCCGCCGGCGGCGAAGGGCACCACCAGGGTGATTGGCCGGCTGGGCCAGGCCTGTGCCTGGGCAAGGCCGGGCAGGGCCAGAAGGGGCAGGGTGCGGCGGTTAATCATGGGGTTTTTTCCTGCAGCAGGGCGTCGAATTCGGCGGTGAAGCCCTTTTGCCATGCAGCCTTTGTGCCGGCATCGACGAAGGCGCCCTCGATGCCGTTGAGCATGAATTGGCGGATATCGGCCGCATCAAAGCCGAAGGCATCATGCATCATCGCCCAGCAGCCTGTGGGGTCGATGTGGTGGATCGGCGGGTCATCAGTATTGGGGTGAATGGCCAGCCCGGCGGCTGGCATGCGGCGGATCGGGTGGTCCTCGGCCCAGCGCTCCGGGGGCAGGGTGCGGCGGTAATAGGTGTTGGTGGGCACCACGGTGATGACCACGCCTCTGTCGGCGATTTCGCGGCAGAGGTCGGGCTCATCCAGCGCGGTGTAGCCATGGTCCAGCCGATCCACCGCCAGGTCGCGCAGGGCGGTGCGGATATGTGCGGCGGGGCAGCCGAATTCGCCGGCATGGGCGGTGCGCTTCAGCCCGTGCCGGCCGGCCAGGGCATAGGCGGCGGTGAAGAATTCGGGCGGGCCTTTGTTTTCATTGTAGTCGATGCCGATGCCGATGGCCCGCTTGTCGGGCCGGGCGATCATCCACTCCACCATGGCCAGCGCCGTCTCCGGCGGTGCTTCGCGGTCGACGGAGGGGATCACCAGGGCGGTGATGCCGTGATCGGCCTGGGCATCCGCCATTGCCGCCGTGATGCCGGAGAGCAGCCTTGCATAGGCTGCGGCATCGGCCACGCTGGGGGTGGGGTTCCAGAAGATCTCGGCATGGCGGACGCCCTGGGCGGCGTGGCCGGCAAGGTATTCATAGGTGATGCGGTGGAAATCCGCGGGCTCGCGCAGCACCTGGGTTTCCAGCACCCGCAGCACCCGCATGGCGCCGAGTTTTTTGGCCGGGTCATAGAGATCGGCGATTTCGGCATCGGTGATCGCGGCCCCTCTTGCGCGGGCCAGGGACTGGAAGGTGGCGCAGCCGATGGTGCCCAGCAGGTGGTCATGCAGCGCGATTTTGGGCATGCGGCGGAACAGGTCATGGTCGAGCGGCCTGATGGGCTGAGGCTTGGGCGGGGTCATGGGCATGCGCTCACTGACAGCAGGGGGGCGAGGGTTGCAAGCCCGCGCGCCCCGCGCAAGTTTGGCCGCTTGTGGAGGATACCCAGCATGAATGTTCCTCGGCCGGCGATTCGTCCGGCGCGCCCTGAATTCTCCTCCGGCCCCTGCGCCAAGCGGCCGGGCTGGTCGCTGGCCGCGCTGGAGGGCGCATGGCTGGGGCGCAGCCACCGTGCCACGGCGCCCCGGGCGGCGCTGGCCGAGGTGATCAGCCGCAGCAAGGCGGTGCTGGGCATGCCTGAGGGGTGGCGGCTGGGCATTGTGCCGGCCTCGGACACGGGCGCGATTGAGATGGCGATGTGGAGCCTGCTTGGCCCACGCGGCGTGGATGTGGTGGCGTTTGAGAGTTTTGGTGATGCCTGGGCGGCCGATATCCGGCAGCAATTGCGGCTGCCAGCGCGGGTGCTGGCCGCCGCCTATGGCGCGCTGCCCGATCTTACCCAGGTGGATTGGCGCAATGACTGCGTCTTTACCTGGAACGGCACCACCTCCGGCGTGCGGATGACCGATGGCAATTGGATTGCGGCGGATCGCGAGGGGCTGGCGATTTGCGATGCCACCTCGGCTGCCTTTGCCATGGAATTGCCCTGGGAGAAGCTCGATGTCGTCACCTGGTCCTGGCAGAAGGTGCTGGGGGGCGAGGCGGCGCATGGTATGCTGGCCCTCTCGCCGCGCGCGGTGGAGCGGCTGGAAAGCCACACGCCCGCCTGGCCAATGCCCAAGATTTTCCGGCTGACCAATGGCGGCAGCCTGATCGAGGGCATTTTTAAGGGCGATACCATCAATACGCCCAGCATGCTCTGCGTGGAGGATGCGCTGGATGGGCTGCGCTGGGCCGAGGGCCTGGGTGGGTTGCCCGGGCTGATTGCGCGCAGTGAGGCCAATTTGGCGGAGATCGCGGGTTTCGTGGCGCAGGGCGGATGGCGCTTTCTGGCCGAGTTGCCGGCGCAACGCTCCTGCACCGCGATTTGCATCGCGCCCATTGCTGAATGGTTTGTTGCGCTGCCCGGCACCGGTCAGGCCGCGGTGATGAAGAAGCTGGCCGCTTTGCTGGAGGCCGAGGGCGTGGCGCTGGATGCTGGTGGCTATCGCGATGCGCCGCCCAGCCTGCGGATATGGGGGGGGGCTACGGTGGAGCGGGCTGATATTGCCGCGCTGCTGCCTTGGCTGGATTGGGGGCTGGAGGCTGTGCGGGGGTGAGGGCGGCCCTTGGGCAAGGCTCTGCCTTCCCCGCAATTTCATCGTCACGGCGCTGAACCCGCCAGGTGCCAGGGGCGAAGTAACAGGGGCGAGGTAACAGGGGCGCCTGGGCCGCCGTGGGATAAAGAGCAGGTGATGGGGGGCTGGGCGGGTCCCGCCGATTGCGAGCCTTTTTGTTTGGATGTCGTTCGCGGATCCCATCTGGGCCAGCGGGAATGCTCCTGCGTCAAAGGCCGGACACATGACCGCATTCGAACCGCAGCCAGTCTCTCGCCAACCCACTTGCATCCTGTAGGCCGTCCACACATCACCTAACATTCTCGGCGCGAGCGCGGCTTTCAGTCGGGCCACCCGGTCGGCAGAAATTCCTGACCAGGCTGCTGGCGTCACCGATTTTCAGCAATTGATCGATATCCATGCTGCTGCGGATACCAAGATCGTCACCCTTGTCGGGCGGGAAGGCTCCAGCCGCCCGCCTGCCCTCGTCGCGCAGCAAGGTCAGAAAGGGCCATTCCGCTGTTTCGCGCCAGTTTCGGCTGCGCGCCGCGCGAAAACGCCCTGCCGCATGTGGGCGGGCTGCAGGCGATGCTTCGCGGGTTGTAAGGCCGGGCGGCGCCTTGTATCGCGGCCCGATGCAGCCACCCCCCAGCGCCCCCAACTCCGCCGCCCCTTGGTGGCGTCGCGGCGTGCTCAATGGCGTGCTGCTGGGAAGCTTGGCGCTGGGCGCCGTCATCGCGCTGAATTACTCCGAAATTCCCGGCCTCACCCGCATTCTGGCCGATCTGCCACTCGCAGTGGCGATTTCGGCTGCGGTGCATATGCTGCAAATCCTGTTCACCGCGCTGGCCTGGCGCGCACTTCTGCCGCCGGAGCAGCGGCCCAGCATCGCCACCATGATGGCGCTGCGTTGGTATCGTGAGGCGGCCAATGCCTTGCTGCCGGCCGGCGCCATTCTGGGCCAGGCGGCTGCGGCGCGGCTGCTGGCCCGGCAGGGGGTGCCCGGCAATATGGCCGGCGCCACCGCCACGGTGGACATCACGCTGGAGGCGGTGAGCCAGCTTTTCTTCACCCTGGCCGGAATCGCCCTGCTGCTGGCGGGGCGCGAGGCAGGTGGCCTGGCCGGCTTTGCCCTGGCGGGGCTGGGCATTGCCCTCGCCGGGGCGGCAGCCATGGTGGTGGTGCAGCGCCGCCTGCCGCTCAGCCTCATCGAGCGCGGCATGGCCCGGCTGTCGCGCCGCTGGCCCGCCATCCGGCCCGATGCCATTCGCGACTTCCAGGCCGCCATTCTCGCCTTGCACGCAAATTGGCCCCGTCTGGCCGCGGCCATGCTGTTCCACACCATCTCCTGGGTGCTGGGGGCGGTGGAAATCCTCGGCGTGCTCTGGCTGCTGGGCCACCCGATCACCCTGGCCGATGCGCTGGTGGTGGAAGCGCTGGCCCAGGCGTTGCGCAATGCCGGTTTTCTTCTCCCCGGTGCCTTGGCGGTGCAGGAGGGGGCGATCATTGGCGCCGCCGCCTTGGTGGGGGTTCCGGCCGCGGCGGCCTTGGCCGTGGCGCTGGTTCGCCGCTCGCGTGAGGTGGTGTTCAGCCTGCCCGGCCTCCTGGCCTGGCAGCGCGCCGAGACCCGCCCATCAGCATGACTTTCCGACGCAATCGTGTTGTTATCGCCGCATGAGATACGCTTTATTTCTGATCCTGATCCTGACCACCGGCTGTGCGGAGCGCTGGACCCGCCCCGGCGTGACCGAAGCGCAGGCCGATGCGATGAATGCCGAATGCGGCTCCCAGGCCGCGATGGCGGTGCCGCCCGCCATGGTCCGCCGCCTCGCCGCCCCCGCCCGAATCGAGCGCCACCGCGAATGCCGCCGCGACGGTGACAGGGAACGCTGCACCGTCACCGAGCGCTTCATTCCCGAGCGCTGGGAGGATGTGGACATGAACGCCAATGCACGCGACGGCTGGCGCCGCCAATGCATGGTCTCGAAAGGCTTCTCCTTCCAGGGTTATCGCCCGTTGCGTCTGGAGTAGATCCGCTTCTCGCTTGGCATTCGCAGCAAGTTCGGGCAACACCGCCGAATATTCGAAGGATTCCCCCATGACGGCGACCCGTTCCGGCCTGATGGACCTGCTCAGCCTTGTGCCCAGCGGTGGCCCGGCCATCCTCAACGCCTCGGTCACCAACCTGTGCAACGCGACCTGTGACTTTTGCAATTTCGCCCATGACAAGGGTTTCGTCACCGACCGGCGCTCGATGGACGCCACCCGCTTCGCCGAATCCCTGGCGCTGATGAAGGCCCAGGCCAATGTCCGTTTCGTCACCTTCATGGGTGGCGAACCGCTGCTGCACCCGCGCATCGCCGAAATGATGCAAATGGCCACCGATATGGGCGTGCAGCCCACCATGGTGACCAATGGCTGGCTGCTGCCGGGCAAGCTGGACGCGCTGGCCGCCACCGGCATTTCCACCATCTTTGTCTCAATCGACAGCGAAGATGCCAGCGCGCATGAGAAGAATCGCGGCCTCAAGGGCGTCTGCGAGCGTATTCGGGAGAGCAACACCCGCATGGCGGCGCTGGGCATCACGCCCATCGCCTCGGTGGCGATGACACGGCTGGTGACGGATTACCGGGCGCTGGGGCATTTCCTCAAGGAACTGGGCTTCGCCGCCGTCACCTTCTCCTATCCTCGGCGTGCAGCACTGGGCTCATCCTCCCTCGTCTGGTCCGAAGATAGTGACCTGGTGGATATGTCCAATGCTGAGCTGCTGGCCGCCTTCGACGGCGTGGAGCAGACCCGCGAGGTCATCCCCGTGCACAATCCGCGCCAGGGCATCGCCGATATGCGCCGGCGCCTGACCGGCGAGGGTGAGCGCTTCACCTGCCATGCTGGCTACAAGTATTTCTACATGGATTGGAATTACGATCTGTGGCGTTGCGAGGATTGGAAGGCGCCGATCTGCCCGGTCTGGGACTTCACGCCCGACAAGATGATGCGTGACCCCTGCCAGGCCTGCACCACGGATTGCTACCGTGACGCCTCGATCATGCTGCATTTCTCGGTGGCACTGGGCGACAGCTTCGCCCGGCTGAAGGAGGGCCGGCTTGGTGCGGCCCTCGGCGCGCTGGCCGATAAGCGCAATCTGGGCTCCATCGCTGCCGTGATCGGCCATGGCAAGCGCCTGAAGGGCCTTGTAGGGGCCGGATAAGGCCCCCCTGCCTCAATCGCCCGGGCGCACCCCGGCCGATTGCACGATCTCCCGATACTTATCCAACTCGGCGGCCCAGAACTGGCCGAAATCTGACCGGCCGCGGAAGGTGATGGGGGTGGAGAGCCGCTCGAAACCCTCAACCACCATGGGCGCCCGCAGCGCCCGCTGGCAGGCGGCCTCGGCGCGTTCCATGAAGGAAGCTGGCGTATTGGCCGGCGCGAAAAGCCCGGCCCAAATGGAATAAACCAGATCATAGCCCTGCTCGCGCATGGTGGGCGTATCGGGAAATTCAGCCGTCCGCGCCTCGGCCATCACGCCCACCGCCTGCAAATTATTCACCCGCAGCGCGCCGGGCAGATCGGCATAGACCTCCACATCCTGGCGCAGCAGGGCGATGATCGCCTCGGCACTGCCACGGAACGGCACATGCGTCATCTCCAGATTATTCTGCCGGGCGAGGGCCACCATGACGATATGCGGGATCGAACCCGGGCCGACCGAGCCATAATTGAAGCCGCCACGCGCCGCCCGGATGCGGGCCACCAGGCTGGCCGCATCACGCACCGCGCTGCCGGGGGCGGACATCACCATCACCGGCGCATCGCCCAATTGGCAGAGGGGCGCGAAATCCGCCACGCGATAGGGCAAGTCGCTGCGGAAATGCGGCTGCACCCCCAGCGGGCCGGTGGTGGTCAGCAGCAGCGTGGTGCCATCGGGCCTGGCGCGCGCCACCTCGGCCGCGCCGATCGCGCCCGCCGCACCTGTGGTGGTCTTCACCACCACCTGGGTGCCCAGCGACTCGCCCAACTCCGGCGCCAGCAGCCGCGCCATCCGGTCGGCCGAGCCGCCGGCGGCGAAATTCACCACGATGGTGATGGGTGCCTGCGCCCGCGCCGCAGGTGCGAGCAGGGCCAGAACGGCAAGAACAGGGAGCAGACGCATGATCAGGGCCTTCGACAATATCACCGGCACCCTTTCGCAGCCCCGCCCATCGGGCAAGCGTTCGAAACGGTTAAATTTCAGCCGCCTGCCGCGGCTTCTGCCCGCGCCTGCGCCATCAGGCAGAGAATCTCGAACATCATGGTTGCGCCCGCCAGCGCCGTGGCATTGCCGACATCAAAGGGCGGCGAGACCTCAACCACATCGGCGCCCAGAATGCGCAACCCCGCCAGTCCGCGCAGCATGCGTATCGCCTCCCGCGGGGTCAGCCCGCCCACCTCGGGCGTGCCGGTGCCGGGCGCGAAGGCCGGGTCCAGGCTGTCGATATCGAAGCTGAGATAGGTCGGCCCCATGCCCACCACCCGCCGCGCCTCGGCCACCACGGCATCGGGGCCCAGCCTTTCGCATTCCTCGATGGTGATGATCCGCACACCCTGCGCCCGCGCCCAATCCATATCATCCATGGCGTAGAGCGAGCCGCGAATGCCGATCTGCACGATTCGTTTGGGGTCGAGCAGCCCCTCCTCAATGGCGCGGCGGAAGGGCGTGCCATGGGTGAAGCGATTGCCGCCGAAATAGCTGTCATTGGTGTCGGAATGCGCATCGAAATGCACCATGCCGAGCGGCGCCAGCGCTGGGCTGGCGCGCACAATACCGCGCAGAATGGGCAGCGAGATCAAATGATCGCCCCCCGCCACCAATGTCCAGGCGCCGCCGGCGCGAATCTCCGCCACCTGCGCGGTGATCAACTCCAGCGTCTCCAGCACATCCACCGGGTTGGTGGTGACATCGCCCAAATCCGCCACGGCGCAGAGCTCATAAGGCGCCACACCGGTCACTGGATTGACCCGACGCATGAGGGTGGAACTGGCGCGCAATTCGCGCGGGCCATGCCGCGTGCCGGGCCTGTTGGTGGTGCCGCCATCGAAGGGAATGCCGATAATGGCAATATCCAGCCCCTCGGCGCTCTCGCGCTGCGGCAGGCGCATGAAGGTCACGGGCCCGGCGAAGCGGGGCTTGGTCATCCCATCGGGCGGCATCGGGTTTGTCATGGCAAAAATCCTAACCCTATGGCCGCGCCCCAACCAGGGCCGCCACGGCATCGCGCTGCGCCTCGGTCTCTGGGTGACACCCCGCCGCGTAAACCCGTGCCGCCGCCTCGGCCGGGGGCATCCCCAGGGCACCGAGCAAGCCCAGCGCCGTCATCCCGGTGCGCCCGATCCCCGCACCGCAATGCAGCAGCAGCGTCTCGCCCGCCCGCAGCCGCGCCGCCTGCGCATCCAGCCACACCGCGAAAGCGCCCAGATCCTCGGGCACGGAAAAATCCTCCACCGGATGGGCATGCACCTGCCAGGGCGCGGCACCGCTCTCCAGCAGCGCCGCATAACCGGGCGATTTTTGCGCGATCTCCGCCGCGCCATTCAGGCAGAGCACATGGCCAATGCCCGCCTCGCGCATCGCCGCCAGCCATTCCACCATCCCAGCCCCCCGCCCCGGCATGGCCGAGAGCCAGAGCCTGCCCGCCATCCCCTCCGGCAGGAGAAGGGCGCGCAGCAGCGGGCTCAGGCCGGAATCCGAACGATGATGCCATCCGTCCCGGCCGAGACCGGGATTTGGCAGGCCAGGCGGGATTCGGGCCGGCGATGCGGCGCCTCGGCCAACATGCTGCGCTCCTCCACATTGGGTGGGGCCAGCCGGTCGCCCCAGGCCGCATCGACATAGACATGGCAGGTGGCGCAGGCGCAGTCGCCATAGCAATCAGCCTCGATGCCCGGCACCTTGGCCGCCAGCGCTGCATGCATCGCCGTCAGCCCCTCCTCGCCCTCCACATCCCGGCGGGAACCATCGGGAAGGGAAAATATGACACGTGGCATGGGCTTCCTCATTGCTAGGCCCATGAAATCGCGCCCGGCGGGTCTTCGTCAAGAACGATGCGGCTTCGTCACGAAATCGGGTCAATCCGCCGCGATATTGCCGGCCTGAATCACCGCCCGCCAGCGCTCCAATTCGGCCCGCACCAGGGCGGTGTATTCCGCCGGCCCCAACCGGCCCGGGCGCACGCCAATGGCGGCGAAGCGCTCCACCACGCCCGCATCGGCCAGCAGCGCGGCCAGTTCTCCATCCCAGCGCGCCACAATCTCCGGCTGGACCCCGGCCGGCAGCGAGAAGCCGAACCAATTGGTGGCGGTGGCGGCGGGGAAGCCCGCCTCGGCGAAGGTGGGCACATCGGGCAGGGCCGGGCTGCGCTCCGCCTCGGAGGTGGCGAGTGGCCTCAGCCGCCCCGCCCGCAAATGCGGCAGGGCGATGGGCAGGCTTTCCATGATGGCGGGCAAGGTGCCGCTGATCGTATCGGTCAGCGCGGGTGCCGAGCCGCGATAGGGCACATGGGTGAACTCCACCCCGGCAGCCCGGCCAAACACCTGGCCCAGCAGATGGTTCAGCGTGCCATTGCCGCCCGAGCCATAGCTGATCGAGCCCGGCCGCGCCCGCATCAGCGCCAAGAACTCCGCCACATCACGCGCCGGCAGATCAGGGTTCACCGCCAGCACGGAGGGGAAGGTGCCCACCAGCCGAACATGGATGAAATCCGCCACTGCATCATAGGGCGTGTTGCGATACAGCACCGGCCCAATGCCATGGCTGGCGGCGGAGGACATCATCACCAAATGCCGATCACCCGGCGCCTTGGCCAGAATATCAGCCCCCAGCGCGCCGCCGGCACCGGGGCGGTTCTCCACCACCACCGCCTGGCCCAGCCGATTGCCCATGGCCTGGGCCAAAATGCGGCTGAGGGTATCGGCAGCCCCCCCGGGCGGGAAATTCACAATCCAGCGAATCGGCCGATCCGGCCAGGAATTCTGGGCCAATGCCGGGAGGGCGGCGGCAGACAGCATCAGGGCGCGGCGATGGAGCATGGAAACCTTCATGAGACCGGGTGGTCGAAACCGGT
>Ga0114972_10001279_pt1 | contig 18911 bp, 21 predicted proteins | sample M_140807_EF_Meta_FD_87354 | JGI IMG/M metagenome (GOLD analysis project Ga0114972, IMG submission 87354) | Freshwater microbial communities from Lake Montjoie, Canada to study carbon cycling - M_140807_EF_MetaG | ecosystem: Environmental > Aquatic > Freshwater > Lake | place: Lake Montjoie... | reverse complement strand
GGTTTTATATCACGATGAATTATAAAACTTGGTTTTCTGGCATGTAAATACGCCAAACCTTTTGCTATATCCATCATGAATAAAAGCTTTCTATCCAAACTTGTCCATGGATGTTTTTTTAAATAAATGGACAATGAACCTTCTGGTAAATATTCCATTACGATTGAAAAAGGTTTTTGAATAATACCCAAGAGCTGTATAATATTGGGATGATGAAGTTTGGTCATGGCTTTGAATTCATTTTCTACTAATTTTTTCTTGTTTTCATCAAGATGAGTAAACCGTTTAATTGCTACGGTTAAACCTCTCCATTCTCCTTTATAAACAATACCAAATTGCCCTTCTCCTAAAATATTTTTCGTGTCTATAAAAATTTCAGATTCATGAATAATCCATTCTTTAATTGATTCCATTGTTAAATTTATCCAACAAGAAATTTTATTTTTTCAACTTTTGATTGGTCAAAAAAATAAAAAAAAAGCATAAAAGAAACTAATGAATCTTGATCAATTATTACCCGAATATCCGTCAATTGATTCTCCCTCGTTTTATATGGATATTTATAAAAAACGAGAATTCTATGATTTACGAAATCCTGATCTTTATTTTGATGGATTTTATAGTCATCAATGGATGATTGCTCGTTTTATTTCCAATTGGACTTTATATGAATCATTAATTGTTTTACATGATACTGGAACAGGTAAGAGTGGCGTTGCCGCCGCAACTTTTACGGGTTTGAAAAAATATAATCCAGGTTTACAAACATTATATGTATCTAATAATGATACATTGTTGAACAATTTTAAAGAAGAAATATTTATGCTTTCTCCATTATTATATGATCCAGAATTAAAAGATAATTCAGAGTCTGTCGATGAATATACTAGAAAAAGAAATGCCATTTTGAGTAAAGCAGGTTTTACATTTAAAACTTATTACAAGCTTTCTCAAGAATTAAGAAAAGGTGGTGATTTAAAAAATGAATGGAATCGTCAATTTATCATTATGGACGAAATTCATCATTTGGTTAGTCATGATGTAGAAATTCCTCCCAAGGAAAGGAAAATGAAAAAAGATTTAATACGAGGCGAAATGGAAGTGTCGACACCTTATGATGATATATTAAAATTTATTCATAGTTTAGATTTCAAGAAAATGTTACTCATGACTGCTACTGCCATGAGAGATTCACCATCAGAGATTGCACCCCTTATAAATTTAGTTTTACGCCCTACTCAGCAAATTCCAATTGGAAAAAAATTTATCAATTACTTTTTTGAAAAATTAGAAATATGTTCCAAAGTTCATTTATTAGGATGGAAAGAGGGAAAAGAACAAGAATTTTTGGAAAAGATTAAAGGATTTGTTTCTGTTGTGAAACAAAGAGTAGATATTCCAATTACGTATGTAGGAAAAATTTATCCTCCCATGAAATACTTTAAGCTTTTTGCTACAGTCATGAAAAATGAACAAATGGTAGGTTACAGAAATGCATTTAAACTGGATACTTCTACTGCAGTGGTGGGTAAAAAGTCTTCTTTTTATAGTCATTCACAGCAAGCAAGCTTATTTGTATTTCCGGACGGTAGCTTTGGAATTTTACCAAAGGATAAAAATTCTTTTATGAATAAGAAATATTTCAACAAGAAATTTATTCAAGCTACCGGACTCGTACCTTTTGATAAAAACATTTCAGTGGACAAACTGACTCCACAAAACATTGATACTTTAGAACATAATTTGAATATTGTTCGACTTTATAGTTCCACCTATTATCAAATTATAAAACAAATTATAAGAAATCGTAAAAAACAAATCTATGTGTATTGTGATAAAATTAATGGTAGTGGTATATTAATTTGTATTCAACTTTTGATTCAGTTTTTTGGTTATTCTCAATTCTCGAGCCCCCAAAAATTTAGTAATATGGTACCAAATCCTAGAGTTATTTTTCTTCACTATACTCCAAATCAAACAACCAAGGCTAATATTCCCAGTTTAATAAGACAATTTAACAGTCCTGAAAATATAGAAGGTAAATACATTCAAGTTATTTTTGGAACAGATATGACAAAAGAAGGAATTTCGTTGAAAAGAATTGAGCAAATACATATTTGTTCCAGTGATTGGAATTTTGGAAAGCTTTGGCAAGCAAAAGGACGTGGAATTCGTTTACGAAGTCATTTAGGAATGCCTCCCGATACCAAGGTGGATATTTTTTTCCATTGCGCAATACCAAAAGCTATGCCTGAATTACCTGAAATTCAAATGGATATTGCTGAAAGTCAAAAAATCCAACAAAAACAACAACAACAATTACAACAACAACAATTACAACAACAACAATTACAGCAACAAGGACAACAACAACAAATACAGCTAAAACAACTACAACAGGTAAAACAAAAGCAACAACAACAATCTCAAGGACAACAACAAGTCCTAGCTGTTTATTATGTAAAAAAGGGTTTTCAACAACAACAAAATTTTGCTATTGAGCAACTCAAACAGTCTATTGATTTTTTCCGTTATTACTTGTCAGAGTGTAAAGATATAAATATTAGTAATATTGAATATGCTTTATTAACATCTTCTGTAGATTGTCAAATTCAAAAGAATCAAAATTCTAGAGCCAACTTGGTTGACTTTTCCCCAGAATGTAATTATAGACCTTGTAATTATATTTGTTCTGGTTTTAATTCTCAAGTTGTAATTCCAGATAAAATTGATAATAGTACTTATGATTTATATTACGTAGAACAATTTAAAAAAGAAACCATCAAGTTTATTATTGATTTATTTCAACATAAAACTACTTATGTGCTCGAAGAAATTATTCGCCTAGGAATGGAAAAAAAGCAATACACAAAAAGACAAATTCTGGATGCCATTTTTACAATGATTGATTTACCAATTCCTATTCCTTATTTTGATGGTCGAGAATTATATTTAAATCAAATGAATGATGTTTTATTTACTAGCGATGAACGAATGCAAAAAGATTCCCATGATAAAAATCAATTATGGGCAGCAAGTTATTCGAATACTCCTGTATTTGATATATTCTCTTCTTTTGATGATATTTTGTCAAATTTAAAAGAAGAAAGTATTGGAAAAACTTGCACAAGACTGAAAACATTATTTGTGGAAAATAATCCAAAAGAAGCCAAAACTTTGATCAAATTATTTTCAGAATCCACCTTACTGCTATTTATTAGAGAATTAATTTCCCATCCAAACCAAAGTCAATTCATAAAATGGTTGATTGAAATTGTTTTATCTCCATCTTTATATTTACATTCTTCAGGAAAATGGTTATATAAAAAATCAAAAACAGATATTTTGGAATTAGAACAAGGTCAATGGAAAAAATTTACGGGTCAACAACAAAAAGTTGTAAGTGATGCTATTACTCAAGATCACGACGATCCTTTATTTTTAGATAAATATCCAAATATTCGTGGTAAAAAAGCTTATGGATTTATGCAAGGTAAATTTAAAATTAAAGATATTTCCAAAGAGTTTAAAGATAATAAAGAAAAACGAACAGGAAAAGTTTGTACTTACTATTATTTGGATGAACTTTATAGTTATGTATATGATATTCAACCAACTTTACCCAGCGACGCAGATTTGGAAAATGATGCAGAACTGATTGCTTATAGAGATAAAATACAAACCATGTCAATTCCTGATATAAATAAATATATTAGAGATGGAGTTTCTGTGGATGATTTTAAGAAAAATATAGGAAAGGAAGAATTATCAATAGATGATAAACGATTTATAGCATTTTTCAAAGATAAATTTAATAATAGACCTAAAATTTGTAACTTTATTCAACGTATTTTTGCATCCAAAGGATTAATTACAAAACCTCCAATTATTAAAAAGATACAAAAACTAGCTAGTAAAACCCCAGGAAAACCAGGACGGAAGCCAAAAAACTTGTTTTTATCCAAACCAAAAGCAATTCAACAACAAGTTAAAAAATCGGCACCTTTACAACAACAACAACAAGACGACCTTTTTGATGATTTAGATTTGGTTTAAACATTTCAATACTTTATAAAATGAATATTGAAATTCTCGATCCATTAAATAAAATTTCCAAGTCTCAAAAAATAAAGATTAAAACATTGTACAAGGAAGGTAAAACTGTTTTTGATATTTTATCCAAAGTTCATTATACAGACGAAAATTTTAAATATGGGGATTTGGAAGAAGAAAAAGTTTCTGAAAATTATATTAAATTAAAGTTTATTGTTGGAGACCAAAAAGACCCTGTCAGTGAGCGTGAAGAATTACGTCAAAAGTTGAAAAGTAAACTTCAAAATCGATCTACCATTAGAACAGCAACTTATAAAAATGATGCATGGAAAATGTATTATCAAGTTATAAATCATCCTACAATTAAAAGTCTTCCTGATGAAACCATTAAAAAGGCAATTCCTAATCCAGATGACGTAAAGAAAAACGCAGATGCATATCGAATGATGAATGCTGTAAATCCTAATCCAATGTTGAAAGAATACTTTGAGGAGTGTTTAAAAAAATAGACAAAAAATGAAAAAAAAAAAATTTTTAATTCCAAGAATAACTTTTATCATACAAGATTTCACGACTTTTAGACATTTTACTTTAAGAAATTCAAAAAAACCCATGTCAAAGATTAACAAAACAAGAAAGTGTGACCTTGGATCGTGTCACGAGCGATTCGCCATTACAAAACAAGATAAAAAGTATTGCCAAAAACATTGCTGTCCTGAACCTACTTGTCTTGGAGTTGATCAGTGTCAAGAACATTCAAAACCATGTAAGATAGAAAAGTGCAATCTTTTTATACACAAGAAAAGTAACTATGAATTTTGTAAGCCACATCGTTGTTATGTCAAAGAGTGTAGGAACAGTCATGAGTGTTTTGATCATTATTGTAAATGTAGAAGGTTTGATGGAAAGCGAAAAAAATTAGCAAGCGAGTCAGGGTGTGATTTGTGCAAGTGTCCTTTATGTCCAGAATTGAGATCCAATTGTAAAGAGCATTGTTGCGAGCGTTGTTGGACTCCAGAACAAGTGGAAGGGTCTCAATACTGCTTTTTGTGTAAGTGTAGTGTTGATGGTTGTTTATTATCTTACCGTAAATGTCCCCATAAGTGTAATACCAAAGATTGCTTTAGTCGTAGGAGTGAGAATGGTTATTGTGAGAAAAGGTGTTTTTTCAAAGGTGAACCTACTGTTGTCGAAGCCAAAGACATGATTCTAAAGATAAAAGAAGAGTATGATAAGATAGGAGAGACATGTGAGAGGTATAATTGTTATGGTTTTGATGTTTACAGATTGGATTTTGTAAACATCCAGGCTCGATATAGGAATATAGAATTCCTAAAGACGTTTAAGATTGCGATAGAAAAGGTAGAAAAGCGACCCACTTATTTACCCGATGGGATTAGAGCCTCTTGTATAGATTATTGTTCACGTGATTATTGTGAATGTGCTGGTAATTATCGACCTGAAATTGATGATGAATTTAGTGTATTGGAACCTGTCAATAAAATTTTTGGGGAACATTTTAAGTTAAATGATGATTATTATATTTTGTCTGATAAGATTAGGACAAATGATGGGAAATATGCGTGGGCTATTACGAGGCAAATTGTTCATGACAGGTGTTGGAATGACAAGACAATTTATGAAGCAATTCAGTGTATTAGGTTATAATTGAGTAATAAAAGGTACAAGATACTCTGTGTCTTCTTTTTCCTCTTGTTTTTTATAAAGAAAGTAAGGGTCGAGTCCGTTTTCTTTAATTTGTTGACGGACACTTTTACGAGTTTCAATAAATTTGTTGATATCGATGGATTGATTTACTAAAATCCATCGCCCTAGGGGTTTTGTATCTGTTTTTTGAAAAATTCTAAAAAAGAACATTTTTAGAATTAAAAAATGGTTTATTTTAAAAGATCAATTTTATTTTTTTTTATTTTGGTGCTAAATATAATATACAAAGTCATAACCTGCTAAAAGTCCTAGGCAATGAAACGGATAAAGTCCAGAAACATAACCTATACTAAAACCAAAAGCGGAGTAACCAAAAGGTCTTAAAATAAATCCATTTTCATTTTTAAAAACGTCTTGTATACTTTTAATGAAACCCACAATTCCTCCTGCCATTGCAAAAGAATCTTTAAGAATATTTGTAGCTGGAACTTTTTCAATTCTTTTTTGAATTATTTTATCAATTGCTTTACCAACAAAGTTTATCATTTTATAATCATTGTACTAGATCAAAAAAATTATCAATTTCTTATTATCGTTCTTTTTTATTTAAATTTGTTTAATCTTAAAAATTGAATTTAAAAATAATTATTCACACATTTTTAAAAATGTTTAATCTTGTCTTTTTTATCATTCTTTTACAAATTCCTCAAACTATTGCCTTTATGTCTTCTATAAATTATAGACCTAATACTGTAAAATTTAGCCGTTTTGGAGAAAAAGTTTATCTTGATTATATTTGTGGTCTTGGAGATAGCACTAAAGATATGGAATATCAAATTCCAAGAACTGGAGATCATTTAGTTGTTGGGATGGATCCTAATCCAATTCATATAAAGCTGGCTCAACAAAGATATCCTGATCTTCATTTTATTCATGGTAATTTGCCTGGAATGCGTTTACCCAAAAATCAGTTTGATATGATTCAAATGAAAAGAGCCTTTTTAACAATAAAAAATAAAGAACAGCATATTAAAGAAATTTATAAAGTCTTGAAACCAAAAGGAGTTTTACTTGTTGTGGATTATAGCTTAGATCATCCTTACATTCAGGAGCTTAGATCGGTTGAAATTCCGTTAACTCAAGATATTATAAATTACCATCCCATGGCGCATCATCAACTTTTACAACATACGTTTGATGACTGGACTGATTCTTGGGAGCATGAAGGTTTATGTTATAATAGTTATGTAAAATATTAAAAATAATAATTTATTGTTAATAGATAGAGATCCTTAAAAAATGATTGATATATCAAGACTAATCACTGAAACTGATCCTCGTTTGGGTCCCTATGATTATAAATATCCAAGAGTCGTAATTACTGGTGGATTTCCTTTAGACTATGCTCCTCCAAAAATAAATACTTTGAATGACTTGAAATATTCATTTTATTACGGTGGTGGTAGACCCAGAGTAAGTTCTACTCCATTGAGTGTATTTAGTGCTTACAATAGATTTCCATATGTAGATCAAGGTTCTTTACAAACAAGCAGAATCTAACGTAGAAATAGCATTTTTAATAATTTTCAAATTTTCTTTAGAAAGCAATGTCATTTCTTCATGTCCATATAATGGTATCATTTTACATTTACTATTGGAACGTAGCTTGAAATAAAGTTGTACGGAATCTACAAAAGGAGCCAATCTATTATTTTTAGAATGAAATAATAATAAAGGTAAATTTGTGTTTTTGTAGTTTTCACAGGATTCGAATTTGTTTGATTGTATAAACATTTGAAATAAAAAAGGAATTCTATGTAATACAATTGAATTCATAGAAGCAAAACCATTTATTTGAATAATCCAATGGGGCACTATAAATCTTTGTCTTTTACATTGTGCATAAAGCTCCGACTGAATAACGGCCCCGTATTCAATACCTACAAATCCAATTTTTTTCCACTTTTGATATCTTATAATATTTGTATAAACTTGATATATTTCCTCCATGACACTTTTTTGAGTGACAGGAACATGAGAGGAAATACCTACTCCGGGAGTTTCAATATAAATAATATCATAATTTGGAAATATTTTTTCCAACTGAATTACATTTTTTTCTTGACTTTCAAAAGATTCCAATCCGCGAAAACAAATAATTACGTGGTCGTTTTTTTCTTTGGATGAAAACCAAAAACCTCCTATACCATTATCAAAATAAACAAGTTGTAAATGACTAGAAACAAGTTTTGGTAATTTTATTTTTTTTCTAGAATTCCAAATTCCGTTTGCAATCATAATAAATATAATAATGATCAACCAAAATAATCTCATTTTTTTATAATCTAAAGGTTTTTAAATTATTTTTTAGTCTTTTTACTCGCTCATTTAAAAATTTGATCATGACAACGGCATCTATTTTTATTTTTGCAATCAAATTCATTATTAAATTTTCATTAGGAAGTAGGTAACCACATTCATAAGGATACATCCAGTTGATGAATAGTTGATCTACATGATCATGATGAATAGACGGATTACAATTTTCAAATTTTGGAAAATTGGATAAAAGATCAGGATTTACTATAATATTTGTCAATTTAATACTGGATTGCCACTGAGGATGCATAATTAATTCTCCATACATTGTATGATCAATTCTAAATAAATTTAGAATATATTGAAAGTCTAATTTTGAATTTCGATAAAAAAAGGAACTTCCCACCATTTTTTTTAGCATTTCCACTTTTTTTGGTAAAGTATAATAAGAAATCATAACTTTGGCATAGCCATTTTTATTTCTTGGGTTTGATAAATATTTTGATAAAGTAGTTTCAAAATTTTTTCCAAAGCCTTTACGTTCAGATAAAGTTAAATATTTGGAGATATAATTAATAATATCACGAGGTATATGCATTTTATAAAATTTTTTAATGGAATTTTTAAAAATCAATTTTCAAGACCATTAAAAATTGATTATTATTTAAAAACAATTCTATTCAATAAAAAATGATTTACGAGGAGATGAAAAAATTAGTGGATAATAACATCCTTTTATTTCTTGATTCTTTGGCTGTATCCCATAATATTCCTAAAGAAACGTTGTTTCAAACGTGGAATGATTTTAATTCCAAGAATGAAACTCTAGTTACAAAACCTGTAACAGAAAAAAAAGTGGTGAAAAAATCTGGTTATCAAAATTTTTTTAGTAAAAAAAGAATTGAAATTAAGGAATCTAATCCAACCATTTCCTTTGCAGACTTGTCCAAACAAATTTCTTCTGAATGGAATGCTTTGAATATTAATGAAAAAAACAAGTTTATTAATGATACTATTCCACCTCCAAAAATTATGTTAACGTTGGAAGAATTAAACGGAAAAAAAATGAGTGAATTAAAAGAATTGTGTGAAAAATATGGTATTAAAAAAAGTGGTAATAAAACCGAGTTGATTAAAAATTTAATGGGTAAAAATGAACAACCTAAAGAACCAATTAAATCCAAAATTAGTTTACCCGAAATTGATAAAATTGATCATTCTTTGGATATTTATGTTTCTAGTAAGACCGAAAAACGATCTGATTTTGAGACGACTGAAGGAAATGAAGAAGAAGATGAATTTGATAATCTTTCTGATAAATTTGCTGACTCTGAATCCGAGGCTACTTTAGAAGATGATGAAGAAGAGGACGACGAAGATCCATTTGATGAGGAATAATTTTTTTCTTGTATTAAACAAAATGAATACAAGATATGCCACATTAAATTCATACAATACCATAGATACTTCCGACTTGAGTATAGTTCAATATGATCCTTCAAAATCTAAAAAAAAAAAAGAAAAAGAAAAGACCCCTTCGCTTTTTAATGACAAACTTTTTATTTTAGAATCGGTTTTGGAAGGATATAATATGTCTCCGGAAATTTTAACGGATGCTTCTGCTGTTTTGACTATGGTCTATGATCCTAGTAAAAATGGTTTTCAAGTCAGTTTAAAAATTCGTAAAATTAAACATATGGTTGCTTGTCAATTGTTCATGTTGAATAATCATGATGAAAAAGATAAATATATTATGACTTTGTGGGAAAATAAAAATATCAAGGATACAACCTCTATGAATTTAATTATTGATTTTATACCATTTTTACCAAAAAAGACTGGAATGACATGGCCTGTTCTTTTAGAAATGATTATTAAACAAAAAATCATTGTCAGTATTTCTACAGAAAAAAATCCAGAGGGAGAAATTGATGGAGTGCTTAATGTGTTGTACTAAATAATTTTGATTTGGGAAGAATAGTTTCAAAATCCAAGACTAGAACTTTGAAATCAGATTGTAGTTTTGTAAATTTAGAAATTAAAAGTAAATATTTCAACAATATTTTCCATACAATACAATGCAAAAATAACGCCTTTTGCATCGTTTTGTATTTTAAATGAATTGTTTGATCTAATTTTTCTGCCAAGACTTTTTTTTGATGACCGCGACGAACTGTTTCATTAAACGTCAAATCATCCGAGTTGGAGATTTTTTCGTTAAATTCAATATCGTGTATTGTTGAATTTTCAAGAGAAACCGATTTTAAATATAATTCTCGACAATTTTGTAATTGCTGTAATGTTTGTTTATAGTATTCCCAAATAGAAGATATTTTTGCACTTTCTAATGTTTGACAAAAATTTTGATAATTTGGTAAAAATCCCATATACATATTTTCAATTTTTGATTGAATATCGGTCAAAATTTTTTCAATTTCATGATTTACAATATATATATTTTCATAAAACCATTCAATATCTACAAACAAATAAAATCCAAAATGATCTAAATTGGACATGTTTTTGATTTGAAAACAAATATCCTTTTCTTGTAAAAGATAATAACCATTACATAATATATAACGATATTTATATTCTGGAAAAGCCCTTAAAAATACATCATAAAGTGTATCTAATACGTCGTGATCTCCAAAATCTTTTTCTAGAAAGAAAAAATTGGATTTTTCTAAAACATGAGGTCTATCTTCTGGAACGTGGATTTGATGTTCTACTACTTTGATAAAATATAAAAGACCATTTTTTCTAGACACGACTCGAACATAATGAATTATAGAATCATTAATCCAATAGTCAAGTATGTCATGGCTATTTTCTTTTAAAAAAGAATGTAAGCGATATAAAGACATTTTATTTTTGTTGATAAATGTTTAAGTTGACTTTTACATTTGTTATTTTTATATGAGGTTTATTCATAACAATAACAACTTAAGAACAAAAGAAAGAGATAAAAATATGAGCAAATCAAAAATAAATGTAATCAAGGTTCCTAACGAGGGAATAAAACCAACTGCTCCTATGGATTTCCCTAGAATGCCTAGAATGTATCTTGAGTTAATGGAAAATAAGGAAAAAGTAAAACCTTCATTGGTTAATAAAGAATATGATCCTGATGAGGTAGAAACGGTAACCAGTGAATTACAGTCTCATAGGGTTTTTAATCAAACGGAGGACAATGAAGATGACGACTTGGATGACGATGAAAACTTTGAAGACGATGACGACAATAATGATGACAATGAAAATGACGACAATGACAATGACGACAATGACAATGAAAATGACGACAATGAAAATGACGACAATGAAAATGACGACAATGAAGACATTGACAATGAAAGTATAAAGGATAGTGACGACAATGAATTAGAAAATGAACAAGAATCTGTAAGTGGTTCAATAAAGTCTAAAGAAAACTTTAGTGAAGAAGAGGACCTTGAATTTGAATCAGAAGAAAATGAAAATGGTTTTATACCTCCGCTTTCAAAAAGAAATGAAATTAGAGAAAATTTTGATAAAAGCGAGACTGGTTCAATTATTTCTCAACAATCAAGAAAAAGTATTCCGTTGACACGAGAAGAAAATATTCAAAAAAACAAGGTGAGAGAAAAACTAAAAGAAATTTTAAGAGATCCTCCCAAGCTTTCGGAATTGGAACAAAGAGGAGAAGTAAGGACTAAAAAAACAATCCCTAATATGTCGAGTCAATCTATTGAGGAAGAAGACGAGCTTAAAAGAGAATTACTCTACAAGTTTGAACTTGTTAAACGATCCTATAAAAATGTGGATATTCCAGAATTTAATATGCATTCCGATTATAAAAACATGAATAGAACCTATGAAAATACATTGCGTCGTGTTTCTCTTGACAGTAATGTAGAAAATTATCGTAATTATTTAATTGCTGGATTCATGTTGATGGAATACATTTTAGGTTATTGGCTCAAGTTTGATATGGCTGGATTTACACAACAACAAATTTTAAATATGAATCAATATGAACGCTTACTAATTGAATTAGGAGAAAAATCATATGTTCCAGATGATAAGAAATGGCCCGTTGAACTTCGTCTACTAGGAATGATTATCTTGAACGCTGTAATTTTTATTGTAGCCAAGATGATTATGACAAAGACTGGAACTAGTTTATTTGGATTAATGAATGCTCAACAGTCCGAGTTTCAAAAAAATAAACCAAAACGTAAAATGAAAGGACCCAGTATTGATTTATCAGCAATTCCTGATATAGAAGATCAAAATTAATTCATTATTTAAGAATTTTAAAAATTTATTTCGTATGATTCCTGTGCCTTGTCCAAATGAAAACAAATTTATTCAAGAAACTGATAAATTATTAAAGAAAACAGGTCAACAAAATATTTATCCTCATCCCGAAATTAAACAAATTTTAAAAGATTTGGGGAAAAAAGGGTTTTTATCCATGATTATAGATAAAAAATATAATGGAAATAAACTTTCCATTACTACTCAATCAAAAGTTTTGACCAAAATTAGTTCTTACAATCCATCTTTAGGAGTGGTCGTAATGGTACCTAATTCTTTAGGACCAGCAGAATTATTACAGCACTACGGAACAGAAAATCAAAAAAATTATTTTTTACCAAAACTAGCCGATGGATCGTTCATACCATGTTTTGGTTTAACTGGTCCAAACAATGGAAGTGATGCTACAGGTCAAATTGATAAAGGAATTGTAACCATGGTCGAAAATAAAATTAAAATAAAAGTAACACTTAATAAGCGTTACATTACTCTGGCTCCAGTAGCCTCATGAAATCAGGAACTGATTATATGAAATTATATCAAGAAATTATAAGCGTTGGAGAATTTAAATTAAACAAAATGTAATTTCAAAAATTGATTTAAACATTTGAAATTTAATTAATAAAGTAAAAATGTTTGATACCCAGTTATCCGATTTTCAAAAATTTGATTATAACTCGATTATTTTCTACAAACCAGAGACTATTAACCTTAGTGATAGCACCAATGTTTTTCGTAAAATTAAGATTTGCGTAAAAAATCGTGATGGAACTTTTGGCGACCTAGTTTTTTCTGCTCCCAAAAATTTGTTTAGTTTTGGAATTCAAGAGTTGAAAGACGGATCTGGAAATGTAAGTGGATATATTATGCCTATTAGTCTTTGGAAAAAGAAGGAACCTACCGATGATGAAAATACCTTTATTGATGTTCTTTCCAAAATTATTGAAATGAGTCAAGATCAAGTTCAAAAATACATTGATGATAATGTAGATACCAAGAGATTCAGCCCCTTGTCTTTTAAAAAGTCGGAGGAAACCCAGGAAAAGAAATCCCCAATTCTTTATACAAAGCTTATTTACAACAAGAAAGAGCAAAAGATTTCTACACTTTTTATTGATGAAAACTCCAACCTTGAAATTAATCCTCTTACCATTTTGAATAAGAAATGTTACATTACAGGAGCAATCAAGATTGAGAGTATTTTCCTTGGAGAAAAGGTAACTCTTCAAATCAAGCTCTACGAAGGTATTGTTCGTGTTATTAAACAGGGTAAGAGACTGTTGAGCAATGATTATCGTAAGAAAAAGCCATCGATTGGTCCCGTTCCTGTTGTTCCTGTAGAGGAAAAGGTGGAGGAAAGTGAAACTGAAATTGAAACTGAAGAAACAGAGATTGTCGAAGAGGTTTAAAAAAATAACAAGGTGACTTGGTTTATATAAATTTTTATTAATGTAATTACTATATTAATAAATATGTATAATGCAATTTGTTGTATGACGATGCAACCGGAACATTTTGAATTTTGGATACATCATCATTTAAATATTGTAGGATTTGATTATATATTGTTGAGAATTGAGAATACGAATTATTCCATTATTCCTGAAAAATATGCCAAACAAGTCATCATTTGTGAACAAGAAAATTTAATAGATAGTCATATAGATTCGATTGTAAGACAACAAGATCGTCAAATAAATTTTGTCAATTGGTGTTTGGAAAAAGTTTGTCCCAAACTTAAAATTGAACACCTCTTACATATAGATGACGACGAGTTGCTTGTTTTACATAAAGATTACAAATCCATACAAGATATTATCAATCGTTATTTTTTTCTTGGTAATTTACGATTTCAAAATTACGAAGCCGTTCTACGATTTACTCCTAGTCGACCCGAATATTTTTTCCAAACAACTTGGTTTAAAAATGGATCTTTAGAGGAATGTCGAAGCTACCGGAATGGTAAAAGTATGACTCGAGTAAATTTAAGAAATAAATGTAATGGATGTCATACATTTACAGGAGTATGGACCAAAGTGGAAGAAAAAGATGCAATTATTTTACATTATGATTCTATTACTTTTGAACGATGGAAAAAAAAGTTTGAGCATTTAAAAACATTTACCATTGCTCCTAATACATTTGTTTTTTACCAAAGATGTATGGATTTGTTTTCTAAAAATGTTTGTGAAAATGAATTGTATTCTTTTTGGAATCAAGAAATCCAAAAAGCAAATTTTCCAATTGATATTAGTTTAGAATATAATTTTAGTTTCTGTACAAGGGGCATTGACTTGTGCTAGAACTTTCTTGTCTTTTGCAAGGACGTTTGTAACTGTGTTTGCAGTTACGTTGATAGCAACCACATGGATTACATACTTGGTTACAAATTCTTTGGTAAGGGCTTGGGCATGGGTTGTTGACATTGACCAATGACCCATTAATATTAGCAACATCAAGAATTGGAGTTTCAAAGGTAGGATAGGCTAAAGATGTATTTTGTAAAGAATTATCTAATTTTTTACAGTTACAGTTTAAGACACTAATACCAGTGTAAGAACGGGTTACTGTGCATTGTTGGCACGATTGTTGGTAAGAACCATTTGGAAGAGGATTTGGAAGACTCATAATCTATAGTTATACAATTTTTTTAAAATTCTGGAAAATTGGTGATAGGATGATAAAATTTATTGTCATTTTTATTTTCAATTTTGGCTTGTTCTTTTTTAATAGGGTCATAATAGAATGATTTACCAATAAGATTTGTAGGAATATTTTCTAGAGTTAATCCTTTTTGTTTGGCCAACGTTGGAATATAAACTTCGCAAAATCCAGAATAATGACCAATATTTTCTTGCAAGGCCAGTAAAAGCTTTTTGGATAGACGAACCAATGGAAAAAAAGAACTTGCTCGGTCTTGAAGTAATGGTTTTTTACGTTTTGGACCATACAAAGCAAACCAATAATTCCATAATATTTTTTGTGGATAATTAAAAACTTGTGTGCCTAAAAAATCATGATTTATCTCTAAACAGTTTTCCAATAGTTTCCAATTGCCATTACAATAGACATCGTATTCAATAAGCCACAAGTATTCAAAATCAACAGGACATTCTTGGAAAAAAACAAGTAATTGACTTTCTACTTGTTCCTTGTTAGATCGGTGAAGGGGATTAATGTCTAGACATTTTTTAAAATTGGTCAAAATTACATTATTTTGCTGTGATGGAAATTTTGATACCGTTTCATCAAATAATAAAAAAACATTTTCGGCCCCTAAATCGGTTTGTAATTTTTGATATTGAAATTGACAAAAAGCATTCCATAAATGAGTTCGATATACATAAATTGTTGCCATTTATTAAGATTACAACAATGAAAAAATGTATAAATTTTTTTTTTTATCTCTTTAATTAGAAAAATAAAAATGTACATGGAATTAAACGAAAAAAATCTCGCTTCAGTCTACAAAAACGCTTCTACTACCTATGTCCCCAAGGATTCTCAATCAGAGTCCGGATCGGAATCCTTTACTGATTCATCCGAGTCTCCAGTTCGTGTCCCTACCCCGGTTAAAACACCAGTTAGACAAGAACGTGTAATGAGTCGTCCTGTTGAAAAATCAGCTAAAAAATCAAAGGTAGAAGAAGAGACCAATGTCAACTTGGGTGCTATTTTACATTCCAATAAACTTATTTTTTCTTTTGTGGAAAGTCTTGAAAAATCGGTAGAAGAAATTTTATCCAATATTAAAGACTACATCGACTATAGTAATGAAAAATTGGAATTATTGAAAGATCAAGTCATGAATGAAACTGAAAGCTACAATACCAAGCTTGTTTCCAACCTTGAATCTCTTACTAACCAAGTTATGAATGAAACTAACTCTTACAAGTCAAAAATGTCCAAATACATGTCTTAGATTTTGTAAATTTTATTTTTGGATTTTGAAAAATAAAATAAATTAACAACAGTTTATCGCAAGAATTTGGGATTTATACATCTTCCATTGGTGTAGGATTTCGAACGACATTGCCCTGTCATAGGGTTGCAGTTGGTTTTAGTTCAATCACTAATCCATACACAACCTTGTAGACAAGAATTTTAAGTAGTATAACGAGCTTAAAGCATCGCTCCTACTCTTCCTCGCTTTGCATAATTTCTCCTTTGGTAAGTTTTTTAAGGAGAATATAAATAATAATCATCAAGACAAGAATTGCAACCAAGAAAATATATATAAAAACGGTGGAAACGGTAGAATTACCTTGTTTTTTTAAAATAGAGCTCATTTTATTAAAAAATAAAAAATTTTTTCAATAAATGAAACAACAACAAAGAAAAATTTTAAACAGTGGTTTACAAGGCGCAGCCGCAATGGGTAAGACTTACACTTTAATTGGCACAATTATTTCTGTAATTATTGGTATTTTATTAATTTTATGGATAAATTGTAAAAGAAAGTATTCCAAATTAGTGGAAGGAAAGATTGAAAAAGTTTCTTGCTCCAAAGTTGCCGATTATTTTGAATGCAAGGTGGAATTAATGTATAATTATTCTAATAAATCCTACCCAAAGTCCATTAACAATTATATATCTTCCAAAGAATTAAATATAGGCGACACTATTTCCTTGTATATCAATCCTCAAAAACCCAAAGTGGCCAAATTACAAAAAACACCCTGTTGGTTTTCCATCTTGGTTTTTATCATTGGTATTTTAATGATCTTTTTCTCCATCTTGTACATGTTTTTCATCTTTAATTATAAAGGATTAGCTGTTATTTCTGGGTTAAAAACAGTTATTAGAGAATAAATTTCATTAAAAATTGTTTGATTTGTAAAGGATCCAATTTTTCTTGTCGACTATAAAAACCATATCTACCATATTCAATAGTATAACCTGATTTATATTCAATAGGTAATTGAATTAATAATTTTATATCGGCTTCTTTTATTTGATCCAAAGATTTATTCATAAATTGTAAATACGCTCCAAGAGATATATTTTTTGTTTTATTATTTTCTTTAAAATTTACATAAAAACCAAAAGGTCCTTCTTTAATATGATAAATTTTTCGACCTACTTTGATTTGAGAAATGTCGTTTGAAATCTTTTTTACGGATTCCCCATTTTGAATCGTTTGTGTTAGCAAAGGTTGAAATGTTTTGTAAAATTCTTTCAAAATTTCCAATTTACGCGTCTTGTTGTTTAAAATATCATCAATACTCTGTTCCATATCTTTGGTAAAATCTACATTAATAATAAATGGAAAATAATCTTTTAGAAATTTTATAATATTCGCTCCAAGTTCTGTAATTCCTAATTTATTATTTTCTTGACCTACATTTATAGATTCTGTTAATTGATTTAAAGGAGATCCTCTATTTTTCCAAATTAATTTTGTAATATTGGTAGAAAACCCTTGAAAATTTTTTTTTTCAATGTATTTCTTATCAATTAATTTATCAATAGATGCTTGATAAGTGGCAGGTCTTCCTACTCCAGCTTGTTCCATTTCTTTCACCAAGGTGGATTCATCAAAATGATTCGGCGGATTTTGATATTTTTCAAAACCAATAATTTTTTCACAGTCTACAGTTTGCCATAAGTCGAGCTTTTTTTTTGCTTCTTTTTTGGTGACACTAGTTTTTTCGTCCAAAATCATAAATCCAGTAAATAGACAAGTGCTAATTACAGTTTTAAAATACATACTTTCGTTAAAACTAGAATCACGAATTTGTAATTCCGTATCATAAAATTCTGCGGGTGACATTAAGAATCCTAAAGCACGTTTCCAAATCAACGAATAGAGCTTTTGATGTTCTGGAGTCATACTTATTTTTTTATTCATTCGGGTAGGTCGAATCGCTTCGTGAGCTTCTTGAGCGTTCCCCCTATTTTTTACAACTCTTAGTATAGATTGTAAATATTCATTTCCAAAGGTGGAAATTATATATTCACTTGCCATTTCTATAAAATCATTTGAAAGCTGGCAAGAATCGGTTCTTAAGTAAGTAATGTGACCTTTTTCATAAAGTTCTTGAGCAAGTTTCATTGTTTTTTGAATAGGAAAATGTAATTGCTGAAAACTAGCTTGTTGTAAAGTAGATGTAATAAATGGTTTGGATGGATTTTTTTTTGTAATTTTGGATTCCAAACATTTTGTGGAAAATTTTCCAACCAAATTATTCAAAACTTGTAAAACATTTTCCTTGGTTTTTAATTCTGGACATAAAACAGATTGAATCGCAGTTTTTTCAGCATTCATAAAGTATCCATTTATAACCCATTTTTTTTGAGATTCGAATTGTTTAATCAATAATTCTCGATTCATTACAATAGCCAAGGTTGCAGATTGAACTCTACCAATGGAAATCGGTTTTTTACTATTCATTGGAAAATGTTTCCATAATATGGGAGACAATTTATATCCAATTAGTCTATCCAAAATTCTCCTAGTTTCTTGACAGTCAAGAAAACCTTGATTTAAATGGGAAACTGGATTTTTAAACGATTCCAAAATTGCTTTTGGAGTAATTTCGGTAAAGTAAACACGATTGAATTTTTTT
>Ga0114972_10001275_pt1 | contig 18933 bp, 15 predicted proteins | sample M_140807_EF_Meta_FD_87354 | JGI IMG/M metagenome (GOLD analysis project Ga0114972, IMG submission 87354) | Freshwater microbial communities from Lake Montjoie, Canada to study carbon cycling - M_140807_EF_MetaG | ecosystem: Environmental > Aquatic > Freshwater > Lake | place: Lake Montjoie... | reverse complement strand
GAATGGCCAGCGCGTGCCGTTCACGCACAAGGTCATGATCGATGAGACCGAGTGCTACGACATCATTGACCAAATGCGCCTCGTGGTGCCTGAAGAGGTCAAGGCGGCGAAGAAGCTGAGCCAGGACCGCGACCGCGTTCAAGGCGAGGCGGAAGCCCAGGCAGAACGCATCCTTCAGGACGCGATGGATCAGCGCGACGAAATGCTCGCTGAATATGCGATTGTGGCAGCTGCTGAAGAGCGTCGCGTAGAAATCCTCGACGACGCGACTCAGGAAGCCGAGGAGATCAAGGCGGAAGCCGACCGCTACGCGCTCGATGTTCTCAAGGCACTGAGCGCACGAGTGGGGATGTTACTGCGTGAGGTTGACAATGGCATCAGTGCCTTGCAGCCACTTCCTGAAGACGGTGACTAATCCCGGCGCGCTTCCCGCAACTCTGTAGAGCGCCCGGAGCGTCCGGGGCCTCGAGCGGGCGAGGCGATCGAATGCCGTCCGGGAGATTGAGCTATGCAGACATTGCGGATCAACGTTGTCGGGCTGCTCAAGGAGCCTGCGGGTGGCGTGCGCGACCATGTGATCCAGGTTCCAGGAGCCACGGTCGCCTCGATGGCCGAAGAGGCGAGGCCACTGCGGGATCTCACCGGTTCGGTTCGCCTATTGCGGAGCCCTCGGAGCATTTTCGCGAGGGTGCGCCTCGACACTGACGTTGCGTTGGATTGCAGCCGTTGCCTGGAGGATGCGGTCTCACCGGTCAAACTCGAGTTTGATGCGGAGTTCTTCCCGTCAGTGGATGTGGTTACCGGCCTGGCCGTGGTCATTCCAGACGACGACCTTGCGTTCGTGATCGATCACAACCACGAACTTGACCTTGCCGAAGCGGTTCGTCAGGAACTGCTGTTGGGGTTGCCGATGTACCCGTTGTGCGATCCCGAGTGTGAAGGATTGTGTCCAACGTGCGGGGCGAACCGGAACACCGACCCGTGCGACTGCGATGACAGCGAACCCGACCCGCGGATGGCTTCGCTAAAGGGTCTATTCGGTGCGGGAGGCGAGACTGACCGTCCATCCTGACATTGCTAGCCATACCGGGACCAGAACCGGTATGATTGACCGTCGTTGACCGGAGTTGTAAGACGTGGGCGCACACCCGAAACGCAAGATCAGCAAAATGCGGCGAGACAGTCGCCGTGGGCACCATGCTTTGGAGTTTCCTCAGTTCATTACGTGTCCGAGCTGTCGTCAGCTTACGTTGCCTCATCAGGCGTGCCACCGATGCGGAGTGTATCGCGGTCGGCAGGTCGTTGAGATGAACAACGAGAGAGCGGCGCAGTAGCGGCCACGGGTCTGCCCTGAGCCCATTTGCTGACGCAAGTCACGTAGGTGGGCCTGTTCCAGAGGGGCGCCGAAAGGCGCCTCTTTTTGTTGCCTGAACGACGTCAGGTGGAGGAAAAGATGAGCGCCGCAATGGCCTGGCTGTTCCCCGGCCAGGGTTCTCAGGCGGTGGGGATGGGGCAGTCGCTGCACCGCGACTCATCGGCGGCGCGCGACGTGTTCTTGATTGCGGATGCGGTCTGGGGCGGTTCGCTCACGGGCTCGATGTTCGATGGACCGCCCGAGGCCTTGCAAGCGACCGTTGTCACGCAACCAGCGATTGTCTCGGTGAGCCTTGCGGCGCTCGCAGCGGTTCGTGAAGCGTGGGAAGCACGGCATGGAATACCCCTCCCGGAACCGTCATTCGTTGCGGGGCACAGCGTCGGCGAATTCGCGGCGGTAGTGGCCAGTGGTGCGACCGATGTTGCGACCGGACTGCGCCTGGTGTGCGAACGCGCCCGGCTGATGCAGTGGGCGGCCGATACGACCCCCGGAAGCATGGTCGCTGTCCTCGGGTTGGGGCGGGACGCAGTTGAAGCTGCCTGTGCGTCGGCGCGGGAGACAGTACCGGGCAGTTACGTGTCGGTCGCCAATGACAACGCGCACTCCCCGGCCCAGATCGTCATTGCAGGCGACTTGCCCGGACTCGAGGCCGCCAGCGCGGCGTGCCGTGAACGAGGTGCGCGCCGTTGCGTCCCATTGACGGTAGGTGGTGCATTTCACTCGGCCGCGATGGCGCCTGCACAGGAAGGGCTTGCCCGTGCCATTGCGATGGCGCCCTTCGGTGACCCCCGCGTGCCAGTGATTGCAAACGTCACCGCGATTCCACTTCGGCGCGCCCGTGACATCAGGGCGGAACTTGCGGCCCAGGTAGTCAGCCCCGTGCGTTGGGCGGACACGGTCACCCTTCTTGCAGAATCCGGGTGCCGGAGGTTTGTTGAGTTCGGACAAGGGACAGTACTGGGAAATCTGGTGCAACGGGCGATACCGGACGCCGAGGTCCACAGTGTGGGCGATACCGACGGCGTGGGCAGGGTTGTGGAATGGCTCGGTTCCGAGGCGGGCGAAAATGCGAATGCCTGACGGGGTGCGTCGTCATCCGGGATGGTGCGTCAAGGGTTTGCTGGCTCGGCGTGGTTCAGAATGGCTGCTGGCCGGACTGGAGGCAATGGATGTCTGATCGTGGGGTTTCGGGCATGATCGCGTTGGTCACCGGGGCATCTGGTGCCCTCGGAAGGGCGATTGCCGTCAGACTTGGTACGGGCGGGGCCATTGTGGCGTGCCATTACGGATCAAACCGCATGGGTGCTCAGGAGACCCTTGATGCCATCCGTGCTGGCGGTGGCGATGGCATGACCGTTGGAGGCAACGTGACGTTGCGTGAGGACGTCGATGCGATGGTTGCGTCGGTCCTTGAGGCGCATGGTCGCATCGACATCCTGGTGAATTGCGCCGGGATCACTCGCGACGGGTTGCTCGTCAGGATGGACGATGCCGACTGGGATGATGTGATTGCGACCAATCTTCGCTCGGCCTTTCTTGGGACGCGCGCGGTCATGCGTTCGATGATGAAGCAACGAAGCGGGCGCATCCTGAATGTGACTTCGGTGATCGGTGTCTCGGGCAATGCCGGGCAAGCCAACTATGCGGCTGCAAAGGCAGGGATGATTGGATTGACCCGTAGCACGGCGAGGGAAGTTGCAAGCCGGGGAATCACCTGCAATGCCTTGGCCCCTGGGTACATTGACGCGGGGATTGCCGCTACCCTGACCCCGGAACAGAGTGCCAAGGCACTTGCGACCGTCCCCATGGGCGCGATGGGCACAGCAGACGACATAGGCGAGGCGGCAGCGTTTCTGTGTTCAAGGGAGGCCCGGTACATCACCGGCCAGGTCCTCCACGTCGACGGCGGCATGGTGATGGGATAAGGCAAGAAGGCATCAGATGTTTGCAAAGGTGCTGATTGCCAACCGAGGCGAGGCCGCGGTTCGTGTCATCCGTGCATGCCGGGAGCTCGGCATCCGGACAGTTGCCGTATTTTCTGAGGCGGACCGCACGTGCCTGCATGTTCGACTCGCCGACGAAGCCATTTGCATTGGTCCGGCGCCGACCGGACGGTCCTATCTCAATGTGCCCAACATCATTCAGGCGGCGCTGATGACCGGCGCGGAGGCCATTCACCCGGGAACGGGATTCCTGTCTGAGAGTTCGGCCTTTGCGGAGATCTGCGCCGGATACGGCATCACATTCGTGGGTCCAACCCCGGAGACGATTGCCCAGCTTGGCGACAAGGCCCGGGCGCGTTCGGTGATGCGCGATGCCGGTCTCCCGGTGATGCCGGGAGGCGATGCGCCAGTGCGAACGCTGGACGAGGCCAAGGACTTTGCCCAGTCGCTTGGGTACCCCGTCATGCTGAAGGCAGTCGGTGGTGGCGGTGGCAAGGGGATACGGCGACTGACGTCGGTTCAGGACCTGATTGCCTCGTTCCCGGTTGCACAAGCTGAGGCTTCAAGTGCGTTCGGAAACCCTGAGATCTATCTCGAAAAGTGCATCGAGGACGCGCGCCACATCGAGGTGCAAATCCTTGGTGACATGCACGGTTCCGTGATCCATCTTGGCGAGCGTGATTGCTCATTGCAACGCCGGGCGCAAAAGGTTCTCGAAGAGGCACCTGCTACGTGCATCCCTGATCCAATCCGCGCGAAATTGTGCGAGGCGGCCGTTGCCGGTGCCCGAGCCGTGGGGTACGTCAACGCCGGAACATGGGAATTCCTGGTCGACCGGAACCATGACTTCTACTTCATGGAGGCGAACGCGCGTCTCCAGGTGGAACATCCCGTGACCGAGGCGATCACCGGGGTGGATATGGTAAAGACCCAACTTGCGATCGCGTCCGGGGCGCACTTGCCGTGGACGCAGGATGAGATCCACTTGCAAGGCCACGCAATCGAGGTTCGGGTCACCGCCGACGATCCGCGGCGGAACTTTGCGCCGGATGCGGGTCTGGTGGGCCGGTTTGACATGCCTGGTGGTCCGGGTGTGCGAGTGGACACCCATGTTGTTGCCGGCTATGAGGTGCCACCCTTCTACGACTCACTTCTGGCGAAGTTGATCACCTATGGATCGACACGCGAGGAGGCCAGGGTGCGCCTTCTCCGGGCCCTGGCTGAGTTCCGGATCGAGGGTCTCGCTACCACGGTTGGCTTCCACGAACGATTGGTCAGCGATCCGTCGTTCATCACGCAGGATCTCACTACCACGTTCGTGGAACGATGGCTGCCCGGTGTGGAATGGTGAGTGCCGTCGGGTCATGCTCTCCCCCGCCCGGCATGGATCATCAGTCATGACCGCACCGCCACAAGGACTTGACTTGCGCCCAGCCGATCCGGAGCCGGATTTGCCGGTCATCCGCATTGGTGAGCGTGAGAGAGTGTCGAGCATTCCCGGCGGATCGAAAGCCCTGAAGTCAGTTGATGTCTTCGCGACCGATGAGGACGAGTGGCCCGAAGGGGTCGGCGTCGAACGAAGGCGCGCGCGGGCGGTTGTCATCCAGGTCCTTTACGAAGTCGATGTGACCGGTCATGTGCCGTCGGCGGTGCTTGAACGTCGGATCCTTGAGGATCGCACTCCTCACGAGGCCTCGGCGTACGCCAGGCGCCTCCTCCCGGGGGTCATCGCCAATCTCGGGTCGATCGACGAAACGTTGACCAAGGGTGCTCCCGGTTGGCCGGTTGATCGAATGGACGTGGTGGAACGTGCGATCCTTCGGCTAGCCGTTCATGAGCTTTCGGCGGCTGTCGGGGTGCCTGTCCGTGTGGCAATCAATGAGGCGGTCGAACTGGCAAAGGTGTTCGGACACGAACCGTCGGCGAAGTTTGTGAATGGTGTCCTCGGTGCGGTCGCGCGGGCTATTACCCCTCTTCTGGGCACATCGGAGGAGGGGTTGGGTGCCATTGGTGCTGAGGAAGCGGACCGTGAATGACCGACCCTTTTCCATCGGGAGTGCTGGCCGCGGTAGCCTTTGCGGGGGAATGCACGCGTGACGACTGATCAATTCGCCATCGCCCTGCAGGCTGCGGTCGACTGGCTCTGGAGCCCGGTTCCGGGGTCTGAGTATCCGTGGGCGGCGGTGGTCGCGCTTTTGGTGGTCGTGCTTTCTGGGGTGGTTACCTACGTCTTCGCCGTGCCCCGGATTCGAGATTGGTGGAACGATGACACTGTTCGTCCAAATGAGGATGAGCGCGGTGTTTCCACCGTCGAACTCTCACTCATGGAACACCTGCTCGAGTTGCGCAACCGCTTCGTGATCATGGCTGCAGCGCTCGGCGTCGGGACGGTGATTGCGTTCGTCTTCTACCGCACGTGGATGGAGATTGCGCTGTGGCCCCTGAATGGACACGAACTCCAGGCAATCACTCCGACTGAGAAGGTAGTGGCGTACTTCAAGGTCTCACTTGTCGTCGCCCTTGTCTTCGTCATGCCGATCCTTCTTTATCAGGTGTGGATGTACGTTGCGCCGGGACTCACACGTCGGGAGAGGCGCTATATCCTTGCGTTCGTCCCGGGAGCGACGTTCTCATTCGTCTGTGGTGTGGCTTTCGCCTACTTTGCCCTGATGCCGGCCGCACTGACGTTCTTGCTCGGCTTCGGTGACGACTCGATCAAGGTCGTGCCAACCGTGGCGAGCTACATTGACTTTGTCACCCGGTTACTGGTCGCCGTGGGCGGCGTCTTCCAGTTGCCGTTGATCATGTTCATCCTCACCAAGGTCGGCGTAGTCAACGCCGGCATGTTCGGCAAGTGGAGGCGGTACGTGATCGTTCTGGCGTTCATCGTCGGCGCGATCGTCACGCCGACGCCGGATCCATTCAACCAGTTGCTGGTCGCGATCCCGGTGATGATGCTTTACGAGTTCGGCGCACTCCTCGCCCGCTTCGCCTAGGCGCACCCCGACCGTTTAGTGTCTTGCCTGATTCATCGCGTCTTGCAAGTCGGCTGGAAGCGGTGATTCGCAGACCATTTCCTCACCATCTGGGCGTCGGAATGCGAGATGGGCCGCATGCAGGAACTGGCGTCCGACAGCGATGGTTGGTTCTGGGCGGCCGTATACCGTGTCACCAGTGACCGGAATGCTAATTGAGGCAAGGTGGACGCGAATCTGATGCGTCCGTCCTGTGACAATCTTGCATTCGATCAAGGTGTGCTTGGCGAAATTTTCGACGGTCCGGAAGTAGGTGAGGGCGTTGCGCCCTCCCCGTGGAATGCTCACGAGAGCCATTTCGTCGGGGCGGTCCGCTCGTCTGCCAATTGGTGCGTCGATCGCACCACGGTCGGTCCGAGGGTGACCGTCCACGAGGGCGAGGTACCGCTTCTCGACTGTGCGGTCACGGAACTGCGCCTGCAGGAATGCCAATGCGCGCTCGTGCTTGGCGACGACGATCAGGCCGGAGGTGTCACGGTCGAGACGGTGAACGATACCGGGACGAATGGTGCCATTGATTGCCTGCAGGTCTGGAAGCCGAGCCAGCAAGGCATTCACGAGGGTTCCCCGTGGATGACCAGGTGCCGGATGGACGACCATGCCGGCAGCCTTGTTCACGATCGCGATATCTGCATCTTCGTAGACGACGTCGATGGGTATTGCTTCGGCGATGAGATGGGTTACGACGACGGCGGGGACGATGACCGTCACGGTCTGACCAAGCCTGACTTTCGTCGCCGCATCGGCTTGCTCGCCATTGACGCGGACTTCGCCAGAACTAATCAGCGCCTGGACACGCATCCTGGAAAGACCGGGTCCGTGGGTAACCACGAAGCGGTCGAGGCGATGCCCCTGATCCGGTTCGTCGACGATGAGGTTCCAGGTCGTTGGTCCGTCCGGGTCTGGGGCAAGATCCAGTTCTGTCTCGTCAAACGCTAAGTCGGCATGTGCGTCGGTTGCCGTCCCATCGGGAAAGCTGCCAATCAGTGGCGGGGTCGGGTGGTCATTGGTGGGTGGTGATTGCGCGATGGTCATCCCTCGTTCTGGATCAGGAGTGCGGCGACAAGCATGACGACCCCAACACAAATGGCGCTGTCGGCGACGTTGAAAATCGCGAAGTGAAACTGCAGTTCGTCGATGTGAAACTCGATGAAATCCACAACCGCGCCAAGGCGTACGCGGTCAATGACGTTTCCGATTGCACCTCCGACTTGGAGGGCGAGGGCGATCCGAACCCACAGGCGTCTGGTCTCGACGGTCCGGTAGACGAAGATGATGACGCCACAAATTGCCAGCGAGAGAGGCAGCAACACATCGCCGAATTGACGGAACATCCCAAACGCTACACCGCGGTTCGTGATGTAATGCAGCGCCAACCACGGGAGAACCGGAATAGTATCCCCAAGGCTCATCGACGAAACCACAAGAAACTTCGTCACTTGGTCGACGATAACAACCGTACTCGCGACCGTGACCAGGATTCCCCACCTCACGATGGGAGTGGCCCACAAGGCGTTTACCTTGCGTTGTCCTGCAAGGACGCCATCAACAGACTGTTGCTGGGGTGCGGGTGTGACCGAAAGGGCAGACGCCGATTCGGTGTCTGACGCAATCGGACCGCGTGTTGTCATTCTCCGAAAAGGATACCCGTATCCCGTCCGGCGACTCTCGTCGGGCCGCGACCGGGACGTTGCCCAGACCCTTTCACGGCGGGACGAATTGGTGAGCCGTAACCGGAAATCGGCCCCTGAGGTTGGATGACCACTCCCTCAGGGGCGCGAAGGCGGGTCAGGGGCGGGTCACTGGGGTACGCACGGTGAAGTGGGGCGAAAGTGCGTTCAGGATCAGTTCGAGTTCTTCATGGTCATGCGCATCAAGCGTCAGGCCGGGAAGCCGCTTGTATGGCGACGCGATAATGCGTCGGCGGTAAAGGACTTCCTTGTAGATTGCCGTTCCGAATGCTGCCTCGATGTTGAGGAGCGGAAGCAAGTCATTGAAGAGTTCGCGTGCCCCGCTCAGGTCGCCGGCGTCGATCAGGTTCCAAACTTGAGAGTGGACATCGGCACTCTCGCATGCCGGCATCGTGCCGCACGCGCCGCGTCGAACCTCGTCGAAAAGGTAGCGTCCGGCCTTGCCTCCCATGATCCCCCTGCAGTGTTCTCCGGCGTTCGCGATGGTGTGCGAGATCTTGAATCCCGTGTTCTGGGATTCCTCCTTGATGTATTGCACCAGTTCGATCTCGCGGCATAGGCGAACGATGAAGTCGGCGGACATGGGGTGACCGATACCGTTCGTCTTCTCGTGGTTCTGGATGTAGATCGGTAGGCCAGCACCTTCGGCGAGGGCCACATAGAAGTCGAAGATGTGCGCCTCGTCCGTAGGTTCCTGGTAGGCGGGCATGGAGATCACGGCATCGGCGCCGGTATCGCGGGCATGGCGGGCGTAGGCAACCGCTTCGGCAGTCGTCTCGGCGCACACCCCGATGACCGCAGGGACAATGCCTTTCTTGCCTGCGCGCGAGATCTCTTCAACTGTTGCCCGGTTGACGGTATGTCGTTCCTCGGTGGAGAGCGTGCTGAACTCACTGGCGTTGACTGGAGTGACGATTCCGTGTGTGCCGGCTTCCAGGCAGAACGCGAGCGTGCTTCGCAGGGACGCTTCGTCGAATGCGCCGGTATCAGTGAACGGGGTGACCGGGATTGCAAATAGGCCGCGGTGCTGGGTTGTCATAGGTGTCATTTCTCCCATCGGCACTTTGTGTCAATCAGGCGCCCTGGTTCCAATCGGACCCGGCAAGGAAGCCGCCGTCGACCGCAATGACCTGGCCGGTCACGAAGTCTGAAGCCCCTCCCGCAAGGAATACAGCCGTTGGCGACACATCCGCTGGTGCGCCGAACCGCCCGGCTGGAATGCGTGAAAGCACCCATGTCTTCCTCGGTTCGACTCCGATGAAGTTGCGATTGAGATCGGTGAGGATGAATCCGGGCGCGATGCAGTTCGCCTGGATGTTGTGTGGGGCAAGCTCGACAGCGAGCGCCTTGGTCAGGAGGGCGACACCACCCTTGCTGGCGGCATACGCGGACATTCCGGGGGCGACGCCCTGTACGGATGCGAGGGAACCGACCGTGATGATCTTGCCGCTGATCGCGCGTGCACTTCCGTCGGCTGGGGTCATCGCCTTGGTCGCCGCCTGGCACCCGAAATAAAGACCGCGAAGGTTCGTCCCGACCACGAAATCGTAGTCGTCTTCGGTCACATCAACGATCTTCTTGCGACGGTTCGTGCCTGCAACCGGGACGTAGATGTCCAGGTGTCCGAAATGCGCGACGGTTTCGGCGACCGCACGTTCGTTGTCGGCGCGGCTGTTCACGTCACCGCTGATCGCGATGGCGTGTTCTGGTCCGATCTCTGCCACGAGTGATTCGTTGTCTGAAGCGGTTCTCGACATTGCGGCGATCGAAGCACCAGCGTGGGCAAGGGCAATTGCGATGGCGCGCCCGATGCCACGGCTGGCTCCAGTGATGAGGGCCACCCGCCCGGTAAGGTCGAACGGCCCGATGCCGGTTGCTGGGGTAGTCATGGCTTTCTCTCCTATAGCGAAATGTAAAGACATCACGGCGCGGTGGGGTGGGCTAAGCGAAGCGTGTATGGAACAGATGGGGTGGTGATGCGAACGCTCCCGGCGCTCGCCGACACGAGCCGTGCCGCGCGTCATCGTACTACGTCGAAGAGGGTTCCCAGACAACGATCAGGATGCCCGCCAGGATCACCCCTGCCCCGGCGATGGAAGTGGATGTTGGCATTTCGCCGAAGAGCCAGGCCGTCAAGATGACACCCCCGATCACTTCCAACATGGCGATGATGTTGGCAGCCGTGGCTGGGATGCGTCGCAGGGCGGCGTTGTAGAGCGTGTGCCCGGTCCCGAGCGGGGCGACACCGAGGGCAATGATTGCCAACCCGGATACGACGTCGTAGGTTGACCCGCCCATGGTCCAGATGGCGGCGGGAAGAAGCCAGATCGCACCCCAAAGGTAGACCCCGAACGCGTACTCGAAAAGGGTGTGCTGGTTGCGGGCCTGGCGCCCGATTATGGAGTAGATGCCGAATGTGACCGCGGTGAACAGGGCCATTCCGTCACCGATGAGACTGCGCGTCGTCAAGGTCGGTTCGAACCCGGTCAGGTAGACCGCGCCGGCCACGGCGATGGCGATCCCGATCCATGCCTGTGGACGGATCGATTCGTGCAGGAAGACGTGGGCAAACATGGCTACGAAGACCGGTGCGGTGTACGTGATGGCGAGTGAGTGTGCCGTGCTGGTGAACCCGAGAGACGCGATGTATGAGCCGAAGTGGACGGCAACAAGGAGGCCATACATTGCGAACTTCGGGGTCGCGATTGAACGGAAGTTGATGCCGGGGCCCGCCCCCGACCGTGCGCTGCCGCGTGGCGACACGATCGACGAGACGATCAGGATTGTCGCTGCGCCAGTAAGCAGGCGCCAGAATGTGATCTCGATCGGGCCGACGAGGGGCGCGTAGCGAACGAGCGCGGGCGAGGTGCTGAAGAGTGCTACCGCGATCACCGCGAAGAGGTAGCCGAGACGCCTGGAACCGACGTCAGTCCACCCTCGCCGTGGCCCCCGATGCATGGACGCTTCGCTGGGAGGGCCGGACGTCTGGACCTCATTGGTGCGCTGCGCGGCGTTGGGTTCTGACACGCCGGTTACGGCCTTTCCTTGCGGGACTTGTTCATCATTGGAGCGTCCTGCGCCATGGGCGCGTGATCGCAAGCGCCGTAGCCGGAACGGTCTTGAAGCCTCTGCGGGCCTGTCGCACGGGATCGGTCGGGCGAGGCGCAGCCCCATCCGCAGGCGGCGTGCCGGTGGATGCCGGATGTGACTGCCGGCACGCCGCATCTGAGGACTGGTGGCTTACCCGCGTGGTTTCCCGTATTCGGTGATCGGCAGGACCGAGTACTCGTTTGCCCCGAGCGAGAGTGACGATGCCAGGGCTGACGCGGTATCGAGGGAGGTGAGGCACGGGATGCGGGTTTCGACCGCGACGCGGCGGATCTCGAACCCATCCTGAAGGACGCCTTTCCCCCCGGTGATGGTGTTGACGACCAAGGTGACTTCGCCGGAACGGATCAGTTCGGTGATGGTGTGGTCGCCATCGTTGATCTTGCCAACTTCACGGACCGCGAGGCCGAGGGTGCGGATCAGGCGTGCGGTGCCGGCGGTGGCGAAGAGGCGGTATCCGTTGGTGGCGAACTGCTTTATGACGGGTACGGCGTCGTCCTTGTCGCGGTCGGCGATGGAGAGCAGGAGACCAGGCGTACCGGACTTTGATGGGGTCATGGAGATCACCCCGGCGCCAACCATGGCCTTGTAGAGGGCGGGGGCGAAGGTGTGGTCGATGCCCATGACTTCGCCGGTGCTCTTCATCTCGGGGCCGAGGTACGTATCGACGCCGACGAGCTTGCTCATGGAGAAGACCGGTGCCTTGACGGCGACGAGTTTCTGCCGGGGCCAGAGACCACCGGCGTACCCCATTTCGCGCAAGGTCTTGCCGACCTGGATGTGGGTGGCGAGGCGGACCATGGGCACGCCGGTGACCTTTGAAAGGAACGGGACGGTGCGGCTGGATCGTGGGTTTACCTCGATGACGTAGACCTGTCCCTGGTGGATGACGTATTGGATGTTGACGAGACCGCGCACTCCGAGGCCGATGGCGATGCGTTCGGTGTAGGAGACGAGTTGCTCGACGATGACCTCGGACAGGTTGATGGCGGGGTAGACCGCGAAACTGTCGCCGGAGTGAACGCCTGCGCGCTCGATGTGCTCCATGATGCCGGGGATGAGGGTGACTTCGCCGTCGCAGATTGCGTCGACTTCGACTTCCTTGCCCTGCAGGTACTTGTCGATGAGGACGGGCGACTTCTCGGTGGGTGTGACGATGTTGGTGAGGTAGCGCTGGAGATCGGATTCCTCGCCGATGATTTCCATGGCGCGTCCGCCGAGGACGTAGCTGGGGCGCACGAGGACGGGGTACCCGATGTGGTTGGCGATGGTGATGGCGTCGCTGACGGAGGTGACCCCGGTGCCTGGTGGTTGCGGAATGCCGAGGGCATCGAGGAACCGCTCGAACCGGCGGCGGTCCTCGGCGAGGTCGATGGTGTCGACGGATGACCCGATGACGGGAACGCCGAGGCGGTTGAGCGGGCCAGCGAGGTTGATGGCGGTCTGTCCGCCGAACTGGGCGATGACGGGGGGCATTGGCTTGCCGGGGCCGCCGGCTTCGTTGCGGATGACCTCGAGGACGCTTTCTTCGTCGAGGGCCTCGAAGTAGAGGCGGTCGCTGGTATCGAAGTCGGTGGAGACGGTCTCGGGGTTGGAGTTGATCATGACGCTGCCCCACCCGGCGTCGCGGAGTGCCCAGGCGGAGTGGACGGAACAGTAGTCGAACTCGATGCCCTGGCCGATGCGGATCGGGCCGGATCCGATGACGATTGCCGACTTGCCGGGCGGTGCGATGGCTTCGTTCTCGACCTCGTAGGTGGAGTAGAAGTAGGGGGTGCGGGCGGCAAACTCGGCGGCGCAGGTGTCGACCATCTTGAAGACGGGGGCGATTTGCCATTGGTCGCGCAGTTCGCGGACGCGGTCTGGAAGGCCCTGGACGGTGTCGGAAAGGGTGGCGACCTGCGCGTCGGAGAAGCCGCGTCGCTTGGCATCCCAGAGGAGGCCGGGGGTGAGTGGTTCACGGAGGAGGCGCTGCTCGAGGGCATGGATGCATGCCAGGCGGTCGAGGAACCAGGTGTCGATGCGGGTGCGTTGGTGGAGCTCGGCGACGGTGACGCCACGGCGCAGCGCGGCCATGAGTGCCCAGAGGCGGATGTCGTTTGGGGTGTCGATGAGCGACCAGATGCGGGTCAACCCTTCGGGCTCGCGCCATGTAGCGTCTTCCCAGAGCAGGCTGCGACCGCCCATCTCGAGGGATCGCACGGCTTTCTGGAATGCTGCCTCGAAGGTGCGTTCGATGGCCATGACTTCGCCGGTGGCTTTCATCTGGGTGCCGATGGTGCGGTCGCCATGGGGGAACTTGTCGAAGGGCCAGCGCGGGATCTTGACCACGCAGTAGTCGAGGGCGGGCTCGAAGGCGGCGGTGGTTTCGCCGGTGACGGAGTTCGGGATTTCGTCGAGGGTCCGGCCGACGGCGATCTTGGCGGCGACGCGGGCGATGGGGTAGCCGGTGGCCTTTGATGCGAGTGCGGAGCTCCGGGAGACGCGCGGGTTGACCTCGATGACGATGTAGTTGAACGAGTACGGATCGAGGCCGAACTGGACGTTGCATCCGCCTTCGATGCCGAGCGCGCGGATGATCTTGAGCGCGGAGGTGCGCAGCATCTGGTATTCGCGGTCGGTGAGGGTCTGCGAGGGTGCGACGACGATGGAGTCGCCGGTGTGGACTCCCATGGGGTCGAAGTTTTCCATGTTGCAGACGGTTATGCAGTTGTCGGCGGCGTCGCGCATGACCTCGTACTCGATCTCTTTCCAACCGACGAGGGAGCGTTCGAGGAGGATCTGCCCGATGGGACTGGCGCCGATGCCGGATTGCACGACGAGATCGAGTTCGGGCCATGCATGCGCGATTCCGCCACCGGTTCCACCGAGGGTGTAGGCGGGCCGGACGATGAGCGGGACTTCCGGGAACCCGATCTCGTGGGCGAATGCGTAGGCCTCTTGCATGGTGTGGACGATGGCGGAGGTGGGTATCGGTTCGCCGAGGGCGTTCATGAGTTGGCGGAACTCGTCGCGGTCCTCGGCCTGGCGGATGGCCCTCAGGGGGGTGCCAAGCAGGCGGACGTTGTATTTCTCTAGGATGCCGGCGTCGGCGAGTTCGCGCGCGAGGTTGAGGCCGGTCTGTCCGCCGAGGGTGGGCAGGAGGCCTTCGGGGCGCTCGCGGGCGATGATGCGCTCGAGGACGGGAACGGTGAGGGGCTCGATGTAGACGGCGTCGGCGACTTCGGCGTCGGTCATGATGGTGGCGGGGTTGGAGTTGACGAGGATGCTGCGCACGCCTTCCTCGCGCATGGCCTTGCAGGCCTGGGTTCCGGCGTAGTCGAACTCGGCGGCCTGGCCGATGACGATGGGGCCGGACCCGATGATGAGGACGGATGCGGGCTTGTTGCGGACACCCGATGGGGATGCGGGCAGGGATGCCCGCGGACCGGACGGTGCCCCGATTGCGCCTGATGATGATGCGGGCAGGGATGCGGGCGGGCCGGACGAGATGGTGTTGGTGGTGTCTTCGGTCACGTCGTGATCCTCCTCAGCGAATGGTTTCGAGCGAATCGACGAAGCGGTCGAAAAGGTATTGGTTGTCTTGGGGGCCCGGGCTGGCCTCGGGGTGGTACTGGACGGTGAAGACGGGAAGTTCGCGATGGGCGAGGCCTTCCACGGATCCGTCGTTGACGTTGACGTGGCTGACGGTGAAGCCGCTGGCGGCCGGGATGGTGGTTGCGTCGACCTGGAAGCCGTGGTTCTGGGAGGTGATGTAGACGCGTCCGGTGGTGACGTCGCGGACGGGATGGTTGGCGCCTCGGTGCCCGAAGCGGAGGCGGGAGGTCTGGGCGCCGATGGCCAGTCCCATCACCTGATGGCCGAGGCAGACGGCGGTGAGGGCCATGCGCCCCCGCGCGACCGGGCCGTCCAGGAGGGTGCGAAGCGTCTGGACGGTGGTGGCGAGGGCACCGGCGCTTGGGTCGCCCGGGCCATTGCCGATGACGACGCCGGCCGGTTGGAGGGCGAGGATTTCCTCGGCACTGGTGTGATACGGAACGATCACGGTATCCAGGCCCCGGCGTGTCAGTGACCGGGCGATGTTGTGCTTGACGCCGCAGTCGATGAGGACAACCCGGTGGGCGTGCGGGGACTGTGGCGGTGGGGCGAAAGGGGCCCATGTGCCGTGGTCTACAAGACCTAGTGCGGAGGTGCTGACGCCTTGGACGAGTTCCTGTTCCTCGAGGACGGGGAGTGCCTTGGCGAGGGCGGAAAGGTACTCGGCTTCGGCCCGGGCCCCGGGCGTGCGGCCATTGATCCACGCGCCGGGGTCGGTGTCTTGGGCGACCGTTCCGGACCGGGCGGGCGCGAGGCAGGCCCGCATGGCGCCGTGCATGCGGAGATGGCGGGTGAGGGACCGGGTGTCGATGCCTTCCACGATGGGGATGCCGTGCTGGCCCAACCATGTGGACAGCGATCCGTTGGTGCGCCAGTTGCTCGGACCAGTGCAGTATTCCCGCACGACGAGGGCGTTGATCCACGGACGTGCGCTCTCGAAGTCGTCGGCGTTGATGCCGTAGTTGTCGATGAGTGGATAGGTGAGGGTGGTGATCTGGCCCCGGAACGATGGATCGGTGCAGATCTCCTGGTAGCCGGTCATGGCGGTGCAGAAGACGGCTTCCCCTCCGGTCCCTGTCGCGGCCTCGTCGTGGGCTGATTGCCCGGGGTCGAGGGCGCGGAAGCCGAAGAATGACCGTCCGTCCTCGAGTGCGAGGATGAACCTAGGTGCGGGCATGGTTACCACCGTCCTTTCGAGAGAAGAGCCCGACCGGGCAGGGTCGCGGGGCGAGACCGGATGTGCTTCGCTGGGGCACGTCGACACCCGATGGGGATGCGGGCAGGGATGCCCGCGGACCGGACGGTGCCCCCGTCGCGCCTGATGATGATGCGGGCAGGTGTTCGGGCGGGCCGGACGGTGCCCCCATCACCCCTGATGAAAATCCGCTTCGCTTTGCTAGGCGCTTCGGTCACAGATGACCTCCCCTCCGACGATGGTTTGAATGACCTGGCCACGCAGGATGTGACCGGCGAGAGGGGTGTTCCGACCCTTTGAGCGGAACTGCGTCGGGTCGACGCACCATTCGCGGTCCGGATCAAGGATGGTGACGTCGCCGGCCATGCCGGGAAGCAGGGTGCCGGCCGCCAATCCAAAGACGCGGGCAGGCCGGATGGTCAAGGCGGCGATCGCTTCCACAAGCGTGAGGCCACCGGCATGAACGACGGCGAGGACGCTTCCCAATGCCGTTTCCAGGTTGGAGATGCCGGACGCAGCGGCTTGGTACTCGCAGTGCTTGTCGGTGGTGCCGTGGGGTGCATGGTCGGTGGCGATGCAGTCGATGACGCCATCGCGCAGTCCAGCTGCCATCGCGAGGCTGTCGGGCGTCTCGCGCAGGGGAGGGTTGACCTTGGTGCGGGTGTCGTACGCGGGCAGCGACGCCGTGGCTGACCACCAGTGACCGCCAACGAGCGAGTCGGTAAGCGTGAGGTGGTGCGGGGTCACCTCGGCGGTGACGTGGACGCCGCGGGACCGCGCCCGCCGGATGAAGTCGAGGGTGCCCGCGGAAGAGACGTGAGCGACGTGCAAGTGGGCGCCGGTCAGGGCGGCGAGTTCGCAGTCCCGCGCCACGATGACCTCCTCGGCAGCGCGGGGCCACCCAGCTAGGCCAAGTCTTGCGGAGACCGACCCCTCGTGCATCTGGGCCCCGGTGGTGAGCGCGCGGTCTTCGGCATGCTGGACAACCGGGCGCCCGGTAGTGCGGCTATACGCAAGGGCATTGCGCATCAGGGCGCTGTCGGTCACGCAGTCGCCGTCATCCGAGTATGCAACGACCCCGGCATTTGCGAGTTCGATCAGGTCGGCGAGTGCCTTGCCCTTGCGCCCCCGCGTGATGGCGCCGATGACGTAGACGCGAACTGATCCCTGGCGTCGGGCGGTGTCGTGGATGAAGTCGACGACTGCAGTTGTGTCGATGGCAGGTTCGGTATTGGGCATGGCGCAGACCGTGGTGAACCCCCCGGCGGCGGCGGCGGCTGTCCCGGTTGCGATCGTTTCACGGTATTCGAAGCCCGGCTCACGGAGATGGGTGTGTACATCCACGAAGCCAGGCGTGACGATGAGCCCTCGGGCGTCGATGACCTGGGCTCCGGGTGGCGCGTCGATGCCGATGCCGACTGCGTCAACGAAGCCATCGCGAATGGCAATGTCCGTGATGGCGTCGATGCCCTGTCCCGGGTCGATCACGCGCCCGCCGCGAATAACCAGGCTTCCAAGGAACCGCCCATGTGCGGCGGCTAGTCGGATCGCTTCGTTGTTCGGATTACTCACTACCTGAGGCCTTTCATGCTGCGGGCGGACCGGATGCGGGCGGACCGGCTGGGGAGGTGCCTAGACCGCCGGGCCGGCACGTCCGCCGGCGAGGAGATACATAACGGCCATCCTGACGGCGACTCCATTGGTGACCTGGGCCTCGATGACGCTTTGCGGCCCGTATGCGACCTCTGGGCTGATCTCGACCCCTTCGTTCATCGGGCCGGGATGCATCACAAGCGCTCCGAAGCGAGCTTTTGCGATCCGCTCGCGTGTGATGCCCCACTCACGTGAGTACTCGCGCAGGCTCGGCAAGAGTCCGGAGTCCATTCGTTCCCGCTGGACGCGAAGCGCCATGACGACGTCGGCATCTCGCAGGGCCTCGTCGACATCGTGCGTCACGGTGACGGGGCACGCAGTGACAATCCCTTTGGCGCGAAGCCCGGTGTTTACGGCGTCGGCAAAACCGATAGGGAGCAACGTTGGCGGCGCACACAGGACAACCTGGGCGCCAAGCGTGGTGAACCCCCAGGTGGCCGACCGTGCCACCCGGCTGTGAAGGATGTCGCCGATGATTGCAACGCGACGACCCTCGATGGATCCGAGGCGGGACTGAACGGTGAAGAGGTCCAGGAGTGCCTGTGTGGGGTGCGCATGCCAGCCATCCCCGGCGTTGATGACCGATGCCTCAAGTTCACGTGCGACGAGATACGGTGCGCCTGAAGCGCCATGACGCATGATGACCATGTCGGCGCCGAGTGCCTGGAGGGTGCGGGTCGTGTCGACGAGTGTCTCGCCTTTCTCGACGCTTGATCCGCTTGCGGTGATGTTCACGACGTCGGCGGACAGGTTCTTGGCGGCAAGTTCGAAACTGACACGCGTCCGCGTACTTGCCTCGTAGAAGCAGTTGACAATGGTCTTGCCCCTGAGTGGAGGCACGCGCCGGATTGGACGGGCGAGCACTTCCTTCATGGCTGCCGTGGTTTCCAGGACTTCGCGGAGTTCATCCGCGGTGAAGTCGTCGAGGTCGAGAACGTCCTTGCGTCGCATTGTCTGTCCTTGTGAGGGCTGGGGCGGGCATGGACGCCCGCGGACCGACTTACGCTTGGTTGGTCCCGCTTCGGGGATGGCTGAGCAGGACGACCTCATCGGTACCGTCGACCTCGCGGAGGCGGACTTCGACAAGTTCGTGGCGTGCGGTGGGCAGGTTCTTGCCCACGTAATCGGCCCGGATGGGAAGTTCGCGGTGTCCCCGGTCGACAATCACAGCGAGTTGGATCTGGCGGGCACGGCCGAACGAGAGGAGTGCGTCCATGGCCGCGCGGACGGTTCGCCCGGTGTAGAGGACATCATCGACGAGGACGACAGTGGTGCCGGTGAGGTCCCTTGGAATGACCGTGGGTTGGATCGCCGGCCGGGTTATGCGCAATTCCAG
>Ga0114972_10001273_pt1 | contig 18938 bp, 12 predicted proteins | sample M_140807_EF_Meta_FD_87354 | JGI IMG/M metagenome (GOLD analysis project Ga0114972, IMG submission 87354) | Freshwater microbial communities from Lake Montjoie, Canada to study carbon cycling - M_140807_EF_MetaG | ecosystem: Environmental > Aquatic > Freshwater > Lake | place: Lake Montjoie... | reverse complement strand
TGCCATCGCCGCAGCAGGCACAGCCAACTTGAAAGGAAGATTAGGCTGAAGGACATCCCCATCGCCATCCTTGCGAAAACGGGCGAAGGTAACGAATGCGGATTTTTTCTCCCCTTTGGAATCGACCACTTCCTTCGAATAGGAAACAGCCTCGGGATTTTTCCACGCACTGGTCATGAATTCCCAAGCCCGATCAAAACCTTCCGAATACCAGGCATCCTTGTAGGTCCGCCTTTCATCGTCGGAAAATTCCATCGAAGGATAAATGATGTTGGGTACTGAGGCATCAATCTGGTTGTAGTTGGGATAGATTGGGAAGACAGGCTGGCCCGCATTGTTGCGAAAGGCCTCGCGTTCACGAATGGCATCTGGCCAGTCATAAATGGTGCTTTGGGGAGCCCATGCCTTTTCCCAGGCGCCGTTTTTGTCCTTTTCATATTCTTTAAATCGATCTTCCCACTTGGGAAGGAACTTTTCGTTCTTGAATCCCGATGTCAAGGCCTGCACGGACTTGAGTGCGCCTTCGTACTCGGTTTTTTCCTTGACTCCTGGCTCATACATCGCTTCAAGCGCAACAAGAACAATAAACAGGAGCAAAAATCCAGCGGAAACCAGCCAAAAGTAGTGCTTGGCGAGGGCTTCCTTGTCAAACTTTACAGCCATGATCGCCTCCGATTACTTGTTGGGGTTATTGGGTTGTGAATTTTCGGATTTCCCGGGCGCGGTTGCGCCAGGGCCCGGAGGTGCGGGATTACCCACACCAGAAACTCCCGGATTCATAGGTGCAGGAGACACTGGCGGTGCTCCTGGTGCTACAACGCCAGGGGCCATCGGTGCTGATGAAACCGGGGGTTTTACAGGGGCTACAGCGCCAGGGACTGGAATTGCAGGAGACACCGGAGGTGTTCCAGGGGCCATAGGATTTGCTTCTCCCATCGGCTTTTCACCCTCAGGGGCCTTAGGTTTTGGCGGAGCCAAAACCTTGATTTCCGGTGCCGGAGGGGTTCCCGAAGGAAGGCCAATTGGCCGTTCTTTTCGGGCCTTGGCTTTTTCGAGTGTGCGGGGTTCGGCAGGGCTTCCATTTTTACTGAAAAGAGGTCCTGAAGGCGCAGCTCCAGGTTCTGCCCCCGCCTCAGGTACGGCTGCCGCATCTCCACCTTCGGGAAGACCCGCTGCAGCGGACATGGATCCCCGTAACGCGTCGGAAGGAGTAGGTTCCTTCCAAACGAAGAGGATTACAAATTCGGTTCGCTTGCGCGCCCCTCGCTGGATGATTTCCCCCGTGGAGTCACCACCCTCGCCTGAACCTTCCACTTCGGCGGCACCGGGAGCCGCACCTTCTGCTGGAGCCGCCCCTTCCGTTGCAGGGGCTCCAGCTCCCTCACCGCCGCCACCCATTCCAGGCATACCCATTGCCATACCGGGTTTCATGGCTCCACCGGGGCCCTCTCCCCCAGCCATGCCTGCGCCACCCATTCCGGCCGCGCTACGAGGGCCCAAAAGACTTACCCAACTTGAGCGAGCCGAACCAGCTCCACCAGCACCACCGGGAGCCGCCGCACCTGGCCCAGCAGATCCTTCCCCACCGGCCATTCCAGGCATCGCCATGCCACCACCGGCTTTGGCTGCACCACCCCCCTTTGCCAACTCCCCAAGAAGGGAATTGTCCAAAACAAGAAACCCGTTACGGGACATGTTGGGACTGCGGTAATAGCGGATTAGGGTGAGGTGACTGATCCGATTAATTACTGGCCCCATGTCTGGTGGCCCGGAGGCCCCAGCATCCGCCAATCCCGGAGCCCCTTCTGGAAGAGCCATGGGATCTGCCGGGGTCGATGGATTCGCTGCGGCTTTGGCCGCCACGACTTTGCGCATCCCCACCTTCGCCATATTTTCCAGGACCGCTTCAGTCAAAAATTTGGAACTGTTCCAGTGGAAGGTGTATCCCCGAAGTTCCACCACCCAGCCCTTGCCATCCGGGGGAGTTGTCCAGCAATTTTCGGGGCGAACAACTGATTTACCCAGGTTTCCATCGATAATTTTCTTTTTCACCGGAGTCCAAAAACCGGAGGAAAGGTTATCGAAAAATCGGCAATCGACAGAAGTGACGCTGACCTGAACCATATCGTCGATGCCCGATGAAGCAGTGGAATCAATTTCCCCCTGCTCAACCCCGGCAGCCACTTTGCCTGCATAGATCTCGTAAGCGCGCTTGCCTGTAAGGACACGGCGTTTTCGGAATTCGTCAGGAATCCCAACATACTTTTTGGTGTTGGGATCAAGTTCACCCTCAAAGTAGGGTTTGGCTTTTTCCGCGTAAATGTTGGATCCATCCGGGCGGGGGATCGCATCCTGGAGAAATGCCATCATCTCAAGCCAGTTTGCGCGTTCCTGCTGACCGGCAACGATCGTTTCGACCGCCTTTTTTTCTTCACCGGTTTTGACGATAAGGTCGCCGAAAGTTTTTTTCCCGTTCTCGACCTGGTTTTTCACAGCTCCGGAATCTTTGACTTGCTTTTGGACACCTTCGTCGATGAACGGACGAGCCTGCATGTAAGTATTAAAACCACAGGTCGAAATTCCCAAAAGCATACTTGCAGCTGTCAAAGCGACCCATGGCTTTTTGGCTTTGATCAGCCTCTCCATCCGAATTTCCGGGGGGAGCAGATTGGTCTGGATCTTGGCCAGCTTCAAACCCTGGATCGCTAATCCATAAGCGACAGCAAAGGTAAGAATATTTTCCTTGAAGGGGGCCTCGGAAAGAACCGCCCCGGTCACTTTTTCAAACGCCTTGGGAATTTGAATCTCGATCTGGAGCTTTTCCTGAAGGAATCGCTGCAAACCTGGGAGATGAAAAGCGTTACCCAAGCCTACTATTTTGGTGATTTCAGCGCTCCTATGCGCATTCTGGAAGTAAGTAAGCGACCTCTGCACCTCATTTTGGAGATCATTGAAGACAGGCCGGAGCGAGGTCAAAATCGTTTTGAGGTCCGGACCTTCCTTGGGAAGGCTCTTGGTGGCGGTGCGATTGAGGAGCACGGCCTTGGCGAATGTTAACTTCAGGTCCTTGGTCAGGGCCTTGGTGAAACTGTTGCCTGCAACATTGATCGTCCTTTGGAGGATGATCTTGTTTCCGTCGCTTATGACCAGATTGGTCAATTCAGCCCCGATTTCCAGCACAGCAACACACTTGCCAGAAGGGAGGTCCTCATCATCGCCCGGTTTTGGCGGAACCAGGCCGAGCTGATCGTAGACCGCATAATTGCAAAGAGCCATCGAGTTCATTTGAACCTGATGAATCTCGACGCCAACATCCTTGAAATAGGCCAACTCCCTGCCAATAATATCGCGCTTCATCGCAAAAAGGCCGATTTCGGTGTCGATGGCCATGCCATCAATCACCATGCCTGCGCCGATTTTCTGAAAATCCCAAACAACTTCTTCCAGCGAAAAGGGAATTTGCTGCTTGGCTTCAAATTTGACAATGTCGGGGATTTTGTTTTCCGCCACAGGCGGAAGCTTTACAAGGCGGAAAAGTCCCGATTGCCCCGGAACGGAGATACAGACCTGATCGCCTTTCAGGGAATTGCGCGAAAGGAACTTTTCGAGCGCCTCACGAACCAATGCTTCCCTGTCAGCATCGGGTTGACTCAAAAGCTTGGAATGCTCCACATAGTCAAAGGCGGTGGCGACAACGCCATCTCCTTCCTTTTGCAGACGAAGGGCCTTAAGGCCCGCCTGACCCAAATCTATTCCCCAAACGCCAGGACCGCTTGCAGACATGCGCCTGACCCCCTGTTAGTCGGCCAAAGGGCCAACGGTTAAGAAAGGATTTCCCATCATGGTCTATCTTGTGGCTTAAAGAGTCCCGATTCAACCAATTTCTCTTCCAGGAACCGGGTTTCTTCTCCAAAATGTTAACACCCAACCCGGAACTCTCGTTGGAGATGATTTTTTTCTATAATCGGCATTTTGGAGATCCCCTCCCCAGATTCCCCTAATTCTCACATGTTAGACTCTGGTGGACCTCTTAATTCCTTTACCCAGCATAGGCCTAATATTTTGGCAACACTCAAGTGGATGGCTGGGGCGGATTCCCTGCAGGGGCTTAGACCCAACAATGAGGACCGATTTCTGATCGATCCAGGGCTTTCCTGTTTTGTCGTAGCCGATGGAATGGGCGGACATGAGGCGGGTGAGGAAGCCAGCCTCCTTGCCTTGCGAACCATCCATAAATCCCTCCAAAATCAAACCACCAACCAGGCCGGACAGTCCATCCTTGCCCAAGGCTTGGACCAGGCAAACCAGGCTATCCTTTCCGCAGGGCAGGCCTTCGGCCATAGGCGGATGGGAACCACCATCGTAATTCTTGCCAAGGTTGGTGTGACCTGGTGGATCGCCAATCTTGGGGACAGCGAGGCCTGGCTTTTCCGAAAAGGAAAAAAAATCATTCTTTCCCATGCCCACAACATGGCGGCAGAACTCGTCCGCCAAAAAGCCATGGCACCCAAAGAAGCTGCCCACTCACCACTCAAGCACCGGCTTGTCCGATATCTCGGCTCGTATGAACTCAAAGAACCTAATTGCTTTTACTCTGACATCCGCCCCTTCCAACCCAAACCAGGGGACGCATTGCTCCTGGGCACCGACGGACTCATGGACCATATCAATGACGCCCAGATCAGGGCATTACTTGGAAAGGGGCTCGATCCTCAAACTATGGTTCAGGAATTGACCCGCGAAGCTTTGCAACAGGGATCACCCGACAATGTCACAGGCTTACTTGTGCAATTTTTTTAAAGTTGAAGGTCGGAAAACCAAGGCGGTTTACCGGGACACAAACATAAAAAATGGCCAGGGAAAATTCCTCCCCGGCCAACCATCAAAAACATTTTTCGCCCGGTTTTCCGCCGCCTCTTATTCGAACTTCAATGTCCCATACCTTTTGTAATCGTGAAAACTGGGCCCAGTTCTGGCCCAATCCCACGCACTCGTTTTGCCATCATCGTAATCCATTCGGTAAAAATTCCCCCGCCAGGTGGTCCCGGACTTTGGTGGAATATTTCGAAGAGGGGAAAGTAGTTCGTAGGGCACGAACACCTCCGCTCTCCACCCCTTCACCTCCGCCCCGGACTTGAGCTCCCCGCCTATGGCGCTGGTGGCCTTGGCCGTTTTGCGACTGGGACCGTCCAGCCATGGGCGCCATCCCAAAAATTTCCCGTCCAGGTTGGGCACCAGAATGGGAAGCTCCCGGTTTAGAGGGGAAATCTCGTATTCGAAATAGATCGGGTCACGCTCATCGGTCCAGAGGAAAAATTCAAATACATCCTCTTTCCAGAGTGTGTCAAAATCGTCCTTGTAGGTGCTAGTTAGTTTCGCATCAGTGGCTTCCATCAGGACATAAAGCCCCTTGTCCGAGTACAGGGTCTTGACCTTGGTTTCATAGTCGTGACCTTTAGGCGAACGCCGGGAAAGGGTCGTCCACCCGGTCCGACTCCAGGCCGGATTGGATCCGTCGCCTTTGACCTCAAAATCCCCCGTGGAACGAATCAGCATCTCCTTTGGCGCAAGAGCCTTTTTCTCCTCCTCGGTTTTCAGGCCAAACAGAACGCGTTCCGCATTTCCCCGATAGACTTTTTCCAAAACCTCAGGCGGAAGGTTGAGCCCGTAAATATTCCAGAATCCCTGACGATGATGGCTGGCCGAACAGTCGAAATATTCGTCCTCGGTCTCAAGAAATCGGTAATAGATACGGAACGCATCGCGCCTGGGGGTTGTATCTGTGCCAAACATGATTCTGTCCTGATATTTCAGAAAAAAGCGCCGGGCGGTAAAGGGTTGCCTTCCCAATTCAGAAATCCGCGCGTCAATATCGACGAACATATTGGGATATTTATCCAGCTTTTCGCCAACGGAAGCGAGATCTTCGGCATTGTTGCCAAAGTGGGTATTGATAAAGATCGTTTTTGGATTTTTTTCAATCACCCGGTGAAGCGCGTCGAGAACATCCTCCCGTTTGGGCCACTTTTCCCCAAAGAAAAGCCAACCTGGATTCTTGTTCAATTCGTGCCAGCGCTCGTTGTATTTGTCCAATGGTGTGAAAAAAGCGGCCGGATCAGCGACATGAATCACCACGGGACGATTGTGCTTGGCGCACATGGCCCAGATTGGGTTAAGTTTCGGATCATCAACAGCCAAGCGGGTTCCATCCTTATAGCGATAGCTCAGCCCAAACGACTTGTGAAATTTGAGTCCCTTGGCCCCCGCCTGAAAACTCTCCTCAAGGCGTTTCGCCTCTCGTTCGCCCCAATCCGCATCATCCAGTCCTTCAAAATTGATCAGGGTGAAGGTGAGAAATCGGCCGGGGTGGGCCTGGTCCAGGGCAGCAAGTGTTTCCTTCAAGCGATCGCCCCAACCGCCGTCCATATTGGCGACAGTTTTCACTCCCGCCTCGTTCATTTCGGTCAGATACCTGTTGACGGTTGAAGGTGGGAGCCGATCCTTTCCGCCGCCCAAGTGATTATGAACATCAACAACCGGAAATAGGGGTTTATCCAGAATAGTGGTTTTGGTCGCCATCATCGAGCGCGGTTCCCAATCGCGAAGTTTCAATTCACGAATATCGCCCTCCGGAAGAAGGTTTGCGCCAGGTTTGGTCACGGGCTTCGCAGGGGCCTGGGCCCCGACCCATTGGGGATGGATCGCTAACACAACCCCCGCCATCAACAAAAACCACCCGAAACGAAACATGATCGTGACTCCACAAAACTCGGGGAGAGAAAAAATAACAAAGGCTGTTTTAATCGACCCCTAAATTCCTTCCCGATGAATTCCCGGGGAAAAAGAAGGGGTTCATTGCCGCTGGAATACCCCCGGACCTCAGGCAAGGATTTTGGAAATGACTTGCCCCTCGATATCGGTAAGTCGGAAATCACGCCCCTGGAACCGATAAGTAAGTTTGGTGTGTTCCAGGCCTAGTTGGTGGAGGATCGTGGCCTGGATGTCATGGATGTGCATTCGGTCCTCGACCGGGGCAAAACCGAATTCGTCAGTTTTGCCATGGACAATTCCCGGCTTTACCCCGCCTCCGGCCATCCACATGACTGCGGTATCTATATGATGGTTTCGGCCTATGTTTTCGCGAATTTCGCCCATGGGTGTTCGACCAAATTCCCCGCCCCAAACCACAAGAGTCTCATCAAGCAGTCCACGCGATTTCAAATCGGTGATCAAAGCCGCCATGGGTCGGTCGATATCCCGGCACGAAACATCCAGGTCCTTGTTCAGGGTCTGGCCGGGTCCTCCATGATGATCCCACTCGCTATGGTAAATCTGGACAAATCGCACGCCACGCTCCACCATCCTTCTCGCCAACAAACATTGGCTGGCGAACGAGGGTTTTCCCGGTTCCACACCATAAAGCGCAAGGGTCGCTTGGGATTCCCCGGAAAAATCGACCAACTCCGGCGCGCTTGTCTGCATCCGGAATGCCATTTCGTAGGCCGCCACCCTTGTGGCGATCTCCGGATCACCCGTGGTTTCCATTCGCTGGCGATTGAGAGCGGCAACCGCCTCCACCGCGCGCTTTTGCTGTGATGGGGTAATATTTTCAGGACTTGCAAGATTCAAAATGGGGTCGCCTGAAGATCTGAGAGGAACCCCCTGATAGGCCGTAGGCAAAAACCCGCTCCCCCAGTTCACAGCGCCACCCCGGGGACCACGGGGCCCCGATTGCATCACGACAAAACCAGGCAGATCCCGGGATTCGCTGCCGATTCCATATGTGACCCACGACCCCATGCTTGGGCGCCCAAACTGCTGGGAGCCCGTATTGGCAAACAGCTTGGCAGGGGCGTGATTGAATACATCCGTGGCCACGGTCTTGAGGATTGCCACATCATCAACCACCCTGGCGAACTCGGGCAACAACTCGGAAACATAGGCGCCCGATTGTCCATGCCGGGCGAACTTCCGTTGGGTCCCCAGCAACTTGGGTTTCTCCCGGGAAAAGGTATCCATGAAGGCAAAACGCCGCCCTTCAGTAAAGGAATCGGGAATTGCCTGTCCCGATCTCTTTTGCAGATCCGGCTTGTATTCGAACATCTCAAGCTGGCTGGGGCCGCCCGCCATAAACAGGTAGATCACACTCTTTGCCTTGCCCGGAAAATGCCCCTTTCGTTGAAGGCCCAAATCGGCGTTTCCCGACAGGGGATTATCTCCCCGGACCGGATTTTCCCCTGTGAGGGTCCCAAGAGCCATAGATCCCAACCCAAGGCCACAATCGCGGAAAAAATGTCGCCGCGTGCGGTTGAGGATCGGATTTTCCGGAATGAATTCGTTCATGATTCTGATCCCCGGCCTATTCACGCGTGATAAATTCATCCGTATTGAGCAACACCCTTGCCACCGCCAGCCAGGCAGATGCTTCCCGCTTGCCGGGATCTGTTTGGTTATCGTTCCGTTCGGCCAAAAGAAGCCGCTCGAGTGTTTGTTTTTCCGAGTCGGTTACAGCCCGGCCCAAAGCTGTTTTAAACAGAAAATCCATCCGGCTTTGGTCTGTTGACCCACCTTCGGACTCAATGCGCTTCACCATTGCCTGGGCGCATTCAAGAAACGATGTGTCGTTAAGAAGCGTCAGAGCCTGGATGGGGGTATTGGACCGGTTCCGCTTGGTGCAGGCCTGAATCGAATTGGGAGCATCAAACACCAGCAGCGCAGGAAATGGGGTTGCTCGCCAAAAGAATGTGTAGAGCCCACGACGATAGCGATCGGGACCGTTGCTTGGCTTCCAGGGGCGTTTCATTTGGCCCAGATCCATAACACCATTGGGTTGATGGGGAAAAACACTGGGGCCGCCAATGGTTGGATTCAGAAGGCCACTAACCGACAGGGCACTGTCCCGGATCAACTCGGCCTCCAGGCGCATGCGCGACTGCCTGCCCAAAAGGCGGTTGTCCGGATCAACCCTTTCGAGATCCGGGCGGGAAATCGACGCTTGCCTGTAGGTTTTGGAAAGCACGATCTCCCTATGGAGCGCTTTCATGCTCCAGTTTTGGGAAATCAACTCTGTTGCCAACCAGTCAAGCAGTTCGGGATGACTGGGCGGCGTCCCCTGGGTGCCGAAATCGTTTTCGGTTTCGACAATTCCCCGACCAAAATACGATTGCCAAATGCGGTTCACCGTGACCCGTGCGGTCAGGGGATTTGCCGGATCAACGAGCCAATTTGCCAAATCAAGACGGTCCGGTTTTTGGGGATTGCGAGGTTTGATTTTGGGCAAAACCGCCGGAACACCCGGACTAACTCCTGCTCCTTTGCGGGTGAAATCGCCACCCAGGTGAATCTGTGTTAACCGGGGCGTTTTGAGTTCACTAACCACAAGGGTCGTATCAAACACAGGCACCCGTTTGCGAAGGGCCGCGAGCGCTTTCTGATCCGCCTTGTATTCTGGAGTATCGGCCAAAAAAAGTTCCGTTAAAAGACGGACCTGATTTTCTGTTCGCTTGTCAACGGCCCTGTCGAAAGAGTCCTTGATTTCAGGCGGCTGGTCCACCTTGAACGCGGGAGTCAGATTCGCTTCCCAATCTTTAAGTCTGTGGGCGATTTCAGGATGCCGCTTGTTGAGCGTGATGTGGTAGTCGGCAATTTCCTTTCGAATTGCCTCCCTTGCCGCAAGGTCCTTGTCGGTGGCAAACTCAAGCGTTGGCTCTTCAATACTATTGAGGAATGCAAAAAGTTCATAATACTCGCGCTGGGCAATCGGATCGTATTTATGATCGTGACATTGGGCGCACCCCATGGTGAGTCCAAGGAAAACGGTCGAGGTTGTCGAAACACGATCATAGATCGACTCGATACGAAACTGTTCCTGATCGATCCCCCCTTCCTGGTTCAGAGGAGTATTCCGATGAAAACCGGTTGCAACCCGCTGGTCAAGCGTCGCATTGGGTCGCAGGTCTCCCGCAACCTGGTCAATCACAAACTGGTCAAAAGGCAGATCCCGATTGATAGCCTTGATGACCCAATCCCGATAACTCCAGATGGACCTTGGGGCATCGATGCTGTAACCGTTGGAGTCCGCATACCTGGCTGCATCAAGCCACGGGCGGGCCCACCGCTCGCCAAAATGGGGCGAAGCAAGAAGCCGGTCAACAAGCCGCTCATACGCGTCCGGCCGTACATCTGTCAAAAATTGGTTCACCTCGGCCTGGGTTGGTGGCAGACCCACGAGGTCCAGCTTGACGCGGCGAATCAGCGTGGCTTTTTCCGCTTCCGGCGATGGGGCCACCCCCGCTTTGGCCAACTTCTCGCGAATAAAAGCATCGATAGGATGCAGTGCGCTTTCTCCCTTTCCTTGGCCTACGAGAGGTAAAGTTGGGCGCGGGGGGGGGAGAAAAGCCCAATGGGTTTCATTAAGTCTTGTGGGAACCTCATTTTCAGGGGAAATTGCTCCCTCATCGATCCAGCGGGCCAAAAGTGCAATTTCTTCCGGGGGAAGACCCGGACGCTTGAGGGGCATTCGCTCGATGGCCCCATCGCCTTTGATTGCCTCAATTAGTGGAGATTGCCTGGATTTTCCAGCAATCACAGAAGGCCCGGCTTTACCTCCTTTTTTGGCATGTAGCGCCGTATCCAGACGCAAGCCGCCTCGAGGACGCGCTTCACCATGGCAAGCAACACACCTCTGAGCCAAAAGGGGTTTGACCTCTTTGGCGTAATCCACTGGGGGACGCAGTGGGGCTCCGTCCGGAAACGCTCCGGGAGGGAACAGTACAAGCGCCACGATCAGGGAAAGGCCGATCATAACAGGCAGCTCTCAAAGGAAGGAAACGACTGCAGACATCAGGTGTCATTGTACAAGTGTCATTGTACAAGGCAGGCATTCCAATTTGACCATGAGGGAGGGGTGTTTTATCCCGAATTCCAAGTTGGGAGAATTTTTTCCGATCGGAATTTCCGGCAGGCTTGTTTCCGCCGGTCGGTCATTGTTTCGCCTTTGGTTGCAAGGTTTTTATCAGGACACTTTGCTCCTCAACCAACTTGCGTAAATCGCGAACCTCTGAGCGGAGGGAACCAACCTCACGAAGGACATCGTCCTTGCCAGGGTTGCTGAAGAACAAAACAATGAGGGCAATAAGAATTAATGTGCCACATCCAAGACTGACCGCCTGACCCTGATTGCCTTCTGCCATCGGATGCCCCCATACAAACAAAAGTTTATTACAGATCCGGGTAATTTCGGCGTTTTTTGTCGATTGGTTTATTGGCCAAAGAAATAAAATGGCTACAATATATTTTATTTATTCAATTTAAAGCTACTATTTAAACTCTGCTTTCCATTTTCCCCGCAACCTGTTCACAATTCAGGCCAGAGAAAACCTGATGGTTATCCCTGGCCCGTTATGCACTTCAGGCAGCGGCTTCAAAACCGCGCTAATTCTAATGCGAAGCGAGAAGCTTCGGACCGAATTCTAAAGCGCGGCAAGAACCGCCGCCTCCATATCCGCAGTCCCATCCTTGCCGCCCAGGTCAGGCGTTTTGGGATGTCCAGCGGTAAGGACTTTAAGGACCGCGGCTCGAACCTTGTCGCCTGTGTCCGCATGACCCAGGTGATCAAGCATCATCGCGCCCGAAAGGATCGCCGCCAATGGGTTCGAAATCCCCTTCCCCGCAATATCCGGAGCGGATCCGTGGACCGGCTCGAACATGCTTGGGAATTTTCCTTCGGGATTGATGTTGGCGCTGGAAGCCAGACCGATTGTTCCCGTTACCATAGCCGCCAGGTCCGTCAGGATGTCACCAAAGAGGTTGCTGGCAACCATCACATCAAAAGATTCGGGCTTGCGCACGAGGTCCATTGCCGCCGCATCCACCAAAAGTGACGAAGCATGAACATCAGGAAATTCCTTGCGGACGGCGTGGAACGCATCATCCCAAAGAGTCATCGAAAAACTCAGGGCGTTGGACTTGGTAATGCTGGTGAGTTTTTTGCGGGGACGCTTTTGCGCAGCCTTGAACGCGGCGCGAATGATCCGCTCGCAACCACGGCGGGTGAACATATTCACCTGGACCGCGATTTCCTCAGGCGTTCCGGGGTACTGCTTGCCACCAAGGGGCGCATATTCGCCTTCGGTGTTTTCACGATAAAAAAGAAGGTCAATTGCGCCGGGAGCCTTGTCCCGCAAAGGCGATTCTACCCCGGGATAGAGGTAACTGGGACGCAGGTTCACATATTGGTCGAAATGGCGACGCATGGGCAGAAGAAGCGTGTGAACGGGAACCGTATCCGGCACACGGGGATCGCCAATCGCTCCGAAAAGGACTGCTTTGTGTTGTGCAAGGATTTCAAAGGCATCATCAGGCTGGAGCTTGCCGGTATTCAGGTAGCGCTGACAGTTCCAATCGAGGACATTCCACTCAAAAGTGAGAGTTGTCCCTTGAACCGCACGGTCAAGAACCCGCATCGTGGAGGGAATGACCTCTTGACCAATTCCATCACCGGGGATTACCGCAATCGAGCAAGCTGCCATTGCACCAATATCCAAAAAAAAGTATGAGCGCACTTGGGAAGGACTGTGCGCCGAAGGTCCGTGGCTTGGTTTACACAGAAAAAGCTAGGATTTTGGCGCATTTCGGCAAGGATCGGGGCACAACGCTGCCCGTCCTGTGCAGACACCCCATATTAACAACTACAAGCGAGGTACCACGATCATGAAAGCCTTCACACCCGTCTCCGGTCGATTGGGGCGCTGGATGTGGACGCCCATGATGCTAGCTGGTCTTATCGGCATTTGCGGTTGCAAAAATACAAGCAATGGCACAGGAGCAACCACAGGGTGGCCTATTGGTGGGGCACCTGCGGGTGCGGACCCGCTTTTTGGTGCGGCCCCTCCACCATCCTCGGCACCCCCTGCAGGGTTAACGCCTGCCGGACATTCCATCGCGCCAACTCCTGGTGCGCCACTTTCTGGTACCCAGGGCGCAATACCTCCTCCCCCATCGGGGCCCTTGCCTGGTTTCCATGCACCCGCAACGATGGGTAGCCCGGCCGCTTTGGCGACGGGAACAACTGGCACCCTGGCCAATCCACGGGACCCCTTGGCCGCAAACAACACATCCGTTCCAACCCTGATTGCACCGATCACCAACACCCCGGTCAATTCCGTGCCCGGTGGCCCCCAGCCCATTTTGCTCAACCCTGTGGTAACCACTCCGAATAATAGCTATCCGCAACCAGGCGCAACTCCCCCACCCTCACCTAGTGCTTTTGGAAACACGCCGGCACCTGCTGTTTCGGGTCCCATTCCTTCAGGTCCTTTGCCTGTCCCGGGTTCCAGCGCGCCACCTCCGCCCGAACCGGTTCCTGGGGGAGTATCGGCCAAGCCGGTTCAACCCGGGACGATCAGCCTTGCGGGGTATCAACAGAATTTCAATCAGCAGGCCAACCTGGCCAACTCCAAAATCACTGGGACGACCAACCAGATCAATCAGTCCATGGCCAATTATCAGCAACAAGCTCAAACCAACCTGACACAGTTGCAGGATCAATTGCGGGCCCAGGGCACGGCCCTGGACCAGTCGACCCAGGCGACAATCGCCAACCTGAACAACTCCCTTAGCCAACAGGGAATGATGTGGCAAAAGATGCAAAAGCAGGCGGACGGTTCCTGGAAAAGTTTGGCGTCTTTTACCGATCCGAATAATCCGACCAATCGGCGAACCATGGAAGCCGTCGCCTCCACTCCGGACGCCGCCATGCGAGCCCTTCTGGGTGAGGCCCAAGCCGCCCGCTAGTTGAAATTTGTTTCATGAAAAAAGCCCGGGAGTAAATCCCCGGGCTTTTTTTATGTTATATCTTTAAGGTCTTTATATGACATTATTGACTAAAGGCGGGGAAATCGACATACCCCTCAGGCCCATGCGAGTACCAGACACTCATGTCCGAGGGCGGATTCAGTGGCCAGTTGTTCCGGAAGCGCTCCACCAGATCAGGAGTGCTCATAAAATCCCTGCCAAATGCGATAAGGTCCGCATCACCCGAGCGCACCCGGGCATCGGCATCTTCGCGGGTGTAGCCACAGTTGCCCATTAACGGTCCATGGAACACTTTGCGGAATTCCGAAAGCAACATCGGTTCGCCTAATCCATGAAATCCAAACGCCAATCCATCCACAACATGGAGGTACGCCAAACCAAAACGGTCCAGTTGGGTTGCCACATGAAGGAAGGTTTCCCGATAATCGGGCGAACCCATGTCGTTAAAACATCCATTGGGGGAAATGCGCACGCCCACACGATTTGCGCCAAAAACCGCCGCGACCGCCGTAGTCACCTCATCAAGGAATCGATAACGATTTTCGATGCTGCCGCCATATTCATCGGTGCGGTGGTTGGTTTTCGATTGCAGAAACTGGTCGACAAGGTAGCCGTTGGCTCCATGGATTTCGACTCCATCAAATCCCGCTTCCCTGGCTAAGGACGCCGCGCGGGAATAATCCGCGACCACACCTGAAATCTCCGATGTTTCCAAAGCACGAGGCACATCGTTGGGCCGGGGGCCCAGGTTGGTCTTGCGAGGTTCTTGGTCGTGGATGGCAATGGACGAAGGCGCCACGGGAAGTTTACCCCCATGAAAGTCGCTGTGTGAAGCACGACCAGTGTGCCAAAGCTGTGCGAATATCTTGCCACCTTTTTCGTGGACTGCCGCCACAACAGGTTTCCATGCTTCGGATTGTTCCCGCGTGTACAGCCCTGGAGTTTCGACCCAGCCATTGGCCATTTCACCAACGGTTGTCGCTTCGGAAATGATCAGTCCTGCGGAAGCGCGTTGGGCATAATAAGTGCCCATAAGTGAATTGGGGATTCGATTGGGCCCGGAACGCGACCTGGTCAACGGGGCCATCACAATCCGATTCCCAAGCTCCAATCCCCGCAAATCAAATGGATCAAATAAACCACTCATCAGATTTCTCCTATTTCGTATATCCAAAAAAATGCATTAACGCGCTATTAACAGATCCGTTTGCAACTCCGTTTGCTTTATCCAAAGGACCATCGAGTCGGGAGGTCTCCTGCGTTCAATTTGCTTGAACATCTCTTTGCCTAGGGCCTCCATGGCCTAGTCAATGGCCGCCAACTTCGCCTCGCCTGGCTTTGAAAGACCAACATGGATCAAACGCTGATCAATGTTGCCTCGTTTCCGATCAAATAAACCTGCCGCCTCCAGCCGATTAATAGGCCCTGTGATGCAGGAAACCTTCGTCATCGTGCGAGTTGCCATCTCGTGTTCAGGAAGGGGAGTGCGCTCCCCACGGGTGATGCGCAAAATGTTGTATTGCGGGTTGGTAAACAAATATTCCCGCAATACCCGGGAAGTTCGATGATGGATTGGGTCGGCAGTTCTCAGGAGATTTGGGGTAAGCTCTTCCTCATCGCAGGCAAATGGGCTGGTCTTTTTCAATTCGACCTGCAATTTGGACTGTGGAATGGGCGCACCAGGATTGAAGGACCAATGGATTCAATGATTTAGGATTTGTTTACAGCTAAAGAAATTATTAGTCAACCAACCCCAGACCACCCGAGCAACTTCCATTTGGAATGGTCCAATCCCAAAAAGGTCCCATCCAGGCCCCTTAAAGCCCCAAATTTCTATCACAACCGAAAGTTACAACCGTCAATCCGGAGCTTCCCATGGTCGCCGCACTCAGGAAAATTCCACTTACCGCATGGATCCTCATCGCCATGCTCGTTGGCTTTGGGATTGGGTACCAATGGCCCGAATTCGGAAAATCGCTCGATCCCCTCTCTTCCACCATTTTTATGCGCCTGATCAAATCACTGATCTCGCCCCTTATCTTTTCCACTCTCGTGGTGGGAATTGCCGGGCACTGTGACGACCTCAGGCGGATGGGACGACTGGCCCTCAAGGCATTTATCTACTTCGAAGTGGTGACCACTCTTGCACTTGTCATCGGTCTCGCGGCGGTAAACATCAGCCAGCCCGGCAAAGGAGTAAAAACCCCCTCCAGCGCCGTGGAAATTGCCCAGGCAACAGCCGAAGCCGGAAAGCTCGCGAAAAACCAGGCCACAGCCACCTCATTTCTTGAACATGTCTTCCCGGCAAGCGTGGTCGAAGCGGCTGCCAAAAACGAAGTCCTTCAGCTTGTTTTTTGGTCGATTCTCTTTGGAATTGCCCTGGCCCAAACTCCTGACAAATACCGGATCCTGATTGTTGACTTCCTTGAGGGAATCGCGCAGGTAATGTTCCGGTTCACCGCCATCGTTATGCTTTATGCCCCAATTGCTATCGGCGCGGCCATAGCCGTCACCGTCGCCCGAAGCGGAACAGAGGTCCTCCTTAATCTCGCGCTGCTTATTGGAACACTGTACGGTGCCCTGGCGGTTTTCTGTCTGTTGGTACTGCTACCCGTGGTACTTTTGTTCCGAATTCCCCTGCTCGGCTTTATCCTGACCATTCGCGAACCCGCACTGCTTGCATTTTCGAGTGCCTCAAGCGAAGCAGCCCTACCCAAAGCCATGCAGGCCCTGGAGGGTTTCGGCGTTCCCAGAAGAATAGTCGCTTTTGTCATGCCCACCGGATATTCATTCAATCTCGATGGATCAACCCTTTATTTGGCCGTTGCCAGTGTCTTTTGCTTTCAGGCGGCAGGGGTGGAGCTTTCCATTCAGCATCAGGTCCTGATGATGCTTATGCTGATGCTCACGAGTAAAGGAGTGGCGGCGGTTCCCCGCGCTTCCCTTGTGATTCTGTCTGGCACTCTCGTTTCCTTTGGCGGCTACCTCAAGGAAAAAAGCCTGATAGACGATGGGCAACTTACCCTGGCTCTCGCGGCGGTAACAACCATTCTGAGCGTGGATGCGCTTATGGATATGGCCCGAACCTCAATCAACCTGGTAGGCAACTGCCTGGCGACATGTGTCATGGCCCGCTGGGAAGGGGAGTTCGATGACAAGGCTGCGGCGGCATCAACCAACAGCCTTTAAAACAAAAAACAAGCCAGAATTGGTAGGGAGTGGGCCAAACCTTTTTACCCGAAAATATAAACCCATGCCTTTTCAAAAATAAGGCCGGAGTGGGCAAATCAACCCACCCCATTCTTATTGGAATCATTAACCTGCCAAGACCTTAGTCATTATTGGGTCATCGCCGCGACCTTCCTTGTCGTCATCGATCCCGTCATGCTTATCATCGTTGAGATCGTCCTCCACTCCATGGTCATCCTCGATGTCCCCATCACCTTTGACAAAGTCATCATTTCCCTTGCCACCATGGTTTTGATCGCGACCACTTCCACCATTCAGTCGGTCCCTTCCGATCCCGCCATCCAGCTTATCATCATCGTTGCCACCATTTAGGTCATCGTCACCCTCATCACCTTTGAGGTCATCGTTGCCACCTTCCCCATAAAGACGATCATTTCCAAACCCACCCCGGAGGATATCGGTGCCCAAACCACCCCAGAGCAAGTCGTCACCCAAGCCGCCATCGAGATCATCGGTGCCAATTTCCCCAAAGATAATGTCCGAGCCAGCATTGCCCAGAATGTGGTCGTTGCCTGCACCTCCCCTTTCGACATCATTACCATTGCCTCCCTCGAGGTTATCATCGCCATCCTCGCCATTTAAATCATCATTACCATCGTCACCAAGGAGGGAGTCCTTTCCTGGTCCACCATATTCCTTATCAGAGCCATTACCACCCCGAATCAGGTCATTTCCCACAGCGCCCCACAAGCTATCCTGACCGTCCCCGCCATTCAGGTCATCGTCTCCCGTTTGCCCGTTGATGTTATCCTGACCATTATCGCCCCGAATTTTATCGGCACCCGCTCCACCATTGATAATGTCATCGACGTTTCCACCAAATATTTGGTCGTTACCATCCCCACCATCCAGCCGGTCATAACCATCCATCCCGTAGAGGGTGTCCAGGCCGGGACCCCCGCTAATTTTGTCACCACCCGCACCACCCCGGAGGACATCGTCTCCATTTTCGCCGTTGATTATATCGTTACCCAAAAAACCAAAAAGGTTATCGTCCCCATCACCACCATTGATCAGATCCGGACTGGGACTTCCAACTACGGAGTCCCTTCCCAAGCCAGTCTGGATAATGGTTGGAATCCCGACAGGCAGTGCTGAAACATTTACGGTGTCATCGCCTTCGCCACTATCAACGCGAACGGATTTTACCGAAGCGACAGAAAAAGCGCCCTGGACACCTTCAACCGAAAGATCTGTTCCCAAACGGGTGATGACAATCTGGTATGGTCCACTTGTCCCCAAAATCTGAAGCTGATTACCCACGAGGTTTGCTGTGATTCCTGCGGCAGGAGCCAACCGATTTTCCAAAGACTCCAAGGATGGAAATCGATTGGTTCTGAAAAACTTACGGGAAGTACTCATAACCGAAATCTCCTTAAGCAGAGCCCACCAAACAGAAGTCTGGGGGATTTTGGCTCCGATGCCTTAAAACCGCTTCTTACTTCATTACTGTACCCTCAACAGTGATGGAAGAATGCCGGGGAAAACCCGAATAGTACTGGAGTTTTTCACAATAATGTATCTTTTAAATTTCCATCTGATTACGATTTGCAAATCATTTCAATCCACCTGTTTTCCAAGCTCAAACAACCCCGATTCCAGGGAAAACTGGGTCAACTCCGCCCGGGACTTCAAACCAAGCTTCGCCATGAGCCGGGCCCGGTAAGACTCCACGGTTTTGACACTAAGAAACAATCGATCCGCAATAGCCTGATTGGTGTGCCCCTGAGCAATTTGCCCTAATACCTCTCTCTCCCGTTGGCTAAGCTGCTCCAGCTTGGAACCCACTAATGATTTTTCTCCGGGCGAATCCACCTCTAGGGCCTTGGGGACCTGGGTGTAAATTCCCCCCTTCGCGATCTGGCGGATCGCCT
>Ga0114972_10001271_pt1 | contig 18940 bp, 24 predicted proteins | sample M_140807_EF_Meta_FD_87354 | JGI IMG/M metagenome (GOLD analysis project Ga0114972, IMG submission 87354) | Freshwater microbial communities from Lake Montjoie, Canada to study carbon cycling - M_140807_EF_MetaG | ecosystem: Environmental > Aquatic > Freshwater > Lake | place: Lake Montjoie... | reverse complement strand
TGGGCCCCAGTGGTGGAGTCAATGGTTCCAACTGGTGTGCCGTTATTGACGCTCGGGGGTGGCCCTGCGCTGAAGATTACATCCAATGCATTGCCGCTCAATGGCGCAGCCTTTGCAGGCTGGGAGAAGGCCCCCGTCAGGCATGCCACTGCAGCAATGCTGGCCATTCCCAGCAGTGAACGGTTCAAGGTGGGGCGGTGCTGAAGTGTCACTTTCATAATTTGGTAAAAGTTTTCAACTGCACCGTAGCAGCTGCGCGGCAGATCCCCTGCATCTTGAATTGGTCGTCTTTCCTTGTGCATAGGTTTTTGATTCAGGACCAGTTCATGCAAGTCCTCTTATCTGATTTCATGCTCCAATGGCCTCGGTGTCGACCATGTGAGACAATTAATTTATTTTGACTTTTCTCCATCACCGATCTTTCGCCGGTGGAGCTTTTTCCCCCAATCCCATCGTTTTTTAGCGGCGCTTATGGGGTCATTCCCTCAGTTGCCTTTCCCCTTGGTTTTTTCTTCCATCTGCCGCGATCTCTCCTGCGTCCCTGTTCTCAACCCCTCGTCCCTTGACCGTTCATTCGCCCCTTGTTGAACAGGAAGCCCGCCTGGAGCTGTCCCTGGTGCTTCAGCAGATCGGTTTTGGCCTGATCGGTTTATTTCTGGCCTTTTTGCTCAAATCGGTGCTGCCGCTGGCCATTCTCCAGCCCTCCTGGCAGCTGCAATGGGCCAATGCCCTGCGCACTACCGCGATCTTCCCCTTGCTCGGGGCCGTGCTGCTGTTGCTGGCCCAGTTTCTCCGGCCCACATCCACCAGCCTGGCGGCCCAGCTGCTCTGGGTACGGCGCCTCGCCGCGGTGGCGGCGATCGGTTTCATGCTGCTGATCCCCCTGCAGATCCATGCGGGTCTCTCGCTGCTGGGCGCCGGCAACAACAGGGAACTGGCCGCCCTTCGCCAGGTGAAGGCGGTGGGCGAGGAAATCCGCCGTGCCAACACAGAAGCTGCGATGCGGCTTGCCCTTAGCCATTTACCCGGTGCCCCGGCCCAGATCCAGGGCACTTTCACCAGGTCCATCGAGCAGGTCCGTAGCGTTGTATTGGACCAGCTCCAGCCCCAGATCCAGCGCGCCGACCTCCGCCTGGCCGAGCTGCGTTCCCTGCGTCTCCAGTCCGACCTGCTGGGCTGGATCACCGATGGCCTGGCGGCCCTAGCTCTGGCAGTCTGCTTCTCCGCTCTCGGCCAACTGCAACCAGGTGGGCCCTCTTTGCTGCTGCTGGTGCTCTTTCTGCCCGCGCTGCTCCTTGATCTTCTTTTCGCGCGCGGGTCCAGATACCGCGCTGCCCAGCCTGCGGAGCATGCCTGGCTGGATTCCCTCCAAGAAGGCGACGACACTCCTCCTCCCGGCGGCCCTGGCAGTCCCTGACGCTTGGCTCAGGCCCAGGCCACCGGCACATCGCTGAGCCGGGTGGTGGCGGCCCGCGAGAGGTGGCCGCGCCGCATCCGCCAGACGGGTGCCAGGCCGCAGGCGGCCCACTGCACCGTGCCGCTGCCGTAGCGCCGGTTGAGGCCGTCCACGGCCTCCATCAGGGCGGCCCGACGCCGTTGCTGTTCCGGGGTCTGGGGCACCAGCAGGTGGTGCTGCAGCAGGGTGATCGGGGAGAGATCCTGGAGGATCACGCCCGCTTTGCGCAGGGGTTTGTGGGGGCGGAAGAGCCGTTCGGCCAGGGGAAGGGTGGCGGCCAGCAGCACGGCGGTGTCGTTGCTGGGCAGGGGCAGGGTGGTCGTGGCGGCGTTGGCGTAGAAGGCGGTGCCATCAAAGGGGCTGCTCCGCACGAACACGGTGAGGCTGCCGGCCCGCTGCCCCTGGCGCCGCAACTTTTCAGCGGCGCGGCAGAGGTAGGTGGCCACCGCCTCCTTCAGGGCTGCCGCCGTGCTGATCGGGGTGCTGAAGCTGCGGCTCACGCAGGTTTCCCGCTTTGCTGGCGGCACCGCAGCCAGGGGCAGGCAGCGGCGCCCCTGGAGCTCCTGCTGCAGCCGCAGGCCCACCACGCCGGCGCGGCGGCGCAGTTCGCCGACGGGCATGTCCCGCAGGGCGCGGGCATCGGCGATGCCCCGCAGCCGGCACCAGCGCGAAAGCTGGCGGCCGATGCCCCACACGTCCTCGATGGCGGTGGCCGCCAGCCAGGGGTCGGGGTCCGCCATGGCGGCGAAATCGAACACGCCGCGCTCCCGCCAGCGGGGATCCCGCTTGGCGATGCGGTTGGCCACCTTCGCCAGCACCTTGGTGGGGGCGATGCCCACCGCCACCGGCAGCCCCAGCTGGTGGCGTATCTGGTGGCGCAGCGCCTCGCCCCAGGCGGTGAGGTCGCCGCTGCCGGCTGGCCGGTGCAGCAGGCCGAAGGCCTCATCGATCGAGTAGATCTCCAGCTCCTCCACCCAGGTTTCGAGGGTGGCCATCAGCCGCTGGCTCATGTCGGCGTAGAGGCCGTAGTTGGAGCTGCGCACGATCACACCGTGGCGCTCCAGCTCGGAGCGCAGCTGGAACACGGGCGCCCCCATCGGGATGCCGAGGGCGCGGGCCTCGGCGCTGCGGCTCACGATGCAGCCGTCGTTGTTGGAGAGCACCACCAGGGGCCGGCCGACCACGGCGGGATCGAGCACCGCCTCGCAGGAGGCGTAAAAGTTGTTGCCGTCGATCAGGGCCAGGGCGGTGCTCATGGGCTGAAGCTCGAGATGGCGTGGGTCACCACGCCCCACAGCTCCCCCTCCCCCAGGGCCAGGGTTGGATAGGCCGGGTGGGCCGCCACCAGCAGCAGCCGTTCGCCGCAAAGCACCAGCCGTTTGAGGGTGAAACCATCAGCGAGCCGAGCCACCACCAGCTGGCCGTCGCGGGCGACCTTGTGGCGTTCCACCACCACCAGGTCGCCGTGGTGGATGCCGGCACCCACCATCGAATCACCGCCCACCCGCAACAGCACGGTGCGGTCCGGATCGGGGATGAGCAGGCGCTGCAGATCGATGGCCGACCCCGGCCGGGGGGCGGGACTGGGCAGGGCTTCCGGCACGGGGCGCAGCAGAGATGCCCATGTTAGTACATTTGTACTGTGTTGGCCCGTGGGATGGGGGGACGCCGCCGCTGGTCCTCAGTGATGACGAGGTTCAGCAACTGCAGGGCATCGCCAAGCGGATGGGCTGACGGGCATGACCTCCGGCCAGTGGAAGCCTCAGCCCACTGAGGTGGGCAGCCGGCGATGTTTTTTAGACGCCGGCTAGATCTTGCGCCCTTGCCTGTGTTCCTCGCTGTGCGCTCGTGAAGCCACACGGCCTGAGCCACTTCTTGGATACCCTGGGCTGGAGGGCTCGAAACACCCGCGGCCCCCTGAACGGGCGGCGCCTGAAATCGCTATGGGGAGGCGCCGGATCGGATCGCCTGCGTTCCTGGAGCGTTGCTGCGCTCGGGGCCGCGGGGACAAATGACGACGGCGGCTCGGGGACGCCTCTGAGGCTCGCCGACGATCGAAACCTGGCGGAGAGCACGGGCAGGCATGGTCGCGTTCTGTAGAAAGGAGGGGCAGGCCTGTGAGCTCCCTAACCCTCCCCTGCAACGATCCGATGGCCCCGTCCCAGCCCCCCGCCAGCGGGCCTGATCATTCCGGGCATGGGCATGGTCATGGTCATGGGCATCCGGCCGTGGCGATCCAGCGTCAGCCCCACCCCCGCCAGCATGAGCACCGTCCGGGTTCGGCGGCGGCCTTCCGCTGGAGCATCGTGCTCAACAGCGCCCTTTCGGGGCTGCAGCTGGCGATCGGGTTCGCCTTCGGCTCCCTGGCCCTGGTGGGGGATGCTCTGCACAACGTGGGCGATGTGGCCGGTCTACTGCTGGGGTGGGGGGCGGAACGGCTGAGTGGTCGGCCCGCCAACCAGCGCTTCACCTATGGCTACGGACGCTCCACCCAGCTGGCGTCACTGGTGAATGCGGTGCTGATCCTGATGGCGGCAGCGGTCGTGGTGGTGGAGGGTCTGCAGCGGCTGCGTCAGCCGGTGGAGGTGGTGAGTGGGCCCGTGGCCTGGGCGGCGGCGGCCGGCATCGTGGTGAATCTGTTCTCGGCCCGCCTGTTCGGGGGCGACCACAACCATGACCTCAACCGCCGCGCCGCCGTGGTGCATCTGCTCACCGATGCAGCGGTGTCGGCGGCGGTGCTGGTGAGTGCCCTGCTGGTGTCCTTCACCGGCTGGGCGCGCCTCGATGCGGTCACCGCCATCGGTGTGGGCCTGGCGGTGGCCTGGAGCGGCTGGCAGTTGTTGCAGGAGGCGCTGATTGTCGCGATGGATGCGGTGCCCCACGGCATCGCCATGGAGGAGGTGGAGGAGGCCCTGCGCAGCCTGAGCGGTGTGGCTGCGGTGCATCACCTGCATGTGTGGGCCCTGAGCACCTCCCAGAACGCCCTCACGGCGCACCTGCAGCGTGATCCCGGCCTGGGCGACGACATGGCCCTGCTGCACGAAGCCAAGCAACGGTTGGCCAGGCTTGGGATCGCCCACAGCACCCTGCAGCTGGAGCCCTTGGACCAGCCGACCGGGGCGGGGTGAGGGTGAGCCCCTTCACCGTTCAAGATCCCGTTCCGAGCGGATCAGGCGCGATCGGAGCCGGGCCGAGCCTGACGGAGGGTGGGCTTGGGCAGCAGACGGTCGTTGATTAGGCGTCCGGACTGGGTCGGTGCATCGGGCACGTCGTCGTGCTCAAGATGCAGGAGATCGTCAAAGGCGTCGTAGAGATCCCGCTCGGGGCCGCTAGCGCGGCGGGGCGGAGGGCTCGAGGGGCGGTTCGGGGCGGATCGCCGGGGCGGAGCCGATGGAAGAGCGTTAGGCCCCCCACGCTCAGTGACCGTTCCTGGGGCATAGGCGCCAGGGTTGCTGTTCAGACCGGCACCAGCTCCGGAGCGCCGCCCAGGCTTGGCCGCTTCCAGCTCCCGCAGCCGATCGAGCAGGTGGGACGGCACCGATCCATCGGCGCTGGCCTCCATCAGGGCGCGGAAGAGATCCTCGGGGTTTTCCTCGATCTCCACCCGGTGGCGGGGGGCGGTGTCGCTCTTTCGGCCAGCCGGGGGTGGTGTAGGGCTTGCGGGGCTCGAGGGGAGCGGCAGTTTCTGGGGAAGGCTGCGGCCGAGGGCCTCCAGGCGTTCACGGCTGCGGGCGTCGAAGCTCATCGTCGGCGGGGCGCTGGGTGGGGGGCGCGAGGCGGGAGGAAAAGGCGGGAGGAAAGGAATCAGGCGCAGCCAAGGGTGTCACGGGTGGCCCGGCCGCTGCTGGGGTTGGTGCCGCTGGCGACGGCACAAAGGCGTTTGAGGGCGTCACCGCGCAGGGGCACGTTGGTGAAGTCGGCGCCGTCGATGCGAACGTTTAAAAAGCGGGTGTTGAAGGCAAAGGCATCATCGAGGCGGGCGTTGCGAAGGTTTGTGCCTTCGAAGACAGCCGAGTCGAGGGTGGCGTCGCGCAGATCGGCACCGCTGAAGTCGGCATCCTGGAGTTTTGCCCCGAACAGGCTGGCGTTGCGCAGGTCGGCCCCGGCGAAGCTGGCCTCGCGCAGGTTGGTGAGGTTGAAGGTCACCCCGCGCAGGTCGGCCCCATGGAAATCGGCACCGATCAACACCTGCTTGGCGTAGTCCATGGCGGCGAGGGCCGGGGTGGCCGGCATCAGGGCCAGCAGGGCAATCGGGAGGGTGAGCAGCAGGCCCAGCCATGGGGCGATGGTCCGCTGCACGATCCGGTGCAGGCCCGAGGCATCCGGACCGCCGGCCAGGGAGCGTGGGGGGGTGGGCCGCCGGTACCGGACTTCCATGGTGGGAGTGCGCATGGACACAACTTAGGGGGATCAGCTGCGGCGCTGATCCCGAGGGACAGCCGCGTTCCCGAGGACGTGGGGGAGCAGAGCTTCGGAGCAGCAGATCAACAAGCAGGGGGGAGCTGAATCTTGCAAGCTGGGTTCGGCGGATGAGCGGACCGCTGGGAGCGGTCCGATTGCGGGAAACCTCAAGGGTTGCGTTTCTGCCTCGGCAGCCGATCCGCCCGTGCCCCCCACACCCCGCCAGCGCCAGGGCCGCTGGGCCGAGCAGCGGGCCCTGCGGCTACTGGAGGGCCAGGGCTGGCACCTGGTGACGCGAAATTGGCGCTGCCGCTGGGGCGAGTTGGATCTTGTGTGTGAAAAGCCGGGCCGCCTGCTGCTCGTGGAGGTGAAGGGACGCCGGCCCGGCAGCCGCGATGGGGCCGGAACCGTTGCCCTGCGGGGTCTGCAGCGGCGGCGCCTGCGGAGGGCCTGGTCCTGCTGGCTGGCGCTCCACCCAGAGCGCTCCAGCTGGCCGGTGGAGTTCGTGGCCGCCCTGGTGCCGCTGCCCCCGGCTGGGGGTGGGGTTCGCTGGCTGCGGTTGGAGGGTTGAGACCGAGGCCTAGGTCCCCGGCCGGCAGGGTCATGGACCTGGAGGGGCGAGCAAGGCAGTTCTCCAGCTCCGCTGCCACTCCTGCAACAGGGAAAGCTCGGGGATCCGCCCGGGGCCATGGACCGCAAAGTCGATCGCCAGGGCCCGGCAGGCCAGGGGATTGGCAACCAGGGTCGGGAGCGTCTGCCAGGCGAAGGGGGCGGGGATGCGCCGGAGCAATCTGGAGATCCAACCACCATCCACAAGATGACCTTCGGCGGCCACCGGGCCCGCAAGCGCTTCGGCCAGCATTGGCTCACCGATGCGGCGGTGCTCGATCGAATCGTGGCCGCCGCCGCGATCGAGCCTGGGGAGCACCTGTTAGAGGTGGGTCCCGGGCGCGGCGCCCTCACCGAGCGGCTGCTGGCCACCCCCGCCGCCTCCCTGCTGGCGATCGAGCTCGACCGCGACCTGGTGGCCGGCCTGCGCCAGCGCTTCGGCGCCGATCCCCGTTTCCAGCTGCTGGAGGGCGATGTGCTCGCCCTGCCCCTGCAGCCGCCGGTTGGGCCGCCCCCCGTGAAGGTGGTGGCCAACATTCCGTACAACATCACCGGCCCCTTGCTGGAGCGGCTGGTCGGCCGGTTGGACCGCCCAGTGGAAACGCCATACCGCGCCCTGGTGCTGCTGGTGCAGCAGGAGGTGGGTGAGCGCATCCGCGCCCGGCCTGGCAGCAGCGCCTATTCGGCCCTGAGCGTGCGCATGCAGCTGCTGGCCCGTTGCGCCTCGGTCTGTCCGGTGCCGCCGCGTTGCTTCTCCCCGCCGCCAAAGGTGAATTCCGAGGTGATCCGCCTTGATCCCCTTCCCCCCGATCAGCGCCCCGCACCGGCCCTGGCCCGTCGCACCGAAGCCTTGCTGAGGCGCTGCTTCGCCGCCCGCCGCAAGATGCTGCGCAACACCCTGGCGGGCCTGCTGCCCGAGGAGGAGCTCCAGGCGGCTGCGGTGGCGGCGGGCATCACCCTCAACCAGCGGCCCCAAGAGCTGGCGCCGGAGCGCTGGCTGGCGCTGGCGGCGGTGCTGGATCAGCTTCAGGGTGACGACTGATTTGGTGCGTGCTCACCACAGCGCAAACGCCGGCCCCAAGAACCGCTGTCCAGCGCCGCCGCGATCGACCGGCCGCCATCGAGGCCCATCCTCCAGCGCTCAACCCGGATCGGGTGGCTCACGGTTCCGCTGCGTTCAAGGCACCACCCGCAGATGGCTGGTCGCCACAGGCCGGGCCGGATGATGGCGTCAGTGGAGGCGAAACGGGAAGAGCCCCTGGATCCGCCGCACTCGTGCCTCGACCTGAACCCGCCGAATTCGCGATCCGAACGCCCCTGTGCCCATGACCCTCACCGTTTTGGCCCCCGCCAAGATCAATCTGCACCTGGAGGTGCTGGGCCTGCGACCCGATGGCTACCACGAGCTCGCGATGGTGATGCAGAGCCTCGATTTGGCCGACAGCCTGCGCTTCACTCCAACCGCCGACGGCGCGATCGTCCTGGAGTGCGACCGAGCGGACCTCAGCACCGGCCCCGACAACTTGGTGGTGAAGGCGGCCCAGATGTTGCGGGCCCGCGCCGGGCTGCCCGAACTGGGGGCCCATATCGCGCTCAGCAAGCGGATCCCGATCGGCGCCGGCCTGGCGGGGGGCTCAAGCGATGGGGCGGCCACCCTGGTGGGCCTCAACGCGCTGTGGGGCTGCGGCTTCCCCGCGGCCGAACTGCACGCCATGGCCACGGCCCTCGGCTCCGACATGCCCTTCTGCCTCGAGGGCGGCACCCGGCTCTGCTTCGGGCGGGGCGAGGTGATGGAGCCGGCCCTAGCGATGCCCCCCTTAGGCGTGCTGCTGATCAAGCATCCCGAGGCCAGTGTGTCAACCCCCTGGGCCTTCGGGCGTTGCCGTGAGCTGCGGAGCGATTTCTATCTGGAGACGGAAGCCGACTTCGAGCAGCGCCGCCACGCCCTTCGCCAGGGTCCCCTAGTGGCTTCCCTGGCGGCTGGGGGGCGTCTTCCCCATCTCCGCAATGACCTCCAGGCGGTGGTGGAACCCGAGGTGGCCAGCGTGCGGGAGGGACTGGCCCTGCTGCGCCGCGCCCCGGCGGCCCTGGCGGTGGCGATGAGCGGTTCGGGTCCCACTCTCTTCGCCCTCTTCGCCGATGCCGCCGGCGCCGAGGGGGCCCGTTCGGCACTGGCCGCTGATCTCGCTGCCGCCGGCTTCGAGGCTTGGTGCTGCCGCAGCACCACCTCCGGTGCCAGCCTGGTGGCGAACGGAACACCCGCATGAGCGCCGTCAGCCCCGATCCCGCCAGCTCGGTTGGTTCGCCCGAGCACGGAGGCCCCCCCAACGGCCCTGGCTTCGAAACCAACCATTCTTCGGCCGCAGCGGCCGGCGATCCGTCAGCCGTGCCAGCGGAACCGGAAGGAGAAGCCGCGGCCCCTGCGGATTCAGCCACCGCCATCAGCCCGACAGCCGTCAGCGGGGCCGATTCTGCCCCGCCCCGTAAGGGCCCGCTCAGCTTCCTTTCCGGTGCCCTCACCAGCGGCCTGCTGGCCTGGTTCTGTCTGGGGCTCAGTCAGAAGGTGTTGGCCTATTACGCCCTCCACCCGCCCCATTACGAGGCGCGGGTGGCCCAGAGCATCGCCACGGCTCTCAAAACCATGATCGTGGGCATGACTTTCCTGGCCACCTTCAGCTTTGCCTTTGTGGGCCTGGGCCTCCTGCTTGTGTTCCTCCGCTCGCTGCTGCCGGCACAGCCCGAAACCCCTGCCTAGGGTTCGCCCAGATCCTCACCCGGGCCATGACCCCCCACGACCTCGGCCTGCTGGTGGCCCTGCTGCTTCCCGGCATGTTGCTCTCGGTGCTGTTGCTGAGCACCTTCGCCGCCGGAGGTTGAGATAGGTTGGCCGCGCACCCGGCAGATGCCCTGTGGCCGAAACCCTGCTCTTCAACGCCCTGCGCGATGCCATCGATGAGGAAATGGCGCGTGATCCCCATGTCTGTGTGATGGGGGAGGACGTGGGTGAGTACGGCGGCTCCTACAAGGTGACCAAGGACCTGCATGCCAAATATGGCGAGCTGCGCGTGCTCGACACCCCGATCGCTGAGAACAGCTTCACCGGCATGGCGGTGGGCGCCGCCATGACCGGGCTGCGGCCGATCGTGGAGGGTATGAACATGGGCTTCCTGCTGCTCGCGTTCAACCAGATCTCCAACAACATGGGGATGCTCCGCTACACCAGCGGCGGCAATTTCACGATTCCCACCGTGGTGCGCGGCCCCGGCGGCGTGGGGCGCCAGTTGGGCGCTGAGCACAGCCAGAGGCTCGAGGCTTATTTCCACGCAGTGCCCGGCATCAAGATTGTGGCGGTGAGCACCCCCACCAACGCCAAGGGCTTAATGAAGGCGGCGATCCGCGACAACAATCCCGTGCTCTTCTTTGAGCATGTGCTGCTCTACAACCTCAGCGAGGACATTCCCGAGGGTGATTACACCTGTGCCCTTGATCAGGCAGAGGTGGTGCGCGAAGGCAAGGACATCACCATCCTCACCTACTCCCGCATGCGCCACCACTGCCTCAAAGCCGTGAAGCAACTGGAGGCCGATGGCATCGATGTTGAACTGATCGACCTCATCAGCCTTAAGCCCTTTGATCTCGCCACGATCACTCGCTCGATCCGCAAGACCCACAAGGTGCTGGTGGTGGAGGAATGCATGAAGACCGGTGGGATCGGCGCTGAACTTCTGGCGTTGATCACCGAGAACTGCTTCGACGACCTGGATGCCCGTCCCGTGCGGCTCTCCTCTCAAGACATCCCCACCCCTTACAACGGCAACCTGGAGAACCTCACGATCATCCAACCCCACCAGATCGTGGAGGCGGCCCGCCAAATCACCGCCGGCGCCATCTGAAATGGCACGTCAACAGGGGTGGCTGGCCCTGATCCTGGCCCTTGCGATCGCATCCGCCGCTCTCCTCGCCAGCTACGGCCTCCAGCTTGGTCTCGATCTGCGCGGCGGCAGCCAGCTCACCCTGCAGGTGATGCCTGCCGGGGCCATCAAGACCGTGGAGCAGGAACAGCTCGAGGCCGTGAAAGAGGTTCTGGAGCGCCGGGTGAATGGTCTGGGCGTTTCTGAATCCACCCTTCAGACCGTGGGCAGCGACCAATTGGTGCTGCAGCTTCCCGGTGAACAGGATCCCACCAGGGCCGCCAAGGTGCTCGGCAGCACCGCCCTGCTCGAATTCCGCGCCCAGAAGCCCGGCACCGAGAAGGAGATGCAGGGCCTGCTACCCCTCAAGCGCCAGGTGGATGCCGTGTTGTTCGCCCGCCGTTCGGGTCCCCAGGCTGCGGATTCGACCCCCCAGACCCCCGGCCAGCTCCCCAAACCCACCACGATTCCCGATGCGGATCGGGCAAAGGCGTTCACGGCCCTTGGTCTGAAGATTCCTGCCGGCAGCGGTGAGGTTGACCAGCTCGAGATCCTGCAGAACGAAGTGAACCGCAGGGTTATCAGCCTTTATGGCCCTCCCCTGATCACCGGCAAGGATCTCACCAGTGCAGGTCGCCAACAGGACCGCACCGGCATCGCCTGGGAGGTGACCCTGAATTTCAATCGTGAGGGAGGCGAAAAATTCGCCAGCCTCACCCAGTCGATCGCCGGCACCGGCCGTCTCCTCGGGATTGTGCTCGATGGCCGTTCGATCAGCGAGGCCACGGTGGGCCCGGAGTTCAAGGCGGCCGGCATCACCGGTGGTTCCGCTTCGATCTCCGGAAACTTCAGCTCCGAGGAAGCCAGGGATCTGGAGGTGCAGTTGCGGGGCGGCTCCCTGCCCTTGCCGGTGAAGATCGTGGAGTTGCGCACCGTTGGGCCCTCCCTCGGTGCCGAGAACATCCGCTCCAGCCTGATCGCCGGTGTGGCCGGACTGGTGTTGGTGGCGCTGTTCATGGTGTTCATGTACCGCCTGCCTGGATTCGTGGCGGTGCTGGCCCTGAGTCTTTATTCGCTCTTCAACCTTGCCATCTATGCCCTGATTCCTGTCACCCTCACCCTGCCTGGAATCGCTGGCTTCATCCTTTCGGTAGGCATGGCGGTTGATGCGAACGTGCTCATCTTTGAAAGGGTCAAGGAAGAACTTCGTTCCGGTAACACCTTGATCCGATCGATCGACACAGGCTTTTCCTTGGCCTTTTCCTCGATCCTTGATGGCCACATCACCGGATTGATCAGCTGCGTCGCCCTCTTCTTCCTCGGCACCGGTTTGGTCAAGGGATTTGCCGTGACCCTGGCGATTGGTCTGCTGCTCAGCCTGTTCACGGCCCTCACCTGCACCCGCACCCTGCTGCGGCTGTTGATGGGCTACCCCAGCCTCCGCCGTATTCCCTACTTCCTCCCCGCCCGCGAGCTTCCCTCGAGCGCCGCATGAGCCACCTCTTCCTGTGACTGTTGCTTCCTCCCCCTCTCCCCGCTTCCGCATCAACAACCATCGCTGGCTCGCGTGGATCGGTTCTGGCCTTGCGTGTCTGCTCAGCGTGGTTGGCTTGGTGCTCTGCTGGCTCCAGCCCTCGATCCATTCTCCCCTCAAACCCGGCCTCGATTTCACTGGGGGAACCCAGATCCAGGTGGTGCGCAGTTGTGGCGGAGGCTCCCAGTCCCAACCCTGTTCCGCTGTCTACTCCGACGCGATCCGCCAGCAACTCCTTGCCCTTCGCCTGCCCGCGTCAGCAGCAGAGCAGCCGCCCAATCTCTCCAGTGCCAGCATCCAGGTTCTAGACCGGGGTCGTTCCCTCGTTCTTCGCCTGCCAGCCCTGGACAGCGACCAGGCCAAGGCGGTACTCGACGAACTCAGTCGCAGCATTGGTCCGCTGAAGGTTGATGGAACCGCTGTGGACACCATCGGCCCAACTCTGGGTTCCCGCCTTCTGCAGGGCAGCTTGATCTCCCTGTTGGTGAGTTTCGCCGCCATTGCAGCCTATATCTCCTTCCGATACAGCGGGGTGTTCGCCTTTTTGGCGTTGGTGTGCCTGGCCCACGATGTGTTGATCACTTGCGGTCTGTTTGCCTGGCTCGGCTTGCTGCGGGGAATCGAGGTGGATTCGCTCTTCGCTGTTTCGTTGATCACCGTGGCTGGCTACTCCGTCACCGACACCGTGGTGGTGTTCGACCGCATCCGCGAACAGCGGAAGGCCCTCGCCCACCTTCCCGTGACCGAACAGGTTGATGTGGCTGTTGATGCCACGCTCACCCGTTCCCTCTACACCTCCCTCACCACGCTCATGCCCCTGCTTGCCCTGATGTTCTTCGGGGGTAGCACGTTGTTCTGGTTCTCCGTCGCACTGGCCGTCGGCATCGCGGTGGGCAGCTGGTCGAGCATCGGTATCGCACCCACCCTTCTTCCCTTGCTGGTCCGACGATGACTCCAGGTACCGATTCCATGGCCCTGGGCCCCCCCGCGGCTCCTGACAACTCCGACACGACGAGTGCCCCTCCCAGCCGCCGGCGCGCACCTCTGGTGCCACTGATTCTTGCCTTACTCGCCCTGCTCGACCTGCGGCTGGAACTCCAGCTCCTCTTCGACCATGTGACTCTGATCAGCCTCACCGAAGCGGTTCGCAACCACCTGCTGGCGGTGATGGTGCTGATTTTGACGCCGTCGCTGTTTCGTCGTTACCGCTGATTCATGCTTCCCGTTCTGGTCCAGCGGTCCATCACATCGTGCACCAGAACTTCCTGGCAGATCACCTGAAGCACCACCACTAAAGGAAGGGCCATCAGCAGACCTGGAAGGCCCAGCAGGGCTCCGAGGCAGAGCTGGGCCATCAGTGACACGGTGGGGAGGAGGTTCACCGTGCGGCTCAGCAACACCGGCGTCAGAACAAAAGCCTCGGCGTTCTGAAGCACGAGACGCAACACGGCCACCTGGAGCATTTTGGCGGGGCTCACCAGCAGCAGGGCCACCGCCATCGGCAGGAGCGTGGCTGCGGTTGGCCCAATCGTGGGCACAAAGGTGAGCAGGGCACAGACCAGGGCGCTGAGCAGGGCAAGCGGCACCTTGAGCATCGCCAGCCCGGCCCAGGTCGCTAGAAACACCACCACGGCCGAGAGGGTCATGCCCGCGAGCCAGCCCCCCAGGGCTCCACGGCACTCCGTGAGTAACAGCTGCATGCGCGCCCGGTAGAACTGGGGGGTGGCAGCCAGCAGCAACCTCTGGTGGCTGCGGGGATCAAGGGCCAGCAGCACTGCCAACAGGGCGATGAGCAGCAATTGCACCGTGCTATTGGCGGCACCACCAGCAAAACCGAGCAGTTGCTGCCCCAGGGGCTGCAGACGATCCCATGTAGCTCCCCCCATCAACTTCAGCTCGAGGGAGTGCAGCTGGGGGATGTGGCTGCTCAGAGCCTGGAGACGGGCGGGAAGCTGTGGAATCACATTACTGAGCACCTCGATTTGCTCCAACACCTCCGGCAGCAGCAGCGCGGTGAGCAGCCAGCCCACCACGGCCAGCACGAGGAGTTCGAGAATCAGAGCCGCGGGACGCGATAGGGGCAGCAGACGCCGCAGCAGAGTGATCGGCACATCCAGAGCCACCGCCAGCACCACCGCTCCGAAGAGAACAAGCAGCACGAGCCGCAGTTCCCAGGCCAGCAGCCCCAGCACCACCAAGGCCAGGGCACCCAGCAGGGTGCGGCCGCTCATGATTCGTTGGCCTCACCGATCGGCTGCAGCATGGCTCGCTTTGGCTTTGTCTTCCAGCGGTCCAGGATGTCGTGGATCACGACCTCCCGAAGGATCACCTGCAGGCAAACCGCCAGCGGCAGGGCCAGCACAAGGCCCAGGGGGCCGAACACCAAGGTGAACAGAAACTGGGCCGAGAGAGTGAGCCCGGGCAGCAATCGCAGCTGGTGGTGCATCACCGAGGGGGTGATCAGGTAGCTCTCCAGGTTCTGTACCACCACATAGAGGGCCAGCACCGCCAGGGCCTTCCAGGGACTGTCCAACAGCGCCACCGACATCGGAAAGAGCGTGCTCAGGGTGGGCCCCACGTTGGGAATGATGTTGAGCACACCGGCCAACACGGCGTTCGCCGCCACCAGGCGCACCCCCAGCAACGAGAGACCAATGGCCGCCAAGGTTCCCACGCAGAGGGAGCTGATCAGCACTCCACCCATCCAGGCGCTGAGGGCATCACCGCATTGGTGCAGCACCTGGCGGGCCCGGCGCCGATAAAAGGAGGGAAACAACAGCAGCACGGCCTCCCGGTAGGCGGTGGGCTGGGCCGCCACCATCAGCGCCACGGCCACCACAAAGAGGGTCTTGAGCAGCACGGTGCCCACGTTGCCGGCCAGTCCAACCAGGCGGAAGGTCCAGTCACCGACTCCACTGGCCAGGGCCGGACTGCTGCGCACCGATCCACTCAGATTCTGCAGCCAGCCCAGTCCGCCATCACTGCGTCCGTAGAGCATGCGGGAGATGGTCTCGAGCCCCTGATGCAGCAGGGAGAGCAGTTCACGCCAGGCTTCCGGCAGCTTCTGCAGCAGTTCGCTGAATTGGGCCAGGAAGGGGGGGACGATGGCCGCAGTACCCACCGCGAGCACGACGACAATCGCCAGCAGGCTGAGCAGCAGGGCGATGGGGCGGCCACAGCTGAGACGCCGCTGGACCGCACCGACCAAGGTGCATAGGGCCATCGCCAGCACCACGGCGGCGAAGAGCAGCATGATCGCCTCTCTCAGGCTCCACAGCAGCAGCAGTGCTGCCACGAGGGCAATCAGTGCAAGCCACTGGCCGAACTTCACGCGTCAGTGTCCTCAGGCTCAGGCCCGCCCTCACCCTGTCCTGAGAAGCCCAGGTCATGGCTGTCGGCATAGCGCTGGGCGAAACGCATGAAGCGCTCGAAGTCGTCGTTGGTTTTCCAGGTGTAGGTGGCCTCGATCGCATTGGCCTTGCCATTCACGAAGCGCGCTTTCACCTCGCGGCTCACCAGTTCTCCTTCCTCATCCACGAGAAACATGCCGGTGATGTCGCCCATGGTTTCCGGGGCCAGGGCGACTGGTTCCTCGAACACAAACAGAGCCTGGCCGGTTCGTCCATCGCGGGAACGGGTGAGCCGGATGTCGGGCACCACCGGTTCATCGACTCCGCGAAAGAACTGAATGGTGGCGACCATGGCTCAAGACCAAAGCTTGATCCTAGGCAGCGCCATCGCCCAGCTCCCCTCGGATCCACCACTCCGGCTGCCGGCCAGTGGCTGCCGATGACATAGTGGCCCCCAGCAGATTGCCCCACGGCCGACCCATCCCGATGCTTTCCGGTTCATCGGTTTCCAAAAGCCTCGCCGCCGATCAGCTGCTGGAGCGCTTCCTCTCCGGTTCCCCCCGCCAGCGCCGCAGCCTTGTGGCAAACGTTCAGCTCCGGCTTGCGGAGCTGTTGCCCCTGATCGAAGACCGGCTCGACGGCTTCGACGCCACCGCCGACGACTGGGCCTCTGGCTGGCTGCTCCAGCTTCTGGCCTCTGCCGATCCCACCCGGCGGGATGCCCTTCTGGAGCGCTATCCCTCCGGATGGCTCGCCACCGCCAGCGCCGCCGGCCTGGACTATGGCCCGCTGCAACGGCACCTCCTGCTCCAGGAGTACGAGCAGGCCGACCGCCTCACCAGTGAGGCGTTGCGTCAGCTGGCCGGGCCTGATGCCGTGCGGCGTGCCTACGTCTATTACAGCGAGGTGGCGGCCATGCCCGCAGCCGATCTCGAGTCCCTCGACCGCCTCTGGGTGGTGTATTCCCGCGGTCGCTTTGGCTTTTCCGTGCAGGGGCGACTGCTGGCCTCCTGCGATGGTCAGTGGGAGAGGCTATGGCCCAAAGTCGGGTGGAAGGCGGATGGCATCTGGACCCGTTATCCCCGATCCTTCACCTGGTCGGTGGAGGCGCCCGAGGGCCATCTCCCTTTGGTCAACCAACTCCGCGGCGTGCGGCTGATGGATGCCCTGCTCCAGCACCCAGCCCTGGCCAGCCGGATCGCGCTCGCCAGCACAGCGGCCTCCGGTTAGTTTCAGAACTGCAGATCTCGCCTGCAGCGGAATTGTCAGCTCCCTCCAGAGCTATGGCCTCCCCAGTAGAACGGTGCAGCATGGCTGAGTCTCCCAGGTCCGCCGCAGTAGCCCTGTCCAACCTGCAGCTGGGGTTCGGCTGGACCGGCAGGAGGATGCGCTGGACGGACTACATCACCCCATCCACCCTGCATCTGACGCCCTTTGTGGAGTTGCTGCTTGAGCCCCTCGCCAGTGTCGATGGCCTCGTCCAGCTCCAGCTCGGCCTCCATGAGGTGCTCGTCAATGCTGTGCGCCACGGCAACGGTTGTGATCCGGCCAAGTGCCTGAGGGTCCGGCGGATCCTCACGCCCCGCTGGGTGGTCTGGCAGGTGCAGGATCAGGGGGAGGGTGTCTCTCCCCAACAGCGACTAGGGGGCCTGCCTGACTGCCTGGATGCCCCCTGCGGCCGCGGAATCTTTTTGATCCACCACTGCTTCGACGACGTGCGCTGGAGTCCCCGCGGCAACCGCCTGCAGGTGGCGATCCAGCGCAGCCGACTTAGCGGCCGTGGTCTGGGCAACCTGGATCCTTGAGATCCCCCTTCAGCCAGGCGAGGGCGCTGGCGGTGAGGGCGATCGCTCTCTGGCGTGCCTCCCCGCCCTTCGTGGCGCTTGGATCATCCGCCCCTAGCAGCTGAACCAGGGCCCCCGCCAGTTGTTCGGCGGCCCGGCGGGATCGCTGCGCCTTGAGGGCATGCCAGTCGCGGTCGCCGATCACCAGCTGGCGTTGCAGGTGTTCGGCCAAATCACGGCTTCCCTCGGGCCAGGAGCCGCCCCTGCCAAAGGCCACGGCCGCCGGAGGCGTGCCGGAGCTGGCGGGTCCGGGCTGAATGGGAGGCGAGTTTGGTTGCACTGGACGGTTTGCCTGGACCTGGTCCATCCTGACCCCATGAGCCCCTCGTCTCGACGCCCTTCGCCACGCCGGCCGCAGTCCCGGCGGACCCCCCCCTGGCCCCGGGGCCCGAGGCTGCTGCACCACCTGGGTCAACTCCACAGCCTGGCCGCGGGCCGAGGCAGCGGAGGCTCCCGGGAGCGCCGCCGCCGGCAGCACCTCTCCATGGCCAGCGGCTGCTGGATCCCTTACCCGACGCCCTGGTTTCTCCCCAGGCCGGCAGTGAGCACTTCTGGCGAATCTGCCGCTGGGGCGGAGCCGGGCTGCTGCTCGCCAGGCTGCTGGTTGGCTGACGCCGACCCGATAGCCCGCGCAGCGTGCTGATCAGCCCCCCTAATCGCTTGCTGCGCGCGGCCTGCTGCATGGCCAGCACCGTGCTGTTGGCACCGGTGCACGGGTCTTTTGAGCTCCGATTGGAGCCCCCTGAGCCACGGGCCCTGCAGCGGGCGGTTTTCACAATGGTCACCGGCCGGCCGGAGGGCGACCTGCGGCAGGTGCGCTCCACGACGGCGCAAAGTCGCTGGGACAACCCACGAATTGGTAGCAGTTGCTACAGACTGATCTCCTACGCAGTTCACGGTCCATGACAGCTTCCGATCTCGCCCCCCTCCCGACGACCATTGGCAGCCGCGACAGTCATTTCGTGGCTTGGGCCCGCGGCCGTCAACAGGAGGCACGGCGTCGCCAGGCCCTGCTGCAGGGTCTCCAGGCCCAGCCCGACCCCAGCGAGGCGGCTGACATCAGCGGTCCGATCACCGCCTGGGCGGAAGGTCACGCCCGCGACAAACGGCGCCATGCCAATGCCATCGCCCAGCTGCGTCGGGGTTGATGGGTTGGCGATGCAGCGCTGCCTGCCATGCCCTCTTTAAGGCGCCTATGAAAAACCCCCGCCGAAGCGGGGGCAGAGGCTGATCCAGCGCTACCCGAGGGTGCGGCAAACGAATCAAGCGTCGTAATACATGGTGAACTCGTGGGGATGGGGCCGCTGGCGCAGTTGCTGCACCTCCTCGTATTTCAAGGCGATCCAGTTGTCGATGAAGTCATCGCTGAAGACGCCGCCGGCCAGCAGGTAATCCTTGTCGGCCTTCAGGGCTTCGAGGGCCCCGTTGAGGGAGGCGGGCACGGTGGAGATCTTGGCGAGCTCCTCGGCCGAGAGTTCGAACAGGTCGACGTCGGTGCCGTCGCCCGGATCGATCTGGTTTTTGATGCCGTCGATTCCAGCCATCAGCATGGCGGCGAAGCCCAGGTAGGGGTTGGCGAGGGCATCGCCGGAGCGGAACTCCAGACGCTTCGCCTTAGGGCTCGGACCGGTGAGCGGGATCCGCACGGCGGCCGAACGGTTGCCCTGGGAATACACCAGGTTCACCGGCGCCTCGAAACCGGGCACCAGGCGCTTGTAGCTGTTGGTGGTGGGGTTGGTGAAGGCGAGGAAGCTGGGGGCGTGCTTCAGCAGGCCACCGATGTACCAGCGGGCGGTCTGGGAGAGGTTGGCGTAGGTGCCTTCTCCGAAGAAGAG
>Ga0114972_10001269_pt1 | contig 18961 bp, 13 predicted proteins | sample M_140807_EF_Meta_FD_87354 | JGI IMG/M metagenome (GOLD analysis project Ga0114972, IMG submission 87354) | Freshwater microbial communities from Lake Montjoie, Canada to study carbon cycling - M_140807_EF_MetaG | ecosystem: Environmental > Aquatic > Freshwater > Lake | place: Lake Montjoie... | reverse complement strand
CTCCCACCCTTCTAGCAATGTTCACACCTATGGCTCCTCTTTCCGTGTGATCAACCTCATTATATTCACCCATTTCTCTGCCCCCATGCACCGCCTCGGGATGATTTCCAAGAGACCTCCACATTTCCTCGCTTACAAGAGACCAGGCATACCAGTTCCTTGCTGTCCAACAAAGTGAGCGTAGACCACCTGGGAGAGCTAGCGCATGACCTAGGCCCTCGACAGTGGGGGGGCCCACTAACTGCTCCGCGTCGAGATGGGATGCACACCCCACCTCACCCCCCCCAGTGCATTCCCAGAGCCGTTTATCCCCCAGGAGAAGGGGTAAAAGGGGTGTGTGAATGAGGTCGATGAGGCGCTCGCGAAGGTAATGTGCGTTGGGTTCAGGGAGAAGTTCGTCCTTTTCGCCCACGTGAAGCGAGCTTAAAGAAATGGGAGGAAGTGGGGGGGTCAAAGATACGCCAACATTAGAGTTACCGCCCGAGATACCTTTTCGCGGTGGTATGGTGCTAGTAAGGTCCTCCCCATCCTCTTCGACTTGTTTTCTCTGAGATGAGAGTGGGGGGGGCAATTCTCGAATAGATTGGGGCGCGCCCAGGGAATTCTCTGATACTTCCTCCATAAAGCATCGTTTATTCAAAAAGTTCACACACGTGTTATCATCACCCTTGTAGTATGCATCGTGAGCACCCCTGATGATATCTTTCAAGTGGGCGAAGGGGCGGCGGATACGGGCTGCGTACAGAAGTGAGGGGCAGAGGCGAGGGTTCACAATGCAGGCAGCCAGGCGAATCGCCATGGTGAAGGACAACACGCTCTTCACGTATGTTCTTTCAGATGGTCTTACATCCTTGTTAGAATACATCGCTGTTTTCCACCTATTCCAGCGTAGCGAGTTATTGTGGGTAGGGGAGACGGGTGTTTTGTACTCTATGGCACGGGTTGCGTCCAGTACAACATCCCCCACTTTAGGAACGAAGTTTTCCACCTCTGTCGGAAAACCTCGAAGCAAGCCGTCATTTACAGCTTTCTGAACCCCTTTCACAGCTTCCTTCCAGAGGTTGCCGCCTTCTAGCAGAGTAAATAAGCAGGTCTTCATAAGATCTGGGGCATCACCGCAAGCCTGTCGAAGCCTCATACCCCTCACCATGAGAACGGAATGGAGCTTTAGCTTTTTGCCTGTACTCCCGCCACCATCCACTAGAGCGGAAAGTCCAAATGATCCCAGAAGGAGCCACCGCGCAGAGGAGTCGTGAATAAGTAGCCTCAAAGAATCACCAGCCTGCTCGGGGGTGCAGGTTGAGAGACAACTGCGTAGGCCTCGAGCTAGGAGGGAAAGCTCAGCGAGCGCACGACCTGTTTCCTCCACCACCCCAACAGTCTCACAATTGAGTGATTCTTGAAGGATAGACCCTAATGAAATCCCAGGTAAAGCAATGCCTTCCCCCAAGGACAGCAGCCCCTCTAACTCCATCTCAAAAGACTCAGAGTTTACCTCGATTTGATCAAGAATTCTCTGCCTACCGATATAGTACACCTCGTCTACAACTAGGCGCACCTTGAAATAGTTCGGAGATGAAGTTGAGTCCACGACACTATGTGGACCTCGAAGTTTCATCATCGTTGATTCAATCGGCAAAAGCCAATGCTCTCGTTGATGCCCGCCTTGGACCACGTCAAATGATGCAATCGGTGCTTCTTCACCCTTATACTCCGACTGGCTTGTAGCACCCCAGCCCAAGCTTGAATCTTCCCCTTTAACAGCATCCTTGAGTTCCTTCATACGCGATAACGCTGAGGGATGGAGTTTCTCGACGAGAAACTTTTTCTCGCTATAAGTTAACCCCCCATTAGGCTGTCGAAAGGATTCAGAACTGGATTTTTGTAAGTCTAAAACAATTTTCTCTTCATCTTCGAACCCCAACCCCGCTAAAAAAGCGTCCGTGTCGTCCATACTTTATGGCAACTGTCTTTCCTTAACGTTTTTTTCTTTTTTTTACGTCGAAGAGAAAGAGAGAGAAAGGGTTGGGAAAACACACACACGCACACACACACACAGGCTAACACTTGTATTGGAGATGGGGGAACGAAAAGTTCAAAATCGATACATTCCACCTGACATAGACCCTTCCAAGCGCCTCCGAAATCCCCACAAAATATTTCAGGGGCGCATGGAAATCCGTAACATGTTGCCTTTTTCCATTCAGTGTCTTTCGTGCTCAAATTTTATGGTTCGAGGCACCAAGTTTAATTCTAAAGTTGAGAATGTGCTTGGGGAGGACTATGTTGGAATGAAAATAAAACGAATTATAGGGAAGTGTTCCCAGTGCAATGCTCTTTTCTCCTACAAGACAGACTTGCAGAATGCTGGTTACACAATGGAAAGTGGCGCGTCAAGGAACTTTGAACTGTGGAGGGACACGCGGGCTTCTGATGAAGTTGCTGAGGCAGAAAGGGATTTTTCTGAAAAAATGGACCCTATGAAGGCACTGGAGAAAAGAACGGAGGAGTCGAGGAGACAAATCGAGGAGATGGACGCGCTGACGGAGATAAAGGAAAAGCTCGCTCTTCGTGTCGAGACTGGTTTGGGACCGAGCACTGTGCTAGAGGCCCTAGCCTGTGCCCCCATGATTCCAAGTCGAAACGGGGAAGGGTGCGATGACGATGCGGATGCAGAGCAGGCAAGGGCCGTTTTTGCGGCAGCAAGATCTGGTGTAAAGAGGCTGAGGGGGGACCTTGATGCTGTCTCTTCACAAAAAGTGGACCTTGCTCGTACTGAGGTGCGAATTCCCTCACAAGTTAATGGGGATGGCACAGATCGAAGGCACGTAAGAAAAACGGGTGCCCTTGGGGTGTTCGGGGCAAGATTCGTGGTTCTTCCAAAAATTGAGGATGGGGGCCTCCAGGGCGCTTCTTCGAATCTAGGAGATGCCGATACCAAGCCTAAATTTTCTGCATTGCATGAATTGGTGGGCGGCTATGAGTCGGATTAGAATATATACTATGTGTCTTATAACCCCCATTTGTTACTCGTCAACGTAGGCCTCCTCCTCCTCCTTCTCCTCGCGCTCATACTTAATCCTACCCCTTTTACTACCCCCCCCTTCTAAGGTGAGCATGCCGACTTCCTCCTCCCTGCCTTTATACCTGGCGCTAGTGAGATTCTTGATGAGTGTGGACTTTCCGTCTTTTTCTTCTCCTGGGAGCCCGAGTGCTGCACAAACAGATGCAAGCTGCTCAGCCGTGAGACTGTGGAAATTCTTTGGGAGTTCGTAGTCTTCCAATACTGCTATTCCCGCAGTGTCTGTTAAAGCGCTACTCTTTGAAGCCGTGATAGATGACCCGCTGGTGCCCGTGGGGGAGTCTTCGAGAAGTAGAACTTCTCCTTTTGCCGCAGTTCTACAGTGAGTGGAAAATCGTCGAACCAAGTCCACTCTACTATCTTCATCCCGACAGAGCAATCCCGCGTCACGGCATAGTGTGGTTAAGGCACCTCTTGGAAGAGTCCACAGAGTGCCAACAACTCTTCCTCCTGCCACCCATGACGCTAGTGCCATCGTATCTGAAGACCTCGCCGCCTTTTCATCCTTTAAAGAGAGCGACTGCTGCCTCTCCGCTAGCCTCTTTGCGTAGACAGCGTGGACAGCCTTATCCACGCAGCCTTTTAAGTGCGCGATTCTTACATCGGAGCCTTCCTCCAATACGACTTCTCCGCAGCGTGGACAGACATCCACGAGCTCCATGATAAAGAGCTTTTCAGAATCCCCTTCCCCCTTCATCCCACTTACAGTCGTCTCCAAGCGCTGGGAAGACCTCGCATCTCTTCTTTGCTTAGCTTCCGCGCGGATCAAACGCTCCTCCTGAGCCTCGACTAAAGATTTCCGCACCTCTTTCAGCCGCTTTTCACTGACGCTGTACTGCACAAAGCCAAAAACCCTGGTGCAGCCTCCATTACCGCAGCCCATCCTCGTGTGATATTGGTCTGGCGAATAAGAAAAGGATTTTTTGCAGCCTGGACAAATGTGCGTCGCCGTCATACACCCAAAAAGACAAGCACAGCGTCCGCATGTGTACTCCTTCAATGCACCCATAAAAAAATTGTAAGCACCGTCCTCTAGCCCTAGCTCTTTTCGTGGCCAGTCCATCCCACAACGGGGACACAAAATGGTGTGCTGAACGCAACCATCATTACTACGTTCCACAGCAGTGGCAACTTTTTTTCTGGGGCCCTGTGATGGGGAAGGGGGTGAGCAAACAGCCCCACCAGGCTGAGAGAGGCGCTCCAGTGCGCTTACTAGCTGCTGAAATGCTACCTTTGATTCACTGGAGCCTCTATTTTTGTCGGGGTGCACAGTGAGAGCCAACTTAAGATACGCCTTTTTAAAGGCACTTACACTCGACTGCATGGTGAGCTCCATACCCGAGAGGGATAAAAGTTTCAGGTAGTCACCGCTGCAACTATCTATGGAACGGAAGAGAGCTGAATTATTTGAGGTAGGTGCGTCTGATGCAACAGAGCCCCCCCCCACCGCTGTCGATAACAAATGCTCTGCAAGGCGACGTTTTAACTCATTTGCTGTACCGATACAATCAAGACCCGACCCAGCAAGCGCTTTTCTTACTTCAGAAATAGGAAGTTTTTGTGTTTTTAAAGCCTCCGCAAAATTCATACATACACAGTTGCCCGAGATTCCGTGGCCACCATGGCAAGCAGGACCACAAAGAACTCCATTTTTCCCGCACGAACATGTGCTACAAAGTCCAGACGTACACGAGCAAGGCATCGAGTGATATAAAAATGTCGTTATAGAAAGCTCTTACAGATTTCCTTGATTTTGTGACAATGTAGGTCCTGCAGTTTTTTACATTTTCTCACTCTTTTCTTTTTTTCCCATTTTTTCTACTATTTTTAACGTGTGCTAGGTTTCCGTGTGGATGATTGGGTTTATGAAAAAAATCGGCGCTGGTTTTAAGAACCCAGTAGCGAGTCCATCGGGATCAAATTCGGACACATCCGGGGTAAAGCCTATTGAAACTCTGCTGTTGGACTTTGATGAATACACCTCTCAATTGAGAGCACTTTCCTCTGCGATATCTTCAACGGTGGAAAGTATGGAACACTGCGCAGCATCAATTTGCAGTTTGGTTGAGATTTTATCACCTATAGCGGCTGTTCATGGTGGTCTCCCTGGTCCCTCTTCTGAGCTTTTAAACGGAGCTACAATCCTAAGTCGTGGCTTGCTTCCAGAGATCAGCAAGGCTTTTCACACACTGGCTTTGACACCGCTTGCCACCATTCTGACTTCACATGCAGAACTCCGTGCAAGAGCAGAAGAAAGGGAATGCGCTCTCCAGGATTATGCTTCAGCCTCGCGAGATATGGAGGCTTTGAAGAAGAAAAGGGCTTCTCGAAGTGGTGGGAAAGGTCTTTCCAGCGCGCTGGGAGCTATCATCGCAGTGCCCCCTTCCAGCGATAGCACTTCTACAGCTGTTAGTAGTGATGATATAAAAATGCACAGAATCGTGAATCGTCTTTCGGCCTCCCTGGCTCTTGTAGATGCGTTGGAGGGTGGGCTGGGGATTGAACTTAGGGCTATGGGGGAGCGCAGAAAACTGGTTGTGGGAAGGTTATTTCAAGGCGTGGCCAGTGGACTGGAGGCTTTTGGCGAGGGGGCTGCCTCTATATTTCACCCGCAGTCACAGTTATCAAGTATTAATGGCGACGGTGTGTTGTGTCAAGATGTTTTTCTCTCTGCTCCACCTTCTCCAGCCTTGTCAGCTCTCAGGGCGCTCGCTCAAAGTGGTTCCACTGAGTGGTATAACGAGGGGATCGCAAGCAGAACAAAGGCCCGCGATCTTGCGGCAGCACAAAGACTTGCAGCAAGAAAATTCCTTGAAGCATCTCTGGATAGAGAAGTAGCTGTGGTTTACACGTCATTTACTTCAACGGGCCAAACAGGCACTGAGGGGATAGTAGAAGACGATGGAACAGCCCCGGATAGACTCGAAACAACCGAATTCTGTGGCAAAATGCACGATGGGAAGAATCCCCTCGCTCATTTTGTGTTGAATAAAGCTGCACATGTCTGGCTTCCGCGTTTAGTAAGGGGACTTTGTATTTCTGAGGTTGTTGGACTGGCTCAAGTTTGCAGTGCATGGAGGCGTGCTATTTTAGTGAATTCTGGCAATGGGTTTCCTTCCTTGAGGGAAGCTTTGATTTATGGGGGAAACAATCAAAGAGAAGTCTGTGGCGCTCATATAGAGAGGTCTCGATTAGGGTTGTGGTTTAAACTCCTGGGTCTCCCTCCCCTCTCCCAACTTGTACATTGCGAAGCTTCTGCCACCCCCGCTGGCACCACGATTCTCTCCGATGGTGGGGCAAATGGTTCGACCGGGTCTTCTTCTGCAAGTTTCCCGGTTGTAAACAGTAGTATCTTGCAAGCTCTCATCCAGTTGGCAGTTGCTGAGGGGACACAGGGAAGCAAGGATTCTGGTGCACCTGGGTCTATAGATGGCATGGGAGGAGGGGGGGGTGGCGACTCGTCCTCCTGCCCACGATGGTTAGCGTTGATCGACTGTGACGTCGCTCGATCCTATAGTTCCTCTACTCCCTTTGGTTTAGCGGGGTCTATTTTTGAGTCAAGAAGGAAAAGGGATGGGGGCAAGTGGAAGCGACTGGCTCTGGATGGTCTCAAGTGGGGTGAAAGGGCTGCTAGTGACACACTGAGTGTACTTGTGAGCGCACGACGCGATGAAGAGGGCAAGCCAAGAAGAAATCAAGGCGCCGTGACTTCGTCTTCGAATACTTGTGTCCATTCCGTCCTCGACCATAGGCAGCGCGCCATTTCTTTTATTGGACCTTTACCTCCCCGTATCCTGTCAACACCTGTGCAGCTCTCGATGGACACCCCGCCACAGCGCATTGGCTGCAGAGCTAGAATTGGAACTGCGTTCGGTGAACTTGAAAGTGTTTTAGATATAGGGATCGGGTCTCCCCATCGTGACAGTAATGATGAAACAGGGAAAGGGTGTTCCGCTGTCGATCAGGGTGTACAACTTGGAATAAAGTCCGAGTTAGAAGCAGAGGAGCAAAAGATCGCCCTTTGCTCCTTATTGCTTTCTGTTGCAGCATCGGAGCCCGCCATGAGATACACTCAGGGGCTTCATGCCATTGGTCGAATCTGCCTTTACGTGGCTTGGTGTGGTATGGGGGAGGGGTGGCAGCAGCCAGTCGCATCTGTGGTAGACCAGGGGCATATTGAGTGTCGAGCCGAGGAGAGTGCTAGGACTTCATATCTTTCTAGGTTTCTCGGCTTGTCTTTAAAAAGGCGCTGGTCAACCTTAATTGCCTCCAACCTCCTCCTCTCCCTTCTCCGAAACCAAACCTCTAGTCCGGGAATTCTCCCCCTCTACCTTCCAGATATGGGAGTTCTACGCTTACGCCTGTATCAAATGGACAGGCTTTTACTGAGAAGGTCTCCAGATCTTCATGCCAATCTATCTAAATTGGGGATACCCCCATCTTCATATGCAGCCCCCTGGATGCTCACCCTTTTTTCAAATTTCACGGCATTGGATTTGCCCTCCGTTCTCATGGTCTGGGATGTTGCACTGTGTAGCGGACACGGGAATGGTTTCTGGGGCTGCATTCTCAGCGTGTGTCTTTCCATCCTTCAAACACTCTCTCCACTTTTATGCGGACCGGGGGCTAACTTGGAAACAGTCCTCCCGATTCTTCGAGCCCCGCGAATTTTTTATGCTGACGCCTTCACTTCCAAAAAGCTTAATGGGGGGACTGTTCTCTCAGACAAAGAGGAGGTGCATATTGCGTCGGTTGTGAATTATGCTCTCACAGAGGCTATCTATAGGGTTACACATGCTGAAATGGAGGAGCTCGAAGGAAACTTTAAAGCCTTCGGGCACATCTGGGACGTTACTGTTTAGTGTCGGGTCAAAAAGAAAAAAAAACTTTAACTTTCGGCGTGGAAAAAAAATATGGCAAGCACGGATCGATTATTAGTTTTTGCTGCGGGTGTGTGTGCTTCGAGCATTTGCATTACTTTGTATCAATATTTGTCGAAAAAATGGTTGCTGGAAGAAGCTCTTGATGACTGCCTACAAGAGGACAGCCTTTCTCGAACACCGACGCGCCCTTACGATGGCTCCCGCCGCTCATCTATGACAATTCCGGAAACTTCTCCTCACCCATTGGGTGGGGCGAGCTTCCGAACAATGAGTGAAAAGTCGCCAGCGAAGGAGTTGTCTGCCCCTTCGCCGGTAGCCCCTCCCGTAATTGTTGGCGTTGCAGGTGCCAGTGGCAGTGGGAAGACGTGCATAGCTTCCCTCATAGAACAGCGTTTGGTGGGTGTTCGCGTGGTTAGTATATCTAGTGATAACTATTACAAAGGCCTCAAACCTGGAACCAACCCTGCTGAAGTAAACTTTGACCACCCGGAGTCGCTTGACCTGGACTTGCTGGCAAAACACTTGATTGACCTTAGGGAAGGTAGGGACGTTCGAGTCCCAGAGTACAATTTTTCCACGCATAAGCGCTGTCCCGATGAGCAGTTTACTTTTATATCTGCGCGTGAGACGGACGTGGTAATCGTTGACGGCATATTTGTGCTGGCTGTAGAAAAACTAAGAAGTGCCTTTGACCTCACGCTTTTCACGGTGGAGGACCTGGACGTATGTTTAGTGAGACGTTTGCGGAGAGACATTGCAGAGCGTGGTAGATCTTTAGAGAGTGTACTTCTTCAGTACATGCTTTTCGTGCGCCCGGGTTACGTTAACTTCATTGAGCCTAGTCGCTCATGCGCTGACATTCTTGTACCCAGAGCTAGAGATAACCACACGGCTATCGAAATGGTGCGTCTCTCTATATAACGCTCGTTTTTGGACACAAAAGCCCCCCCTTTTTTTTCTAACCTCACAACTCCACCTCATGCGTGATCAGGTGGCAAAAGAAATTGCTAGAAGGGTGGAGGTTGCCCAAGAGAAAGCACGCAGCAGCCCCCCGCTACTCCCTGTGTCGGAGGGGCACAAATAGGGACAAAACTAGATGTGATTATTATTTTTCGATATTAAGCGAGCTTTTTTTGTTGGACGTCTTTTTCTTCAATCATCCGCTCCTCGTGCTTCCTTTTGATTTTTTTCAGGTGCCCGTCCAATTCCTCCAAACCTAACGTTTCCGCCTGCCTGTAGGCAGTTGTGTAGGGCAAAAACTCCTCACTGTGCTCCTCCGCGGTCAGAGCCGTCTCCTCCGCATGCCCCCCCGCTTCGGCCTTCTCGGTTTTAGTAAGCTCCCGCACGAACACTGCGGGGTTTCCCTCCCATAGCTGACCACTAGGAATGCGTCTCCCCGGGTGAATCACGGCGCCTTCCCCCACTTTTGCATAGGTCTCTACCAGTGCCCCCTCCATAACCACTGCCCCAGCGCCTATCACAGCATAATCCTGAACAGTGCAGGACTGAAGCAAGGCCCCGTGCCCCACTGTCACGTAGTTTCCAATCACGGTGTTGGCCTCTACGTGGCCTTCCACACTGGCGGCCGTGTGAATCACCGCCCTGTCCTGCACAGAGGAATATTGCCCAATTGTAACAGTGTTCAAGTCCCCGCGTATCACTGCGCCGTACCACACACTAGACTTAGAACCGAGGGCTACACGACCGACGACGCTCGCATTCGGCGCAACAAAAGCATCGGGCGCAACTACAGGGTGCCTGATCGAGTGGAGGGAAGTGCGCATAGATTAACATATGAATGGAACACACACTGCGGCTGTGTAAAGATGAAAAAAAGTGGGGAGTTAACTCACTTATCAAATAAATTCGAGATGTTGCGGTGACGACTGAAGGGCTCCTTGAAAACGGGTTTTTCTAATGCTTGGAGGCCTGTCAAAAGTGTGAAAAATGTAAATGTTGGAGGAGTAAGTTAATGTTTATAATAAAAGCCCACTCAAACTCAAGTGCTAGGAACAGGCTGAGGGGGTGAGGGGGGGGAGCTCGGGATACGCACCAAGACGCTCAAGAGCTTGCCCTGTTTCGCGTAGCGCCTTCCCCAACGTTTTCGAAGCAGACTGTAAAGAGGGAGCAAGTGGAGTGCAAGCGTTAGAACAAGAATAAATACTCAAAAATTAGGAAGCGGGTTTGCACGAAACAACGAACCATTGAAGGTTGAGAGGCGGTGTAGAGATTATAGTTTGCGCCTTCTGCTGGGCAATCAATCACCGAAACATCGAAACCGCGAACGCGAGAGTGTTTTGGTTTTTACAAGTTAGTGTACTCGCCATGGCGGGAGCTCACTTATCAAGGGAGTTTTTCGATCTTATTAAGTCTATAGGGGAGGCCAAGAGCAAGCAGGTTGGTTTCTGAATTCATACGGAAACAACACACTGCACAGTTTGTTGTTGTTTCTCCCGTTAATTCCGCTCATAGTTTTTCGTCCCTTTTCACGCTTTTCTCCCACCCTTACCTTGTGTCACCCAATATCTCAGGAGGAGGATCGGATTGTGGTTGCAGAGGTGGCCGATTCAAAGAAAAAGACGGGGGATCGTACACTAACGGGGAAAAAATTAAAGGAGTACTTGCTGCGCCTCGTTTACGTGGAGATGCTGGGGCACGACGCGTCGTTCGGGTACATGAAGGCTGTTGAGTTGTCCGCCTCCTCTAATCTATTGGAAAAACGTGTGGCATATCTTTGTGCGGGACTTTGTTTCTCTCCCGAGCACGAGTTTCGAATGATGCTTGTGAATCGCCTGCAGCGTGACTTGCAATCCGCGAACGTCCTGGAAATATCCATAGCTCTTTCAGCCTCCGCGAAAATCCTCACTGCAGACATGATTCCTGCCGTGCTCCCCATCGTCACTAATCTTTTAAAGCACGACCAGGAGATCGTGCGAAAGAAGACAGTGATGCTGCTTCATCGCTTCCTTCAGCTGGCCCCAGAGTCCATCAGCCACATGTCCGATAAGTTCCGACGAGCCCTCTGCGATAAGGACCCCTCGGTCATGGGCGCCAGTCTCCATTTGTTTGCTGAGATGGTGAGGCTGGATCCTGCACCCTACAAGGACCTTGTGCCCTCCTTCGTGTCCATCCTGAAGCAGGTTGTGGAGCATAGGCTCCCGCGCGACTTTGACTATCACCGTGTCCCTGCGCCCTGGCTTCAAATGAAAATGTTGCGCATTTTGGCAGCCCAGGGCCGGGCAGATCAAGCCAGTAGTGAACAAATGTACGAGGTGCTTCTTGATGTTATCCGCCGGGGCGACACGGGAACAAATGTGGGATACGCAATCCTTTACGAGTGCGTGAAAACCGTGACCACGATCTACCCCAACGCTGCGCTCTTGGACGCTGCCGCGGGCTCCATAGCCAGATTCATCACTAGCGAGTCCCATAACCTCAAATACTTGGGTGTCACAGGGCTCGCCGCTATCGTCAAAGACCACCCTAAATACGCTGCAGAGCATCAAATGGCAGTGATCGACTGTGAGTGCTCCCCGAATTTTCATCTTTCTTCTTACCCGCTCATCCCGCCTCATCATTAACATATGTCCCACCCCCACCCCCCTTATTTTGAAGGTTTGGAGGACCCTGATGACACCCTGAAACGAAAGACGCTGGATCTGTTGTATCGCATGATCAATCCCGTGAACGTGGAAGTGATCGTGGCAAAACTTTTGGACCATCTTTCTTCCGCCTCGGACACCTTTTTGCGCACGGACCTAGTAACGCGCATCACCAGTGCAGCAGAGCGTTTCGCGCCCTCCAACGTGTGGTATGTAACCACCATTGCCGCTGCCTTTGAGCTAGGTGGGGACCTCGTTAAGCCCGAGGTGGCGACTAATCTTATACGGCTGATAAGTGAAGGGGGGGGGGAAAGCGCGGAGGCAGATAGTGAGCTTCGACGCAGTGCAGTGGAGACACTCATGGGTCTTGTGGGAAAGCCCCACTTGCCCAATGTTCTCCTTCAGACACTCTTTTGGGTGGTGGGGGAGTATGGGGCTCTCGTCACCACTTCTGGTGGACCCCACACGCTGACTTCCATTTGCGAGGTAATCGCGGAGCTTGCGGGGAGGACGGGGTTGGATGTTCCGACCCGAGGACATGCCCTTGCTGCCTTGGCTAAGCTTACCTCCCTGGTGCCCCCCCACGCCAGGCCATCCTCCCTTGAAACCCTAACCCAAAAGCTCTCCGCTAGTCGTCATGCGGATTTAGCGCAGCGGGTAGCAGAGCTTAAAGCACTCCTTGTTCGCCCCCAGCTCATGGCTGCGGTTCTTCCCTACGATGCCAGCACGGAGGATGTTGATGCAAGTCTCAATTTTCTTGACTCCTTTGTGGCGCAAGCGGCTTCTGCTGGGGCCAGGGCGTACAGTAAGCCCCTATCGGAGAGCGATCTCCCTGGCGCTGGTGCAGAGGGGGTTGGGGGTTTACGATTTGACGCCTATGAGCGCAATGAGGGGAATTTTAACATTCCTGATGACAGTGGGGCGAGTCTGGGTGGAATGGGTGCAGGGGGCTCTGGCGGTGGCGGCACACAAACGCTATCCCTTGCAGGAGCTGTTGCACCCGGGCAAAAAGCGGGCGGGATGTGGGGAAAGGAGGGTTATAAGTCCTCCACAGGGACAGTTCTCTCGGAGGGGAAGGTGGAAGGCCCCAAGGGGGGTTCCGCTGGTCCATGGGGTACTGCTGCAAGTTCTACAAGCTCTGGTTCAAGCTCTTCCTCAAACACCTCAACCCCTGCTCAAGCTGCCCCTGGTGTCGGATCGAATTCTTCCTCTGCTTCCCTCAAGGATTTTGTGTCTACAACCCCCCCTGCTCCGCGTGAGCTCACAGAGAAAGAAAAAATGGCAGCCGCTTTATTTGGGGGCTTAGGAGGAGCTGCTGGATCAAAAGCCCCTGCAGCAGCAGCGGGGGCCTCAAAAACCGCAGCGACTGGTGTAACTGGTGTAAATACAGTGGCACCCACCCTTGGCGCTGCGGGAAAAACCCTTTCGGCCCCCCCTCCTCCTGCCGTAAAGACCGTAGCTGCTTCCGTTGTGGCACCCACCCCTCCAGCCCCCTCATCCACGCTTGACCTCCTCGATCTCTTTTCCTCCCCCACTCCCACCCCAGCTGTGGGTTTAGGGTTATCCTCCGCCCCTGCACGGGACCCTTTTGGTGGGGGTGGTGGTGGATTGGACCCCTTTGCGCCAGTAGCGGCCACTCCTGTGGACCTCTTTGCATCCTTGTCCCCCCCACATGGTCTCCTTGCATCTTTCCCTGCGCTTGCCTGCAGAGCAGGGGAAGTGCGAACTCCCGTCTCGGGCGTGCAGAAACTGACGGCATCAGGCCCCGTTGCTCTGGGGGCTGTAAAGTTTGCCGCCCCTGAGGGTCTCCACGTGCTCCTCTACGCTGTGAACAGCTCCACCACCCATTTCCCTGGACTACAGATGGCTGTTACCTCACCCCCCTTCCTCACTGCCCGCTACAATTCTGCTTCGGGGGGAGCTGTGGAGGTGGGTTCAGGAGGGGGTATTCCTCTGGGGCCTCTCGCACCCGGTGCCTCCACCTCACTTTTGATAACCCTTTCCCTGTGCGCCGTTCCAGGGGCGGGGGTTCTCAGCGTTCAATACAGCACTGGGGGCATGGGTGCCCCCTCGGGATCCTCCAATCTGGAGCTGGCTGTTTCGGATGTTCTCAGACCTGCCCCCTTGGACACGCCCTCCTTTGGTGCCGTGTGGACTCAGCCTGCTATGTCTGGCGAGGCCACGGTGGTCGTCCCCGCTAGTCAATATTCCTCTCCTGATGCGCTCTTAGCTAGGGTGCCTGCAATGAGGTTCAATCCCATTCAAGCTATCGCTGCCAGTGAGTGAGCCCTCGCTCACCCCCCTTTTCCCTCCATTTTACCCGCCCATACATGACGCTCACACATAACCCTTATCCACTACACACCTTCTCTCATCAGCCCAAGAAGCAATCTCGGCTGCAAGAGTTATGGCTATGCCCAATGTTTACGCGTTGCTGCACACACGGTCTACGCCGGGAGGATTGGAGCTCAGGGTTCGTACGCCTGATAAGGGCTTCTCAGGGGCTGTTTTAGATGGTCTTGTGAAATTGCTAAAATGATGATTTATTATTTTGTTTTCGAAGGGAGGAGAAGGAGAGGAGGCTCTTTGACCCGGCCAAAATGATTTTCTCTTTTTTTTCTCTCTCTCTTTTCTTTTTTATAACTTAAATTGCGGCTAGGCTTTTGAACAAGCCGAATGCGTTTACTTGCGGAGATTATTTCTAGGGCACCCGCCCGTATAAATCCTTGTGGTGACTATGAGTTGGACTTGCGCGGCCTTCGTATACCACAGATAGAAAACCTTGGGCTAACTGAGGTGAGTCGCAAATTCTTTTTTCTAGCCTAGTATATCATAATCGCAATCGCGTTTCGCTGGCACCTAACCAACAAGCCAAATACCCTCCACACAAATATCTTAAGAATTTATATGATGCTATCGACCTTAGTGACAATTCCCTGACGACGCTGGATAACATCCCCCTCCTAAGGCGTCTCCGCTGCCTCTTACTTAGTGGAAACCGTCTAGCTTCTATTTCCAGTGACGTCCCCGCCTCCATTCCATTCATAGATACTCTCGTGTTAAGCAACAACCGTCTATCCGCCCTCCAAGACATTTTAGACCTGTCGCCCCTTCCTCGCCTCTCCATGCTTTTTCTTCTGGGGAACCCCGTGACTAGGAAGGAGTGTTATCGTCAGTTTACGATTTCACGTTTCCCTTCACTTCGCGTATTGGATGGACAGAGGGTGACGAGAAAGGAGCGCATCGACGCAGTGAAATGGACTGCCAGTAAAAAAGGGAAGGCATTCGTCAAAGGCGTGCTAGAAGAAAGGGAAAAAAGGTTGGAAAGTGTGGTGCCAGTGGGCGTTCAAGGTAGAAGAGATGGGGGGGGGAGGTTGGCTGGTTTTTCCAGTGCTGCCCTGGGATTAAAGGGGGTTAAGTTTGATGGTGGGATTGCAACTGAATCCTCCCGTGTGGGGACTGAGGGAGTGGCTGGGAAAATAGTGGTGCCCCTAGATGTCACAGAAAGACTACAGGCTGCTATCGCAAGGGCTAAGACTGCCGCGGAGATCGACCTTCTTGAGACGGCACTAAAAAATGGGAACATTGTGGAGGTTTTGGACAAAGTAGAGGGGAAGCATCACCAACAGCCAAGTGTGGAAGATACAGGGGGTGGGGACTCTGACATGGAGGTATAATGATGATTGTATATAATAAAAATAAATTTTCCGCTGCCCTCAAACTCTACGGCCCAGAAAGGGGGGAAACAAAGATGACTACATACATGCAGCAGCACCTGCCTCTGCCCAGTCTATAAAAGTAGCAGATGACGGCTGAAGCCAAACGGGTGAACTAAGTGCGACGGGAGTTGGAATAAGAGCAGGGAGCTCACCACCATCACTGAAGGAGAGAGTTACATTATTTAACGCGATACGAAAGAGGCCGGGATTCCCATCGCCATCAACCCACCCGGGAACTCCTTGGAGCGAATAATATTTCCCCTGCGTCCCAGTGGGTGGGGTTTCGGGCCAAGATACTGAAACCGATGCGCCTTCCTGCGATGCAAAGTTTATCAGAAGCAAAACAATTCCACCCGACACGGTATGAGAACAAAAAGCATGGGCGCGTATGCCACGAGTCAGGGGGGAAACAGAAACATCTAGGGCAGAGCCAGCGACAAGCTGGCGAAAGAGTAGCAAACCAAAATAGTCTGGGGTCGGTAAAAACGTTGTGCGATTCACAAGCTCATAGTCGCCACCTATGAAAGTTTGCCTGGAAAAAAGGCCAAAGCCGAGTGCCGCGTAGGAGCCAAGGGCATGAAGGTAAAAGAGGGTAGAAACTGCCGTGTTGGTAAGCCCCTGTACACCTGACATTGCATGAAGCGCCCCTTCGCCATTCCATGTTGTCACATTAAAACTCCTACCAATGTCTCTCACCCATGTGGCGGCAGAGAAAAGGAAGTCGAGGCAAGTAACGTTGAGTACATTGCCCTCAGTGGGCGTGCAGCAGGCATCACCGTAATCATGAAATGTAAGTGCATGTAGGGAACCATTTGCGCTTGAAAGCAACGACGTGTAATACGGTTGTGAAAGATCGTTTTCCCAGCAGTCTGGGCCAGCAATGCGTGGAGCAGGGGGGCCAGGCTGCGGCCACAATGAATCAAGGGTTTTGCGCAGACGAGAAATAGCTTTTCCATATACTGAGGGTGAAATATTTGAATACAGCTCATTTCCAAACTCAACTGCAAAAAAAGAAGAGCCCCAAGAATCCCTCGCTGCGGCTGTGGCACTTAGCAAACCGTCAATCTGAGACCAGTCCATGTCCCCCGATGCACTCTCTCGGCCCCAGCACGCGTTCAGGTCGAGCGTAACTGACAACCCCGCATCCCTTGCAAATTCAAGAATATCTTTCCAGCGGCTCAGTGTCAAGCATTGACCGGGAGCTTGATCCCAGATTGGGCAGAAATATCCGTTCCCGTGGGGCTGAGTTTTGTTGAGGTTCTCTGGTGAGCAGGCGGAGGCGTCCACGCCATAGAGGAGGAAATCAGCAGGAGAACCACCGAGTCGAAGCATCGATCCCGAAAGACCGTGAGCCAGGGTGCGTAGAGAGGACTGTGTTAAGTCAACAATAAGTGCACCCGCGTTTTCCCACTTGCTTTTTGTGGTAGGCCAGAAATCCATGTTTATGCCAACATATCGAAATGTGTCCGAAGCACGACCAACAAGATTATCATCAATACGTGCTGTGAGATACGGAGACGGCTGTGGAAGCACGAAGCTACACAACGCAAAACTAAGGATTCGCATTTTTGTGCACTCGTTTTTCTAAGGTGCTTACCGGTTTTTAAAGGGCTGGCCCTTGTTTTTACTCCCCGTGACGGGTGACGATTGCCTTGCTACAATGGAAGGTTTTACAGAAAGTGAATTTATGTCCTTATTGAGTAAATACAAGGTTATCCGTCCTCGAACCGCTGATCTGGGACGACTAAAGCGTATCCGCAGAAGTGGTCCTTTGAATAGCGCTTCGCGAGTGTCAGGAGTGCTTGTTCAAGAAGGGGTTTCCTCAGTGTCTCGAGTAGAATTACTGCCTGCTGATTTTTGGAAGGGTCTTCAGCGCTTTTTGGAGTTGCGTTGCAGTCAAAGTGACGCTAAAGCGATTCTTCAGGAATTTGACAAGCTGCATTACAAAGGCTTGGCGTCTCTAAACTGGGAAGACATTGAGGACTTCACGACGACCATGGCGAGGGAACTGCATTTACCTGACAGTCAAAAGGTTTCCGGGGTGTGAGATAGAGGTGCATATGGCGATGAAATTATTTATTTACGTGTGTTTGTGTTTTTTCCTTTTCCTTCCGTCTTTTTACAACCCCAGCAGTGAGTTCGCAGTGAAACGAGTGACAGTCAACGAGGAGCGCCCCATTAGCTATTCTTTTAGCAGCTGCCTCCCCAAGCTTTTGTGCCTCTGAAACATCAAGTAGAGACAACCGGGCGTCGTGGATGTATGGCATCATGGGAAAAAAGGGTTCTGGTGGGCCTGAAAAAAAAGGGGGGGGTGTACGAGTGGTGTGTCAAAGTGGTGGGCCAAAGTGGTCGCCAGGGATGAAATGCCTACAAACCTTCCAATTTTTCAACAAATTTTCTGTGTTTTGGTGCCTCAAATCCATGCTGTGACACACCGATGTTATCCATCCAAGTAAGAGGGGTTTCACCTTCTGACAGAGCTGGAACGCCTGTCCTAGTAGCCCCCAAAAAAGTATCACCTAAAATAGCTTTTGAATATGCAGAAGACCAGCCATCACTAGATAGGGCCCTGGCCCAAAGCAATCCCAATGTTCCCTCCTCAGGATGAAGGACGTCCTTCGCTGACGAAAAAAAGGATACATCCTTCAATACATGGTAAGGTTGGCTGAGAATGACACTGTCGAAATTTCCACCAGAAAAGGATTTCAGGCCAATGTCCGGCTTCCCGTTGTCTTTGCTCTCATAAATTTCCAGGGTGGGCTCGAGGCATTGAAGCTTTTGAGACACTGCAGAACATTGGGCCCCTGCCACTATTACACGGAAACGACCAGTACCTCTGCGCATTCCCGCAAGTAACCGAAGATTTCGAAGGAGGGCACGGCCAGTTAATTCTGTCAATAAAATATTTGAAAGCATTGGCGCCAATGATGAAGGACGTTGTGGGGCGTTCTTTGCTGGATGTAGGTCCCAATTTTTTTTGTGTAACTGGAAGGGAACAACATTAAAAAAAAAAGAAAATGTCTGGAAAAAGGCGAAGATCGGAGGAGGACAAGGGTTGTAGCAAAGGAATTTGGCAGAAGAGAGACAAAAACCACACGAGATTTAATCATGCTTTACCTCACTTTATTAATATTATTGGTTACCGTATATGGTCATGGTGATCATGATCACGATGACGACGATTCTAGTCCAAAAAGCCGTCGCCTGAATTTTGATGGCTCACAAGAAGACGACTTAAACACTGAACTTTTGTCTGCGTCAAAAACAGGCGCCCCTGTGTGGACGCCTGAAAAATTGCACGATTTGCTGGGTCAGGGTGCTTCATTGACGCATGCCCGTGATGAAGAAAATGGGTTTTCCGTCCTCCATTGGATGGCGAACAACGGTTGGGATATAAAAAATTTCCCGCTTTGGAGGTATGTGCTTTCTCGCAATGACGGGAGGGCTTTAGTGCACGCCACTGACGATGAGGATGCTACACCATTGCATCGCGCGGCCATTAATAATTGTTTAGCTATCGCTGAGTACTTACTTGAGTTTGGTGCTGACATTGAGGCCACAGATAAGCATGGGTTTACACCCCTGCACTACAGTATCAGATTCGCAAGGAAGGAAACGGCGTTGATGCTGATTGAAAAGGGCGCTGATGTGAATGTTCCCGTAAATTCTACAAAT